>Ga0105047_10013648_pt1 | contig 12963 bp, 13 predicted proteins | sample MAT04_FD_78384 | JGI IMG/M metagenome (GOLD analysis project Ga0105047, IMG submission 78384) | Freshwater microbial communities from Lake Fryxell liftoff mats and glacier meltwater in Antarctica - MAT-04 (megahit assembly) | ecosystem: Environmental > Aquatic > Freshwater > Ice > Liftoff... | reverse complement strand
TCAATAGACATAAGCTTGCTGCTACTATTCTCATGTGAATCTCCTCTGGTTGTATTTCCGCTCTAACGTTTTCCCCATAAACTCAAAAGAGCCGGTAAAAAAGCCAGGAATACGGCAACACTGGCGGCCATGCCCAGTGACATGACAGCCCCGATGCTGAAGACGCCCTGGTGATGGGCGACCATTAATGCACCGAAACTGAACAGGATTGTGAGGGCATTCAGAAATACGCCGACACCGGCACTGCTCATGGCGACCTGGGCAGGGGTCTCATCACCCTGACGGTAACGGTTGATGATGTAAATGGCCGAATCGATGCCGACGCCAAGGATTAGCGGCAAGACAATGATGTTGGCGGAGTTGAAGCTGACTCCGGCCAGCCACATGCCTCCAATCATCAGTAACAGGCCTGCCAGCAGCGGTAAAGCACCAATGATGGCAAACCGTATGCTTTTGAAGTTAATCAGCAGTATCGCAACAATACCGATGAAGGCGTAACCGAATGCTTTGAGGTAGGAATCCCGCAGGATTGTCATGGATTCATAGACCATGATCGGTTCGCCGGTTGCATTCGGAACAATACTTTTTACCTCTTTGACAAATTCTTCCAGCGGGGCATGGTCAAAAATTTCCTTTTTAGCCGCTACCTGCAGCAGCAGTTTTCCGTTTTTGCCGACAAAACGTTGCTTCAGTTCCTGCGGCACATCCGCTTCTGTGACCGATGCCGCTTCCAGACTTTCCTTCATCATGATCAGCTTGTCCGGCAGTTCGGCAAACATGCTGCCCTGGAAATCACGCAACATCCCCAGTGCATTTTTATCCTTTTCTTTTTCCAATGATTTGAAAAAGCCGTCCAATGTAGTCAGAAAAGCGCCGACCGGCTTGGCTTCTGCCGCTTTGTCCGTTTCCAGTCTGTTTTTCAGTTTTTCCACACTGGCGTGAAATGCTTCAAAAACAGCAGGCAGCTCCATAGGCCGGAGGTTTTCCTCATATGGCACCGGTTTAACATCGGCCATGACCTTTTTCAGGGCTGACAGTTCAGCAAGTTTTGCTTCCTGCTGTTCCGGTACCAGTGATGACAGGCTGACCACATGGTCAACGCTGGACAGTTTCTCCAGCTTTTTACTCAACGCTTCTGCTTCCTGTTTGTCTTTGGCTGTAACAACGGCAAAGTAGCCGGAGTTTTCTTTGCTGGACATCAGCTTGTATGCATACTCAACAGATTGCAGCCCTTTGGCCTGCAGGTTCATCAGGTTGTAGTCAAATTCGGTTTTTACGGTCGGATAGACGCAGAGCAGGGATATGATGACTGTTATGAACAAGACCTGTTTCGGGTTGTTGAATATTATTCGTAATAATGGTTTTTCTGTGGATTTGGAGCTGTTTTTACTGCCAGCAGGTTTCTCTTTTCGAAACTTTTCCAGCAGGATCATCATTGCAGGCAGTACTGTAAATGTGGAAATTACACAAATGACAACTCCGCCGGCAGCAATAATACCCAGCTCGGCAATACCTTTGAAGTCGGTAAAGGCAAAGGTGGCAAAGGCCATTGCGACTGTGGCGGCGGCCATAATTATGGAGCGGATGTTTGAAGAAAGTCCGGTTTCTATGGCTTCCATGCCGCTTGCACCTAGTTTCAATTCTTCCTGGTAGCGCAAAACCACCTGGATGCCGTATTCGATTCCCAGCCCGATCAGCATGATGGCAAAGACCATTGAAAGGATGTTGAGATGGCCGATGGCCAGTGTGGCGAAACCGAATGAAACGCAGATGCCGACAATCAGTGATATCATGGCTGCAATTACATTCAGCAGCCCACGGAAGGCGAAAAACAGCAGAATAACGGTCAGTACCAGTGACAGGATGGTGGCGGTTTCCATATCCTTCTGGCTGGTGGCCATTTCTTCGTATTCCAGTACCGGTACTCCTGTCAGGCCGGCTTTGATGTCTTTGAATTCCGGCTTGTCAGTAACCTGTTTCAGTACTTCCCTGGCTTTGGCAATAGCCTTTTCTGCGGGAACAAAGCTGTCGGTCTCTTTGATCGGCAATATTGTTATTACCTGTTGTTTGCCTGCCGATTCAAGCATGGAAGGCTTGCCGTCGCCACTCCCTTTCAGGAATGAATCCATGCTCATAGCCCTGGATTTGCCATCAAACCCCTTGAACCCCTTGTCCAGCGTGGTCAGCATGAATGTGATGCTTTTTAAATTGTCAGCTGTTGGAACAGCCAGATAGATGTCTATCTGTTTTGTCAGACTGGTAAACAGGGTTTGCACCGATGGTCCTGCAGCCAGATCTTTTAGTACCGGAGCGGACATGGTCAGTGTATTGCGCAGGCTTTTGATCTCTTCCAAAGGCATGAATAACAGACCGTTTTTGCGGAAATAGGGCAGTCCGCCCGGATAAAAAACTTCCCTGAAAACGGTTTTTTCTTTGTCTAACAATGCAAAGACAGCTGCGCTGCAGCGACTGACCTTTTCAGCATCATCGGATTCGATGACAATAACAACCTCTTCCTGATCACCGAATTCCTGGCGATAAGCCTTGTAGTCGAGCTGAAATGATGCATTGCGCGGCATCAGGTCATCTCGACCGGTAAGGAACTCCATATTTTCTTTTGTATAGAAAATTGACATTACGGAAATCAGAAGTGCCGCAGCAAGAATCAGGCGAGGGTGTCTGGCGACAAAGTTAAAGAGTTTGTTTTTTGAATTATTGTGAGGCACAAATGCTCCTATATTTTTATAATAACTAATTAAAGTATAGTCCTATAGTCTAAATGTCAATCAGACGCTTTATGTGACTGAATTTAATGTTTATTATTTGAATTATTTGAACCGGATCCTAATGAATGGTATCTTTTTTCGTGAGATTAATCCGGTAATCCTTTTTCATGTCAACCATTCATATACTGAAACGTTATTCCAGGTACAGGCAGCAGAGACACAAATGAATAACGGCAGAGGAGCCGGACCTGAGTAATTCTGTAAACCTCAATCTATTTCTGGGCGGTGTTGAAAAAAGGGCTTTCAGGATAGCTCAATTTGCCGTTGCCGATAGTGATCATGCACTGGATATTGTCCAGGACGGCATGCTTGATTTTGTGCGCCGTTATCGCGACAAACCTGAGAATGAATGGTCACCTCTTTTCTATCGAGTCTTAATCAGTAGAATCAGTGATGCGCACCGTCGTAGATCTGTCCGGAACAGGGTCTGGAGTTGGTTTGCTCGAGATGGCGATGATGATCTTGAAGATCCGATTCAGACCGCTAGAGATCCCAGTGGTGAAGATCCACTTGTACTTCTTGAGCGCACCCATTTGGGGACCAGTCTTGAAAAGGCGATTAGTTCTTTGCCCTTGCGACAGCAGCAGGCATTCCTGTTGCGAGCCTGGGAAGGATTGGATTTGGCAGAAACCGCATTTTCAATGGGGTGTTCACAAGGAAGCGTTAAGACTCATTATTTTAGAGCAGTACAGGCCTTAAAAGAGAAGCTGAAGGAGTTCGGCAATGATTGAAAAAGACCGTGACACTAAATTTGATCAGCAAGTCAGGAAAGAGCTGGATCAATCCTTGGAAAACCTGGAACCTGCAGTTGAAAAACAGTTACAGGCTGGCCGTCTTAGAGCCTTGAATCAGCCAGAAAATAAATGGAGTGACTGGTTCAGGTTGGAAAACCTGATTCCTGCAAAAAGCTTTGCAGTTGTTGCTGTAATACTGATGGCAGTCTCTCTCTGGTATACAACCAGGCCGCAATTGATGGCGAGCAAGGCGGAAGAGCTGGAAGTCCTGACAATTACAGCTTCACTGGATATGTATAAGGATCTTGAAATGTTGCAGTGGTTGGCGGAAACTGATGAAAAAGGTTAGCTTTGCTGTTTTGATAATTGCTTTTGCCATGATTACGCCCGCCTGGGCAAATGATGACAAGGTCGGTGATATGGAGTTACTGGAGTATCTGGGGAGTTTTGAAACCAGTAATGGCAAGGCGGTCGACCCGCTACTTTTTCAACAGGATAGTAAAAAGAGTAAAAAGAAAAATGTCACATTGAACCAGGACAATGAAAGCAGAAAACATCAGAAGGATAAGAGTGAGTTGAAGGAATGTGACTATGAAAAATAGATATGTCTGCATAGTTGTTTTGTTTTTGGGGTTGATTTATTCAACTCTTGCCTTCGGTGAGGGAACCGGCGTCAGTTGGGATCGCCTAAGTCAGGAAGAAAAGCAGGTTTTAAAGCCCTATCGGGATAAATGGGATTCACTGCCTCCTGAGCGTCAGGAAAATATGCAAAAAGGTGCAAATCGCTGGCGTCAGATGTCCAAGGATGAAAGGCAAACCGCAAAAGAACATTTTAAACGTTGGAGAGAGCTGCCTCCTGGTGAGAGAGAGCAGATCAAGCAACGTTTCAGGGCTTTCAGGCGCCTGCCGGCGGAGGAACAGGAAAAGATCAGAGAACGCTACAAGTGGTTTCAGGGATTGCCACCGGAAAAACGTGAGGCATTGCGTGGCAAATGGCAAAGTCTGCCACCGGAAGAACGCAAGGCCATTCGTGAAAACTGGAAGGATATGACACCAGAAGAGCGCAAAGCGGTACGCAGAAAAATGAAACTGTCCGATGACGGGCAGTGAAAATATATATTTTTCTTGTCAACGGAATTGATGGGTGTGCGTTAAATACAACAAGCAGCTAAAAAACATTTCAGGAGAATAAACATGTCAAAAATCGTAAAAACAATTTGTGTGACTCTTGCTTTATAACTGTTTGCTGCATCAGCTTTTGCCGCATCTACCAATGATCCAGGTGTTCAGCAGCGAGAAGTCAATCAGGAAAGACGGATTGATCAGGGAGTAAAAAGTGGTGAGCTGACACCTCGTGAGGCGGGCAGGGTGGAAGCCCAGCAGGCAAAAATCAAACAGGATGAAGCCAGAATGAAGGCCGATGGCAAGCTGACCAAGGCGGAGCGTAAAAAACTGAAGAGAGAGCAGAACAGGGCCAGCAAAAATATTTATAATAAGAAACATAATGAGCGTGCAGTAAATGTGAAATAGAATTTAAATTCCGGATTATTGTCTCAGAAACGGGCCCGAAATTTATTCGGGCCCGTTTGCGTTTATAAGGTGTTTTTAGATAAATAGTCATATTATCAGTTTTCCCCATTGAAATCATTCCGTATTGACCGTATTATCCGGCAACAATTTATAATCAGGTTTAAATAGATGCTTGGCAAGCACAGGCGTAGCTTGCCTGATTCTTGTTACGAATTCTTTGTATAAATCCAGATGCAGAAGGATAATTGACAATGTTCAATTCGATTAAATCAAAACTGGTTTTGATGTCTTTCGTCAGTATTTTTACAATATCATTTTGCATCATGCTTTCCTATTTTCTTGCAACACATGAGATTAAATCAATCATGCAAAAGGATTTGGAGACTGTTGCCGATGCCATGGAAAAGAGTATCAGCTATATAGCCAAGAGTAATCCGGATGCATATAAGGACAAGGAATTTAAAAAACTGATCTATGATGTAAAGATCGGAAAAAGCGGATATGTTTTCATGATGGATAGTGCCGGCATCATGACAGTACATCCGACAAATGAAGGTACCAATCTTTCTGGAAACAGCCATATTGATCAAATCAGAAAAAATAAGGGGTCTGGAATAATTGAGTTTGTTTCGGTCAGCAGTGGTCAGGAAAAAATTGCGGCATACAGATATATTAAAGAGTTGGGACAATGGGTTGTGCCGGGTGTGAACAAGGCTGATTATTATGATTTGTTGAAAGGAAATTTTCTCAAGTGGAATATCGGTTGTGCCGCAGTGATTGCATTGTTGCTTTCAATTGCCCGCATGAAGATTATTCGCAGTATCACAGAGCCTGTCATGTCAGCAATTAAGGTCGCCAATAAGCTGGCCACCGGTGACCTGACTGCCAAGTTTTCAGAAGCAGAGCTTGCCCGAAAAGGGGAGCTTGGTGAGCTGAATCTGGCACAGCAAACAATGATCAACAGTCTGAACTCGATGGTTTTGAAGGTTAATGGTTCATCACAGGATCTGACCAGAATCAGTGAAAGCATTTCTGAAACAGTCAGTCTGGTTACCCTTTCCGGTAAAGAACAGTCCGTTGCTGTAGACGAGACCGCTGTTGCAGTGGATGCTATCAATCTTTCTGTGCAGGATGTGGCAGACGGAGTTGAAATTCTTTCCAGCTCTGCTGCCGAAGCATCTTCAGCAACCATTGAGATGGCTGCAAGCGTTGAAGAGGTTGCACTTAATATGGAAAAACTCTCTACAACGGTTGATGAGGTCGGGTCCTCGATTATGGAAATGACAACCGCTGCCAAAGAGATCGGTGGAAGCGTACAGGTTTTGATGGATATTTCTTCTACAACCGCATCTTCAATCAGCCAGATGGATTATTCTATAAAACAGGTTGGTGAACATGCCCGCAACAGCGCCGGGATTGCCAGGGAAATTTTGAAAGAAGTGGCTGCCGGTCGTGAATCAGTACATGCGACCATTGACGGTATAGCTGAGATCAAGAGTGCAACCCAGACAACTTCAGAGGTAATCAATGCCTTGTCATCTAGTGCCGCTGATATCAGTGAAATTCTCCGGGTTATTGATGATGTTACTGCGCAGACAAATCTTCTGGCACTAAATGCGGCGATTATTGCTGCCCAGGCTGGTGAGCATGGTAAAGGCTTTGCTGTTGTGGCAGATGAAATCAAGCAGCTGGCTGACAGGACAAAATATTCAACCAAAGAGATCGGTGTTGTTATAACCGGTGTTCTCAAAAACACGGAACTGGCGGTAAAAACAATTGCTGCGGCAGAACTGAGCATTGAATCCGGTGGCAAGTTGTCTCGTTACTCAGGAGATGTTCTGGAAAATATATATGTCAGGGCCAGTGATTCTGCTGACCAGGTGGAAGAGATCGCCAGGGCTACGGTCGAGCAGGCAACCGGCAGTCACATGATTAGCCAGGCCATGGAAAATCTGGCTCAGATGGTCGTTCAGATTAGAAATGCCACCAGGGAGCATGAGCGCGGAAATGAGCTTATCATGTCTGCTGTTGAACAGATTAAGGACATGAACAAACATGTCAGGACCTCAACTCGTGAGCAGATTAAGGCAAGTAAGGAAATTGCCTGTTCCACGGAAAATATTAATGACATGTCTCAGCAGATCAAGCAGGCTTGTGTCAAGCAAAGTGCTTGCAGTAACAGAATTACAGAAGCAATGGAGCGTATCTTTCAATCTGCCGGTGCCAACAATCAGGCAACAAATGATTTGAATAATGCTGTAACCGGTCTGGTCTCCCAGGTTAATAATCTGCAAAAAGAGATGGGCAGCTTTAAGACAATGGATTTGACTTGACATCTGGTCGAAGCTGGTATCAGGTTCTGTTTTTCTTGAAAAGAAAAAAGCTTTGTTGACAGCTGACTTTTTTTTGTGTAAAGAATCACCCTTGTTTTTAATTTTTCACTCTAATTTAATCGGGGGTTTTTTATGGTTTCAACAGAAACACAGAAGGTTCAGATAGTTATTGCAAATCCGACCGGTCTGGGTTTGTTCGGACTGGCAATGGTCACTTTGGTTGCAGCTTCCCAGAAACTGGGTATAACATCAGGTCTGTCAATAGTAATTGTATATGCAGTGCTTTTGGGTGCTACATGCCAGTTGATCGCGTCCATCTTTGACTTTCTGCATGACAACATCTGGGGCGCAACTGTTTTTGGTGCTTATGCCATGTTCTGGTATGCCGTCTGCGGTGTCTGGCTGATGAAAATGGGTGTTATGGGGCCGATTCTTGCCTCTGCCTTTGACATCAAGCAGCTTGGCTTTGCATTTTTGGGATACCTGATTTTTTCCGTTATGATGACTATCGGGGCAATGGAAGTTAACAAAGTCATCTTTGCGATTATGGTTCTGATCGATGTTCTGCTGGCCGCTCTTACGTTAAATGCTTTCGGTATTGCTGCTCATGAATCACATGTAATTGCTGCCTGGACTGAAATGATCATTTCACTGCTGACATTTTATGCCTGCTGTGCAGTCGTTCTGAACACACATTTCAAAAGAGTGTTCATGCCTATGGGTAAGCCATTCGGCATTTTCAAAAAATAATCTAACCGCAATAGACAACTAAAGCCCTCTGAGAAATCAGGGGGTTTTTTTTTGTGTTTAAAGTTTGCTATAGTGAAAAAGCCTATGTTTCTTTGTAATAAATTTTGAATTGAGGTTATCTATTGACTATTAATGCACCCAACCATCTGATTAATAAAATGCTGGCGACTCTCAGCAGAGATTTTCTGCAGGGCAAGGAAGAGGTGTTGCGTCTTGTGGCAATTGCTCTGCTTTCCGGTGGCCATATTCTGATTGAAGATCTGCCCGGGTTGGGCAAGACGACGGTGGCGCTTGCCCTGGCCGGGAGTACCGGTCTGTCTTTTGGTCGTGTGCAGTGTACCAGTGATATGCTGCCATCCGATATTACCGGTTTGTCCGTATTCAATCGTGAGAACGGACATTTTACATTCATGCCCGGCGCTGTTTTCAACAACATCGTATTGCTGGATGAAATCAACCGTGCCATGCCGCGTACCCAGAGTGCAGTGCTGGAGGCGATGGAGGAAAGGAGAGTGACCGTAGAAGGTGTCACTCACTTGTTACCTGACCCTTTTATAGTGTTTGCAACTCAGAATCCGACCGACCAGAGTGGTACCTATCCACTGCCAGAGTCCCAACTGGACCGGTTTCTGATCTGCACCGGCATCGGTTACCCGCCACCGCATCTGGAGAAAATGATAATCTCTGGAGGCGGTATTCGCGAGCGTATCAGTGATATTATACCGGTTGTATCGGCCTGTGATATTATAAAAGCTCGCAATGCTGTTCATAATGATGTTTTTCTTTCGGACAAGGTCGTTGGCTATATTCATGACCTGGTGATGGCTACCAGAAACAGTACAATGATTCAAACAGGGCTTTCTACCAGAGCTGCTATCAATCTTGCCCAGGCATCCCGATCAGCCGCTTTTCTGGAAGGGCGTTTATTTGTTGCACCTGAGGATGTCAAGGGTGTAGCGGTTGCTGTCTGTGCCCACAGGCTTGTCTTGAGGCCCGATTACGAGGGCTTTGATAGAGGAGATATCATACGAAAGCTAATAGCCGACACACCGCTTCCTTTGGTCTGAGGATCAGCAAGGCTGGCGCAATTTACATTGTCATAACATTGCTGCTTGGCTTTTCAGCCGTTAATACCGGTAATAATCTGCTTTTCCTTGTTGTTTCGGCATTATTGGCTTTTATGTCCATTACCGGACTGGCCGGTATGCTGAATCTCCAGAAAATATACCCTGAACTCCTGTCGCCAATTGAGGTTTTTGCCGGTACTCCCGCACCATTTCGCCTTAGACTTAATAACTCCAAAGGTTATTTACCTTCCTTCCTGATTCGAGTTGAAACCGCTAGCGGTGATAACTACACAATCCCGGTGATCAATTGCAACTGTACTGTTGAAGAGTTCTTCTCGATTACCTTTCCGGATCGTGGGCGGACAGCTCTTGGCGTTATTACCGTTAGTTCAAACTACCCAGTCAACTTCTTTACTAGATACTGGAAGTTCAATCTGAAAGATACGGTGATTGTTTTTCCACATCTCATAACCAGTGCCTTTCTGGGTGGAAGTGACGGAAACACAGTGGCTGGCAGCAATTTACGACAGTCCAGAGGTCTTGATGGCGAGCTGGAGCGCATTGCCGAATATTCTGGTCATGAACCGCTGCGGTTGATTCACTGGAAACTGTCGGCCCGGTCAGACAACCTGTTTGTCAAAGAGTTTGGCAGCCAGACGGTTCAACCGCTGGTAATAGACCTGGATAGGCAGATAGGGCAGCATCTGGAAGAACGTATCTCGCGGGCAGCCTGGCAAGTTAAAAAACAGATTCTCAGCAGGCCTGTAGGGCTGAGAATAAATGGCCACACCATCCCTCCCGAATCTGGTAACCGTCATTGTCTTCACCTCTTAACTGAATTGGCTCTATATGAAAAAGATTAGTTCCCTGATTGCAATACTTTCCTGTTTAATCTCGCTTTGCGGTATTTTACCGCTTTTGTCATGGTTGACGACCATACCGCTTGTATTGCTGTGTCTGGCCTTTGCTGCTTCTGTCTGGCAGGACTGGAAAGGTGTCTGGTCAATTAGTAACAGGTTACTGAATTTTTCGATTGTTCCTGTCTTTCTCTTCTATGCTTCCCATGTCAGTCGTACTAATCTGGTTGAACCGGTAGTCAGTCTTTTGGCAATCATGCTGGCTGTACGACTTTTGGGCGAAAAAAATGTTCGCCATTATCTGCAGATTTATACACTTTCCCTGTTCTGTCTGGCATCCTCCTCGTTGTATGATCTAAGTCCGGTTTTTCTTGTCTATCTTGGGTTATTGCTGTTTATGGTTGCAGTGTCTCTGGTGTTACTGGCTTTTCATGACCACGATAAACGTTTGTTATTGTCTGTTGGCGATATGCGTAAAGTTCTAGCCACTGGTCTGTTGATTCCACTTTTTTCAATCCCGCTATTGATTGTTTTTTTCTTCCTGCTACCGCGAACACCTTTTCCGCTATGGGATTTTCTGAACACTTCAGTAAACAGAACAAGTGCTTTTGCAGAAAAGGTTGAGCCTGGTCTTGCTCCGGTTGCGGGAGAGTCTACGGCACTTGCCTTCCGTGCCGAATTACCCCGCCAGCCAGGACAAATCTACTGGCGAGGTAAGGTTTTTAACAAGCTGGATGGAAATAGCTGGATTCGAGATGAGTTGGTCCCTGCTGAACGGATCATCTATTCCCCAAAACGTATTGCACAGACAATTTTTCCAGAACCTGGTCCTTCAAGAACCCTGATTGCCCTTGATGCGCCAGTAACGCTTAAACCCCTCAGAACCAGACGTAACCCGGATGGTACATTTGAAATGCCATATCCCAGCCGCAAACGGATGGCATATGAGGCCGAGTCTGCATATGAAGGGCTGTTGGCTGTTGAGGGTACAATCAAGAGGGATTTTTATCTTAGATTACCTGTTGGTCTGCCTGCCAGAATCAAATTGCTGGCTGACGGAATCAGTAAAAATAGCCACAGAGATCTGGATAAGTTGGAAAACCTGGAGAAGTATTTCCGCAATGGAGGGTATCGGTATTCTCTACAGGGTCTTCCTACAGGGGATGATGTTCTTGAACAATTTATTTTTGATAAAAAACAAGGGCATTGCGAGTTTTTTGCTTCAGCTTTTGCTGTGATCCTGAGAGCGTCAGGTGTTCCGGTCAGGTTGGTCGGCGGGTATCTGGGCGGTGATTACAATGAACTGGGTGGTTATTATCTGGTAAGTGAAAAAATGGCGCATGTGTGGGTGGAAGTCTTCATTGAAGGAAAAGGGTGGCTTCGACTGGACCCGAGCAGTTATGCTGAAAATGCCGGAGCAGTCTGGAGTAGCCAGCCACAGCCTGATTTCTGGAAAAGAATTAGAATGGTAATGGATTCTATAGACCACATCTGGAACCGCTCAGTAATCACCTATGATTTCTCCAGCCAGGCAGATGCAGCAAAAAAACTGATAACCGTCTTTCAGGTGGCCGAAATTAAAAAAACATTGAACAGTATTTTAAATCCACTGCTGATAGTCGTCTTGGTAGCAGGGCTGTTTTATTTGTTTTTGAATAGAAAAAAACTGTTTCTGTCAAGAGAACAGCGACTTTTAAACAGGTTTTACAAAATTGTCGAGAGGGATTGCAAACTTAAAATTGAACAGGGAGATCAGGGGTTGTTTGAAATTTCCGAGATCAGTATGAATAAGAATGTTCGTGAGTTTGTAGATATTTATGCCGGAGCTGTTTATCGTGACAGAGGCTTGAATAGAGAGGAATATGGACGTTTGAAAATGATTCTTGATAAAGGATTTGTATCGATTTGATTTCGCCTATCTATGATTCAGGCCGGTCTTAAAGTATTTTCCAACCATTGATTACTAGTCTTTTGTACCCTAAAAAATTGCTGACAACTATCTCTATGTCAACTTCCGGCAGACGGTGAGGTAGATAGACCGGGATGTCCCTGATTGTCTGTTTGTCGTAGTCGGCAATATTCCTTGGTTCACCAAATCGTACTGTCGGGCAATCCTGAAAATCAAAACAGCAACTGGTAATTGCCTTTGGCATGTCCAAAAATATCGCTTCATTTTTTTGTGTAATCATCATAAAGGCTTCATCGGATATTTTTATCATTACTGCTCCTTTTATATATCAATCAAGTGGTAGTAGGCATTGGAGCGGTAATTGGGACTGTTGGGCGGGATCTCTTCACAGCTTTTAGGGTCGTTGTTCCAGTCGTCCAGGCAATCCTGTTTGTTTGTGTATACGTGGCGTTCCTCTTTTTTACCACAACCGGAAATGGCTAGAGTTCCGACCAGCACCAGAGTGATATGAAGAGTGCTTCGTCTGCGCATATAAGTCTCCGCTGCAGAATAAAATAGGGGTAATGCAGCCAGAAATAGGCTACCGCTTGTTTATACTTTTCAATGCAGTAGTTTAAGTTTATAAATTAAAATAGTTACAAATGCAACTTCACTAGCTGTAATAATTGACAATATTTGTTAACTCAATTTATTTTTCAGGTGATCGATATGGGTAAAAAAAGGGTTGTAATTGCTGGTATGGGTTTTGGCGGCTTGCATGCGGCAAAAGAGTTGGCTGGTAGTGGTGTGGAGGTTATCATGGTTGATCGACACAACTATCACCTGTTTCAACCTTTGCTTTACCAAGTGGCCACTGCCGGGCTGGAAGAAGAATCTATTGCCTACCCTTTGCGCGCACTGGCCAGAAGTTGGAAGGACTGTAGTTTCAGACTGGGGGAAATAACCGGAGTTGATTTTAACGGCAAGTGTCTTAAGACGCATGATGGCACCATTCACT
>Ga0105047_10013646_pt1 | contig 12965 bp, 8 predicted proteins | sample MAT04_FD_78384 | JGI IMG/M metagenome (GOLD analysis project Ga0105047, IMG submission 78384) | Freshwater microbial communities from Lake Fryxell liftoff mats and glacier meltwater in Antarctica - MAT-04 (megahit assembly) | ecosystem: Environmental > Aquatic > Freshwater > Ice > Liftoff... | reverse complement strand
ATCCCCCCAACCCCCCTTAAGAAAGGGGGCTTCGGAACTCAAAGTCCCCCTTTCTTAAGGGGGATTTAGGGGGATCTCCAGAATTGAGGTGCTTGATCAGACTTTTCAAACATCCTCTAAGGAAGAAGGGAGTTCTTCGGAGGTTAATTTTTACTTAGAGCGAATGCTTGTCTGAATCGTTAGGCTCTAACACAAGCACGACCTACAATGGAATGCTTATGGCACATATACAGCAACTCGTAATTATTGGTGGAGCAGAGGATCGATCGGGCGATTGCCAGATTTTGCGCGAGTTTGTGCGGCGGGCAGGCGGGCGCAATGCTCAAATTGTCGTGATGACGGCGGCAACCAGTGAGCCTGAAGAGGCTGGAAAAACTTACATCAGCGTCTTTAAGCGGCTGGGCGCGGCGAATGTGCAGGTGGTCGATACGCGCGATCGCCAGGATGCCGAAAAGCTAGATCGGTTACAGGCGATCGCCCAAGCATCGGGTATTTTCTTTACGGGGGGCGACCAAACCCGCATTGTCCGCGCCATTAAGGACACGATTTTAGATGATGCGATTCGCAAGCGTTACCAGGCCGGAATTGTGGTGTGTGGAACCAGTGCTGGAGCGGCAATGATGCCTGACAAAATGATCGTCGATGGCAATTCTGCAACCAGCCCTCACGCAGATTTGGTAAAAATGGGGGAGGGCATGGGCTTTTTGCCGAATGTATTGATCGATCAACATTTTGCCCAGCGAGGACGCTTAGGGCGGCTGTTATCGGCGCTGTTATTAGAGCCGAGCGTGTTGGGCTTCGGCATCGATGAGAACACGGCTATGGTGATAGAAGGTGATGAGTTTATTGTCATGGGCGAAGGATCTGTCACGGTGGTAGATGAGTCGGCAACAACTCATAACAATTTAGAGAAGTTGTTGAAGGATGAACCGTTGGCGGTGTTAGGCGTTAAGCTTCATATTTTGCCGCAGGGATATCGGTTTAATTTAAAGACTAGAGAGGCAACTCCTCCGTAAATTTGGGTGGAGATTTAGGCAGATACTTGACCTAATTCCATGAGGAATCGCAGAGCTTTGGCAATATAATTAGAGCAGTCATGGGGAGAACTTTCGTAGAACGATCGCCAAGCCACCCCTTTATAGTCAGTGTAACGATCTGACAAATTAGGATTGCGATCGAGCCAAGCCAGTCGCACCGCGTGACCGATTAGCACATCTAGAACAATATACTCTTCAATTTGCAGGTCTGGATTGCGTTCAGCGATCGCAGCTAATTCCATTAACGCCTCCACGTTCACCTGATGATATTCGGGGGCTTGAATATTGTTTAATAAGTGTTCAATTCGCAGGGCAAAGTTCTTTTCTCCGGGTGTCATTTCTGCCAGTAATAACTCGCTATCTAGACGGTTGCGGCGATCGAGTTTATCGCCAATGACTAAGCCTTTGCAGTGTTCTAAAACTTTCCACACGTTTGGGTAAAACCCTTTGGGTACTCGGTTAATAGCGCCATCGCGCTGACGTTTCTGCCACCAAGCTTCTGCCTCAGCTTCAGCTTCGGCAGGCAGAAATACCCACTGAATAGCCTGTTGCTGACGAACTCGCAGCGATTCTCGCCGAAATAGATTTTGGTTCAGGTCGGCATAGCCTGCTAAAACTTCGCTGAGGCGGGTTTTAATATCAAATGGGCTAAGCTGCATCAGGTGTTCGTGGGCTTCGTCTTGGGTGACGTTGAGTTCGCGGGCAAGTTCGCTGGTGAGCAGGAGGATCAGGTAGCCCACTCGTAAGGTAAGCAATCCGTCGAAGAGAAAGGGGTCGGTTTTGAGGAGGATGCTGAGGTAGATCAGGACTTCTTGTGTGAGAGGGCGATCGCGCACATCGTTACCGCAGAACTCGCGGATTTTTTCTAGCACTTCACCTGTGGGAATAGCGCCTGTAATTAACGAAGCCTCGCTATAAGCTCTGCCTACTGCAATTTGTTTGCCCCGCACCAAAATATCGGTGACTGCATCTGATAGCCCAAAGTCTACTTTATTAAGCAAACCTGCTGTCCGTCGAATCACACCCCATAGACGGGTTTGACTGGCTTTGGTATAGACTTCTTCCAACAGATCGCCCACTGTTACCACTTGGCTGGGTTTGCCGAAGCCCGTGTCGAAAGATAATCCTTTAAGCTGCGTTAACGTCTCCAGTAAGTCGGTTTGTTCGTACAGATTATACGACTGACGAAGCTGTTTGATTAGACTAGCAATATTTGTTTCATACGCGAGTAAGAACTCTTGAGTATTACTCAGAGGAATGTTGCAGTTCGTTTCAGAACACAAGTAATAGCAATTAGGAATAACGTCCTGAACCGGAGATACAAACTCAAAATCATGAATAAATTCAATCCGCTCGATTCCGGCAGTCAGCATCAGTTGATTTAATCGTCCTAGCTTAACCGTGACACCGCTACAGTTGCCTTCTTGCAACTCTCGCAGCAGAATGAGTAAGGGCGATTGATCGATCGTGCCGACCCGTTCTAGTTCAAACATGGCATGGGTGAGCAATAGCGTCATGGTCGGTCGCCCTAGCTGATCCCAGTGTCGCTGAATGTAGGACAACTCACCCCGAATTTGTGCAACCAAAAAGTGATAGTCGAGAGTCAGATAAAACTGCTGTTGGTCGAGGAATGAGGGCAAAAATACCACCGCCTCACCTCGAATTCGGAAGATTCGTGACGGCGCTAAACTTCTTAGCCGCCGCACTGGACGACCTGTTAGCCCTAGCTTGTCGTTGCGCCCAATTTGGCTGTAGATGGTGGAAAGTTCGCTGATGGGATGGACTTGTAGGGGGGCAACTTGGCTGGGAGTCTGGGTCTTAATGCCATAGGTCGCTAACTCGGTTTGAAGGGCTTCGTCTTCGGTGAGGAGGGCGATTTGGACGAGAGGCGTTTGACGATTACCTAAACGGAGATGACGCCCCAGGGGATCAATATCTCCTAGGGCAATGAAATCTTCTCGGATCAGTTGACCGAGCAGGTAGAGGCTTTGAGTCCAAACGAGCGGGGTATTCTCGTTGGCAAGCCGGGTTTGGCTGCCCGGAACGGCGCGTTCTGCGTCGATTTTATCAGCAGGAACGTAGTAGAGTTCGGGGAGGAGCCGGAAGCCGTTTTGTTCGACGAAGAGGGGTTGGAGGCGTTGATAGTAGTCGTCGGCTTGGGCGCGATCGCCCCGAAACAAAGCATCCAACATTAAGTAAGTAAAAAACAAAGGCCATTCGCACTCAATATGTTCAAATTGCTTGAGTTCCTTCGGCTCATAGTGCAACCGCGTCGAATCTTCAATCACTGTTTGATGCCCATCTCGCAAGAATCGCTTACAGCCATATTGCCCTTGCAGCTTGGTCACTACATCTTCGCGGGTTCGTTCTACCAAAGCAGAATTTTCGATGGCGAACGCCGGAAAGCCAATCACGCTCAAGAGCGCCGCATCTACTTCTTTGGAACTGGATTCTCTGGGCAGCAACGATTCTAGGGTCATCCGGGTTCGGGCAATTTCATCGGGCAACACATGAATGATCGAGGATTGACTGCCATGAACGCCAAATAAATCTAGTCCGCTCATTGCCTCCAACGCCGCCTTCGCCATGCCTACCGAGCTAGCATTGAGTTCGGGGTTACCGTGGTTAATTTTGTTGCCCCGTTCCCAAATGCCATAGTCGGGCGTACGGTAGGCTCGCCCAATGTAATAGACCAAATTTTGAATAAAATTGACTTCATCAAGGGTAAAAATAATTTGCAACCCCGAAGCTGTCATCTGTGCCAACATCAGCAGATACAAAGACGTGGCATCCAGCTGCAAATGTCCCCACTGATGGTCTTCCACCACGGTGTCGCCCGTGCTGGTGTCGTACTTGGCGTGTAGGGCATCTAAGGGAGCCTGGGTGACTTTGAACTTTTCTACCTTGTGCGCCTGTCGCATCATGGCAAAGAGCAAGCCTCTCATCAGCTTGACAACGCTGTGCTCTAGCTCGTAAGCTCTGCCCTGGTTATTGTCTAACTTTCGATACGCCAACCCTAAACCCCAAACTGCCAAAATGCTGTAAACGTTGTCGCGCACCCAGGCATCGGTGTAGTCGCCGTGGGCATTGATAGCGGTGCTGGCAGGCATTAGCCCAGTGACGGGGTTTTGGCGTACCAAGATAATGGCTTGGATTTCTTGATAGTAGCCGTCAAGTCTGGAGGGTGTGGCGTCGGAGGAAAAAGTTGCCCGCATCGTTTAGGTTTTAAGAATGTTTTGATTATCGCTGTTATGGGATAGGGAGGGAAGAGTACAGTAAGAAAAACTTTTTTTGAAGATACTGAAGAAACTCACAATTTCTTGCTCAAGTGTCGTCTACAAAACGCAGCATTTGATTTAAGATCGGTTAGAACTACGACGTATACCTATTGCAGCCATTATGAAACTGTCCTCTTGGGCAAGAATTCAGGCGCTTCAACAAGAAGGGTCTGGTCTTTTGCGGGTTCGTCGTTTCAAGAAAATCTCGGTGCTGCTTTTTTGGACTTTGCTGTTGACAGCTTTGGCAAGTCCGCTGTTGCTGAAATTGCTGCCGATTTTTCAACAGGCTGTTAGTCAAAACCAAATGGCTAGGTGGCTGGGGCGATCGCCCCTCTCGCTAACTCCCAAACCAGATCAGCCGATCGCTTCAAAAGACCCGCAAGCGATCGCCTCGTCCATCTGCCGCGCCGAAGCGAGCGCTAGTTTGAGTTTGCTCTCTGAAACAGTGCTGCCAGAACTCAAGGCTTATCTTTCAGCAGTTCCCTCTCCTAACATTCACCCACGGGCGCGGCTTGCAAAAGTGCCTGTAATGATGTACCACGATGTGCTGCCCGAAAAAGAAGTTTTTTTTGACATGACACCCGAAGAGTTCGAGGCAGATCTAGAGCGCATCAAACAGAGCGGCTTAACCCCCGTCAGTCTCGATCATTTGGTCAACCATCTCAAAACAGGAATTCCTCTTCCGCCCAAGCCGATTGTGCTAACTTTTGATGATGGTTACGCTGGACATTATCAGTATGTTTACCCACTGTTAAAAAAGTACGGCTACCCCGCAACATTTGCCATTTACACCTCTAAAGTGGGCAAGCAGCTAGGACGTTCTAGCCTAACTTGGGCACAGCTCGAAGAAATGGCGAAAGATCCTCTCATGACGATCGCTTCCCACACTCTGACCCATCCTGACTTAACGAAGCAATTTGGCGATCGCCTCGATCAAGAAATCATTAGCTCTAAACAAACGTTAGAAAAAGCGTTGAACATACCGATTCAACACTTTGTTTACCCTGAAGGAAAGTTTGACGAACGGGTGGAGGCGATCGTTCAAAAAGCAGGATATACATCTGCGTTGATCATGCGAAATGATGACGGCAAATTTGCTGGAGAGTCGGATAATCTATTAACCTTAGAACGGTTTGGATTTTCTGAATTAGATGAAGCGATCGCTCAAGCCTACGGTGGATCTCCGCTGCCGAGTTGGAGCGATCGACTGGATCTCCAGGCTCCGGTCGAAGTGAGGCGCGAAACCCTCGAAGATATTCCGTTCATTTTTGCTTCGGGCGGCAGACCCATCACCATTCATTCTGATAAGCGTTACCGCATCAACGAAATTTTGTCCCATTCAAACGCAGTGGCGGCTGTGGGCGGCAGCTTCTTTTCGTTAGAGAGTCTTGAGACTAACGTGGTCATTGGTCCCGTATTAAGTCAAAACACCCAAAAATTTATCCCTGGTAGTCCCGGTGAAAATCTTAAGCTCAAAGATCGTCCGCTCGTGCTGATCAATCCAGAAGGAGTAAAGTTCCTACCCTTCGATCCACCACAGCACAACACGCTAGAAAGCTTTCAAGCAGAACTTCCAGGCGTGACCGATGGGTTTGTGGCAGCAGGTTGGTTGGTTAAAGATAGTCTGCCTCAGCCTGCATCGGCGTTTGGTCAGCTCTATGGCTTTGACTTTGAGCGCGATCGCGCCTTTTGGGGAATCGATCGTCAAGGGCGTCCTACGGTTGGCATTTCGACTGTGGGAGTGGATTCGGTGCGGTTGGGCAAACTGTTGGCCCAAGTAGGCTTTAGAGATGTGATTATGGTAGATTCGGGTGCCAGCACAGACTTTGTTTATCAAGGGCAATCTTTGGGTGTATTTGAGCCGCGTCCACTGCCACACGTCGTGGGATTAGTGCCGCCAGTGGCAGCATCAGGGTGTCGGTAACTAAAGTGATGTCATTATTGCTGAAATTTTGGCTGAAATTTTGGCTCTAGAACTTCCGAGACCAATCCTTTTGGCTCCATCGCTCTACTACCACTTTTGTTTGAGTAAAAAACTCTACCGCATGACTGCCTTGCCCATGCAAATCGCCAAAAAAGCTGTCTTTCCAACCGCTAAAGGGAAAGAACGCCATCGGTGCGGCTACGCCAATATTGATGCCAATGTTGCCCGCTTCGGCTTCGTAGCGAAACTTGCGGGCGGCGGCTCCGCTGCTCGTAAATAAGCAAGCCATGTTGCCGTATTGTCCACGATTGATCAAGGCGATCGCTTCGTCAATTGTTTCTACATGCATCAAGCTGAGGACAGGACCAAAGATTTCGGTTTTAGCAATTTCGCTATTGGGATCAACATTTTGCAGAATAGTCGGGCGCACAAAGTAGCCTTGTTCATAGCGAGGGATTTGGGGCGATCGCCCATCCACTAATACATTTGCTCCTTCGTCGGCTCCCAGTTGAATCAGTTGCTCAATGCGGGTTTTACTAGCGGCATTAATCACGGCTCCCATTTGTACGCCTGCTTCTAAGCCGTTGCCGACTACGCGAGTTGCAGCAGCCTGGGCGATCGCCTCGGTATAACTTTCCTTAGCATCGCCAACTGTGACGGCTAACGAAGCCGCTAAACAACGCTGTCCGGCGCAGCCAAAGGCGCTATCGGCAGTAATTCGTGTGGTCATGTCTAGATCAGCGTCAGGAAGAATGATCACAGGATTTTTTGCGCCACCTTGGCACTGAACGCGCTTACCATTTGCCGAAGCACGGCTGTAGATGTACCGAGCAATGGGAGTAGAACCTACAAAACTAATAGCGCGAATCTGCGGATGATCGAGAATTGCATCCACAACTTCTTTGCCACCGTTAACCAGGTTAAGAACGCCTGAAGGTAAATTTAATTGATCAATCAATTGAAAGACTTTTTGCATTGTTAACGGTACTTTCTCAGAAGGCTTAACAATGTAAGTATTGCCAGTTGCAACGGCATAGGGCATAAACCAAAAGGGAATCATACCCGGAAAATTGAAGGGGGCGATCGCGGCGGCTACGCCCAATGGCTGACGGATCATGATCTCATCAATACCCGTCGCGATATCCTCCAGGTTTGTGCCTTGCATCATCATCGGAATACCACAGGCAACCTCGACGTTTTCGATCGCCCGTCGCATTTCGCCCCGTGCTTCGTCGAGGGTCTTACCGCATTCTTCAACAATAGTGCGCGATAAATCCTCAAACTGTTCATCCATTAATACCTTGAGACGAAAGAGATATTGCACTCGCTGCAAGGGCGGAGTCCGTCGCCAGGTTTGGAAGGCGATCGCAGCGGCGGCGGCTGCCTGCTCAAGTTCATGGGCAGGCGAAAGCGGAACTTGAGCGATCGCTTGGGCAGTGGCAGGGTTGATCACATCCAGGAACTCAGTGGCGGTAGAGGTGCACCATTGACCATTGATGTAGTTTTTGACGAGGGGCAGAGAGGATGGGGGCATAGGGAATGACTAAATTGCTTGTGCGATCGCTAGATTATTTTCGACGAACCAAGAGCAGCTTCTCACCGCAGTAAGACGAGTCAAACTCATCGGTTGTACTGGTATTAATGGCGGCTAAAGCGGCATCACTATGGACTTCTACCAAAACAGCATCAACGCGATCAATCCAATTGCCTGCTGCAAAGAGCTGCTCCTCTGCGCCCTCTATGTCGAGTTTTAGCAGGTTACAGCGTGGCTCACCAGATTGAGCAATGACCTCATCCATTGTAAATGCCGGAAATGTATCTGCTGTGGAACTCTCTACAATTTCACATCGGTAAGCCCAAGCCGGATCTTGAGGATTGGCAATGCGAAGAAAGCCCGACTGCGACCACAGCCCACCTTCAATGACCGCTACATTTTTGAACGCCGAGCAATGGCGCTTAATGCGTAAACAATTTTCAGAGGAAGGCTCAACGGCAATAATTTTTGCATTAGGGTAGCGGTTGGCATAGTAGGCAGTGCTATAACCCACATTTGCACCACCATCGATAATGAGTTGAGGAGCGAGTGGAACGAATTCATCCAGCTCTCGATCTAGAAAAATAGTCGAGAACACTGAATAATCCGACTCATTGCGGCGGATCTCAAAATCGCAGGGATATTGGGGAATCTTGACATGGACTTGGGGCAACTTAAGGCTCCAAGCTAACTCAAATTTAAGCGCATTGAAGAAGCCCATTAACCGGGATAGTAGAATAATTCGGCGAAACTTGTATCCAACGTCTATCATCGTGATGCCTTGGCTAACTGCCTCGACATAGTATCAGGAAAAAGCCGGATCTCTCAAGGAAAATCCGGCTATCAATAACTTGGTTTTGAGATTTTAACTCACAGGTATTAAGGCTATTATTTATATCTCGAAATTGATGACCTTCTAGAATAACTTCTGCCTTCAAAGGGCTGAACGCCGACTAATGGATAATCATCATGATTGGGGCTAAAAAGTTCAATACAGCCATCGAAAAAATATGTAATCGCACCGCCGATCGCTTGGATGATGTTCATAGCTATGACCTTTAAGTTAATGAAGTGAAGAACAGGAATGGTAGAGAAATTTTATGCTGCGATCGCCCCTCACTGGGTACGTTCCCTCAACCCAGTTAACCTGTCTAATTGCATCATAGAAGAATTCACCTCAGAATCCAGTCGGCTCTATGATTCTTTACATGCATAGCTTTAATCAGAATTATCAGCAATCAAAGTTTTAACCAGAGCTGCTAATAGTTCAGCGCTGTTGGTAACAGCAAGCTTTCGGGCTGCTTCTGCCATTTTCTCAAGAGTTTCGGGCGATCGCAACAGTCCCAGTACCTTGGTCTGTAAAGTCTCTGCTGTGATTAGGTCTTGAGGAAACAACAGGGCTGCCCCAGCCTCAACAAACACCTTAGCGTTATAAGTTTGATGGTCTTCTGCGGCGTAAGGGTAGGGAATCAAAATAGAAGGCGTTCGGGTCATCGCTAACTCGGTCATCGATCCGGCGCCCGCTCGACTAATAGCCAGATTTGCCCGATGAAATAGCCCTGCCATGTCGTTGTAAAATGGTAATCCAAAATAATGGGGATGGCTAAAACTGTCGGATTCCAGATCATTTTCGCCAGTCAGGTGAACGATCCAGGCTCCAGCATCGATCCAAGCAGGGGCGCATTGCCGCACCATTTGATTGAGGCTGACGGCTCCTTGACTGCCACCTACAACCACAATTAAAGGAGCCTCTGGAGGAATTGCCAAATCTAGCGTCTGTGCTGAGCGGAACTGTGACCGCACAGGTGTGCCGACGTAGACGGTCTGGGCACGGGGCAAATACTGCGCTGCCGATTCAAAGCCGATCGCCACCCGCGTACACAAGGGGCTGAGCCAACGAGTTACCTTACCCGGCAGCGCATTAGACTCGTGCAATACCACAGGCAACCCTAAAGAACGTGCCGCCAAAATAGCGGGTGCGGCAATGTAGCCGCCCGTGGTTAGCACTGCTTGGAATTTTCCTCTTTTGAGCAATTTACGAACTTGCAGTACCGAGAGTAGTAACTTGGCAAAAATGCGCAGAGTGCCGAGTCCAAATTTTTGTTGAAAGCCCCCGACGTCGATAGTGTGGAGGGGATAAGTCGCAGGCACAAGCTGGGTTTCAAGGCGATCGGGAACGCCCAGCCATTCAATTTTAAAAGCGGGGAGTTGCTCGGCAGTGGCGATCGCCGGAAACAAATGTCCGCCTGTGCCGCTGGCTGCAATCAATAAACGTTGAGGCAGTTCTTTCGACAATTCCTGAGACATTTTTGCAGAGGCAGCAACCGACATAAATTTACCCTGGCTGACTGTTATGGAGAGCTGAAATATTTTTATTGTTCACTAGGAGGCTGTTCACAGAGAGAAGAATCGAGATACCCTAGAGTCATTTGCGAATGCTCGTTCTCCCTTCGGGCGCAAAGAAGCACAATTCATATTAGGGCTAAGTTGCAGTTTTGCGTCACCCTGTTCTATTCATTTTGAGCGAATCTCCATGCGTTATCGTCTTACATCCTGGTCTAGCGGTGCCCTCATCTGGGCTTTAGGAATTGCGCCTATTAGCCTGGGGATGATCGGCTGGACAGGTCAAGCCCTTGCCCAAGCGCCTGCCGCTGCTCCCGCCGTTCGTCCTGCTCCTGCTGCTCCTGCCGCATTGACTCAGACCCTAACTCAAATTGATGGGGCGGCTAGCCAGGGCAATTTGCCCGCTGTCATGGCGTTCTATGCTCCTCAATTTACTAACTCTGATGGATTGACCTACATCACCTTTCAAGACGCACTGTCAAAGTTTTGGAAGCGTTATCCTGGCATGGTCTACAAAACCGAGGTCAATTCTTGGAAGGCGGAAGGCAGCGCTTTGATAGTGGAAACAACGACGACTATCACTGGAGCGCAGAAAACTGCCGATCGCCCCGTCAATTTAACGGCCACCATCACCTCGCGGCAACGATTTGAAGGTCAAAAAATTGTTCAACAAGAAATTTTGTCAGAGCGGAGCCAAGTAACCCTAGGGCAAACGCCACCCACGGTACGGGTCAATCTACCCGAACGTGTCACCATTGGGCGCAACTATGCCTTTGATGCCATCGTCACCGAGCCATTGGGCGATCGTCTGCTGTTAGGTGCAGCGCTCGAAGAAACCATTAGTGCTAGCGGCTACCTCAACGCAGTGCCGATTAACCTAGAGCTACTGTCGTCAGGCGGACTTTTCAAAACCGGACGAGCCTCTCTCATTCCCGAAAACCGCTGGGTTTCGGCAGTGGTGATTCGCAACGATGGCATGACCGCAGTTACCCAACGGATGCGGGTTGTAGGGCGCTAGGAATCTAGTCCTCTAAGGGCTTCTGCTGGTAGTGAGAACAGCCTTGGCAAGGCCCGAAAGGATTGATGGCACAGCGAATGTGATTGGAGCGGGCGTTAAACCGACAGGTAAAGTCTCCAATCACATAGCCCATGCCTTCGACGTAGTGTTGATCGGGCTGAAGCCGTAAGGGCAGCCCGCGTGTGGCGAATGCATTCATGGCTAACCGCAGACGCGCCTGCCCCCGTGCATCTGCCCGCCGCATTAGCCACAGGGAAAGCAAGGAAGGCGTTAAACCCAAGAACAGAATAAAAAGTGTCGCAATCACGGGATTCTGGCGGCTAAAATTTGGCGAGAAACTGGGTGAGAAATTTGGCGAAAGTGCGGCATTTATCCGCAGATCAGGGGAACCTGTACCCGTCCAGTCAGGCTAAAGGGACGGGCTTCGGTGATCTTAACCAATATCGTTTGCCCTTGCAGCTCTTGAATGTCGCCGGTGCAAAAAGTGAGGCGGTTGCCGCGAGTTCTGCCCATAACTTGGGTCGGGAATTTGGGGTTTTGTGCTTCTACTAAAATTTCTTCGGTGCGCCCCAGGTAGCGCTGCGATCGCTCTGCCGCTGAAGTATTGACCAAATGGTTAAGCCGTTGGAGGCGATCGCTCTTAATTTCTTCACTCAGTTGATTTTCCCAGAGCGCGGCTGGAGTGCCAGGACGGGGCGAATAGGCAGCCGTGTTGACCATATCAAACTCAATGTCTTCCATGAGTTTCAACGTATTAGCAAACTGCTCCTCGGTTTCACCAGGGAACCCGGCGATCGCATCGGCACTAATGGAAGCATCGGGCATATAGTGCCGCACTAGGTCAATAATCCGCCGATATTTTTCATGGGTATAGCCCCGTGACATTGCCTTCAGGACTTCGTTGTCGCCTGACTGAAACGGAATATGAAAATGTTCGCATACCTTGGGCAACTCAGCACAAGCCCGAATTAGCCGTTCGGTGAAGTAGCGGGGGTGGCTAGTGGCAAACCGGATGCGCTCAATGCCTGGCACATCGTGGACAAAGTAGAGGAGATCAGTCAGCGTGTGCTGGTGGCGACCCTCGGCAGTAGACCCCGGCAAATCACGTCCGTAGGCATCAATGTTTTGCCCCAGCAGCGTAATTTCTTTAAAGCCCTGTCTGCCCAATTCTTCTATTTCTGCCCGAATGGCTTCGGGCGTGCGCGATTGCTCTACGCCTCTCACATTGGGCACTACACAGTAGGTACAGCGTTCGTTGCAGCCGTAAATGACGTTCACCCAAGCGGTAATGCGGCTATCCCGTCGGGGTTGAGTAATATCTTCTAAAATATGAACCGATTCGGTGGCAACAACCTGGTTGCCGTTAAACACTTGCTCTAGCAAATCCTGTAAGCGATTGGCGTGCTGCGGCCCCATGACCAAATCGAGTTCGGGCACTCGCCGCAGTAAGGCTTCGCCCTCTTGTTGCGCCACGCATCCGGCAAGAATCAGCGTCAGGTCAGGTTTCTCGTGCTTGCGTCTTGCCTGTTTGCCAAGGTGAGAATAAACCCGTTGCTCGGCATTATCCCGAATGGTGCAGGTGTTGTAGAGAATCAGATCAGCTTGATTGGGATCTTCCGACCACTGAAAGCCCATGTCTTCTAGAATGCCAGCCATCCGTTCAGAGTCGGCTTTGTTCATTTGGCAGCCGAAGGTGGTGATGTGGTATTGCTTGGGAGAGGAAGGCATGGGAAGAGGTGCAAAGAAGGACAGTCTTCTATTTTATCGGGTTCGGGAGGATGAGCAAAAAAATCCCCAGCAATCTTTAATCGCTGGGGATTTCCAATAATGT
>Ga0105047_10013645_pt1 | contig 12966 bp, 9 predicted proteins | sample MAT04_FD_78384 | JGI IMG/M metagenome (GOLD analysis project Ga0105047, IMG submission 78384) | Freshwater microbial communities from Lake Fryxell liftoff mats and glacier meltwater in Antarctica - MAT-04 (megahit assembly) | ecosystem: Environmental > Aquatic > Freshwater > Ice > Liftoff... | reverse complement strand
CTGGCGCCAAGCTGTGACTGCAGGCGCCGCAGTTCCGGCGCCACAAATGGTTGGGCCGTGATCCGTTGAAAAAGCGCGGCATATGCATCGAAGACACCCTGCCGCGACGCGACTTGCGCAATGTGATCCGCCACGGTGCGCCCCAGGGTCATCGTCAGCGCGAAATTGACCAGCAGCACACCGATGAGAGCGGGCATGACCGGTTGGCCACTCAATTCGGCGATGCCGAGCGCCAGCGCCACCAACGGCAGCCAGCGCGCCACCCAGATCAGCCAGACGCGTCGATGCAGCCACGGTGCGCTTTCGGCCCAGGCGATGAAGCGTTCATAGTCGCTTTGCGTGGAGGTCATGAGCCGTCCGCGCAGGCCGATTTCGTCGCGAAAGTCGATCAGGGGCGCCAGTTCGGCAACCGCGGCCTGGCGCAGACGCACAGCATCCGGCGCTGCTGGCTGCATGATCCATTCGCGCAGCGTACGCTGGCCAATCGGCGTATTTGGCGTGCTGAGCAATTGCTCCAGCCCAGCGTGCCCAAGCAGATCCAGGTCAGCCACCGTGCTGCGGTCGATTGGCGTTGTGGCGGCGCCGGCCTTCGGCGGCGGCACTTCCGCATCGGGCGCCGGATGAGGCAGCGGCAGTGCAGCCCAATCGCGCCGGAGCCGGCGCAACCCTTCGTCATTGAGCGTGAACAGCGTGGCAAAACGCAGCAGGGCCCGCTTCACACGCCCGTGCTGGATCAACCCCGCCACAAACGCCACCACCAAGATCGCCGCCAAGGCATAGAAGACGGTCTCGGCGCGCCAAAGTGCCACACCCACGCCGACGAATGCACAGCCAAAGAGCAGCAAGTTGAGATCGCCGTTGCGGCGGCTGCGGCGCTCTTGTTGATCACGCTGCACACCGAACGCTTCACAGCGTTGGCGATAGGTTGATTCTGGCAAAATCTGGGGGTTCTCCATACAGCGGTTCCAATCGTCGCTATCGATCAGTCGAAATCGAGGATGACACAGGCGCGTGCTACATGCACAGGAGCCCGTGTCATCCTCGATTCAGATACGACGCACCCAAGGTTGATTTGCCGTTATGCGCGCCCGCTTGCGCCCATCAGGCGTAGCCGGTGCTGCGCCACTTCTTGCACGCGCTGCATCGATGCGTTCAAGACACCATAGTGTCCCTCGCCAGCCTCAAGGGCTTCACGCGACCCCTGACACCACGCACGCGACAGCGCAGCGCCAATGTTGATCTTGACGACGCCCAACTGCAGAGCCGCGCGCACATCGTCTTCATGGATGCCGCTGCCGCCGTGCAACACCAACGGCGTCTGCGCCTTGGCGTTGATGGCTGCCAGCAGATCGAGCTTCAGCCGGCTGTCGTGGCCATGTTCCGACCCGACCGATACGGCCAACATGTCGATGTCGCCTTCGGTAACCATGATCGACACTTCGTCGGGGTGCGTAAACTCCTGGCTGCCCTGGTCGCCGCCAAACGTCCCCAGTTCCCCTTCGACGGACGCATTGAACACATGCGCGACACGCGCGATGGCCGCCGTTACGGCGATGGCTTCGGTCAACGGCAGATCATGGCCGTCGAACATCACGGAATTGTACCCTGCCTTCAGGCAGCGCAGATCAAAGTCAAAACTGGGGCCGTGGTCCAAGTGCAAAATCACCGGCACCGGCGCTTCGGCCGCCATTGCCTGGATCAAGACCGGCAACGGGCCAAGCCCGGCGCCAAAAGCCGCGTGGGCGAGATCGCCGGGATAGGTCTGCACGATGACCGGGGCATGTTCGATCACAGCCGCATCGATCACAGCCTTGGCCATCTCCATATTGCAGACGTTGAACGCCGGCATGGCGAAGTGTTGGCTGTAGGCATAACGAAGATATTCACGTGTGTTGGAAACTAACATAAAAACCGATCCTTTTGGAATAACGCGCAACCAGATAAGCTGCGCAAAGCGTGAGACAGCGGACCAATGGCTGCCAGCACCGTTGTTGGACAGGTTAGTCTGCGCGGTCACGACACTCGTGAGCCGCAATCACCCATTGTACACCTCTTAGGCGATTGGCGCAGGAATGAAAGCGGGCGAAATTGTTTTATGCGCGTAGACAATTGCCCCCACATCCGTGAACGCCAGTGCGCCCGACCACTCGCGTACGTCCACCACGGTCAGCCCGGCCGCTTGCAGGCGTGGCACATAGCGGTCAGGCGTCGCATCAGGCCATTGCGGCGTGGCGCCGAACGCCGCCGGCAGATCCTGCGCCCACAGGCCGTGGACTTGCTGCGTCAGGAACACGCCGCCGGGCGCCAAAATGCGCGCCACCTCGGCAGAGTTGAAGCCGGCATGGCGAGCGAACTGGGCGGGTGGGGTCGTAGGCTAGTGCAAAGATCGCTTTGACGATGCGCGCAGCTAGGTTGCGTGGCAGCTTGCGCAGGGTTTTTTCGGCAGCGCGGTCGATCTGAATCGTGTACTTCGGGCTATTCGACAATGTCGCGTTGGTCAAACGTGCCCTCCGCGATTAGTTCGTCGACGAGGGTTTGGAACAAACGAACGCGTGATGGGTCTTTCCGAATGAGGTCGAGCGTAGTTTCGGCGCGGCGTCCGGCACGCAGATCCTCAAGCTGGTCCAGAAGTGCCGTGTAGTCCTCGTAGTCGATCACGACGCTGACCGGTTTGTTATAACGGGTAATGACCACGTCAAGTCCCTTAGCGCCGGCATCGAGCACGTCGCGCCAGTGCAGGCGGGCTTCGTTGCTATCCATTGTCGTCTGCATAATTCCCCCAATTAGCGCAAGCCAATCTCGTTAGACTCTAACAAGATTTTATCGTGAGGTGCGCTCGGTGTCAAGCGCCCCGCACCGTCGAAATACGCCCCCGCCTCGTACCAGGGAATCAGATTGCACCAGGGATTGTAAGCTTGCCGCTTTGTCCACTGGCCTATAGCGTTCGTTGGCATAGCCGCCGGCCTGCAAGAAACAAGCATATTCGGCGTTGGTCACGGGCACGCTAGCGTCTCGCCGGCCGATGCACCCTCCCCATCCCCTCGTCAAATCCGCGTCATCTCACCATCCCTTGAATCCGCGATTCAGGCAGTTTGGCAACCCAGCGAACGTGTCAACCACGCCAAGACCTGCTACAATCGACGCCACCCCCCTACACGTACGCAGCCCAATCCACGGCAGAATGTTGAACTCAGCCGTATCACACCTTGGAAGACACGCACATGCATCAACGCTCGTTCGTTTCTCACCCTGACTACCTACATCGCCGGTTGACGCGCGCGCTGTCTGTTTTCACGCTGGCCGCGCTGCTTGCCGGCTGCGGTCCTTTTGGTTCGTCAACCGAGGCGACTCCGGTCCCGACGCGCACGCCGCTGCCCACCTTCACGCCGACTCCGCTGGCACAACCCACGCCGGCGCCACCAACTACAGCGCCCGTTCAGGCAGAGGCGGCCGCGGCACCGACCACGGCGCCCACCACAGCAGCGCCAACCGCCACCCCACCCGCCGAAGCGCGTCTCACGGTGGCCGGCGACATCGTCAATGTGCGCAGCGGGCCGGCCACCACCTTTGACCTGATGGGTACGGCCAACCCGGGGGAAAGTTTCAAGGTCGTCGCCAAAAGCGCGGCCGGCGACTGGTGGCAGGTTTGCTGTATCGCCGACCAGCCGGGCTGGATCTTCGGTGAGCTGGCTACGGTGGAAAATGGTGACACTGTAGCCGTAGCCACCGATCTGCCGGCGGCTGCCCCAACGACCGCCGCAGTAGCCGAAGCGCCCACGGCCGTTCCAGCGGCTGCCGAACCAACGGCGACAACCGCACCCGCGCCCGTGGTGGCCTATGATCCCACGGCCTCCAGCGCCGGCAATTTCGACCCGAACGCCCAGTACCAAATTACGCAATTCAGGGTTTTGGGGTTAGACGAAAACAACGGCGGCATCCGCGACAGCAGCGCCCAGCACTTGATCTTCCTGACCGTGCTCGATCAGAACGGCAACGGCGTGGATGGCGCCGTCGTCAAAAATCTGGTGGGCAACGAAAAGGGTGAAGTGGTGACGGGCAACAAGGGGCCGGGTAAAGCGGAGATCACCATGTATTACGAGCCGTTCAAGCTCACGGTAGCCTCCGACCCGTCCGGCCCCGTAACCAGCCAGGTCTCCAACCAGATGGGCCTCATCTTCCCGCACCTGCCCGACCTGGTCGGCAAGCTCGGCGACGTTACCTACGAATATGGCGCCTGCCCGACCCTGGAGATCAAATGCCAGTGGCCGCTGTCCGCCATTCATTTCTCGTACGAAATCACCTTTCAAAAGGTCAAGTAGGGGTCAACCCTCGGCGATCTCGCCATCGCTCAGGTAGATGATCCGATCCACAACCTCGTCGGCCAGGCTGTCGTGCGACGCCATCAGCATGGTGGCGCCGCGTTCGCGCGCGATGGTGCGAAACAAGGCCAGCATTTCCCGTGCGGTCTTGGAGTCCAAGTTGGCCGTCGGCTCGTCGGCAATCAGCAACTGCGGGCGGCTGACGAGGGCGCGCGCAACGGCCACGCGCTGCTGCTGGCCGCCCGACATCTCGTAGGGGCGGTGGTCCGTCCACTTGCTCAAGCCGACCAGCTCGAGGGCTTCCACGGTGGCGCGGTGGCGCTCGCCGGCGGCAACCCCGTTGATGCGCAGCACCAGTTCGACGTTTTCGTACGCCGAAAGCACGGGCAGCAGGCCCAGCGACTGGAAGATAAAGCCCACCTGGCGGCGCCGCCACGTCGTGCGTTTGCCTTCGCTCCACTGGCCGATCTCGGCGTCAAACACGCGCACGATGCCGCGCGTCGGCTGATCCAGGCCGCTGATACAGTTGAGCAGCGTGGTCTTGCCGCTGCCCGAGCGCCCCTTGATCGCCACAAACTGGCCAGTGCCGATGGCAAGGTCAACTCCGCGCAGCGCATGGACTTCCTGTCCCCCGCGCCGGTAAACACGGCAGAGGTCGACGGCCTCCACGGCCAGGGACGTACTTTCCGAACCATTGGGCACAGCGTGGGCTTGGAGTATGGTCATGAATCTTGCTTCTGCGTGAATTTGCCCAACAAGGTACGCAACCCGCCGATCTTCTTCTCGCCGGCAACAACGGTCTGGGCGTCGGCTTCGGCGGCGACCGGCTTCTGTTCGACCGGGCGGATCAAAATGCCGTCGGCCGTGATCTCAAGTCGCGCGCGGCCGCGGATGTGTAGTTGCTCCAGGTATTCCGGCGGCACATGGACACGGCCGGCCCGATCCAGCACGACGAGTTCCTCGAAGGTGTCGTGCGCCAGCCCATGGTCGCCGGGCGCCGGCGGCTGGCCATTGGCATCCAGCGCCTGGTCGCCGTTGACGCTCGCCGTTCTTGTTTGACGCAACGTCTCGCTGGCTAACATGCCATCGCGAATCGCCACCACCCGATCTACCTGGCGCGAGATCCCAGGGTCATGGCTCACGATGACGGTCGTGATCCCCATTTCGCGCGTCAGATGGCGAAAGGTGTCGTAGATCAACTGGGCGGTGACGGTGTCGACCTCGCCCGTCGGTTCGTCGGCCAGCAGCAGCGGCGGGTGGTTGGCCAGTGCCACGGCAATCGCCACGCGCTGTTGCTCGCCGCCGGAAAGCTCGGACAGTTGGTGGCGCCGGCGCCGATCCAAACCGACCAGGCCAAGCAGATCCTCGGCGCGTTTGCGTTTGTGGCGGGCCATGCCCGCCACCGTCATCGGCAGCATGACGTTGTCCACCGCGTTCAGATAGGGGATCAAGTTGCGCGTGCTCTGCTGCCAGACAAAGCCGACCTTTTCGCGCCGGTAGCGGTTGAGCTGGCTGTCGGTCATGCGCAGCAAATCCTGGCCATCAACGCGCACACGCCCGGCCGAAGGACGATCCAGCCCGCCCAGGATATTCATGAGCGTTGTCTTGCCGCTGCCGCTGGCGCCGACGATCGCCATCACCTCGCCCTTTTCGATGCTCAGGTTGAGTTCGCGCAGCGCCACCTGCTCCAGGCCGGCAATCTTGTAGATTTTGACAAGACCGTCACACAGAATGAAGGGTTCCGACAAGCAAAGCTCCTTGAGTTAAACTGTCTCACCCAGCTTGATCGCCTGGAAGACCTTCATGCGCAACAGCAAAATAATCAGCACGACAAACGCCACCAGGAAAAGCCCGCCAAACAGCAAGTAGAGCCGCGTGATGGCGAACCAGGCGATTTCGACGGTAAAAGGCGGTGTGTTGGCGCTTGGCCCCACGCCAATCTGCAAGTAGGGAATGAAGAGCCGGCTGATCAGCACGCCGATCGCGGTTCCCGCGCCCAACCCCAGTAAGATTAGAAAAGCCAGTTCGCTGATCAGAAAGATCCCCAATTGACGGGCCGACAGGCCAATCGCCCGCAATGTCCCCAATTCGATAAAGCGGCGACGGAAGGAGAAGAGCGCATACAGCAGGAATCCCAGCACCGTGAGCAAGGCTGAGGCCAGGAAGCCGACGGAGAGCACACCAAACAACCCTTGCCGTTCGGGACGGCGCTGTTCGTTGGCAATGCTCTGCGCGGCGGCCGTATAGTCGAAGACGGTAATCTCCAGTTGGCGCAAGTCATCGACCATTTTCTCATAGTCGATGGTGGGCAACGTTTTGACCCATACGTCGTAGGGTTGTTCGCCGCCGGCCTGCTCAAAAACATAGTCCAGGTTGGCGATCAGCAACGGCTTGCCTTCCTCGGCGGCGGCATACCAGGTCGGGAAATAGTCAAAGTCGCCGACGATTTTGACGGGCGATTCCCCATCGTCCAGGGCGGCATTGATGCGCAATTGGATCTGATCCCCCACGCGCAAGCCGTTCTGGCGCATGAAGGAGCGTTCGACGAGTACGCCGTCTTGTGCCACCGCCAAGGCATTCATCAGCGCACCCAGGCTGGCGGGGGCAAAGTCGTTGCGCCAGTAGGCCACCTTGGGGAAATCCACGCGGTCGATGCCGACCACCAGGCTTTCCTGCCATTTGCCACCCACCTGCACGGCGCTGCCAAAGTCGCCGACGCGCGCCGCCGCCTCGATGCCGGGAATCTTCAAATGCTCGGACACCGGGATAAAAACCCAATCAGGTTCGGTCGGCACGTCGGCACTCTCTACCCCTGGCGCACCGGTCTGGGCATCGGCGGCCGGTGTGGCGCTTGCCCCGGCGCCAAAGGTGGTGGCCACTTGATTGGAGGCGCCCAGTTCTACCAGATTCGCTTCGGCGCCGACGGCGTAGTAGTTCTGATCGTAGAGATGGTTGTCCAGGGTCTGCGCCAACGAGGCCATGTAGACGGCCAGGCCCAACGTAAGCATCAGGAGCACGAGCGGGGTGGTGTAGAACCCCGGATCGCGCGCAAGATAGCGCGTGGCCAGCAGAAAGCCCACACTGCCGGTGCGCGCAGCAATCCAGCCAAAGATTGTCATCAAGAGCGGCACGATGCGCAGCGTGATCAAGGTAAGGGCCAGAGCCACGAGCGCCGGCAACAGAAAGAGCAACGGGTTGTCGAACATGTCGCCCGTGGCGCCCACCCCCGCCACCAGAATGCTGCCCTGCTGGCGCAGCAAATAGACGCCATAGCCCGCCGGAATCAGCAGCAACACATCAAGCCACGCGCGCTGCCACCACGGCGCGCGCACCGTGCGCGCCAGTTCCTGCTTGTAGCTCACGATGGTGTGTCGCGAGGCGCCAAGCGAAGGCAACACCTGCGCCACCAGCGTCACGCCAAGCGCTGCCAAGCCAAACTGCACTGCAGTCGGCGTCAGTTGCACACGCAGATCGGAGAGCAACGTAAAGTTCAGAAAGCTCTTGGTGGCGCCGATGGTGTGGGCCACCCACGTGCTCAGCGGCGCGCCGATGGCCAGCGCCACGCCGGCGAGCAACAACGCCTCCAATGCGGCAATGCTGACAATCTGGATGGCGGTGGCGCCCCGGCTGCGCAGAACAGCAATCTCGTTACGCTGCCGCCCCACCGACAATCCGGCGACGAGACCGATGAAGGCCAGTAGGAGACCTACAATCGGAATACTGAACGCATAGAGCAGGATATTGAGCAGGCGTGAGGAGACCTGGTATTTGCGCAACGCGTCGTACGGCGAAATGTCCAATTTTGTATTGGCCAGCAAGGTGGCGGCGCGTTGGCGAACCTGGTCAATCCGTCCCACCAGGCGGTCGGCGTTGCCGGCGTTGACATTGGAGCCGTCCATCAGCCAATACCATACGAATGAGTCAATCTCGTCGGGGAGGAGCGAGGTCACGCGTCCCTGAAAGGTGGCCTCGGGGACAAAGAGCAGCTTTTCGTAGGCTTCATTCGGGTAGAACCAATATTCATCGGCCAAGTCGGTGGCCTGCCATATCCCGGCCACGCGCACCGGAATCTGCACCATGCGCGTGCCGGTATCCCCCTTGATCTGGCGAAAGGTCATATAGTCTTCGCCGGCCTGGATGCCCAAATCGTCGGCCAGGGTCTTGCTCACGGCGACTTCGACGGCATCGTCGGGATTGGCGGACGCCGGCGCCGGCGCCCCCCCTTCGACAAAGGTGATATGGTTCTCCAGATCGGTGGCCGAAGCGAAATTTACCCACGCCAGAGGGTCACGCGCGCTGGCATAGGCGCCGCTGGCCACATCCGCCGCCGGAAAGAGCCGGAAGGTGTCGGTCTTGAAGTAGCGCACGCTCTGCCGCGTGGGCAGGCCGAGTTGGCCGATGGCGGGGCCGGATAGATAGGCGTCCACCGGTTCCAGGTCTGCCCATTCTTTCAGGCCGTAGATCGAGCCTGAATAACGGAGCATGAAGGCAAAGGTTGGGCGGTTCAGCCTGGTCGTTTGGCCCGCTTTGCCCAATTCTTCTTGCAGGATCCGGTAGTAGACGGCATCGGAATAGAGCGGGATGCTCATGATCAGCGCGATGGAGGCCACGAGTCCTAAGGCGGTAGCCAAGGCCAACCAACGCTGTGCCAATAAACGGCGGACCGCAATCAAGAACGTGGCCCAACTGCGCAACAGGAAATTCATGTCTGGAATCTACAATCTGCCACGATCATGGCCCGACCACGGTCTGGCCGGCCTGGAGGCCTTCTTCAATTTCGACGCGTTCTTCGGCCTGGATCCCGATCTTGACGTCGACGCGGCGCTGGACATCGCCATCTTGCACCACGGCAAACCGGCGACCATTGAAATTGCGGATGGCCTGGGGTGGGAGCCAGAGCACGTTTGGCTTGCGCTCGATTTCGACCGTGACACGCACGAGGTCGCCCAATTCATAGCCGGCGTCGGCGGCCGATTCTTGAATCGTGGCACGCGTGGTTTTGTCTTTTTCTTCGAGGGTCTGCCCACTGCCGCCGCTGCCATAGGGATAGGGCATGCGACGTACCTGGCCGTGCAGGCTGACCCCCGGACGATTGCTGAGCACGATGGTCGCCAGCATGCCTTCGGCCATCTGCTGCAACTGATCGCTGAGCAGATCGGCGCTGATCTCCAGTTCACTGACGTCGGCCAGGGTTGCCACCGGGATATAGGCGGTGACGGCCTTGCCCGGCGTGAGGTTGACTGAAAGCAGCTTGCCGTCGAACGGCGCGATGATCCGGGCTTCGGCAATCTCCTGGTTGAGCTTCTCAATCGCATATTGGGCGCGGGTGACATCGTTCTTGAGCAGCGAACTGACGCCCTCGCTGAGCCGGTCGACCGCCAGTTGTGCCAGTTCCACCTCTTTGGCCTGCATATCGACTTCGCCGTGCGTGCTCTGGCGATTGGCGTCCAGCGCCTTGAGCTGAATCTGTGCCATTTCCAGCCGGGTCTGCGCCACCTTGCGATCCAGTTGGAGGGTGCGTTCGGCCTCGGCCAACGTCGCCACGGCCCGCTCGGACTCGAGCTCGGCCGCCTTGAGTTCGCGCTCCAAGGCGTCGATTTCGAGTTCGGCGATGACATCGCCCTTCTTCAAGCTTTCGTTGCGCTTGAAAAAGACCGTGCGCACCCGCCCATCGACGCGGAAAAACAGCTCTTCCTCCACTACCGGCGAAATGCGCCCGGCGAAGGTGGTCGACTTGATGACCTCGCCCTCTTGCACTTGATAGACCGGTTTCAGCGCTACCTGCGCCGTGGGGATCGGCGTCGGGGTCGCCTCTGCCGCCACTTGTTCGGTGCGCGTGGCCGGCAACAGCGCACAGCCTGCCAGCAGCGCCCCAGCGAGCAGCGCGGCACATATCGGGATTAGTAAATTTCGTTTCACGGACATTCTTTCTGTCGGCGCATTCTATCGGCACATGGGAACGGACAATCGATCAGCCGATGCAGATCTAAACCTTGACCACAAGCTTACCGGTATTGGCGCCCTCAAACAGGCGATTGAGCGCCGCCGGTGCATTTTCCAGGCCCACAACTTCGTCGACGCGATAGGTGAGTTTGCCTTCCGCCAGCCACTGGCCAAGGTCGCGCAGCGCAGGCGCCGCGCGGTCATAATAATCCAGCACGAGAAAGCCCTCCATGCGCGCACGCTTGACGATCAGCGCGCCCAGGTTGCGGGGGCCTGGCGTGGACGTCGTTGCGTTGTACTGCGCGATCAAGCCGCAGACCACAATGCGCGCGCGCAGGTTGATCAGGCCCAGCGCGGCATCCAGGATCTCGCCGCCGACGTTCTCAAAATGCACGTCGATCCCATTAGGACAGGCCGCACGCAGGCGTGGATAGACCGGCCCGCTCTTGTAGTTGATGGCAGCGTCGAAACCCAGATCTTCCGTCAGCCAGCGGCACTTCTCATCACTGCCGGCGATGCCCACCACGCGGCACCCCTTGATCTTGCCGATCTGCCCGACCAGCGACCCCACGGCGCCCGCCGCCGCCGACACCACCAGCGTATCGCCGGGCTTGGGCTGGCCGATATCCAGCAGACCATAGTAGGCGGTCAGGCCGATCATGCCGAAGAGGCCCAGATAGGCCGTCAGCGGCACGGCCGGCTCGGCCGGCATCACGTCGAGGGCACGCCCGTCGCTCACGGTATATTCCTGCCAACCGAGCATGCCCTGCACCACGGCGCCTTCAGCGATGGCCGGGTTGCGCGACTGTTCTACCACGCCCACACCCCCACCGCGCATCACGGCGCCCAACGCCACCGGCGGCAGATAGCCCGGCGCGTCGCTCATCCAGCCACGCATCGTTGGATCAAGCGATAGATAGCGATTATGAATGAGCACCTCGCCCTCTTTCAGTTCAGACAGCGCTTCTTCACGCCACGCAAAATCGGTGACCTTGGGCAAGCCTACGGGGCGGGCCGCCAGCCGCCATTGACGATTCATGATTGTCGACATCCAGGTTTTCCTGAGTTTCCGGCACGAAGGCCATCAGTTTTCGCCGCGGCACGCACGCGCGGTATAGTGATTAAAACGTTATAATCGCACATTTTCCCTGGAAATCGAAAAACCCGTGACCGCATCATTACAACCGCGTCCCCCTTCCCACCGCTTGAGCTGGTCAGACGCCGTGCTGGCTGTGCTGGTTGGGCTTTTGAGCCTCGGCATATACGCCCGCACCTTGGCCACCTTCGTGCTGCCCGGCGACAGCGGCGAGTTCCAAGTGCTCGTCCACCAACTGGGCACGGCGCATACCACCGGCTATGCGACCTACCTGATCTTGGGCAATCTCTTCACCCGGCTGCTGCCGGTGGGCGACGTAGCCTGGCGCGTCAACTTGTTTTCTGCCTTTATGGGCGCGGTCACCGTCGGGCTGGTCTATGTGGCCGGGCGCTTGCTGTCGGGCAGCCGCAGCGCCGGCGTGTTTGGGGCATTTGCGCTGGCCGCCGGCTTCACCTTTTGGTCGCAGGCGATCATTGCCGAAGTCTACACGACCGGCGCGGCATTTCTGGCCGCGGTCTTAATGCTGACCCTCATGTGGTATCAGACGGGCAAGCGCTGGCCGATCCTGGCGGCGGGTCTGCTGGGCGGCGTCGGGCTGGGCGCGCATGGCAGCCTGGCGCCCTTTGGCGCCGCCGTAGCCATCTTTCTGTTGCTCAACTGGCGGCGGTGGCGCGAGTGGCTCATGCCCGGCGCCGCCGGCACCGCGATTGGCCTTGCGCTCTATGCCGGCGGCATGTTCTGGGTCGATTTCAACAACGCGCCGGCCAATATCTTCCGCGCCGCCTATAGCCCGGCGCGCTCCCAATGGGGGCTGACGGCGGCCGACGTGGCCAACCCGGTGGCGCGCGTCTGGTTTCTGATCAGCGCCGGGCAGTGGCGCTCGGCGATGTTCACCAACCCGCTGCTCGACACGCAGGTGCGGTTGGGTGAGTATTGGGCGAACCTACCCAGGGATATTCTGTTGCCGACGCTTGCCTTGGCGACCTTTGGCTTGGTGCGCCTGATCCAGCGCGACAAGCGCTTGGCCGCATTTCTGTCGGTCGGCATCTTGTTGCAGTTGATCGTCTACCTCAACTACAACGTCGGCGACCGCTACGTCTTCTTTATCCCGACCTACATCCTGTGGGTGCTGTTGGCGGCGGTGGGGATGGCCGACCTGATCCGCATCATCGCCAGCCAGCCGTGGGGCGGCAAGCCGGTGCAAGCCGTCGCCACCGTTGCGATCGCCGCCGTCTGTCTCCTGCCGCTCCTGTGGCCGCAGTGGGATGTGATCCGCAAAGGCGAGGTCGCCTTCACGCGCGTGGACGATTTCCTGGTGCGCGGCGACACCAAAGCCGTGGGTAAGGTTGCGCAGTTGACGACCGCGGCCTTGCCGGCCGACGCCATCGTCTTTGCGGACTGGAACTGGATCTGGCCCTACTACTATACCGCGCACATCGACCAAGGCAAGCTCGGCACCCAGTTCATCGAGACCTACCCGCGCTCCGACCGGCGCGGCATTGCCCTGTCCACGCTCGAATTCGTACGGGAGAACATCCAGCAGCGCCCGATCTATCTCGCCGACCGCTACCGTGAATTCGTGGACGCCGGCTACACCCTGCATCCCGT
>Ga0105047_10013644_pt1 | contig 12966 bp, 9 predicted proteins | sample MAT04_FD_78384 | JGI IMG/M metagenome (GOLD analysis project Ga0105047, IMG submission 78384) | Freshwater microbial communities from Lake Fryxell liftoff mats and glacier meltwater in Antarctica - MAT-04 (megahit assembly) | ecosystem: Environmental > Aquatic > Freshwater > Ice > Liftoff... | reverse complement strand
CGCGGCGCGTCCGCTCACCCGCGGCGCGTCCGCTCACCCGCGGCGCGTCCGCTCACCCGCGGCGCGTCCGCCGACCGCACGAGCGCGACTGGTGGTCGCGAGATGGGACATCCCGGCCGTCCGGTGCCGCAGCAGTCCCGGCCTCGTGCTGCTCGCGCGCTTGGTAGTCGCGGCCACGGCGTCAGACGCTGCATCGGCGAGTGCCAGTCACGCCTCAGGTCGAAGGGACGCCGGGTAGCGTCCGATCTGGTCGATCGGGTCACTCAACAGGGTCGGATCTGTCCATCTCGCGAGTGACAGTCGCCCGGCGACTACCAGTCGCGCCCACGGAGGTGAGTCGCTCCCGCCCCGACCGGCCGTCAGTTGGCGTACATCAGGGAGCCGGGTGTCGTCAGCAGTTCGCCGGTCTCGAGCCACGTCTTGAGCCCCGACAGGATCATCGGCCAGCCGCCGAACAGCTGCTCGTTGGCGCACTCCCGCAGCTGGTCATGGGTCACCGTGAGTCGACACGAATCGCCGACCGGCTCGATGTCCCAGGTCACCCTCGACGTGCCCTCGGCCTTCACGTCCTCGCCCCACAGTGCGACCATGGTCTGGACCAGCTTGCGCGGTGGGTCCACCTCCAGGTTGGTGCCTTCGCCCAGCAGGTCGGGTGCGCCGGGCGAATACATCTCGAAGCGTGAGCCGGGCGTCCAGTCCGAGCGCTGTCGAGCACCGAAGTTGTACTTGCTGCGGATGTCCGGGTCAGTGATCGCCTCCCAGAGGCGCTCCGGAGTCGTCTTGATGTAGATCTCGAACACCTTCTCCATGGGAGTCTCCAATCTGGTCTTCATGTCGCTGAGCGTCGCCGCCCAGGGTTCGGCGTACTTGCTCACCCACCGGTCGTGGACGAGCCGGATGGGCACGGGATTGAGGAAGTGGAGCTTCTCGCGGCCACGTCGACGGGTGACCACGAGGCCCGCTTCCTCCAGCAGCTTCAGGTGCTTCATGACCCCGAAGCGGCTCATCTCGAACCGGTCGGCCAGCGCGCCAAGGGTCTGTCCGTCGTCACGGAACAGCTCGTCGAGCAGGCTTCGTCTCGTCGGATCGGCGAGTGCCCGGAATACCGCGTCCATGGTCCCGACTATATGTGACTTATCGGTCACATGTCAATCCGGTGCGCGCTGTCAGGCGCCATCTGCCGCGGCTGAACCTGTCTGGTGCCCGCATCCTGGACGATCGTGCACGTGGGCGACCACTCGCCACGTCGGATGGCGTGTTGCCTGGCGACTCGGGCGCGGGCGGATCGCTCGATTGCCCGGCCACGCTCACGAGCCGTGCTCCATCGTGGCCCGATGTGACGGGTGCACGCCGCACGGCTGATAGCGGCCGCGGCCTGTTGGCGAGTGCTCCCGGGAGCGCACATCTGTCATGGATCGGCCGGCGGCGCTGCGTTCGGTCAGGCGGGGATGATCTCCACGACCGCGTTGTAGTCGGGGACGAGCGCGATCGGGTCGCGCCTGCCGGCGCGCAGCAGGGGATTCGCTTCTGGGAAGAACATCTGGACATTGCCGGCACGCAGGCGGCTGATCCGGATGCGTGCCCGCACCTCACCCGTGTCGGAGCGAACAAGCACCGGAGCGCCATCGGACACCCCCAGCGAGGCCGCATCCGCGGCGGCCATGAACAAGGCGTCGCGGTCGGCGCCGGTCAGCGGGTCCTTCTGCTTCCAGACCATGGAGTTGAACTGCTTGCCGCGCCGGGTGGTGAGCCAGAACCGGCCGGCGGGCAGCTCCGCCTCGCGGGGCGCCACGACCAGGAAATGGGCCTTGCCATCGTGGGTCGGGAACACCCAGCCATCACAGAGGCGCTCGCCACCCCACTGGAACTGGTCGCCGGTCCTGGCAAGGTGCTGGATGCCGTCATAGAAGGGGACGACGCGGGCGATCTCATCGCGGATGGCCTGGGCGTCACCACAACCAAGAGTGCGAGCACCGGCCGGGTCGACAGCCGCCGCCAGCTCGAGGTAGATCTGCCACTCGGCCTTGGCCTCGCCCACCACCGGGCCCCGGATGGCGGGGCTGAAGGCGACCCGCCGCTCGGTCGTCGTCTCGGTGCAGCCGCCAGGCTGCTCGTAGCGTGTCTGTGCCGGCAGCAGCAGCACCTGTTCGCCATCGACGAGCATCTGGGAGCTGGTCACGATGTCGACATGCACTCTCAGTGGCACGCGGCCCAAGGCAGCCGCCACGGCCCTCGGATCGGGTAGCGTCTCCAGGAAGTTGCCGCCGGACGACCACAGCACATCCAGCTCGCCGGCGCCCGCGGCTTCCACCATCTCCGCCGCAGAGCGTCCCCGCGTCGTGCGCAGCGCGAAGCCGTACTGGGCCTCCAAGGCGGCCGCTGACTCCGCCGTGATGGGCACGCCCCCCGGGAACACGGTGGCGTAGGCGCCCATCTCGGCACCACCCTGGACGCCGGAGTGGCCACGGATGGGCATCAGGCCCGCGCCCGGCCGTCCGATGTTGGCGCGTGCCAGGCCCAGGTGCGCGATGGCGCGGACGTTGTCGGTGCCACACACGTGCTGGGTGATGCCCATCGACCAGACCAGCACCGCCGTCCCGGCCGCCGCGTACAGCCGCGCGAACCGGGTCATCTCCTCCACCGTCGAGCCCGCCCAGCGAGCCAGATCGTCCATCGAGCGCCCCGCCAGTGAGGCCGACAACTCGTCCCAGCCGGTCGTGTGCTCACGGATGAACCGTTCGTCCGTCAGGCCTTCGTCGACCATCACCTTGAGCACGCCGGTCAGGAAGGCGATGTCGCCGCCCGTGTTGACCTCGAAGAAGTCGGTCGCCATCTGGGTCCCGAAGATGGCACTCTCGGGGTTGGATGGCACCCAGTAGCGTTCGAGGCCGGGCTCGCGCATGGGGTTCACGACCACGATGCGGGCGCCCCGCTTACGCGCCATGTATAGGTACTTCATGAACACCGGCTGGGCGTTCGCGACGTCGGCGCCGAAGAGGACGATGAGGTCCGATTCGATGACGTCCGTGTAGGACACCGTGGTCGCGGCCACGCCGATGGCGTCCTTGAGGGCGTTCGTGGACGGCGCGTGGCAGATGCGCGCCGCGTTGTCGACGCTGTTGGTGCCCAGGAACCGGGCCACCTTCTGGGCCACGTAGTAGACCTCGTTGGTGATGCCCCGCGCGGTCAGGAAGAAGCCCAGGCGATCGCCACCGTCCGTCGTGTCCTGCTCCCGTGCGGCCGTGACGCGATCCGCGACGAGACGCAGCGCCGCCTCCCAGCTGATGCGCGAGAAGCCCGGCTCGCCGCGCCGTCGGAGCATGGGGTAGGGGAGACGACCGAGCTCCCGGAGTTCCGTGCTGGACAGCTGGCGGAGCGCCTCGACATCGGCCAGCCGCCCGACGTCCATCGGGCGCATCGTGTTCAGCTTCAGCAGGTTGAGCCGCGTGGTGCACAGGTGGATGCCGTCGATGGTCCAGTCGTGGAACCCGGCGACACCCAGCGCGCAGCCATCGCACACGCCCTGGGACAGGATCCGCCACGCGTAGGGCAGAGCGTGTTTGTTCTCCCACACGGTGCGCGCCATCTCGGCGAAGTGATTGGGCTTCTGGAGCCCGATACCGTTCGGCCGGAGGCTCACCCACAGGTCGGGCGCGAGGCGCCGGGCGCGCTTCTTCTTCGGTGTCGCATGCGGGTCCGTCGACTCCGTGGTCACGCGCTGAGACCCAGTCGGTCGGGGCGGCTATACACGTTGAATCGCTCGCCCCGCAGGAAGCCGACGAGCGTCATGCCCACGGCGGCGGCCGTGTCAACGGCGAGGTCGGTCGGGGCACCCACCGCGACCAGGATGGGGATGCCCGCCGCGGCCGCCTTCTGGACCAGCTCGAAGCTGACACGACCACTCATCAGCAGGATGGTGCCATGGAGCGGCAGTGCGTTCGTGACCGCGGACGCGCCGATGACCTTGTCCAGCGCGTTGTGCCGCCCGACATCCTCACGCAGCAGCATCAGTTCCCCGATGGTGTCGAACAGGCCGGAAGCATGGAGTCCCCCGGTCGACTCGAACGTCTCCTGGGCCGCCCTGAGGCGTCCAGGAAGCTGGGGCAGGATCGCCGGGTCCATGGTCGGACCGTCAGGAAGTGGCTCGCAGCGCCGGACGATGTCGTCGATGCTGGCCGTGCCGCAGATGCCGCAGCTGGCCGTGGCCACGGTGCGCCGCTCGGCGATGAGCGTGACATCCAGTGCCCGTCGGAGGTGGACGACGACCGAATCGTCCGGCCGGGAGGCGGTCGCTGGGTCGGCCAGGGTCACGCGGTCGATGTCGTTCGGCGCCGCCAGGCCTTCGGTGATGAGGAAGCCGATGGCTAGGTCTGCTTCGTGGCCAGGTGTGCGCATCGTCACGGCGACCTCTACGGGTGCCTGGTCGGGGCCAGCCGCGAGGATCTGGAGCGGTTCCTCGCCCGCAAGGTTGTCACGGCGGCGGGTGACGGCGCCATTGTCTACCGTGATGACAGTCGCCCCGGCAGTGCGCGCGACATGGTCGTTCGAGGCGGTCATCGGGTACGTTCCAGATCCGTGGGCGTGTCGATGTCGCGGATCGAGCCGCCATCGGGGTCCTCCCGACGCCACTCGGGTTCGCCCACGAACAGCGTGACGGAGTCCTCCAGGAGGGTACTCATGCGTCGTTCGCCACGGTCCAGGAGGCGCGCCGTGCGGACCCGTGTCACCGCCCTGCGGCAGGCCATCGGGAAGGGCTGCGGGCGACCATCGACCACGAGACAGGCGATCTCCGCTGCATCGACGGACCTCAGTCGTGTCACGACCAGATCGAGCACGGCCCTGGGCACCCAGGGCATGTCCCCGGCGAGGACCAGCACCACTTCCTCGTCGGTCGCCATGAGGCCTGCCTCCAGGCCGCCCAACGGGCCCTTGCTCAGCCGACGGTCGGGGATCAGTTCGAGCCGGTCGCGGGCGAGCATATCCAAGGGGAGCGGCCGGGACGCTTCGATGACGACCAGGATGCGGCTCTCCTCCGGCAGTCCGTCGATGACGCGCTGGAGCATCGGCGTGCCATCGATGTCGACCAGCCGCTTGTCCGTGCCCATGCGTCGGCTGGCGCCACCGGCGAGGACGATGACGGGCACGAGCTGATCGGTCATGCAGCCAGCATGATGCACAGGGCCGGCTGACGACCGGAAACGGCCCCACGGGACGCACCCCTGCGGACGACGAGAGCACGCTCGATGCTGCACGATCTGTCGATGCGAAGCGATGTGTCGATGCGAACCTGGAGCGGCATCAGCGTGACTATCTGCCTGGTGCGGGGCGGAGCCGGTCGGCGCCGAGCAGCGACGTGGCCGGGTGCGGAATGCGCACCCGCATCTGGCGTGTTCTGCGGATGATGGCAAAGCCGACCGGCAGTTAGTCAAGTCGGGCCCCCTGGAGTCGATCGGTACGGGCCCGATCGCGCATCATCCGCAGTTCAGACTCGTTGCAGTCCTTGTGGCGTCGATGGCGCGCCCTCGTGAGGCGCGTCGAGGGCGGCCGCACCCTCTCGGACGCTCCACAGCGTGTCCGTCGAGCCTTCCGCGTTGCCATCATCCGCAGAAGTGGCGCAGCGCTCCGTGCCCCAGCCGCCAGCCGCAGCGCTCCGTGCCCCAGCCGCCAGCCGCCAGCCGCAGCGCTCCGTGCCCAAGCCGCCAGCCGCCGCCAGCGTGCCCCGGCCACCAGCCGCAGCGCTCCGTGCCCCGGCCACCAGCCGCAGCGCCCCGGCCCGCCCAGCCGCCAGCCGCAGCCAGCGCGCCCCGGCCCGCCGGGCCGCTGCCTCGATCAGGCGGTCTGCACCGAACGGAAGCAATCGGAGCAGTAGACGGGCTTGTCCATGCGCGGCTTGAAGGGCACCTGGGCGGCGTTGCCGCACTTGGAGCAGATCACCGCGAAGTACTCCTTGGTCGGCCGGTAGTCGCCTCGCTCATAGCCGCGGGGACCGCCGATATCACGAACGTCGGACCCGGTGGAGTCGCGCATCGAGCGTCGGGAGGCGCGGCAACCGGTGCAGCGCTTGGGGTCCGACACGAACCCCTTGGTGGCGTAGAACTCCTGGTCGGCTGCCGAATGGATGAACTCCACACCGCAGTCGACACAGGTGACGGTTCGATCGACGTAGGACACCAGGACCTCCCCCATGGACAACCGTATCTCGAGTCACGGCACCGGTGGTTCCCTGAAACCGGGCAGCCCAAACCAGGGGCGTGGCGTCGGGGATCGACCGGGCGCCGCGCGTCCCAGGTGCTCTGCCGAGGTCCCTGTCTGGGGCGCACCGGATGCGGGCCCGAGGTTACACCCGATGGCCGGGATCGCACAAACGCCCAGCTAGCGAGCGGCACCCCACCCGACCCGCCCGTAGCCCATCAGTCCCATTCGGAAGCCGTCGCGCGCTGTGGCACGATAGCCCGGCGCCGCTCGCTGCCCGGACAGCGGGGGTGTCGCGCGGTGCTGCATCGGGTAGCCGCGTTCGGGGGCAGATCCAGGGTAGGCACGGAGGACGACGGCGGATGCCACGGTTGCTGCACATGGCGGACGCGCATATCGGCGCGCGCCACCGGGATCTGGGTGATGCGGCCGTGCGCCAGCGGGAGCGTCAGCTCGCCGCGTTCCGTCGCGCCCTGGACGTGGGTATGACCAACCGCGTGGACGTGGCGCTCATCTGCGGCGACCTGTTCGACTCCAACGCCCAGCCACGACGGACCGTGGAGGTCGCCGCCATCGAGCTTCGACGATTGACGGACAAGGGCATCCGGGTGGTGCTCATCCCGGGGACACACGACTGCTACGAGGCAGGCTCCATCTACCGGGTGTTCGACCTGCGCCTCATGGCCGGCTTGTCGGAGGGCTCGGACCTGTTGACGGTGCTCACCCCGGAGCGACCGGACGTCCTGTTCGGGGACCTGGACCTGGTCATCTACGGCCGGGTGCCCGCGACCAAGCGTGCCTCGCGCAGCCCGCTCGCCGACTTCACGACCGCTGGCGAGTCGCGCGCGCGATGGCGAGTGGCCATGATCCACGGCTCGATGGTCATCCCCGGCAAGGTTGAGCAGGACGATGTGCTGTTCTCCAGCACGGAGGTCGCCGCGAGCGGCCTCGACTATCTCGCCCTCGGCCACTGGCACTCTTGGCTGACAGGACAGGCAGGCACGACCACGTGGGCCTATCCGGGTGCCCTGGAGCCCATGGCGCTCGACCAGACGGGGGCCGGCCGTGTGGCCGTGGTGACCCTCGAGGAGCGGGCAGGTGAACGAGTCGTGACCGTCGAGCCAGTCACCGTGGGACGGACACGCTTCGGCGCCGTCGAGCTGGATGCTGCTGAGGTCGTGTCGCAGGCGGCGCTCGTCAACCGGCTCATGGGCCTGGCGGACCCGGACCTCATCCTGGATGTGCGCATCGGTGGCGTGGCCCACGATCGCCTGGACATCGACACCGATGCGGTCTCACGGGAGCTCGCGTCCTCCTTCCTCAAGCTGCGCGTGCAGGATCGTGCCGTTGCCGCCATGCCGGAGGGACCGTTGCCGCCCCAGGACACTATCGCAGGCGCGTTCATGCGTGACCTCCAGGCGCGGATCGCCGCCGCGGAGGGGTCCAGCGATGACGATGCGGCAGAAGAGGCCCGTGAGGCACTCCAGCTGGGTCGTCTGCTGCTCGAGGATCCTCGCCAGGTGGACCTCGTCTAGCCATGCGTATCACACGACTCCACCTGCAGGGCATCCGTCGTCACCGCGACCTCGATATCCACCCGTCACCGGGCCTGACCGTCATCCGGGGCCCCAACGAAGCTGGCAAGTCGACCGTCCAGACGGCGCTCGAGATGGCCCTCTTCCGCAAGGTCACGTCCACGTCCCGGGAACTCCAGGACACGCGTACCTGGGGCACGACGGACGATCCCTTCGTGGAGCTCGAGTTCGAGCACGACGGGAAACCGGGCAAGCTGACCAAGCGCTTCGCCGGCCAGAAGGGCACCGTGGCGCTCGAGTTCGAGGGCCAGGTATACGCCGACCCGGGTGAAGTGGACACGGTCATCGCGGAGATGACCGGCCTGCCGTCGGAGAAGTTCCTGCGCTCGACCGCGAGCATCCGGCACCAGGAGCTCGATGGCCTCGACCGGGACGAGGCCGCCCTGCGTGACCGACTCCAGCAGTCCATCAGTGGCGCGGACATCGGCACCGCGACCGCGCGTCGGAAGCTGACCGAGGTCGTCCGCCGCTACCGCGCGGAGGGCCCGCGCAATCCGGGCATCGTGCGCCAGGCACGTGCCGAGCTGGAACGGCTGCGGACGGAGCTGGCGGAGGGCGAGATCGCCCTTGGCCGGCTGGAGGCCGACCGGAACGCACTCGCCATCGCCCACGACCGGCGGGCGCAGATGGATGCCCGTCTCGCGAGTGACCAGGATGCCCTGGACGCGGGCGAGCGGGCGGTGCGTCTGGAGACCTCCGCGACCGATGCCGAGGCGCGCTACATGCGTTTGCGCCAGGCGGTCGAGCTGCAGGCCCGCATCACCGTGGGGGAGCGCGACCACCCGGCGTCGACGCCATTGCCGGACCTGAGGGACGGCGTCCGACGACTGAAGGACCTTCAGTTCCAGATCCAGGAGCTGGAATCGGGGCTGGAGCTGCAGCCGGACCTGGCCGCGGCCGTGGTCGTCCCGGTCCGGCCGCCGCGCTGGCAGCCGGTGGCGCTCCTGTCGATGATCGCGCTCATGGGCGCGCTGGTGGTGCTCGGCCTCACGGCCTTGACCTCCGTCCTGCCGGGCATCATCGGCGTGGCCATCGCGCTGCTCCTCGTCGGGCTCGGTGTGGGCCTCGGCGTGTGGTCGCTCAAGGGTCTCCGGCGCAGCCTGGTCGTTCGCCGCCAGATCGATCTCCAGGAAGCGGAGATCCAGCGACGACTCCGGGGTCGCACCCAGGAGGAGGAGCAACTGCGCGACGCCCGCCGTGAGCGCGACGGGCTGCTGACCTCGCTGGGCGTCGCGGATGTGTACGCCGGTGATGCGTTGCTCGAGCGGCAGATGGCGCACTCGGCAGCGATCGAGGAGCTCCGAGCCGAGTTGCGGGGCGTGCTCGCAGGCGTGCCCGTCAGCGGCGACCTTGCCGCGGAGCGGGATCGGGCGGCGACGGAGATGGACGCCTCACGCCACGCGCTCTCGGGTCTGGGTGGCGTGGCCGCCGATCCGGCCGCGGCGCGGGTGCGGGCGCTGCAGGTCCTGCGCCAGACGCAGCAGGATCGCGAGCAGGCCATCCAGGAGGAGGGCCAGGCCCAGGGACGGGTCGACCAGAACACCATCGATTCCGAGCGCGTCGCCGGCCTGGCCGAGTCCGTTGCCGGGACCGAGGAGCGGCTGATCGGCCTGGAACGTCGGGTACGGGTCTACGAGCTGACCCTCGCCGCCATCGACCAGGCGGAGCAGGGCACCATGAAGAAGGCGGCCCGCTACCTGGAAGAGCACATGGGTGACGATGTGGCGCGCATCACCGACGGGCGATATCGACGGGTGGAGGTCAACGAGCACGACCTCACCTTCCGGGTCTGGTCCGCGGAGGCGGCCGACTGGGTCTCGGTCCAGCAGCTGTCCCAGGGCACCCTGGACCAGGTCTATCTCGCGGCCCGCCTGGGCCTGGTCCGCCAGGTGACCCAGGAGCAGCGTCCGCCGCTCATCTTCGATGATCCGTTCGTGACCTTCGATGACGCCCGCGCACGTCATGCGGCGGAGTTGCTGCGCGACCTGGCTCACGACCACCAGGTGCTCTACCTCACGACCTCGGACCGCTACGACTCGGTGGCGGACAGTGTCGTGGTACTCCCCGGACCGACGCTCCGTGACGAGATCGGCACGGGCGCGCCGCTGGTCGCGACCGACGCGGCGGTGGGGTCCCAGTCGCGCTTCGCGCCCGAGGCTGCCTCCGCCGAGCCTGCGCCGGTCGGGCAGCTGACGCATGACGACCTGTGGGCCGTACCGGCGGAACGGCTGGCGCCGTGGCCGCACGTGCCCGCAGACCGGCCGGCCCCGTGGTCGACGACGCTCGTCGGGGCCTCGGATGGGCCCGATGCTGCCGGGGCCTCGGATGGGCCCGATGCTGCCGGGGCCTCGGATGGGCCCGATGCTGCCGAGGCCGCTGCCGTGGTCGCGGCGCCCGACGGCGGATCCCCCGTCTGAACCTGCTCGGACCGGCGCTCGCCCTGCTGAGTGCCGCGTTCTGGGGCACGGGCGACTTCTTCGGCGGGCTGGCCACACGGCGCGTGCATGTGCTCGTGGCGCTCCTGGCGACGCAACTGGTCGGGGCCGCGCTGGCCATCACGGTGGTGGTCGTGACCGGTGAGTCGGCACCCCAGACGAGCGCCACGCTCTGGGCAGCCGCGGCGGGCATCAGCGGCCTCATCGGTCTGGGCGCGCTGTACCTAGGTCTGTCGCGCGGCACCATGGGTCTCGTCGCGCCACTCAGTGCCGTCATCGCCGCGACCGTGCCGGCCATCGTGGGCATGGTCAGCGGCGAGCCCGTGGACAGCCTCGTCCTGGTGGGCATGATGTTCGCGCTTGCTGCCGTGGTCGCGGTGGCCATGCCCGACCGTCACGCGGTACCGGAGGCGGTCCACCAGTCGCGCGGTACGCGCCTCGGCGGATGGCTGCTCATCGTCACTGCGGGCCTCGGCTTCGCAGGTTTCTTCCTGGGCGTCGATCAGGCGTCCGAGCTGGGCGGGCCAGCGTGGTGGACGCTGGCCGCGGCGCGCTCCATCTCGACGGTGCTCATCGTGCTCATCCTGGCTGGACTGCTCGTCGGGGCACGCGGACCGAGCACGCAGGGGGCCCGGGCCGTGATGCCCCTGCTCGTGCTATCGGCGGTCGGTGACACTGGCGGCAACCTGTTCTTTATCCTGTCCCGGGCCGAGACGACGCTGGCCGTCTCGGTGGTGTTGTCCTCCTTGTTCCCGGTCAGCACCGTGGTGCTCGCCCGGGTCGTCCTCCACGAGCGACTCTCGAGACTCGCGCTGGTGGGTGTCGTGCTGGCGGTCTGTGGCGTGGTGCTCATCGGCGTCGGCTCGCCCGCTGGGTAGGGCGACGGCCGCGGCCGCGCAACGTGGGCCGCGGCTCGCGGCCCCGCAAAACGTGGGCCGCGGCGCGCGGCCGCGCAACGTGGGCCGCGGCTCGCGGCCCCGGTCATGTGTGAGTCCGCTCGGAGCATCACGTCGAACAGCAGACACAGGGAGTCGCGTCAGCGTCTGCTCCTCCCGGCAACGGACCAGCCGCACCATCGTCTGCTCCTCCCGGCAACGGACCAGCCGCACCATCGTCTGATGCGCCGAGTGGACTCATACGTGCGGGGGAGGGCTCGCCCGCCCCTCGGGCGTGGAGGGGCAGGGCTGGCCCGCCACCTCAGGTGCCGGCCGCACGGGTCACCTGGGGATCCAGCCAGCCGGGCCACACGGGCCGCAGGGCGCGGGCACCCTGCCGGCGTGCCGCCGTACCATGCCGACATGACCTCTCCGCGTACGGACGGCCGCCGCTGGGGCACGGTGATCGTCTGGTTCCGCCGTGACCTACGGATCCATGACCATCCGGCCCTCGTCGACGCCATCGCCAACGCCGATCGGGTCGTCCCGCTTTTCGTGCTCGATCCAGGCCTGCTGGAAGGACGCTGGCCGTCGGCCAATCGGGCGTGGTACCTGATGGGCTGTCTGGGCACCCTCGACACGCAGCTCCAGGGCATCGGCGGCCGACTGGTCATCCGCACCGGCGATCCGGCAGCGGTCGTGCCCGCCGTCGCCGCAGCGGTCGCTGCCGATGCCGTCCTCGTGACCCGTGACATCGGGCCGTACGGTCGCCGCCGCGACCAGGCGGTTGCCACATCGCTGGCGGCGGACGGGCGCACCTTCCACGCCCGACGTGGACTGGTGCTCGCCGAGCCGGAGGCCCTCACGACCGCCCAGGGTGGGCACTACACGGTGTTCTCGCCCTTCTGGCGGGCGCTCAGCGGCATCGACCGCCGCCAGGTCCTGGAGGCACCGACATCGATGTCGATGCCGGATGTCGATCCGGGAGTGTTGCCGGACCTCGGCGCACCCCCGGCCACGCTGCCCATCGCCGGGGAAACGGCGGCCCGCGATCGACTGGCACGCTGGATCGCCGATGGCGTGGAGGCGTATCACGAGCGCCGCGATGAGCTCTCCGGTGCGGGCACCTCACATCTGAGTCCGGACCTGCACTTCGGCAGTATCTCCGTTACCGAGGCGGACCACGCAGCGACGACTCGACCGGGTCAGGGCTCCGATGCGTGGCGACGCCAGCTCGGCTGGCGGGAGTTCTATCACCACTTGTTGGCGCATCGGCCGGAACTTGCCCGGGAGTCGTTCCGGTCCACCATCACGAGCGCCTTTCGGCCGGAGTCGGACGACCCGGAGGCGGTCGCCGCGTGGCGCCAGGGCATGACCGGCATCCCGGTCGTGGACGCCGCGATGCGCCAGCTACTGGCCACGGGCTGGATGCCCAACCGCGGCCGTCTCGTGGTCGCGTCATTCCTGACCCGTCACCTGCTCATCGACCACCGGGTGGGCGAGGATCACTTCATGGCCCATCTGGTCGATGGGGACCTCGCCAACGACAACGGGGGTTGGCAGTGGACGGCCGGCGTCGGCACGGATGCCCAGCCCTGGTTCCGGATATTCGACCCGGTCCGCCAGGGCACGCGCTTCGATGCCGATGGCAACTATGTCCGGGCCTGGGTCCCGGAGTTGGCCGATGTCCCGGACGACTATGTCCACACACCGTGGCTGATGCCCGACGGACCACCCGCGGGCTATCCGGCACCCATCGTGGACCTCAAGTGGGCGAGGGAGCGAGCCCTCGCCGCCTTCAAGGAGGCGTCGACTCGCTCGGCGGGGACGCAGCAGGAGAGCTAGGCACGGGCGAAGCGTCTGGCACGG
>Ga0105047_10013642_pt1 | contig 12967 bp, 7 predicted proteins | sample MAT04_FD_78384 | JGI IMG/M metagenome (GOLD analysis project Ga0105047, IMG submission 78384) | Freshwater microbial communities from Lake Fryxell liftoff mats and glacier meltwater in Antarctica - MAT-04 (megahit assembly) | ecosystem: Environmental > Aquatic > Freshwater > Ice > Liftoff... | reverse complement strand
TGCATCAGGAAAAGGCCGCCTCAAACGCAGCGCCGTCTTCGGCGAGATCTACATTCACACCGCGTTGAAGCTCGACAACCCGGCCGTGAATCTCACGCACCGCTGGGTGCGCGAGGGCGACTGGAAATTGATCCTCCCCGTCGGCGGCAAGACCGTGGAACCCGAGCTGTTCGACATGAAAGATGACCCGCACGAGAAGAAGAACCTCGCGCTCGGCAACGCAGAGAGGGTCACACGGCTGACGAAGTTGATGCAGGACGAATGGAACCCTGATTGGGGTAAGAAGTAGACAACGTTTAGCGTGCATCCCAACGCGATGCACCTTCGATTGACATCATGGGAACACTCATGCGATTACTCTCCGCGCTCGCACTATTCGCCATCACGCTGTCCGCCTCCGCGGCGGAAGCACCGAAAAGATGGAACATCGTCCTGATCGGTGCCGAGGACATCTCGCCCAATCTCGGCTGCTACGGTGACAAGGACGCGATCACGCCGAACCTGGACAAGTTCGCCGCGCAGGGGGCACGCTTCACGCGCTGCTTTTCACATGCCCCCGTCTGCGCGCCCACCCGGTCAGGCATGATCACCGGCATGTACCCGACCACGCTGGGCAGCCACCACATGCGTTCGACGCTGCTCAAACCGCCGAAGTTGTACACGCAGGAACTGATGGATGCCGGCTATCACGTTTACTTTCCCGGCAAGACCGACTTCAACTTCGCGGTGCCCAAAGGGGCGATCGGCAGCACGCAGGACTGGCTGAAGAACCCGCCGCAGGAGCCGTTCTTCGCGTACATCAACTTCACGGCCACTCATGAAAGCCAGATCCGGGCACCCAAGGCGCAGTACGGGAAGAACACCGCCCGACTTACTCCGGAGCAACGACGGGAACCGGCCAAGGTAACGCTGCCGCCGTACTACCCGGACGCTCCCGATGTGCGCCGCGACGTGACCACGTACCACGAGAACATCACGGCAATGGACTACCAGGTGGGCGATGTGCTGAAGTTCCTTGACGAGAAGAAACTGGCCGACAATACCGTCGTTTTCTTCTTCGGTGACCACGGCTGGGGCATGACTCGCGGCAAGCGATTTCTGTACGACAGCGGCATCCGCGTGCCGTTCCTGGTGCGCTGGCCGGGCGTGATCAAGCCGGGAACGGTGCGTGAAGACCTGACAGCCTTCGTCGACCTCGCACCGACGTTCCTGTCGATTGCCGGAGCCCCGATTCCAGAGCGCATGCAGGGCCAGCCGATGTTCGGCGACAACTTCAAGGAACGCCCCTACGTCTATGCCGCGCGCGATCGGATGGACGAAACCTTTGACCGTGTCCGTGCCGTGCGCGACAAACGATTCAAGTACATCCGCAACTTCTACCCTGAGTTGCCGAACTCGCAGTACATCGACTACATGGACATGATGCCGACGCTGCAGGTGATGCGCAAGTTGAACGCGGAAGGCAAACTCAATGATGTCCAGAAGCTCTGGTTCGCGCCGACCAAGCCGAAAGAAGAACTGTACGACACCGAGGCCGACCCGCACGAGATCAACAACCTGGCCGGGAAGCCGGAGCACGAGGCGAAGTTAAAGGAACTGCGCGGTGCCCTCGACAAATGGATCGTCGACACGAAAGACCTGGGCGAAGTGCCGGAAACGGAGTTGATCAAGCGCGGCATCGTGGCCGACCGGCTGTCGACCGAGTACGCCGCACGGTTGAAGCTGCACCCGGCCTGGTCGAAGGCGAGCAATCTGCCGCCGGGCATCAGGATGGAAAAATGAGGTGAAGCCGCGACGCGCAGCGGAGCGCTCCGGCGAGCGCTCCGCTGCGCGTCGCGGCTTCACGCGTACGCGGTGTTGAACACTACCATCGGAGAGTTTGCATGCGTTCCTGTTTGATCCTCCTCGCGGTGGCGGCTTCTCTGCGTGCCGCCGAGCCGCGGCCCGCTGTTGTCCTTACCGAGGACGCGAAGCAGATTCACGCGGAATCAATCCTCGTCGATGGGCACAACGATCTGCCGTGGCAGTTTCGCAACCGCAAGGACAACTCGTTCCGCTTCATCGACATCGCGCGGCCGCAGAAGGATATTCACACCGACATTCCGCGCCTGCGTCAGGGCAACGTCGGAGCCCAGTTCTGGGCGGCTTATGTTCCCGTGGAACACAAGAAAGACGCGATCAAGGAAACGCTGGAGCAGATCGACGTCATCCATCGCTTCATCCACGACTATCCCGACACATTCGAGTTCGCCGGCACCGTGGACGACATCCTGCGCATCCGCAAGCAGGGGAAGATCGCCTCGCTGATCGGCGTCGAGGGCGGCCACTCGATCGACAACTCGCTGGGCGTGCTGCGCTGCTACTATCGCCTGGGCGTCCGCTACATGACACTTACGCACACCGAAGACCTCGACTGGGCCGACTCGTCCGCGGGCAACAACCGCAACGGCGGGCTGACGAAGTTTGGTGAAGAGGTCGTTGCCGAGATGAACCGCCTGGGAATGCTCGTGGACTTGTCGCACGTCTCTGTTGCGACGATGAAGCACACGCTGCGCGTGACGAAGGCCCCGGTGATATTCTCGCATTCATCGGCATTCGCGTTGTGCGAGCACCTGCGCAACGTGCCGGACGATGTGCTGAAACTGGTGAAGCAGAACAACGGTGTGGTGATGGTGAACTTCTACACCGGTTTCCTGATCCCCGAGGCGGTAGCCGTCAACAAACGACGCGATGAGTTCGACAAGGAAGCGCGTGCGAAGATCAAGGACGAAAAGGAGTACGAGACAGCGGTCGACCGTTTCCGCAAGGAGAACCCGCTGCCGAAATCGAACATCCATCACGTGGTTGATCACATCGAACATATCATCAAGACCGCGGGCATCGACCACGTCGGCCTGGGATCGGACTTCGACGGCATCAATGCCGTGCCCACGCAACTGGAAGACGTCTCGACCTACCCGCTGATCACGCAGGAACTGCTCAATCGCGGCTACAAGAAGGACGCGATCCTGAAGATCCTCGGCGGCAACCTGCTGCGCGCAATGCGTGATGTGGAGAAGGCGGCGGGAAAGTGAATGGTCCCCGTGAAGCCGCGACGCGCAGCGGAGAGCGATCGCCGCAGCGCTCCGCCGCGCGTCGCGGCTTCGCGGGCGGCGCGTCATGGCTTCTCGTACCCGTCGCGCACGTTCCAGCGCTTGATCAGTGAATCAAGCCGGTCGCGCAGTTCAGCGGACAGATTCCTCTGCTCACGCAGCTTCATCAACTCCACCATGGCGGCGGGGCCGATCTGTTGGAGCTTTCTCGCCGCGGCATCGCGCTCTGCGAACTTCACCGAATCAAGCTGCTTTGCCAGATCACGGATGCGCTCGGCAAAGTCGGGTTCCAGATGGGCGTGATACACCAGGCCGACGCGCACGCGCTTGTCAGCCGGCGGCGTCAGCGTCAACGGCAGGCGGGCGTCGTACTCGGCCTGCGGCAGGCGGTAGAACAGGTTCAGGCCCGGCGTTTCGAAGAACTCCTTTTTCCAGAGATCAACGAGCGAAGCGGCCTCATCATCGTTCAAACCGGCGGCAGTCAACTGCTGCCGCAGCGCGGTAGCTGCCTTCGCGGTGAATGCTGCCGTGTCTTCGTTCGTGAACTCGACTTTGGCGACCGCTTCGCCCGCGTTCAGTTCCGCGACCCGGCCCACGCGCAGGCCGTCGTTCCGGCGGTCGACGATCATCAGGTCGAACATCGGGTGCTTCACGTTGCTCTTCAGCGAGACGTTCTCTTTCGTCACGTTCACGGTCAACCACTTTCCCTGGGGAAAGATGCCATCGTAGTAAAGAAACTTCTCCTGCTCGACGTCGAGGACGTTGGGGCTGTACCGGGAAAAGATCATATCGCTTTTGACCTCGCGGATGCGGTTGATCCAGTGCTCGGCAGCGACGGCCGGGGGTTGCGGTGTCTTGGGGCGCCAGCCATCCGGTAACTGCTTGATGCCCAGCGTCCAGACCAGTTTGTCCGCTTCGCGCGGCTGTTTCTGATTGCCGAACACCGCGGGCGACTCCGTGGCCGGGTACCAGACCCCCGCCTGCCCTCCCGGGAAAGCGACTTCCGCCCGCACCTGCACCGGCTTGTCAGCATGGAAGAAGACGATCGGCTTACGGCGGATCTCGAGCGCGCCCCAGTGCTGCGGTACAGCCCGGCCCTTGATCAACCCGTAGATGAACGGCGGCAGGTCGTCCCATTCCGCCCGCAGTTCCGCATTGGCGTACTCCGCCAGCGAGTTGACGCGGAACACGCCCCATTCATGCACGGCATAGCCGCTTGGCTCGGCAGCAGACGATTGGTTGACGACCATCAATATCGCAACAAGGGAGAGAATGCGCATCATTGTTCTTTCACCATGGCAAGCGGAGTTCATTCATGATTCAGACGAGACGCCCCGCCCCGGCGTTCATGTGCATTCGCCGAGCGCGAGCCGCTCCGCCAGTTCGCATGCCTTCGCGAAGTCTTCCAGATCGACATACTCACTGGGCATGTGCACGTGGCGTTGGCCGCAGCCGATGGTGACGGCGGGGATGCCGTGGGCGACGATCCAGTTGCAGTCGTTGCCCCCGTCGTCGCTGATGCAGGTGATCTTCAGGCCGATGCGTTCCCCCGCGGCGCGCACCGCCTGGACGACCGGGGCATCTTCCGTCAGAGCGTACGCTTCGTAGGTCGGGGCGGGCCCGAACTTCACTTGGCCGACGTTGCCGAGCGTGTTGCCCGCCGCGGCGGCATGTTGGGCGAACGACTGCTGCCATTGTTCAATGATCCGCTTGCGGAACGCGCGGTCATGCGACCGGGCCTCGGCCAGAATGTGCAGTTCGGGCATCACCACGTTGCTGCCGGTGCCGCCATGCAGAATGCCCATGTTGGCCGAACCGCGGCCGTCGGGCTTGGTGATCGCTCCATGCCAGCCGTCCCCGGCGAGTTGTGCGAGCGCCCTCGCGGCAATGATCCCTGCCGATATTCCTTCGTTCGGGTTCATGCCGCTGTGAGCGGCCACGCCTTCGATGTCGATGGTAAATCGCTCGGTGCCGGTCACGCTGGTGATGACCACTCCCGCTTCATATCCATCGAAGTTCAAGCAATACGCCGGCGCATGCAGTTTCGATGCGTCCAGCCCGCGAGCGCCGACGAGGCCGACTTCTTCCTGAATGAAAAAGGCCAGCGTCGTCGGTTCATGATCGCCTTTGCGGGCGAGCAGCGTGCGTGCGACATGCAGAAGCAGGGCACAGCCGGTGCGATTGTCGCCGCCGAGCGCCTTGCCCGGTGCATCGTTGACGATGCGTGAACCGTCGACGCGGGGGATCGCACCGACGGCACCGGGGACGGTATCCATATGGGCGCTGAACATGCGCGTCGTGCCGCCGCGCGTGCCGGCAAGATGCACGATCAAGTTGCCGGTGGATCCGCCGTACTCGCTTTGCCACTGTGCATGATCGACCGTGATGGCGGTATCGGGTACGCCCATGCGTACGAGCCGATGGCGCAGGTGCGCGGCCACGACCGCTTCCTCGCCCGGCGGGCCGGGGATCTCCAGAAGTTCCAGCAGGTCGTCGATGGCGGCGCTGAACATAAGGGCAATTGTGGCGATGACGAAGACAAAACGCGATTCAAATTCACCGAGTTCGTGATAGAATGTTCTCACTGACCGCTGACCCCTCCCGCCGAAAAAAACGGAGCACTCTCCGATGCGATCCCGTTTTGCTGCCGTGCTGTTGCTGACTTCTGTTCTTGCTTCTCGCTCCACCGCGGACGATGCGCGCGGGCTGGAGTTCTTCGAGAAGCGCGTGCGGCCCGTCCTTGTCGAGCAGTGCTACGCCTGTCACTCGGCCGAGGCGGCGACGAACAAGAAGCTGCGCGGCGGGCTGTATCTCGACAGCAAAGATGGCATTCTGAACGGCGGCGACAGCGGGCCGGCCCTCGTCCCCGGCAAGCCGGGCGCGAGCCTGCTGTTGAAAACGCTGCACTACGCCACGGATGTCAAGATGCCCCCCAAGGGGAAGCTGCCCGCCAGCGCGATCGCGGATGTTGAAGCCTGGATCGCCATGGGGGCTCCCGACCCGCGTACCGCCGCGGTCGCCAAGCTGAAAGGGATGAGCATCGAGGACGGCCGTAAGTTCTGGTCGTTCACGCCAGTGGTCGGTCCGACGGTTCCGGCGGTCGACAAGAAGCAGATCCGCAACGAAATCGACGCGTTCATGCTCGCGAAGCTGGGCGACAAGGGGCTGTCGTTCGCCGCCGATGCCGATCCGGCCACACTCATCCGCCGGGTCAGTTTCGACCTGATCGGACTGCCACCGACACCTGCCGAAGTGGACGCGTTCGTGGCCGCGACGAAAAAAGATGCCGACACCGCATACGCCGAGCTGATCGACAAGTTGTTGGCCTCCCCCCGCTTCGGCGAACGCTGGGGCCGGCACTGGCTGGACCTGGCACGCTATGCCGATTCGATCACGCTGCGAGGCTTCGTGCTGAAGGAAGCCTGGCGATATCGCGACTATGTCATCGACAGCTTCAATCAGGATGTGCCGTTCGACCGCTTCCTCCGTGAGCAGATTGCCGGCGACCTGATGCAGGGTGGCACGGTCGAGGACAAACGCCGCCGCTTGACCGCCACGACGTTCCTGACGCTGGGCAACACCAACCTGGAAGAGCAGGACAAGAAAGTCCTGGTGATGGACGTCGTCGATGAGCAACTCGACGTCATCAGCAAGGCGATCCTGGCGCAGACAATCACGTGTGCCCGCTGCCACGACCACAAGTTCGACGCGATCCCCACGAAGGATTACTACGCTCTCGCGGGCATCTTGAAGAACACGAAAACTCTGACGCATTCCAACGTCTCGAAGTGGCTGGAGATGCCGCTTCCCGGCGGTGCCGAGAGCACCGCGGCGATCAAGGAACACGATGCCGCGATGGCCGCGGTGCAGAAGGAAATCGCGGACGTGAAGGCGACCGTCACGGCCAACGCCAAGCCGGCCAACCCCAACAAGCCGATGGTGTTGGCGATCAAGGACGTGGAAGGGATTGTCGTCGACGATGCGAACGCGAAGAAGGTCGGCAACTGGAAGGCCTCGACCTTTTCAGGTGCATACATCGGCGAAGGCTACATTCACGATGAAGGCAAGGAAAAGGGCGAGAAGACCCTGACCTTCCAGCCGGAGATCCCGACGACCGGCAAGTTCGACGTGCGCATCGCCTACGCCTCGGGTAACGGCCGGGCCGCTAGCGTGCCGGTAACGATATTCTCTGCCGACGGCGAGAAGACCGTGCATGTCGACATGACCAGGGCGCCCGAGATCGATGGGCTGTTTCATTCGCTGGGCCAGTTCAAGTTCGAGAAGAACAACCAGGGGTTTGTGATCGTCTCCAACGAGGACACGAAGGGGATCGTCGTCGTCGATGCGATCGTCTTCGTTCCTGTGGAAGCCGAGACCGATCAGGCGAAGCCGGCCGCGAAAGTGACCGGAGATGCAGCGAAGTTGAAGGACCTGGAAGCGAAGCTGAAGAAGCTGCAGGCCTCGGGCCCGGCCCGCGAGATGGTGATGTCAGTCCTCGAAGAGAGCAAGATCGAGGATTGCAAGATCCACATCCGCGGTAGCGTTCACAACCAGGGTGAAGTCGCGCCGCGGGGCTTCCTGCAGGTTGCCACCGCCGGGACGATGAAGCCGCTTCCCGCCGGCCAGAGCGGGCGTGTGGAACTGGCCGAGTGGCTGGCCGCGAAGGAGAACCCGCTGACCGCACGCGTGTTCGCCAACCGCGCCTGGCACTGGCTGATCGGCTCCGGCATCGTTCGCACGACGGACAACTTCGGCGTCACGGGCGAGAAACCGTCGCACCCGGAACTACTCGACCATCTTGCCGTGCAGTTCATGAAGAACAACTGGTCGATGAAGTCGCTGGTGCGCGAGATCGTCATGTCGCGCACCTATCGCCAGTCGTCCGTGGCCGACCCGAAGGCGGTCGTGGCCGATCCGGAAAATCGGCTGCTGTCGCACATGAACCGCCGCCGGCTGGATGCGGAGTCGATTCGCGATACGATCCTCACTGTCAGCGGGCAACTCAAACTTGATGTCGGCGGCCGGACCTCCGGCGAAGTGGGCAGCGATTACAACTACAAGCACACCGACCTGCGCCGCAGCGCCTATGCGGTGATCTTCCGCAACTCGCTCCCGGAGATCTTCGACGCATTCGATTTTGCCGACCCGAGTGTCTGCAATGGGCGGCGCAACACCAGCACCGTGGCCCCGCAGGCGCTGTTCCTGATGAACAACCCGTTCGTCATCGCACAGGCGAAGCACACGGCCGAGCGGTTGCTCAACGAATCGGGCATCGACGATGCCGGCCGCGTCGATCTGGCGTTCCGGCTGACACTGGGCCGCGGTCCGGCGAGTGCCGAGAAGCAACTGGCCGAGCGATTCCTGACCGAGGCAGGCGGCGATTCAAAGTCGCGCCCGCAGGCGTGGACGCAGTTGGTGCAGACGCTGTTCGCATCGATCGACTTCCGGTACGTGGATTGATCGTGCTCTCCCTCCGAAGGACTCGATGAGCGTGTCCCGCCAGCCCCCCTCACCCGATCTGACCGTGTCGCGGCCGTTGCCGACCACGGCCGATCGGCCTACGCATTCCGACGATCAACTGGCCACCGGCGACTTCGATCACGCCGCGGTGCCGATGGCCGACCCCTCGGTTCAACTTGAAGGAACCATCGCCGGCTATCGTCTGATCACGAAGCTGGGGCAGGGCGGCATGGGGGCCGTCTATGCCGCGGAGGACCTGGCGCTGCGCCGCAAAGTCGCGCTCAAGGTCATGAAGCCGGAAGTGGCGGGGCGAGACTCGTCGAAGCAGCGGTTCTTCCGCGAGGCGCGTGCGGCCGCCCGCATCGAGCATGACAACATCGTACCGATCTATCAGGTAGGGGAAGACAACGGTGTTCCCTATCTGGCGATGCAACTGTTGAAGGGCGAAAGCCTGGGGCAGCGGTTGAAGAAGTCGTCGCGGCTGCGTGCCGACGAGGTGATCTCGCTCGGGCGGGACATTGCAGCAGGCCTGGCGGCCGCGCATGATGAAGGCCTGATCCACCGCGATATCAAGCCCGACAACATCTGGATTGAACCGCTGCCCAAGCAGGGCGGCGAACGGGCCAAGATTCTCGACTTCGGCCTGGCGCGCCCGCAGGAAGAGGCCGAAGAACTGTTGACGCACACAGGGACCGTCCTTGGCACACCGGCCTACATGGCCCCTGAGCAGGCTCGGGGCGAAGTGGTCGATCCCCGCGCCGACCTGTTCAGTCTCGGGGCCGTGCTGTACCAGATGGCGACAGGTCAACGGCCGTTCCAGGGGACGAACACGCTGGCGGTGCTCAACAGCCTCGCCAACGATCGGCCGGCCGCGCCGATCACGCTGGTGCCTGACCTGCCGCCTGCATTGTCCAAACTGATCATGCGGCTTTTGGTGAAAGACCGCGACAAGCGCATCGACGACGCGCATCAGGTCGTCGAAGAACTCGATCGCTTGCAGAAGCGGGATACGGTGGTTGTCGTTCATACATCGGCACCGACGTCTGGCCCCAGCCCGTTCGCCGACATCGACGATGAAGAGCCATCATTGTCGCGCGGTTCGCGAACTGAAGTGACGGTTTCGCGCGCCTCGAAGGTGCCGGCGAAGAAATTCAACCTCCTCTGGCTGGTGGCGGGCGGGTTGGCGGCACTGGTGCTGATCGCGTGCATGGTGATCTTCTTCCAGACGAAAGACGGCATCGTCCGTGTGAATATCAGCGATGCCGAAACCGATGTGAGCGTCAACGGCAAGACGGTGAAAGGCACGGGCGACCATGAGGTGAAGCTGCCGCCCGGCGAGCACTCGCTGAAGATCAAACGGGGACGGCTCGAACTGGAGACGGATCGATTCGATGTCAAAAAGGGCGAAACGACGGTTGTCGTCATCCAGTTTCTCAAGGACACGCTGTTCGCCCGGAAAGGCGATCAAGTCATCGGCTTCAAGAAGGTGCCGGGCGGCGGCATCGCTGCCGTGCCGAAGCCGAAGGAAAAGGTCCCGGAACCGGCGACGATCGTACCGGCCGTCGGGCCGGGCGGCATCATCTTCGATTTGAAGACGGATACAGGTATCCCCGAACTGACCATCAACCGCAAGGGGCCGTTGACTCTCGAGTGCTGCATCACGGTGTACGACTATGAAGCCAAGGAGAATCAGCACGTCCTTGGCCATACGGATATGTTCGGCTTCTACCTGTCGCCGGAGAGCGGCGGCCGCATCTCGTTCGATACGGTGATGCCGAAGAATTACGTCACGCTGCGAGCGCCGGGACCGATCGTACCCGGAAAGCGGCACCATATTGCCGGGGTCCGCTCGGGGACGACTTGCCGATTCTACGTGGACGGAAAGCAGGTCGGCGTCGGCGAGATGTCGCAGCCGATGCTGTACAACAACCCGACCGGCTTCTACCTGGGCCAGTTCAACGGCACGCTCAGCGAGATTCGGCTGTCGAATATCGCCCGCTACGACGGAACAGACTTCGTTCCCCCGGAGCGATTCGAGCCTGATAACGACACACTGGGCCTTTACCACTGCGATGAAGGGCAGGGAACAGTGCTGCACGATGCGACCAGCAACGGGCGGAATGCGACCCTGAACTGGGAAAAGTGGCAGAAGTGTGCCCCGAAAGCGCTGACGGGCGTGCCGAAGTGAACTTTCCCGAGCAGTGGCCGCCCCTTGGCAATCTGGCGGAAACTCCGCGATTGCCGGTTCATCGTCTGATTGACTGCCGGCGGACTGTCGGTCTGGTTATCCGGGTCGTACGGGTTCGCCATGTTGGTCTTTCTGGGAAACCTGCGCGGTGCGCGATTGGATTGTTGAAAGCAGTGAGTTATACTTGTAACTTGACGGAGAGAAGGTCGGCCGCTTTCCCGGGCTGCCAAATTCAGTACGCATATCGCGTGATCGGTCACTAGCCGACGTCCGAAGATTCGGGCCCAGGACAGGGCGTTCGTGGACGGCGCGAGAGAGGGCTCCCATGCCGCTGTCACTCAATATCGGTAAATGCACGCTCCTGGGCAATTACCGGGAAAACAACGAAGATTCCATCGAAGTGAAACTGTTCCCCGATCTGACCGCATGCATCGTCGCTGACGGCATGGGCGGGCAGGCGGCGGGGGAGGTCGCCAGCAAAAAAGCGATCGACATCATTCCGCGCGAGCTTCGCAAAAGCCTGACCGCCAATGTGACCGTCGACGCCGCCAAGGCCTCCATCCGCAAGGCCGTGGTTCAGGCGAACGAAGAAATCATGGCGATGGGCCTGCTCGACAAAGAAATGAAGAACATGGGCACTACCGTCGTGGGTGCCGTGTGGCGCAAAGGCCCCGAGATGTATATCACCGGCGTTGGCGACAGCCGGGCCTATCTCATCCGCAACAAGAAGATCGTACAACTCACGGTCGACCATTCGCTGGCGCAGGCTCTCGTCGAGGCGAAGACCATCTCCGCCGCCGAAGCGCGCGAACACAAGTTCCGTAACGTGCTCTGGAAATACCTGGGCAGCAAGGAAGTGGGCGAAGGGACCGACGTCCCCGTGGTGCCCATCCAACCGGGCGACCGCTTCCTCCTCTGCAGTGACGGCCTGCACGGCGTCGTGTCCGACGAGAAACTCTGCGAGTACGTCTGCGCCCAAACCGACATGCAGGCCTGCGCCGACGGCCTCGGCCAATTGGCGCTCGACTCAGGGTCGCGCGACAATGTGTCGTGCATCATGATCGAAGTGGTTTAAGGCGAGCTGGGGGCGTAAGCCCCCTGTTCTTGTCATTTTCACCCCACCACCGGCAGCACCACGTTCCCCGCCACGTCGGTCAGGCGGAAGTCCCTTCCGTTGTAGCGGTAGGTCAGCTTCTTGTGGTCGAGCCCCATCAGGTGCAGCACGGTGGCGTGCAGGTCGTTGATGCTGACGCGGTCGTGCACGGCCCTGAAGCCGATTTCGTCTGTCGCACCGTGGTGGACGCCGCCTTTAACGCCGCCGCCGGCCATCCAGGTCGTGAAGGCGTGCGGGTTGTGGTCGCGGCCGCCGCTGCCTTTCTGCACGATCGGCAAGCGCCCGAATTCCCCGGCCCAGATGACCAGCGTTGATTCGAGCAATCCCCGCGCTTCCAGGTCGGCCAGTAACCCGGCGATCGGCTGATCGGTCTCGGCCGCGAAGCCGCCGTGGTTCTTGGCGATGTCCTTGTGGCCGTCCCAACTCAGGTCGTTGTCCATCCCGCCCGAATAGATCTGCACGAAGCGCACGCCCTTTTCGACCATCCGCCGGGCGATCAGGCACTGCTTCGCGAAATGCGTCGCCTTCGGGTTGTCGAGGCCGTACAGCCGCTGCGTTACCTTCGTTTCTTGATTCAGGTTCAGCGCTTCAGGGGCAGCCATCTGCATCCGGTAGGCAAGTTCGAACGTCTCGATGCGCGCGACCAGGTCGGCCTCGGCCGGGCCCTGTTCCAGTTTCTTCGCGTTGAGCTTCGCCATCAAGTCAAGCTGCGCCCGCTGCTGATCGGGCGACATGCCGGCGGGCGGGTTCAGGTTGTCGATCGGGTCGCCCTGCGGCTTGAAGGCTGTTCCCTGGTAGATGCTCGGCAGAAACCCGGCCCCCCAGTTGAGCGAATGCCCCTTGGGGATGCCGCGGCCCAGTGTGTCGTACATCACGACGAACGCGGGCAGGTTCTGGCTGTCGCTGCCCAGGCCGTAGGTCACCCATGAACCCAGGCACGGGAAGCCCATGCGTGTCATGCCGGTGTTCACTTTGAACAGGGCGGGGGCATGGTTGTTCGAGTCGGTCCAGCAGGAGTGGATGAAGGCCATCTTGTCGACGTGCCGGGCCATGTGCGGAAACAGGGTAGACACCCATGCTCCGCTTTGGCCGTACTGCTTGAACGCGAACGGC
>Ga0105047_10013641_pt1 | contig 12967 bp, 9 predicted proteins | sample MAT04_FD_78384 | JGI IMG/M metagenome (GOLD analysis project Ga0105047, IMG submission 78384) | Freshwater microbial communities from Lake Fryxell liftoff mats and glacier meltwater in Antarctica - MAT-04 (megahit assembly) | ecosystem: Environmental > Aquatic > Freshwater > Ice > Liftoff... | reverse complement strand
GATATCGGATGGGATGGCGGGTCACAAATCGGTTTGGTGTGCGGGAGTTCTGTTGATGATTATGAAAATGGGTTGATAAAAAAACATGAATTTACAAGACCCGATAAAGAGCTCGATAGAATTACACATATAAAAACAACCGGTGCTCAAACAGGCAATGTGTTTTTGGCTTATAAAAATGTAGCTGTAATAGATGCTCTTATAGAACATTGCATGAAAGAAAAATCAGCGCAATATAGTTTTACTGCCGATGATGATATTCAACATAATATTTGGGTAGTAAACGATGAAAAGACAATGGTAAATATAACCGCATTGTTTAAAAAGAATGTTCCTGCTTCATACATTGCAGATGGACACCACAGGGCAGCATCTGCCGCAAAAGTAAGAGCGGCTTTAGGCAAACAAGCTACACCAAATGCCGATGTTTTTTTAACTACCCTTTTCCCTGCCAACCAGTTGAGTATAATGGATTATAACAGGGTAATAAAAGATTTAAACGGGCTAACTCCAGATGGATTTTTAGAACACTTAAGTATTGCTTTTACTATTGAAAAACAAAAAAAAGCTTACCGCCCTACAGCCTTGCATAAATTTGGATTGTACTTAAATAAACAATGGTACAGTATTACAGCTAATGAAAATATTATTAAAGATGATATACTTGGCATACTCGATATAAATGTTTTGCAGGATAATATTTTAACCCCGTTGCTAAATATAATTGACCAGCGTACAGATGCACGAATAGATTTTGTAGGAGGTATCAGAGGATTGGAAGAATTAGAAAATAAAGTGGACAGTGGCGAAATGGCTTTGGCAATAAGTTTATTTCCTGTAACCATGGCGCAGTTGTTTGCTGTAGCAGATAGTGGCGAAGTAATGCCGCCAAAAAGTACTTGGTTCGAACCCAAATTAAGAGATGGACTTCTTACACATTTAATTAAATAATATACTGGCGCTTTTAAGCGCCCTTTTTTATCTTTACCCTATGATGAAAAAACTTATTTTGGCTACAATATTTGCCGTCACCCTTATTTGGGAGCAGGCTTATGCACAAACTGCCGAGCAATTACACGAAACAGCCAAGAGTTTTATGAAACAGGGAGATTATGCAAACGCTGTGTTAGTTTTAAACAAAAGTTTACAAAAAGCTCCTGAAAATATGGGTGTAGCAAAAGATTTGGCTATGAGCTATTATTTTCAGAAAGACAATATAAAAGCATTGGAAACCATCAAGCCCGTGCTGGATAGTAAAGATGCAGACGACCAATGTTTTCAAATAGCAGGTAGTATTTATAAGCAACTTGATCAAAAAAACGAACTGGAAAAACTGTATAAAAAGGGAATAAAGAAATTTCCGGAAAGTGGCCCTTTATATAACGAACTGGGAGAATCAGTTTTTACAAACAATAAATTAGAAGCTATAAAGTATTGGGAAAAGGGAATACAGTCAGACCCGGGTTACAGCAAAAACTATTTTAATGCGGCACGTTATTATTTTTTTACCACTGATAAAATATGGTCCATTTTATACGGAGAAATGTTTATAAATATGGAACCTACAGGAAGCAGCACGCCCGAAATGAAACAGATTCTTTTAGACTCTTACAAAAAATTATTTACGGAAACTGATCTTGAAAAAATTAATAAAGACAAAAATAGTTTTGTAAAAAATTATCTGGAAATAATGAATAAACAAGTCTCTCTTACAAATGCCGGTGTAAATGCAGAGGTGCTTTCTATGGTAAGAGCAAGATTTATTATAGACTGGTTTGTTACTGACACAAAACCGGCTTTTAAACTTTTTTCCCTGCACCAACAATTATTGAAAGAAGGAATGTTTGAAGCCTACAACCAATGGCTATTTGGCGCTACTGAAAATTTAAGTGCTTATGAAAACTGGATTAAAACCCATAGTGCTGAAAATGCAGCTTTTATTGCTCTCCAAAAATCAAGGATGTTTAAAGTACCTACAAACCAATACTATCATTAAAAATATATTTGATGAAACATTAAATATTTAAGTTTGCATTCAAAAAATAAATACAATGAAAAAAATAATCTTTTTAGCAGCCGTAGTTTCATCTTTTGCTGCCTGTAACGGCAACACCGAGAAAAAAGTAGAAACTACCGAAAAACAAACAGCAGCCGTAGTGGATGGTATTGGCTACACTGTAGATTCTACTTCTACTATTACATGGACTGGCAGCAAACCTACGGGTAAACATACCGGTACATTTAAAATTAAAGATGGCTTATTAAATGTGAAAGATGGTGCACTTACAGGTGGTACGTTTACCATTGATATTATTTCTTTAAACAATGAAGACCTTGCAGGCGACGCAGAATCGAAAGGCAAACTGGAAGGACATTTAAAAAGTCCTGACTTTTTTGACGTAGCTAAATATCCAACAGCAAAATTTGAAATTACTGCTGTAGAACCAAACGTAGATTCTACAAAAACAGATTTTACACATATAATAAAAGGAAATTTAACCTTAAAAGACAGTACTAAAAATGTAGCTATACCAGCAAGAGTAACTATAGATGCTAAAACAGTGAGTGCAAGCGCAGATTTTAGTATTGATAGAACTTTGTGGGGAATGAATTACAAAGGACCTGATAACCCACAAGATTGGATAATTACAAAAGCGGTGGCGTTAAAATTAAATATTAATGCATCTGTAAAATAATTCAGTTTATCATTTTTTAAGAAGCCATCCAAAAAGGATGGCTTTTTTTATATAACTTAGGTTTTCCAAAATTACTTGCAGGCAATTTTAAAGTTGTCGCAACATATTTTACAACCAGTAGTGCCAAAATTAGCTTGTTAAGAAAAAATTTATTCCAATGAATGAACAATCCCGAATATTTGATTTTATGTATTATCAGCAGGAAAAATTTCCAAAAGATGATATGTTTGCTGCCAAAATAAATAATGTGTGGGAGCCACTAAGTACAAATGAAGTTGTTAGTATCGTAAATAAACTTAGCGCAGGCTTACTCAAAACAGGTATTGGTGGAAACGATATGACGGTGGCAAATCAGGATAAAGTTGCACTTATATCTCGCAACAGGCCCGAATGGATTATGCTTGACATGGCCTGCCAGCAAATAGGCGCTATACTTTGCCCAATATATCCTACAACAAACGTAAATGAACTGGAATTTATTTTTAATGATGCAGAAATAAAAATAGCTTTTGTAAGTGGAGATGAAATTTTACAGAAAGTAAACGATATTAAAACCAAAGTGCCGTCTTTAAAAGATACCTATGATTTTGATGAAGTACCTGGCGCCAAATATTGGAAGAAGCTGTTGGAAAACATTAGTGAAACAGATCTGCAAAATCTCGAAACATTAAAGGCAAGCATTAAAGCAACTGACTGCGCCACCATCATCTATACTTCTGGCACTACCGGGTTTCCTAAAGGTGTAATGCTAAGCCATAGAAACATTGTGAGCAATGTTATGAACGGTATAAAAAGTTTTCCGTTTAGTGATAATATTAATGGAAGATCGTTAAGTTTTTTACCACTCAATCATATTTTTGAAAGACTGGCTTCCTATATTTTTATGAGTAGTGGCCACTCAATTTATTTTGCTGAAAGCATGGAAATGATTGGTGAAAATTTAAAAGAAATAAAACCCACCGTTTTTTGCACTGTACCAAGGTTACTTGAAAAAGTGTATGAAAAAATAATGACAAAAGGGACAGAACTTACAGGTTTAAAAAAGCAACTGTTTTTTTGGGCGGTAGATCTTGCAAATAAATACGACAATTTAAAAAGCGGTGGGTTAAAATACAATCTGGAATTAGCACTAGCCAACAAAATTATTTTTAGTAAATGGCGTGAGGCGCTTGGCGGAAATATTTCTTACATTATTACAGGAGGCGCCGCTTGCCAGGTGAGGCTGTTAAGAATATTTAATGCTGCACGCATACCAATCTATGAAGGGTATGGCCCTACTGAAAACAGTCCGGTAATTAGTGTAAACCGGCGGGAAAAAGGCGGGATGAAATTTGGAACAGTAGGCCCAGTGATGGTAGGGCAAGAGGTAAAATTATTAGAAGATGGAGAAATTTGTGTAAAAGGACCCAGTGTAATGATGGGGTATTACAAAAGACCCGAACTTACCGCTGAAACAATAAAAGACGGCTGGTTACTTACAGGCGATATTGGTGTTTTTGAAGACAATAAATATTTAAAAATAACTGACAGAAAAAAAGAATTGTTTAAAACAAGCGGTGGAAAATATGTAGCGCCTCAACCTATAGAAAATAAAATGAAGGAGTCTCCTTTTGTGGAGCAGTTAATTATTATTGGTGCAGAGCAAAAATTTGTGGGAGCATTAATTGTACCATCTATGCCAAATTTAAAGGAGTGGATGCGCACACAGGATATACCCTTTACTACCAATGAAGATGCTGTACATAATCCTAAAGTAAGAGGGCTTTACAAAGAACTGATAGAATCTTTTAATAAATTTTTTAACCATGTAGAACAGGTTAAGAAATTTGAATTGTTGCCCGAAGAGTGGACGATAGAAAGTGGTGAACTTACTCCAACATTAAAATTAAAAAGGAAAGTTATAATGGAAAAATTTAAGCCGGCTATTGAGCGAATTTATCAATAGTATCCTTCGATTATGGCGGGAATTTTTTCAAATTCTTCTGACTTATCTATGAAGCCATGAGAACCCAATTTTTTACAAAGATTTCTATAGTATTTAGATGATTTATTGGTTACCATTATTACTTTAATAGTAGGATATTTAGTACAGATATGAGTTAGCAAATCTAAACCGCTGTCTTTATCTAAATGTATGTCCAGTAAAATAATTTGAGGTTGTACCTCTTCCAACAACGCTATAGCATCCGCACAATTTGTTGATACAAAAACATCTGACACACACCCTATTTCTTTTACCATTTCTTTTAACCGTACAGTAATTAACAGAGAATCATCAACAATTAATACTTTTATATTTCGTTTTGTAGGCAGTTTTTGTAGTTTAACCCAAATCTAATATTATTACAAGTGGCAGTGTGTAGTATATGCTCTACAATAATTTATTTTCCATAGAATACAAAGTTAGTTCTGCATTGTTTTTTAAATTCATTTTAGTCATAATGCGGCTACGATAAGTACTTACTGTTGTAACACTTAAAAAAAGTGTTTCTGCAATTTCCGACACCGATCTGCCGGCAGCCAACATTTTTAATACATTAAATTCCCTGTCAGATAAAAACTCGTGCAGTGGTTTATTATGATCCTGATCTAAGGTAGCAGCTAATTTTTCGGCAACGGAGGCGGTAATATATTTTTTGCCAAGCATAACTTTTTTTACTGCAATTACCAATTCATCTGGTGCCATATCCTTACTTAAATAGCCGGAAGCTCCCGCTTTTAAAACCCGAAGGGCGTACTGTTCTTCGGGGTGTATGCTTAATATAAGTACAGGTAAATTTGGGTGAAGTTGTTTAATTTGTTGCAGTGCATCAAGCCCGCTTCTACCGGGCATACTAAGATCACTAATTACCACATCCCACTCAGATTTTACAACATGCTTTATAAGATCTTCTGCATCTCCTACTTCTTCAATGTAGGCGCCGGGGAAACCTTCTAAAAGTATTTGCCTTAATCCACGTCTTACTACAGTATGATCATCTGCCACTAAAATTCTTGTCATATGAAAAATGTTAAAGATTAAGCTTATTTAAAGGTACAGTAATTATAACAGAAGTTCCTTTGCCCGTATTTCCATTTATTTCATATTTTCCGTTTATAAGTTGTATTCTTTCTTTCATGCCGAGCAAGCCAAGGGTTTTTTTATTTATTATATCTGCTTTTGCAAACCCTACGCCATTATCTTCTATCAGCAATGTTATGGCATCATCATTTAATCTAAAAAATGAACTTACCTGCGTAGCTTGTGAGTGCCTTAAAACATTGGTTAAACTCTCTTGAAAAATTCGGAATATGGCAGTTGCAACAGATGCATCTAGGGAAACCTGGTTAACGTTGGAGTTAAATACTGATTTAATTTCTGACCTCTTTTCAAATTCTTCACTTTGCCATTCCATTGCGGCTATCAAACCCAAATCATCTAAAATACTTGGCCTAAGCTGGGTCGCTATTCTCCTAACGGTAATCACTGTTTTATCTATCAGTTCAATGGTATCTTTCATTTTTTCTTTTACTGCTTCATCATCAGATTTTATTTTTTTTGTAAGCCAAGAAATATCCATTTTTAAGCCGGTAAGTTGTTGCCCAAGTTCATCGTGAATTTCTCTAGCCATGTGGCTTCTTTCGTTTTCTCTTATCGTTTCTAAGTGAGATGCTAAATCTCTTAATGCTTCATTAGATCGTTGTAAATTTTCTTCCGCCTCAAATTTTGCAGTTACATCATTTGCCAGGGAAAGTATTGCCGGTTTTCCTTCATAAATAATATCATGATCTATTAAATTTACTTTAATAAAAGATCCGTCTTTCTTTTTATGTTCCCAAACAGTTTGATTAGAAACCGTGTTGTTGTCCAAATCTTCATTAGCAGTAACAATAGGATGACCATTTACTGTCAAATCCTGTAATCTCATTTGCAAAAACTCTTCCTTAGTGTAGCCGTAAGATAAAAATGCTGCGCTGTTTACATCCAGAAATTTATTTCTATTTAATGAAGAAATCCACATCGGTAATGGATTGTCGTTAAACAATAATCGATATTTTTTCTCAGAAATACGTAATGCATCTTCTACCTGTGTACGTTCTGTTATATCTCTTATAATTCTTTGGTATCTTCCATCAGACAATTGTTTCGCACTTACTTCTACATTAATAAATTTTCCCCCTTTCCTTTTAATAATATGTTCAGAAATTACCACAGCACCATTTACCATGGAGTTAAATTTTAAAGGTTTTTTTATTCCGCCTTCTTCTATAAATACATCACCTGTATTCATGGCATCTAACTCGCTTTTAGAATACCCCATTAACAAAGCTGCACTTTCATTTACTTCTTTAAAATTTCCATCTTCATCTGTAATAATTATACCATCAGAAGCCTGCTGCACAAGTGTTCTAAATTTTTGCTCACTTTCTACCAGTTCTTTTTGGGAATTCACTTTTTCAGAAATATCTAAACCCACTCCCATCAGGCAATCCTCATTTTCATATTTAATGTACATACCTGTAAAATAATATGGAATAATTACACCGGTTTTTGTTTTAAAATTAGCTTCAACCATATCATTGCCTGTAACAAAAACGTTGTCAATTTTACCTGCCACCATGTCCTTCTCAGCATCTGTAGACAATTCCAATGGATGCAGATTTTTTATTTCCTCTGTACTATAACCGGAAACTGTTTCAAAGTTTTTATTCCATCTACAGTATTTCCCTTCTTTTGTAAATAGATAAAATACGCCCGGTAAACTATTAATGATAGAGTCCGACAACTCTTTCTCTAATACCAGTTTTTTAGCAGATTCCTTGGAGGCAGAGATATCCTGCATAGCGCCAAGCATTCTATAGGCTGTTTTATTTTTGTACAAAATGTACGCCCTGTCAAAAATTGTTTTATAATTTCCATCTTTGTCTACTAAACAGAATTCTTCTGTAAGTACAGATTCTTCATTAATAATCGCATCTTTAAAATTTTTAATCAATCTTTCCCTGTCATCAGGGTGTACTCTTTCATTAAAATATTCATAATTAACTTCTTCGTTTTCTGCAATATTTAAAAGCTTAGAAAAACTTTTATTTCCTTTCAAAATATCTTCATCTATATTCCAATCCCAAATACCATCATTAGTTGCTCTTGCCACAAGCTCAAAACGTTCGTTGGAAAATTTTAATGCCTCATCGGAAATTCTCAATTGTTCACTGGCTATTTTTCTTTCAGTAATATCTATGATTGTCCCTATAATAACGTTTTCACCATTGTATTTTGTGAGCGTGCCATAAACTTCGCCATAAATTATATTTCCCGTTTTATGTACCCCTTTTAATTCGTAATGGTGAGAAGAGATTTTCTTTTGTTTGTAAGATTCTGTAATGTTTTCTACAGTACCCTTATCTTGGGGTGCTACCAAAATAAGAAAATCAAAATCATTATTCAAGACTTCCTCGGAATATCCAAACATTTCTGCAAATCGTGGGTTTACATAAAGCAAACTGTTTCCCTTTCTAATATAAACACCTACCATCGACTGTTCCACCATTCCTCTAAATTTAGCTTCGGTATTTATTAGTTCAGTTTGATTAAACATTTCATTTGTTACATCTTTCACCAGACAAAGCAAGCCGATAATATTATTCTTTTCATCTTTTATGTAGGAATTGTACCACTCGCAATAAATAACTTTTCCACTTTTTGTATAATTTCTATTTTTTACAATGTTACTAGTTGTTTGATGCGAATTTGTAAATGTTATTGCATCCATTACCATTTCCAGATCATCTGGAAAAACCGTTTCTACCATTTTGAAACCGGTATTAATAACTTCTTCAGAAGTCCATCCGAAAATGTCATTCGCCTTTTTGCTCCATTGCAAAATATTCATTTGGCTATCAAACTCTATTATAGCCAATGGTGTATTGCTGATGTGAAAGTTTAATTTTTCATGTGCTTTTTTAAGTTCTAATTCTGCTTTCTTTTTATCTGTTATATCATGATAATAAACTGAAATACCATCTTTTGCCGGGTATATTAAATTTATAAACCACTTATCTTCTTTAGTGTGGTAAAGTTCGCATCGTTGCGGCTCCTGTGTAATTTTTGCAGTATGGAGCGCTTCATAAAATGGCTCATTTATTTCACCAGGAAACAACTCCCAAATATTCTTTCCTATTATATCTTCCTCAGGTTTTCCGTGTAAATCAATGGCTGCTTTGTTTAAATACGTATAGTTCCAATCATTATCGAGCGCTATAAATGCGTCTGCAATTCTTTCGAAAAAGAAATTCAATTCAGCCACTTTTACATTTACCTGCTCCTGAAGATTTTCTGACAGTAGTTTTAATTCCTTTTGAAGATTTACTCGATCGGTTATATTTCTAATTACAGATATACTTCCTGTACTAAAACCGTTTGCATTTTTTATAACGGTTCTGCCAAGTTCTACATTTATGGGTTGCCCATTTTTATGATAATGTACTGTTTCTGCTTTATTATTTTGGGCTCCTGCATTATCATCAATTGTATTATTATTTTCTACACTGTCAATATTAAATAATTCAATGATAGATTTACCTTTTGCCTCCAGCTCGCTGTATCCATAAAGTTCTTCTGCGTGATTATTCCAATCTGTAATAATCCATTTATCATCAGTAGTTATAATAGCATCCGAAATATTTTTAAGTAGTGTAGAATTGTGTAACAGAAGTCGGTTTAATTTTTGAGACTTGGCTATATCACGTTTTATGTACAGGTAAGTAAAAACAATACTTACAAAAAATAATATACCGAGTATTAAAACCAAGGAGCTCGTGCGCCTGCTATAATCTTTTCTATGACTTGCAGCATTTTGCAAAAAGTCTATTCCTTTTTTTTCTACTTTATCTTTTTCAATAAAAAGAAATTTTATTTCACTGTTGCTTAAACTATCATAGAATGCAATATTTGCAGAGTCATTCTCCAAAAATTTTTTAATATCAACAACCCTGTTGGAATTTAATATTTTTTTATTTACAGCATTTGAAATTTCAATAATGCTATTTTTTTCAAAATTGTTTTTTATAGATTGTTCAACCAGGATATTAGTTTCTTCTCTTAATTTTTTTGTAGTGGTTTGATAACTTTTTAAAAAATTATCCTGTCCGGTTTTTAAAAATTCATTCTTACTGTTCTCTGAAGCCTGCGTATTCAAATAAATTCTATCCAGATTTTTTAAAAGATTAAGTATCGTAGTTTCATTTTTAGATTCAATTACTGTTTTGCGCAAACTTATATACAAAGCACTTAACACAATTGCAAGTATAATCATAGCAAATGCAAGGGTATATTTTATTTTATTTGATATTCCAATTTCATTCATTGTAATTATATAATTTTTATAACAAGTGAGCGGGCTTTCTTAAAAATGAAATGTTTTATAACAAATAAGCAGATTATAAAAATAATTTAATTTAGCCATATTGTATTCCATGTTGCTGGTATATTTTGTTAGATTTGCCGATTACGATTGTATTGTGCAGATTATTTAAAACTAAAAAGAATGAAAAAGTTTTTGTTAATAGATGATCATACTGTAGTAAGATCCGGCATAAAAATGTTGCTGACAGATATTTACAAAGATGTAGATATAAAGGAAGCAGAAAATGGTGAAAGTGCATTGCTATTATTGCAGGATGATACTTACGACTTGGTGACCCTTGATATTCAAATGCCCAACACAGATACCTATGCGTTAATGGAACTAATTAAAAGAAAATACCCGCTTTTAAAAGTGCTGGTTTTTTCTATGAGCCCCGAAAGTATTTATGCAGTGCGGTTTATAAGAGCGGGTGCAAGAGGTTTTATTAGTAAAGATGCTCCTTTGGAAGAAATGAAAACAGCTATTGATAAAGTACTGCACGATAAAAAATACTTTAGCGAAAACTTGCTTGATTTATTAGCAGAAGGAAATGGCACCATAAATAACAGTAATCCATTTAATACGCTTTCGGCAAGAGAATTTGAAATTGTATCCATGTTACTTACCGGCAAAACAATAAGCGTTATAGCAGCAGATCTATCGCTTAGCCTGTCTACAGTGGGTACACATAAGGGAAGAATTTTTAATAAATTAAAAGTTAGCAACTTGCTCGAACTTAAAGCACTTTCCAGCTCATACGATGTTAAATAAACAGTTTAAACTGTTGGGTAAACATGCATAAAATAAGAACAGTTAATGTTACAAGATATGTTACCACTTTGCGTGAAGGTGGTTCTATGCCCGCTATTGCGGAGGCAGACGATGAATTTTTATATGCACTTAAATTTAGAGGAGCCGGGCAGGGTGCTAAGGCACTAATAGCAGAATTGATAGGTGGAGAAATAGCAAGAATACTTCGATTAAAAATTCCAGAAATTGTATTTGCACAATTGGATAAAGCCTTTGGCAGAACCGAACCCGATGAAGAAATACAAGATCTTTTAAGAGCGAGCGAAGGGTTAAATATTGCGTTACATTATTTATCAGGTGCCATTACGTACGACCCGGCTGTAGTAATTGTAGATGCTGAGCTTGCATCTAAAATTGTGTGGCTGGATAGTTTTATAACAAATGTAGATCGTACAGCCCGCAATACAAACATGCTGCTATGGCAAAAAGAATTGTGGCTCATTGACCATGGTGCTAGTTTATATTTTCATCACTCCTGGGATAATGCTTTGGCACAGGCAACCCGACCATTTGTGCACGTAAAAGACCACGTATTATTAAAACAAGCAAGCCAATTAATTAAAATTAATACAGCATGTTCCGCCACACTTACACCAGAGGTAATTAAGGCCATTGTAGCACTTGTGCCAGATGAATGGTTGCTTATAGATGCGCCTTTTGTAAGTACTGAAGAACACAGAAAAGCGTATGAATCTTATTTAATAACAAGATTAGCAAATGCTGAAATTTTTGTAAACGAAGCCATTAATGCAAGAGAAAAACTTATATGAATATGCTGTTATAAGGATTATGCCACGAGTAGAAAGAGAAGAATTTTTAAACGTAGGTGTTATTTTATATTGTGCAGGCAAAAAATTTTTACAGGCAAATTACATGCTTCAAACCGAACGTGTAGTGTCTTTTTGCCATACTTGCGATTTATTGGAAATAGAAACCTATTTAAAAGCATTTAAACAAATAGCACACGGAGCAACTGATGCCGGGCCAATAAGCAAACTGCCGCCTGCAGCAAGGTTTCGATGGCTCACGGCCACCCGCAGCACTGTGGTACAAACATCCAAAGTGCACCCCGGCATGTGCATAGAACCTGCTTTAATGCTACAAAAATTATTTAATGATCTTGTAGGATAATGACAGCGGTTAATATAATTATCAATATTTTTGAATTTCTTTAACCCGTTGCATAAAATTAATCAACATTCCTGAGCTATATTTTGTGCAAAAAAAAAGACAATTACTTATAGTAATATGAACCTTAAAGACCTTGCTAAAGAATTAAATTTATCTATCTCATCGGTATCCCGGGCATTAAGAGACAGTAAGGAAATAAGTGCTGCTACCAAGAAAAAGGTATTAGCAAAGGCAAAAGAATTAAACTATCATGCCAATCCTTTTGCCAGTAATTTACGCAGACAAAAAAGTAAAACCATTGCCGTGGTTATACCAGAAATTGCAAACAACTTTTTTTCACTGGCCATTAACGGTGCAGAATCTTATGCGCAAAAAAAAGGCTTTCATGTATTAATATATCAAACCCATGATGATGTACATCAAGAAATTTCCATAGCCAAACATTTGCAAAACGGTAGGGTTGATGGTGTGGTAATTTCCTTGTCCAGCCAAACAGAAGATACCACACACCTGCAAGACTTAAAAAATAAAGGCATCCCCATAGTTTTTTTTGACAGGGTTGCAGAAGATATAGATGCGCCTAAAATAACTACCAACGATTATGAAAGTGGCTACAATGCAGCAGCACATTTAATAGAAAATGGCTGCAAAAAAATAGCTTTTTTATCTATATCCAATAAATTATTGATAGCCAATAACAGGATGAATGGCTACTTAAACGCTCTGAAAGAACATGGTATAAAAAAAGATAAGAGCTTTATTATAAACTGTGATACAGACAAAGAAAAAAACAAAATACTAATAAAAGACTTACTGAAACGGAGAGATAGACCTGATGCCATTTTTGCCTGCGTAGAAGAATTGGCGGTTGCCACTTATGTAATATGCGAGGAGTTAAAAATAAATATACCAGATGAGCTAAAACTTATTAGCTTTTCAAACCTG
>Ga0105047_10013639_pt1 | contig 12967 bp, 15 predicted proteins | sample MAT04_FD_78384 | JGI IMG/M metagenome (GOLD analysis project Ga0105047, IMG submission 78384) | Freshwater microbial communities from Lake Fryxell liftoff mats and glacier meltwater in Antarctica - MAT-04 (megahit assembly) | ecosystem: Environmental > Aquatic > Freshwater > Ice > Liftoff... | reverse complement strand
GGTGCCCGTGCTCGTGTATGACGTTAACAACGTGGCGGCCGACTGCTCCGGTTCCTCCGGCTACCGCGATCTTCATCTGCTCTGCTCCTGTGTAGAGAAATCTGCTGCCGCGAGCTGCACTCTATTGCCTCGATGACCGCAATCGTGCCGCCAGAAGACTATGCGTTAGGAGGGCAGTGGTCACGGCGACACCACGATCACGAGCTTGCCGCGCGCGTGCTGCTCGACGAAATCGCGCAACGCCTGCGCCGTCTGCTCGAGCGGGTACACCCGCTCGACCTGAGGGCTGACCGCGCCCGAATCGATGAGCTCGGTGAGCGCATCGAGGCGCGCAGCGCTTGGCGTCGCGGAAAGCACACGCACCTGTTGGGAAACGAACGGTGCCGATACCAGTGCCCCGATGATGCGACCCATCGGGCCAAGGATGCGACCACCCCTGCCGCTCGCCAGCACGAGCGTTCCGGTGCGGGCGAGGTCGCGCCGCAGTGCGCGCACCGGGTGATTGCCGACGAGGTCGAGGATCAGGTCGTGCTTGTCTCCGGTGCGCGTGAAGTCCTCGACCGCGTAGTGGATCACACGGGCGGCGCCCAGTGCGAATGCCTGCTCGGCGTTCCTCGCGCTGCAGACCGCAGTGACCTCGGCCCCAAGCGCTTTCGCGATTTGGATCGCGAAACTGCCGACGCCGCCAGAGGCGCCGTTGATGAGCACGCGCGCTCCAGTCCCACCCGTCCGTGCGTCCAAGCCGCCCACCTCGCGGAGGCCCTGCAGCGCCGTGCCCGCAGCGAGCGGAACGGTCGACGCCTGCTCGAAGCTGATCGTGCGTGGCATCATGGCGACGTCACCAGCGCGCGCGGCGACGAACTCGGCGAAGCTCCCGGCGGGGACCTCCGCGTACACCCGGTCGCCAGCACGGAAGGAGGAGACATCCGGGCTGACGGACTCGATGATTCCGGCGACATCCTGCCCGCGAACCGGCAGTTTTGGTCGGCGAACGCCGAACGCGGCGCGAGCGATGAGGGGTGTGCCGGTGGTGAGGAACCAGTCGGCCTGATTGATGGATGCCGCGCGCACGCGAATGAGCACGTCGCCCGCGCCGATTGCGGGCACGTCGATCTGCTCGAGTTGCAGCACCTCCGTGGAGCCGTACTCGCGTTGGACGATCGCCTTCACGCGGCACGCCCCCGCGTCATACGGCGGACTCGGCGAGTGGATTGGCGATCAGGCGGGGTGCCGGCACCGTCCATTTCGCTGCAATTCCGCAGATCATCGCCAAGAGGGCCACTTCGACTGCGCTTGCCACGAGGTAATAAGCCCATTCACCTATTGACGCCCCGATGATGGTGAGCGTGAACAGAGGAGCCACGATGAGGTTCGTTAGCCGGTTCGCGCGATGGGGCAGCAGCATGCTCAGCCCGACCATCAAGCTCGCAATAGTCACATACAACGCGATGCCGAGCAGGAATGGTTGGCCAATCTCGAAGACGAAGACTCGGCCCGCTTCGATCTGCTCCCTGTAATCGGGTCGGTAGAACGAAAAGATGTCGACAAACGCAACTATGAACACCGTTGAGGTCCACAACGCGGCGAGACGGATGCGGGCGTCGAGCGGGGCGAGCGATGGACGGGTACTGGTCATCGTGGGGGCCTTTCGATCGGATCGCGAACGGACACTCAGAAGCGTAGCCTTACGGGTGTAAGGAGAGCGACAATGGGCTTATGACGGCGCGAGGCATGTTGAGTAGACAGCGAATAGTGGACGCTGCAGCTGCTGTCGCAGATCGCACCGGTCTCGCGAGCGTCAGCATGAGAAGCGTGGGCGCGGAACTTCGGGTCGAAGCAATGTCGCTCTACCACCACGTCTCCAACAAGGAGGCCCTGTTGGACGCACTGGCTGAATGGGCTTTCGTTCAGATTGACCTGCCCGAGATCGGAGATCCGTGGCGGGATGCCATGGTGCAGCGCGCCGAATCCGCGCGCTATGTGCTCCGGACACACCCCTGGGCGCTCGGGATGCTCGAATCGCGACCGGTGCCGGGGCCCGCTCTCCTGCGTCATCACGACCGCGTTCTGGGGTGCCTGATGACCAAAGGTTTCAGTGCGGCACTCGCAACACACGCATTCTCGACTATCGATGCTTTTGTCTACGGCTTCGCCCTGACCGAAGCAGGCTTGCCGTTCGCGCCAGGGGAGGGGGCCGAGGCCACCTTCGCATCCCACGTCGCGCCGCCTCCGGAGCACTACCCCTACCTCGCACGCTCACTCGCGGAGCTATTGCACGGAGGGGGCTACGCGTTTGAGGACGAATTCCGAAACGGCCTCGAACTCATCCTGGAGGGCCTCGCGCAGCGGCTCATGTCGAGTGCGACGCCCTAGCAATAGCTGACTCATTCGCCGAGGCGGCCGTCGGCTCGCTCGCTCTACGTGGGCCGCCTGATAGACCAAGATCGCGTCAGTGTGCAGCCCGAGGGCAGGAGTAGTGTTTTGAGCACACGCGGTCGCCGTGCGATCGACCGCAGGACGCGGGTCACGATGCCAACTCTCACCGACTACGGCCGTTCGCTCGCCGCCGTAACGGAGACCCTACGGCGGCTCATCGCCTCCCCGGATGCGGTGGCGACGGCGCGACCACCGGATGCTGCGCGACTGGGAGTGGTCGGGGCATCCGTCAATCTCTTCCTCTACCGTGACAGCCTCGTCAGCTACCGCAACGGCAGCGACCCGGCCAGCGCGCGTCATCTCGCCGCGGACCTCCGGTACCTCGTCAGCTGCCACGCTGCGGATGACGCCGATGCGGATTCAGCGAGCCTCATTCCCTACGGTGACGCTCAGGCCGCGATCGCTGCAAGCCCGGTGCTCACCGTGCAGGTCGCCGGGACGGGCATGCCCGTGCAGGTCATGATGTCGTTGATTCCGCCGGACGAGCTGGCTTCGCTCTGGCTCGCGAGCGCCGCGCCGATGCGACTGTCCTTCGGCGTGCGGGCCAATTTCTCCCTCGAGACCCGTGTGCGGCCGGACACCGTCAGAGATGTTGTAGCGCAAGCACAGACGCATGCACGCGCCGGCCAACTTGTCGTTTTTTCGGGGACGGATGCCGCGGCACAGGCCGAGGCTGCAGAAGCGGTGGCCCGCGAGCTCGGACAACCGATCGTGCGCATCGGGTTGGACCGGATCGTGAGCGACTTCATCGGCGAGACGGAACAGAATCTGAAACGACTGTTCGACAGCGCCGAGAACTCGGGCGCCGTGCTGCTTCTCGACGAGGCGGATGAGCTGTTCGGTCGAAGAACAGGGGTGCGCGATGCCCACGATCGCTACGCCGATGTCGAGACGGCACACCTTCTCGATGTCCTCGCAACGGCACCCGGGATCGTGATCGTAGCCGTGGCCGACCCCCGCGATTCGGAGCTGTTGCGTCGAGCAACCGCGACGGTGCATTTTCCTGACGAGTAGGGGCCTCCTGCCGAGCCGGGGAGCACCATAATGAGACCTCGCCACATCGGCAGCAACGGCCTTGTTCCAACCCGCCCCAAGAGAAAAATGAGGAGCGTCGTCGCAGAAGATCGTGAGGACTAGCTGATCGAAACCTGCGCTGAGGGCGGGTAGGGGGTACGCGGCGGGGCCCATGCCAGCGGCCTCAAACCATGAAGGATCCTGGTAGGAGGTCACGGTCGAAATATCCCGGGTGGTCCTCCACGAACTGACTTAGGAGGATCGCTCCCTCCCCGTGTAGTTCCTGCCCGCTCCCGGTCGTCAGTGTCGGAGACGTCGAAGGGCGACTCCCTTGGGTACCAAACGCTGAACAGCCGCTCAAGAACAGCATCCCGATCGCGACGACGCCCACCGGAACAAACTTCATCATGTGGAGTGCTCACCACAGCCGCAGACGATCGTCCACGACGGAGCTCTCTGCTTCGACCAGATGCATGAGGGTCAGCGCGGCGTGAGGTTCGACCATTGTCCATCGAAAGGGCCTGGTCAGCGGCTAATGGTGAACGTGTCGACGAGCACGCCGCTGTGGTCAATGGCCCGGCCGACGAGCCGGTCGTCGTAAACCAGAAGGTCAAGATAGTGCAGGGTCGAGGCACTCACTGCAGTGAAATTCTCCCGTCCGGTCGGGCGCAAGCTGGCTGCAGCCCCGGAGACAATGTAGGTCACTCCATTCTGAGAAGTGGAACGTTGATGATCGTGGTCGTGTCCGGCGAGGACGAGCGGAACGTTGAATTCGGCGAACAACGGCGCCCACGCGCTCCGAACCGCCATGTCCGAACCGTGGTTCCCGGCGGAGTAAGGCGGGTGGTGCATGGCGACGATCACCCACGTGCCAGAGGCGACTGGTTCGGCGAGAGTTGTGCGCAGCCAGTCGCGTTGCTGGGCGTTGTCGGCCTGGTTCGAATCGAGCACGATCGCTTTCGCGGGGCCGATCTGCTCGACGTACCACGGTGTGTGCTGGCCCAGCGTTTCGAGAATCTGTTGCTGTTGGTTGCTGCGGTAGTCGTGGTTGCCGAGCACGGGAAGCACGTTCGCGCCCGTGTCGAGAACGGGGGCGAACGGGGAGATGACGCGTGCTTGGGTTTGCGCCGCCGCGCCATCCGCGTAGATGAGGCCGCCGAGCAGGAGCACCGCGTCGTAAGGATGCTGCCGACTTTGCAGCCGCATCCGTTCAGCGGTCGCCCGTACCGGGGCTGTGCCGGTTCCGGTGTCGCCCGCGACGGCAATGCGCGAGGCGGGCTCATCGGCTATTGGCGGGACTGAGCTGCCCGCGGCAGGAGACGCCAGTCCGTCGGAAAGGGTCGCGGGGGCTATCTGGGTGGAGATGATGACCGCGAAGCCGGCGGCAACGACGGCGACCACCGCCACAACTGCGGCACCCGTGTTGCAGGAGGCCCGATGATCAGGAATGAAATACCTTTCGTCACGCGTTCGTCGACGATCGAGCACGAGCGTCGGCGACTGTGCCGAACGCGGCGGGACGCCGGTCAGCGGCGGAAGCGAATCGCTCCCGCCCCTGTCCGACTGTGGAGGACGGGTTAGTCGTCGTTCGTCTCAGTGTCGCTGTCGGTGTCCTGCGCCAGGACCTTGCCGTTGCCTGCGTCGACCTTCACGTCGGTGATGGTGCCGTCTGGCGTGGTGATCTCGACCCCATAAACCACGTATCCATTCTCGTTCTCGAGCTCGGTGCTGCCCGCTGTTCCCGGAACCGCCGCAAGGGCTGCGGCGGTCGCTCCATCGGCGGTCACGGTTGCGAGCGGCTGAAGGGCTTTCGACTCGTCAGCTTCGGCCTTGGGCGAATCTGCCCCTTCCGACCCGGTGCCTTCAGACCCGGTGCCTTCCGCCGTCTCGGTGTCTTCGCCGGCCTCCGTCGGTGCCATGACGCTGCCGACATAGGTGGGATCCTGTTCCTCCGCGGCGGTGCCGACTCCTGATCCAGGGTTCGTGGTACTGGTGGTGGCGGCCATCGCGACGCCCGTGCCGCCCAAGGCGAGTCCGGTGACGATGACTCCGGTGACGACTGCCCGCTTGATAGTTATCTTCATTGCGATGCTCCTTCTCGGTGCCGCGGACCGCCTCTCGGCGGGTGCGGTTTGTTCTATCTGGCTACGGCCGAACGAATTCTTGACCGTGATATCAGGCTACGAATCAGACGATGAGATGAGTGTGAGAGGCCCCCAATGCTGCAAGTTCACCGCATCGTGAGCGGGAACCGCAGGGTGACGGTGGTGCCGGCGCCCGGCTGGGAGTGGAGGCCCACTGAACCTCCGTGGGCCTCCATGATTAGTTTCACGAGGGCAAGTCCGAGCCCGTGGCCCGGCGTGGTCCTGGCATCATCGGCGCGCCAGAATCGTTCAAACGCATGGGACGCCTGTTCGCCGGTCATACCGACTCCGTCATCGCGGACCTGAACGATCGATGTCTCCCCGACCACGGTCGTGGTCACCGCAACGGCACCGTGGGGTTCGCTGAATTTAACCGCGTTGTCGACAACGTTCCCGATCGCGCGGGAGATCAGCTCGTCCGAGCCCCACACCCGCCCCTGCTGGCTCAGGTCGGCCGTCACAGCCGGGCCGAGGGCGTGGGCGGCATCGGCTCGTGACACGACTTCACGCACTGCCATGTTGATGTCGACGGATGCGAAGGTCGCGGCGAGTTCCTCTCTTGTTGTGCGAGAGAGCTTGAGTAGGTCATCAGTGAGCCGGGTCAGCCCGGTCGCCGCCTCGAGTGAGGTCGCAATGGCGGCCTGATATTCAGCGGGAGTGCGCAACCGGGTCAACGCGAGTTCAAGTTCGCCCTGGATCACGCTGAGCGGGGTGCGCATTTCGTGGGATGCGCCGTCGACGAATTGTTGTTGACGTTCGAAGCTGGCCTTGATGGGTTTGAGTGCGGCGCGCGCCATCAACCAGCTCGAGAGGGGAACGACAATGAGCAGGCAGGCGTAGAAGATGATGAGCGCCGTTCGCAGGAGTGCGAATCCTTGCTCGGCGCCGACGGCCGCTCCTTCTCCTTCGAACTCGACCGCATCGAAGTCGAACGTCCCGGTGACGAAGGTGTAGACCCCGATAGCGAATACAGCGAACAGGCTCAGTTGGATGACCGCGTAGGCGACCGTGAGCCGGATGGTGGCCTGGCGGAAGATCACCTGTCTGTCGCGATCAGATAGCCGGCACCCCTGCGGGTTTGAATGATGTCGGGTTCCCCGGGCAGGCTGAGTTTCTGGCGGAGGTATCGGATGTAGGTCTGCACGACGTTGCTGAATCCCTCATAGTTGCTGTCCCAGGCGTGATCGATGAGCTCGGTCGCGCTGATGATCGTGCCGGCGTTGCGCATGAGGTATTCCAGCACGGCAAACTCCTTCGGCGTGAGGTCGATCGTCCTTCCCGCTCGCACGGCGGTCTGGGTCGCCGGGATCAATGTCACCCCCTGAGCTACGAGGGTGGGTGGTTGTGCCCGGGGGGAGCGCCTGAGTAGGGCGCGCACTCGCGCGAGCAGTTCGACAAGATGAAAGGGTTTGACCAGGTAGTCGTCGGCGCCGACGTCGAGACCTTGCACCTTGGATCTCATCGAGTCGAGGGCGGTGAGCATCAAGACGGGGACGTCGCTGTTGATCTCGCGGATGCGGCGGCAGACGTCCATCCCGCCACCAGGCGACCCCGGCAGCATGAGGTCGAGAAGAACGAGGTCGTACGTGTCGATCTCGAATGCGGTGATTCCATCGGGTGCAGTGGCTGCCACGTCGACGGCGTACCCGCTTTCGGCAAGAGTTCGCCGGATGACGTCAGCGATACGGGCATCATCCTCCACAACTAGGACCTTCATCGTGCCCACGCCCGCCGATCGGTCAATGACACGTTGAGGCCATCGAGCGCCTTGTAGTGCCCCTCGGGCTGCTTCATCGTCGCATCCGGTCACCTCATAGTAGGTCTCGCCGTTGCCCAGCACTTCTGACGTCGCGTAAGACCCCGGATCATGATGGCTGGTTTGGTCATGAAGAAGACGCTAATCGCACCTGGGTGAGGCCACGATGAGAGGATCGACACTGCCGTCGTTGGTTTTCAGACGTGGGGACCAGCCCGCGTGTTCCGGCGGAAATAGCGGATGACCAGATACCCGACGAAGATGAAAACAGCAAAGTAGACGGAGTCGTTTAAGTAGTTCGAGTAGCGATTCACGAGCTCATACTGCGTGCCGAGCGCCGCGCCAAGACTGATGAGCAGCGCGTTCCAGATTCCGCTCCCCGCGATGGTGAAGATGCTAAACGATGCGAAATTCATCCGTTCGGCCCCCGCCGGCAGAGAAATGAGGCTCCGCACGCCGGGAATAAGTCGTCCCAAGAACACCGCAGACTTGCCGTGGCGAGAGAACCAGGCCGCTGCCTTCTCGAAGTCCTCACGGTCGACCAAGGGGAGTTTGGACAGGATGCGAAGCGATGTCTTCAGACCGAGCGCCGCGCCGAGGACGTACAGGACAACCCCGCCCAGATATGCGCCGAGCGTGCTCGTGACGACAAGGAGGGCGATGTTCATCGAACCTCGACTGGAGATGAACCAGGCAAGTGGAAGGATCACCTCACTCGGAATCGGTGGGAACACGGTCTCAAGAAACGTGAAGAGCCCGATTCCCCACTCACCGAGGGAATCCATTAGTTGGGCGGCGAAACCCACGATTCCGGTGAGCTGATCGATCGAATCCCCGGAAACCATTGGCCGACGCTAGTCGATGACTCTATTGATGGTTCGAGCCAATCGACGGCGCGGAGCGGTCACTACGTCGGAGCCGACTTGAGAACGGCGTGGCAGCTCCTGATCGAAGGGCAGGCGAATTTCGACCTCGAGTCCTGAGTCGACGATATTGGTCAGCGTCATGGTCCCACCAGCCACGTCGACGAGCGCGGAGACGATCGCCAATCCGAGCCCGGAACCGCCGGAACCGCGAGCAGCGTCTGCTTGCGAGAAGCGATTCAAGGCATATGGAAGGAATGCTTCATCCATTCCGCCGGCATCGTCCGTGACCGACAGAGCAAAGTCGCTCGCGTGCTGCACAAGCCCCAGGACCACTGTGCCGTGCGGTCCCATGGCGGCCACAGCGTTGTCCACCAGGTTGTTGCAGAGTCGACCGAAGTCGGCGGTACTGATCGGAAGCCGAGTGTCCGGGTCAGTGAACGTGGAGTCGTACTCGATGGAAATATCCCGGCCTCCCAAGTGGCGTCGACCACGATCAGCAGCATCGGCCAACTCAGCACTCAACTCCTTGAGAGTCGCCGAACCCGGTATCGTCTGCGCGTCGATGCGCGAGAGCTCGAGCATGGATGTCGCAAGCGCAGCCAAACGCGCAACGGTCGCCTGGGCTGCCTTCACGTCGCCCTTCAACTGAGAAAGCGAGGTTGCATCCGCCTGCGCAAGTTCGAGCTGCGTTTGCAGGATCGCGATCGGGGTTCGAAGCTCATGGCTTGCATCAGATACGATATGGCGCTCTCGATCTGTTGAGTCGCGCAGCTGCTCGATGAGTTCGTTGAGAGTCTGCGCCAACTCTGCTATCTCGTCGTGGGCGGACCCGACCGGAAGCAGTTCCTTTGTCGGTGACCGCACCAATGCCGCCGCGCTGCGCCGGAGCTGGGTCACGGGGCTGAGCACTGCGCCGCCGATCAACCACGACGCGCCTCCGAAAGCGAGATTGATAGCCGCGATGCTAAGGACCAGGAGGAGGGCCACTTGGTCGAGGACGGATTGCTGTACGTCGTTGGGACTGGCAGAGATCACGGCCCACGTTCCCTGGGGTGTCGCAACAGTGGTCACACGCACGAGATAGGTTGCCGAATCAACGTCGATTGTGCGTGTGCCCGGCGATGAGGCGAGTTCCGTTGCTCTTTCTGCGAGCGAGTTGGGCAGCGTGTTTACCTTGGGAACCCCGGATGGATTTACAACTGCAACTAATTGGCTGGCTCCCGGCGGATCGAACGCCTCGGTGGGGTCGAGATCCAAGGCGGTGAGGTAGGGAGCTTCGACATTCTCGAGCACAACGATTTGCCCGTCGGTGACGATGCGCTGAACTTGGCTGAAGATCAGGATGCCCGCGACGACGGAAGTCAGCGCTGCGATCAACAGGCTTCCACCGGTGATTCGAGTTCGGATGCCCAGGCGCGACCAGCTCATATTTTGTCAGCCGCCAGTTGAAACCCGATTCCGCGTGCGTTCACAATCCTGAGCGGCGCACCGACTGTGTCGAGCTTCTTACGGACGTAGCTCACGTACTGGTCGAGAATGTTCGCGTTGATGTGCGCTGAGGAGCCCCACAGCGATTCGAGCATTTCTGTCCGAGGGAGAACTCGGCCCATGTTCTCGGCGAGGAGCCTGAGAAGCTCGAACTCGGTACGACTCAGTCGCAGTTCTTTCCCATCGCAGGTGATTTCGTGTCGCGTCATGTCGATGCGCACGCCACCGATGTCGATTCGAGTGGCACCGATCGCGTCACGGCGTCGCAGCGCCCGGAGCCTGGCGGCGAGTTCCGCAAACATGAAGGGTTTCGTGAGGTAGTCGTCGGCTCCGGCGTCGAGTCCTCGGATGCGGTCATCGACTGCGTCTCTGGCGGTCAACAGAAGAATGGCGACCCCGTGGGTCTGCTCACGCAGGCGCCTGCAGAGCTCGAATCCCGACATTCCTGGGAGCATGACGTCGAGGATGGCGAGGTCGTACAGGGTGTCCTTGCTGAGAGTGATGGCGTCGATGCCATTGTCGGCAACGTCGACCTCGTAACCTTCCGCGTGCAACCCGCGGGCGAGGAGAGCCGCCATCAGTGGCTCGTCCTCGACAACGAGTATGCGCAAGGGCACGCGGTCCGCCTTCCTCCGTCGCTTTGCTGAATCCTACGGCTACGCGGCGACCGGGATCATCTCGCTCTGGGTCAGTGCGTCCCGACGCTGACGGCCGACCTTGATGCCGAGGTACGCCGCAATGCCGATGATGATTCCGAGGAACAGGATGCTGGTGACCGTCGTGCCCAGCCCCAGTCCGCCGTCGGCGGGAGCCTGAGAGAGAAGGTCGCCCATCGATGCTCCAAGTGGACGGGTGAGGATGTAGGCGGCCCAGAAGCAGAAGACCACGTTGGCCCGGAAAGCAAACCGCGCGAGTGCGATGATGCCAATAAGTGAGGCGAAGAGGACCGTCCCGACCAAGTAGCCCAGACCGAACCCTTCCGTGATGAGGTCGCCCGCCGCGGTTCCCAATGCAAAAGTGAAGAGGATCGCGATCCAGTAGAACGCCTCACGTCGACGAGTGAATATCGTGTGGATCGAAAGTGTGCGTTCGCGGGCAAACCAGATACCGAACGTGACTGCCAGGAGCGCTGAGAAGGCGACGGTGCTGAGCCAGAGAGGAACTCCGAACACGTCGGTCAGGTTGTCGGTGAGGAGGGTGCCGACAATGCTGATGAGCACGACCACGGTCCAGTAGACGCCCGACGTGTACCTCTTGGTGATGAACTGGGCGACAAGGGCGGCGACGAGCAGTGCCGTCATCACCCAGGAGGTGATGGTGAGGCCGAGGCCGAGGGTCGAATTGAGGTAGTCGGCGGCAGTTTCACCGGAGGTCGTCGACAGGATCTTGATCACCCAGAACGCAAAGGTGACCTCGGGCACCCTGTTGAACAGAATGGTGCGGACATGGTCAGGAAGTGTATTGGTCATGACGACAGGCTCTCGGTGCCAGCTTGCTCATTGCCGGGAAAAGTCGGGCCGGCGAGTGAGGGTTTTTTCAGGGAACTCATTCTGGATTCGCCCTTACCGACGACTCTGGTGACAGTCGCGGCCACGAGGAGCGCCATCGACATGCACAAGTCCGAAGAAACCGACCTTGGCTATCGCATAGCTGTCATGACGTGAGACTGCGGGCCAGCTCGCGATGCGGGCCGGCCCGCCCACCTAGTCTTGGGTGCCGTCCTCGACCTCGCCCTGCACGTCGTCGGTCTCGGCTTCGTCAGCTGGGTCGACGACCGAGACGGACCTGTGAGTGTGTGTCGCTTGCGCTGGCACTGCGGTGGCGAGGCCCCCGGGAATGAGGATCGCAAGTGCAGCTGCGGAGCCTGCGGTGACCTTTACCTTCTTGTGCATAGTCATGTCCTTTCGTGTGGAGGCGCCATGCGGCGATGGCCCATACCCCCATGAGGCTCGTCGTCCGAACGAGGTGGCGAGAGTCCGAACTGCCCTGTCACGTGACAAATGTTGTCGCGTGCCACGCTACTTCGGATAAATTGCTACGTCCGGATACCCGGGATTCCGGGGGAGTCGCTGTCGCTGCCGGGCTGAGTTTTGCCACGGTAGTTCGGACAGGCGCGAGCCCGGCTGGTGGAGGGTTGAAGAACCACGTTGTGGATGTCGATAGCCTCATTGACTATCTCAGCCCAGGTAGGACCCATCAGGGCAATCTAAGCGGGACCAATTCGGGCAAGACGGAGTGACCCGGGAAATCCAACCGAGGCCCACTACGGGCTTGTCCGTGGTCGTGGAGGAGATGTCGAGGTGACTGCGCCGATTGACAGGTTGTCGACGTTATGGGGGCATGCTCGGCGTGGTGGGGGCCATCTCGACGACGGATAGTCGGGCGTCGGTGACATGAGGGGTTGCTTAGTCTTGGGGTCGATGTCCGACCCAGCGAAGCTGGATTCGGGGACGGAGATGGCACCGATGGTGTCCTCGAGTGCTGGGCGGGGTTGGTCGACAAGTGGCGGCTCGATGCCTCCATGGCTCGCCGTCAGACCAAGCATCACGACGCCGACGGCGCCGGCTATGACGGTGAGGGGTGCGCATCCGTCCGGGCGTGCCCGAACAGGCAACCCGCCCACCCCGCCGACGCGGGCAACAAGGGCGATAGTCCGAATTGGATGGGCGCTCTTCGTCGTGCGCCGATCACGGGACACATCGCATCATGGGCCCGCGGTGCCCGTGATTGAGAAGCTCGAGTGTTCAGTGGCATCCGTATCTCGTATTGGACAAGTGGGCGCGGGGCGAGGAGCGTAGAAGGATGGAATACACACATCTGGGCCGCTCGGGCCTCAAGGTCTCCCGCCTGTGCCTCGGCACCATGAACTTCGGTCCGCACACCACCGAGCCCGATTCGTTCGCGATCATGGACGCTGCCCAGGACCGCGGCATCAACTTTTTCGACACAGCCAATGTGTACGGAGGCGAGCTCGGCCGGGGCGCGACCGAGACGATCCTCGGCAACTGGTTCGCGCAGGGCGAGGGCCGCCGCGAGCACACCGTTCTCGCGACGAAGCTGTACGGCGATATGACCGACTGGCCGAACGAGGGCAAGCTGTCCGCGCTCAACATCCGTCGCGCCCTGGACGCGAGTCTCTCGCGACTGCAGACCGACTACATCGACCTTTACCAGTTTCATCACATCGACCGCGACACCCCGTGGGACGAGATCTGGCAGGCCATGGAGACGGCCGTGACACAGGGCAAGATCCTGTATGCGGG
>Ga0105047_10013636_pt1 | contig 12969 bp, 8 predicted proteins | sample MAT04_FD_78384 | JGI IMG/M metagenome (GOLD analysis project Ga0105047, IMG submission 78384) | Freshwater microbial communities from Lake Fryxell liftoff mats and glacier meltwater in Antarctica - MAT-04 (megahit assembly) | ecosystem: Environmental > Aquatic > Freshwater > Ice > Liftoff... | reverse complement strand
TACGGGCGAGATTGGTGCTGCAACTGAGACGGGTTTTGAGTTGATCAATCCTGCTGTCCAAGTTTTTGAGAAGAAGGCTAAGAGCGACGGTGAATCAGGGTCTGGGGTGAAAGAGAAGGCTATGGAGCAGAAGCCTGCTGCTGAGGTGAACCTACCAGAAAAGAACAAAGAGGGGAAACGGAAGAGTCTATTGGACGGAGTTCAGGTGAAGTGAGGCAGTGGTAGAGGTTAAAGCACTGCGTCAAGCTAAAGGTACGATCGACGACTCGGGTGAGGTTCCTTTACCCCAATGCCTGACGATTATTACGCCATAACTTAAGAAGGCAAAGGTTTGGGATGATCTTAAAAAGAAGCAGAATCTAGAAAAATTGCTGACTAAATTAAGTTCTTTGATGGGCGAATAAGGACAAAATTTAGGCTGCTAGAGCAGTTATGGAACTATCCAGATAATTGCCTCAAATTACCCACTTCACCCCTTTGCTGGCGTGATCATAGATTAGATCAAACACAGTCTCACACTTAGCTTTGAAAAGAATGCGATCGTAGGTATCGGGTAAGTTTTTGTCTAAAACTTCCTCAACTGTAGATTTGACTCGGCGTTGGCTCTGAGCATCCTTATACCAGTCCTGCACTAGGACTTTTGGTTGGGTCGCAATCAATCGGCTTAAAAGAGACTTTGCAGCTAGCTTGACCTTTTGGGTATCCTCAGAAGTCATTTTGTCTTTCTTAAGCAGATCGAATAGTTCTAGTTCATCTTCAGTTAGTCCTTCTCGAATATGCCGTTCAGACTCCTGCTTTAGATTCTCGGCAAAGTCTACTAGGGCTTCGTAGTAGGTTTCGGTGGCTGAGCCGCCTGCATTGTAACGATCGATAATGGCTTGCAGCCTTTGGGCAAAGTCGATGCGGGTGGTGTTTTGTTGGAGCATCTGGGTCAGCTTGTCTTCAAGAAAGCCCCGCAGATCGGCAATTTCAATGTTTTTGTAGGGTACAGCTTTAAACTCTGTTTTTAGCTGGTCGAAGTTGACCTGGCTTAAATCCCAAATTTTGCCCACTTGGACAATTTTGTATTCTTCTCCATACTCTTTTGTCTTGAAGCCTTGGTCGTCTGCAACTACGCTCTCATCCAGTAATTCCTCAATTCTGAGGCTAACGGAATCAATGTTGGTGCGGTCAGTGAGGCTATCGAGCACGCCCCGAAGGTACTGGAAAACAAAGACTAATGGGCGCGGGTTGCTCAAGATTTCTGGTTTACAGGCTTCGTAGAGGGACATGATGGTGTTGTCATAGACCATAAACGTCTTGCGCCATTCGTCCTTTTGCAAAAGGGTGTCGGCAAACTGCTTAAACTGATCCAGGTTCTTGAAGATCTCTTGGGTTGTGAGGATGCCTTCAAGGTCAATGTCATGATCTTGGCAGAATGCGAGTCGCTGTCCGATCGCATCATCTAGCAGGGTAAACAGGTTTGACTTCTTCTGAATGGGCGAGTCGCTGTCCTCCTCATTCTGCTGTCCGGCATCGCCTAAGGCATAGTCTGCCAGTGCCCGCTTCATGTTTCGGAAGACGTTGTAGTAATCAATGATTTCGCCGTTGGTCTTGGTGACGTTGTTAATTAGATAGGAGGTGACGCGGTTGGCACGGGCGATCGTTTGCATCAGCGTATGGTCTTTCATGGGCTTGTCTAGGTAAAGCGTAGACAAACTGGGTACATCAAACCCTGTTAACCACATCGCGCAGACGAACACCAATCGCAGGGGGTGTTCAGCATTCTTGAACTGATATTCGACCCCGTGCCCCTCTTTATCGACTGTGTTGAGCCGATCGCGATGGGGCTTAATATCGAGTTCCTGATTGGCAAACTTTTCGGTTTCGGTTTCGCTATTTTCGAGGCTGATGACTACTGCCATGTCAGTCTCACGCATAAAGTGTAGAATCTTTTTGAGACGGGCTTTTTCGATATCGTTAGACGATTTTTTGATTCGTCCTACCAGGTTTTTGATTTCTGCTTTCCAGTGATGCTGTACTTTGTTGTACATTTTCACAGCAGTGAACTTATCGACAGAGACCACCATGCCTTTTCCTAGATACCCTCGGCGGGGAAAGTGGTAAGCGATGTCTTTGGCGATCGTTTCTAGACGACCGTCTCGTTTGATCACCTCGATTTCACTCGAAAACTTCTTTTCCAGCTTTGCTTGTTGGCTGTCATCAAGGTTTTCATCTTCGAGGATTTGGTAAAACTCCTCGCTCAAATCCTCGTTTTGAATCAGTACCTCTGGCACTCGCTTCTGGTAAAACAGGGGCACGGTTGCGCCATCATCCATCGACTGGGAAAAGTTATATTCGCTGACGTAGCCACCAAACCAGGCGCTAGTCTTGCGTTCTTTGCCCAATAAGGGAGTTCCTGTGAAGGCGAGGTAGTTGGCGTTGGGCAACCCTGCCCGCAGATTTTCGGCTAGTGATTTGTATTGGGTGCGGTGGGCTTCATCGACAATGACAATGATGTCATCACGATCGCTGAGCACTGGATACTCCTTGCCTTTGTCGTAGCGGAATTTTTGGATCAGAGTGAAGATAATCCGCTTGTTTTGCGAGAGAAAGCCCCGCATTTCTTTACTGTTTGTGGGTTGGGCGGCTTCGTTCTTGGTAACAGTTTCGGTATCGAGGAAGTTGCGGTAGATTTGTCCATCTAGGTCATCGCGATCGGTGATGATGACAAAGGTGAAGTTGCCTGTGAGTTTGCGAAAGATTTTGCGGGCGTAGAAGATCATTGAGAAACTCTTGCCAGACCCCTGAGTATGCCAGAAGACCCCCAGCTTCCCTTCTTTGGCTTTCCGTTGAGCAAAGGCTTCGATCGCTCGGTTCACTCCGATGAACTGGTGATTTTGGGCGATCACTTTTTGAGTTTCGTTGTGATAGAGAATGAAGTTCTCGATATAGTCCAGCAGTTTGGAGGGGGAGCAAAGCCCGTCGATCGCCCGCTCTAGGCTGGTGCCAGATTCTTTGATTTGATCTCGGTCGATTTTTTCTTTCTCGTCTTCGGGGCGGAGCCAGTTAAAGAAGTATTCCCAGGTGGCAGTGAAGCTGCCAATTTTGGTTTCGAGGGCGTTGGAAAGGATGCAAAAGGCGTTGGTGTGAAAGAGTTGGGGAATGTCTTTTTTGTAGTTGGTCAGGTTGTCGTCGAAAGCGCTCTGAAGTTTGACGTTGGAGTTTTTGAGTTCGATGAAGACGAGAGGTAGCCCGTTAATGTAGAGCAGGATGTCGGGTCGGCGATAGGTGCGCTCTCCTTTGATCCAGAGTTGGGAGACGGCAAGATACTCATTGTTTGGAGGGGCATTTTGCCCAGAAGAGCGGAAGTCGTTGAAGTCAATGACGCGGACGCGAACTGACTCGGTGCGACCCTGAGCATTTTCGTAGTCGGTTTGGATGCCGTCTCGAATCAGTCCGTCTACTTGGCGGTTGGCAGCGATAGTAGACATGGCGTGGCGTTCGTTGGTCAAGATTGCCAAAGCTTTGTCGATCGCTGCTTCGGGTAGCCCAGGGTTGAGGCGAAGGGCTGCGGCTTTAAGGCGATCGAGCAGAATGACTTCTCGTTTGTTGGTGCGGTTGGAGCGATCGTTGAGACTATCGGGATCTGCCGTGTAGCAGTTGAGGTGCTGAAAACCGTGTTGCTGATTTAGCTTTTGCAGGATCGCCTGCTCGATGTCATCTTCGGAGATAAAGTTTGGCATAGAGAAGATGCTGTGATTACTTCTGGGCAGGCTCAAGCCCGTCTCTTCATCTTTCCCGAAAATTCCAGTGATTTCCGCAAAAAGGCTTGATGTTTATACAAACTAAACGATCGCTAAACGCTATGGAGTGCATCGGCAAGTTTTTGGCGGATGCTAGGAGAGCGAAACCCAAGAATGATGTCTTTTGAGGAAACACCGCGTTGAAGCAGTTCACGATCGATATAAATTTCGGTACTGTTGTGTTGAATCCAAATTTGACCTTCGATGATATCTAGCTGCATGGCGCACCCATAGATCCGATACTCGTTGCGCCATTCGTTGTGCATGACCAGGTAGTGATCGCGCTCTAGGTCAAAAATTAGCTGGGCGTTTGGGTCATCTTTGGCAAAATCTTTGAGAAACTCACGCACGATTTGGCGATATTCGTTTAGCTTATCCATTGATCAATGACCTCACGGTTAGAGTTGTAAACAATTAATCGGACTTCATAACGCTCAATCACAGTTTTGGCGGGTTCAAATCTGAGAAACATTTGATAAGTATCTGTTGGAATGGCTAAGTAGAGAACGCGCTCTGGCTCGTCGGAGACTTCTATGGCGATGCGATAGTTTAGAAATTGTCCGAGGGCGGTATGAAATTCGGAAATGGTTGAACCACCTGCAAAGCTTTTCACCTCCACTGCTATTTTACGACCTTCTTTTTCGGCGGCGATCGCTTCTTGGGCTGCCAGATCGATGTAGACATCTGCGACTCCGTAGCGTAGGCGGTAGGGATCGTGAGTGATGACCCAGCCGTCTTTTTGCAGGGCGGTTTTAACGGTGTCGTGAAAGATGTCTTTTGCCATAGCGGTTAAGAATCGGCTGTCATGCTGGGGGGCAATTGAATGTCGAGGTCTTCGACGGAGAGGTTGCCGGATATGAGGCGAGTAAGGAGGCGATCGCGGGTTTGTTTTAGTATTTCATTTCTTTTGACTAAAATATGATTCTGTTTGAGCATGGGTTCGCACAAAGCATGAAATCTCATCAGTAGTTCTTTTACAGGGATGAGAATTTCTGCTTTTTCAAAATCTTCTCTGCCTGCTGCTGGATAAGCAGAGCCTTTTGCAACGTTCGCTATATACTCAACAAAAATATTGCTAGTCACTGCCCAAGACAAGAATGAGTAAGGTATATTTCCCTTTGAGCTAATAACAGCAAATCCTGTTGAAACAATAAGATTCTTCGGTGGATCTAATATTAAGCAATAAGCTCTGTTTCGTGGTCGCACTGTAGACCAGATTATGTCCCCATGTTTTACAATACGCCTTGCTCTTCCTGGTGCGTCATTAAAGCTAAATTCTTCTATATTGTTGATTCGATTAGTTGTGACTGACGATATATCGACGTAATTTATTGTCTTAGGTTCTTTGCTTTTTGTAATACTCTGTGCATTAATTTGGGCTACTTCCTGTAATTGCTTGATTTCCCACCCGTCTGGGATGCCTTTGTGAAATGCAACCTGTTCATGCCCCGGAAAGCGCAGACGGACGAACCATTCGCGGTAGATTTCCTCTGCCATTTTTTCGAGGAGGGCAATGCGGCGATCGTTGTTGTCGATCAGATCATCATAGGCAGAAACGATCGCTACAACTTTCTGCTGTATAGCAACACTGGGCAGCGTCACTTTTATGTTACAAATCCTCTCAGGCGAAGTATGTCTAACCTTTGTACCTGATGAACTGCCTCTAATCTGTTGTCTAATTAATCTGGTGTTGAATAGGTAATATAAGAATTTCTTGTTCAGTAAAGATGTGTTTATCGAGTTGATCAATCCCAATCGCTGATTATGTAAGTATCTATCCGAACGAGGAATAATTGCAGAACTACCTAATAAACCTTCTGCTTGCTCTGTCATCGCAACTATAAGATCATCTTTCTTTAAGATGTATCCTTTTGGAATTTCTCCTAAGTAAAACCTATCTTTTCCAGGACGTTCCTTAAATCCTCCCTCATCAAAAAAGTTTCCTGGGGTCAGAACGATATACCTTCCATCATCTGAAAAATACTCACTCTTAAAAGCATATCCATGCTTGATGGCAATCAGTTTTCCTAACTCATGCTCGCAATACTTGAGCTTTCTCATGTTTCACTAACCGTTTCTTTCACAGTGTCGGCAATAATTTTTCAGTATATTGATTCAGCGTTTTCGGTTTGTTTCCTAACATTAGTTAATCACTCATATTTCAATTATGATACTGAGATTAAACCATTGACGATGAGTTGCAATCACTCATTCCTAGCTTCCTCTCGCCGTTCCTGAATTAACTCATCTGATAAAGAACGACCTGGTTCAATCCATTGTCTAAGTGAGGACTGAATTTCTTCGATAGCATTTCGATTCGGGGGTGTAGCAGTTTGCAAAAGCTGATTTAGCACCAGCACCACCTCATATTCACCAGTTGGAATACTAGCAGGTAACTGAATCGTCAACTTCCGATCTTCATCAATGCTTACTCTGGCTTCGATCGTCTGCATAACTAACCTCCTTCTCCTGCTAACTGCTTTACATTATGGGCAATAACTCTCTCTAACTGATGCGCCTCCTGATTCAGCTTTTCCAACTCCTGATTCAGGTCTAAAATATCCGCGATAAACTCCTCCTCCGTTTTGCCGTCCTCTTCAATCACCACCCCGACATACCGCCCAGGGTTCAGCGAATAGTCCTGCTCCTTCACCTCCTCCGGCGTTGCCAGCTTACATAACCCCGTCACATCCTCATACTTCGCTTCAGGGAACCGCTCCTGAAGCCAGCGAATATGAGCAAAAAACGACTCTGCCGATTTCACCTCGGTATGGAGTTCTTCCAGCGTTGTTTTGAGTGCTTTGACTTGGCGATCGATCTGGCTGCGCTTCTGAGTCCCCGCCTGTTTTGCCTTCTCCGCCAGCGCTGCTTCATGGGCACGTACCGTCTTATCCAACTGCTTCAGCCCCAGATGCAGATCCGCAAAAAATGGCACAAATGCCTGACTCAGTTGATGCTGTAACTGGTTCTGCGTCTCAACATCAACCTCTGTATCCAATTTAGGTTGACGCTGCTTCAAATAGCCCTGATAGCGAGTTTTCAGGCTGTCCAATTCTTTCCAAGATTCCAGAAACGCGATCGCTGCTTCCTTTCCCTTTGTGGCATCCGTTTCATCTTCCAGCACTGCGATCAACTGTTGCGAAACCGGATTCACCTGTTCCCGATTCTCGATCAGCTTCTCCATCCCCTGCTGAAAATAGCGATCGACCAGTCGAATAAACCGATGCCGCTTACCCCGGCGCAAATGACTGATCACTGCCAGATTGCTCACCTGCTCTGATGAAAACTCTCGATGAGCGCGATCGATCTGAGTAAACACATTGCGGGCATCAATAAACAAGATCTTGTCATCTGGTTTGCCCTTATCAAAAAACCACAGCGTCGCTGGCAGCGTCACCGTGTAAAACATATTCGACGGCAGCGTCAGCATCCCGTAGATCAAATTCTGCTCAATCAGCGTTTGCCGAATATCTGCCTCCGAATGCCGCGCATCCGATGCCGAATTTGCCATGACCAGTGCCGCTCGTCCACTGGGCTTAAGCGACGTGGCAAACAGATTGATCCATAGATAATTTGCATTGGGCACCGTCTCAGTGCCCTGCTCCTTCTTCGTCGGCTTGCTCTTATTGCGCGGGATGCCGTAGGTGTTGAACCGTTTGTCAGCCTCAACCCGACTCAGATTGACATCATCCACATTAAACGGCGGATTAGCGAGGACATAATCAAACGCTTCAAAACTGCCAAACTCATCTTCATAGTAGGTGTTTGCCTGCCGCACATCGCCTTTCAAGCCATTAACGGCAATGTTCATCTTCGCCAGCTTCACCGTCTCCAGCGTCTTTTCTTGCCCATAAACAAAGAAATCATTGGGGTCGCCCCCTTCTTCCCTGCCATATTCTTGAATAAACCGTCCAGACTGCACAAACATACCGCCCGAACCGCAAGCAGGGTCGAGAACCTTGCCGCGTCGGGGTTCGATGATTTCCACCATCAGCCGCACAACCGTATCGGGCGTAAAAAACTCCCCGCCTCCCTGTCCCTCTGCTAGGGCAAACTCACCCAAAAAGTACTGATAAATCTGCCCAAACATATCGCCTGTCGCATCAGCAGGAATATTTGAGAAGTTCTTCAGCAGCCTCTTGGGGATACTTTTATCGTTGCCACGCACGAGCCGGAAATACTCATCCTGAGGCAACACACCTTTGAGTTCTGGCTTATGTTCCTCGATCGCCACCATCGCTGCTTTCAAAGCCTGGGCGATATCCTCTTCCTCCGGCAGCATCAACAAGTAGTCGTAGCGGGCATGATCCGGTAAATAGAACCCGCATTTTTCCAAGGCAACCTCAGCGATCGGCTTCTCTCGCCGCCCCCCTTTCAGCCGCTCATACTCCTGCTGAATCTGCACCTGATGCTGACGGTATTTATTGTCCGCAAACTTGAGAAAGATCAAGCCCAGTACAGTGGTCGCATACTCACTCGATTTCAGGTCTGAGTTTGCCCGCAAGTCATCGGCACTTTTCCAGAGGCTGGCTTCTAGTTGTTTCAGTTCGTCTGGGGTCAAAGGTCGTGCTTCCGTAAATGAACAATGAGTCCGTCATCTAGAATACCCACCTGGTTTAATCAGGTTTTTCCTAAATTAAGTTAGCATCCACCGAGGCAGTGTCGCTGTTTATTAATCCGCTCAAGCTAATCTATCGGCGAAACCCTCAGTTGCGATCGCGCTTCATTCCCCTCTCTTTTCCGTCGCTTCAGCTAGCCCATTGGTGCGTCCAGAGAAGTTGTCAGATCAGCATAAGGTTAGATGACAAGTCATTCTAATCGGTAAGCGTCAAAAAACCCTTCCGCCTCAGCTATCAGAATTGGATCATCAGATTCCAGCCACTGTTGCATCTGTGTAATTCGAGCCGGAGTGGGAGCCACAGAATACTGTTGGCTCAACTGGGGTTGCTTCCAGGCTTCTGGCAGGGAATTTCTAAACTCTCTGTCAGTCAATCATCAGAAATCAGGCTTACGAAACCGAGGATTCTTCCCTTGAAAAAAAGGATAGAGATTCCGTCTTCAAACCTTGCTGAATGAGCGATCGTACCCTCTGCGGCAGCCTCGCCGCCGTCTCTGCCCGCAACGAAGTATCCATCCCTTGAAAAAGCTCCAGAACTGCCTCCTGTCCATAGTTCATCGCATCTGTCAGCAACTCAACATGGGCAGTAATCAAAAGATCACCCGCCGAGGAAACTACATTGAAAGAACGGGGTGATCTTGTCTCTGTAACCTCCGATCGCTTCATCTTCCGCCGCCCCAGAACTTCTGTGACCCGCTGGCAATGTTCTCTATCCATCTGGTAAACCCGCAACTTTTCTCCCTCATGCCCCGGTACAAACTGCGACCATCGCGCCTGCACCACTTTGATGCTCAGTTGCAGCAATAGCTCATGGATAATCTGCACATCTGACACGCCATCGTGAATTGAAAACCGCAACGCCACCTTAATCTGCTCCGCCAGTGCTCTAGCCTTCGTCGCATAGGGTTTCAGGTCATAGGATGTCCATTCCCAGCCTTGCTGGATCTTGGCGATGAGTTCATCAAAATCCAGCGCCTGACGCATAGTTTGTTTCAGCTTGAGAGTATAGACATCCCAAGGGCACAATCCTTTGTTCCAAGTCATCTGCTTATCGAGATGCTTCACCACCCGCTCACTAGCTAACTCTGGTTCCTGTTGCACCTCCAACGCCACCAGTTGTTGTCGCCGTCTGCCGTTGTTGTCCCAAAGCACGTCTTCCAAGCTGAGGCTGTCCAGTTCGTAGAAGTCCTTGAGATAATACTTGGTGATAGCGATCGCCTCTTCGGGAGCCACCGCTTCTTGCTGCTCAATCTGAAGCACTTCGCTATAAGTCAAATCCTCAGCCGCGACGATATCTTCGGCATCCATGATTTTCTGTGCCTCCTTGACTCCTTTCAATATGGCTTTCATCGCCGGATTTGAGGTTTGTGTTTCTAAGATGACGCGATGTCCTTCAAATTGCAGGCGCACCAGCAGCGCCTCGCGCAGGTGAGACATGGCAAAGTTTTGGGCTGCACTCATTTTGCAGTACAGGTCAAGGTGGGGATTATTATGCCAGTTGTACTGTTCAACCATTCCAGCGACATCTTCGCGGAGATTGGAACGCACCAGCCGCACGGTGGCGCTCGTAGATTGCTGAAGGTGGTGCTTCAACACTGCTGGACTAGCAGAGCGACTGACGGGGGAATAGTTTGAGCCGACCTTGGCACACCAGACCACGCGCTCAACGAGTTCACGCACCCGCACCAGGGACTGGCTCATATCGCGATCGGTGGCGCTACCGCCCATAAAGACCCCAAAGACTTTGGTGATGACCCCTAGGGTTTCAATGCTGATGCCAGTTGCCATCGAAGGAGAAGCAATGATGACGTCATAGTCAGGGCCTTTAGGTCCCTGCAACAGCCGATCCGGTGCTTTGAGAAAGTTACGTTCTGCTTCACCGCCGCTAGTTTCTGAGTTGATCACCAGCAGCCGTTTCTCCGGATATTGTTGTTGGATTAAAGCAGCGATCGCCTTGCTCATACCCTTGCTGTCAGTAGCAATGAAGATGACTTTCCCTAGAGCGTTGTGGCGCACTGATTCCAGAATCTCCTGTACAATCGGCGTGCGATCGGGCGCGATGATAAACCGCACATCGTAGCCCGAGACCGGACAGTCATTGCGAACGAGAAACGCTGGTTCCAGATTGCCGCGCAGTTGCCGCAAGTAAGCGACCGTGCCATTGTCCAAGTCGGCATCTGCTGCAATTACCCGTCTGGCAATGCGCACCAGTTCCTCAAAGCGCGCCAACAGCGCAGGGCGTTTGCCATCCTTGGCGCAAGTGGCAGAGGCAAGTAAATGCTGGATCACCTGCACCGCCTCATCCAAAATCAAATCGCACCCGGCAAATTTCTCTGGATTGATTGCCAGCAGGGAATCGACACAGAAGCCGACTTTTAAGGTGTAGCCTGTGTGGGTGATGAAGTCACTGCCGACCTTATCGATATCGCCCTTCCAGTTCAAACCCAGTCGGGCACAGAGGTTGCGTCCTAATGCAATGCGATGGGTTGCCGATAAGACGACTTCCTGATCGCTGACCAAGTGGTGAATCAACTTCGTTTTACCCGAAGCTTTGGGGCTGAGTAGAAACAGCAACCCCTCCTTTGGGAAATCGGCAGCATTCAGGGTTGAGAGATCAGTGGTCTGGAGCTTCATCTGAGCCGGGTAAGTGAGTTGATGCTCTAGGCGTTGCCATAGCTTCCAGTGAAGGAGCGATCGGGCGCTGTGGTAAGCGGCATCAAATGCTGCAACGCCCTGATTAACGATCAGGTCATCTACTCCTTTGCCATCAGTGCCATTCCATTCCAAGACAAAACAGTGACCTTGAGCTTTCTCCAGCAGTTCGCCAAAACGCAGCAGCGCCACATTGACCTTGCGGCGGGTGTCTGCTTTGCTGTCTTGGTCGAAGGCGAAGTAATGCGATCGTCCAGGCTGGGTAAAGCGCAGTACGTCTTCAATCAGAACGCGATCGCCATCAACTTGTTTACGGTAGCCCCCGTAAACCCCATAGAGGGAAATGGCGATATAGCCCTGACTCAGCAGGGATAAGGCTTTTTTGCCGCCTTCAGTCCAAATGACAGGGAGTTCTGGCTGGGTAGCCACCCAGTCCCAGAATGACCCTGTGAGGGGAGCCTCGACTCCATAGCGTCGAGCAATGCGCTGCCGAATGGAGGAAGGCACCCTGGGAAAGAAGGCACGAGAGCCATTGCCTAGCGGTGCTTCATATTTGCGGGACTTGCCCTTTTTAGAGTCAAATTTGGGGGTACTGAGCTTGGCTTGCCAGGTGGAGCCATCTTCGTTGACCAGGAGCGCGGCAAACAGAACAGGGTTGACCTGATAGCCAAAGCGGACGAACCGTAACCAGTTGAGGGCGATATGAATCGGCGTTTCAACCTCGCCTGCGATCGCGACTTGCAGATCTGAAACTATGTGGATGGTGTCAGCAAAGAGTTCGAGTGAAATGCCGGAGCCGAGGACGAATTCATGTTCGACGCGGGCTTGAAATTGTTCTTGGGTGGGTAGTTTTGGGCTAAGCAGGTTAGGGCAATCGCCTGGTGTGATCAACGCAATGGGTTGCCGATTTGTGTCTTGGAATCGGAGTACTGGAGCTTCTAATGGCAAAAAACGAGTCATCTCTTCTGTCCCTTAGTTTATGAGCCGGACAGCAGAGCAATGCGATCTGAACTGAGGCCGTCTTGCGTGGGACGACCGAAGAATTAGCAGAAGTTAAAATCGTCATCGTCTCTACCGTCCGGTGAATACAACGGGAGAGAGCAAAATGTGTTGAAAGGATAAGATTTCGTTGCCGATGACGGCTGAGTGATCAAGATTCTTAACAAACGCAAAACGCTCAATCCCCAATCAGGGACAGAAAGAGAGAGTTTTGTGTACATAAAAAATACTCGAATAGCTTGTCAAGGGTTGCCGAGTAGATCTAATATAGACAAGGAACTCTGTGGGTTACTTAACTCGCGCTGCTCAAAGCTTTCGTTAGTTCCCAGGGTTCTGTCCCCGATTAATTTAATCAACTTATTTAGTTTTATGGCTCCTTCTGCTTTAACAGGAGGGAGTCATAGAACCTCTTGGCTTTTTTTAGCTCGTATCATCTACCTCCTCTGGATCAATTTGAATTGATTGAGCTTTTGGCACAAGATTTCTACATCTACTGGTGTGCCAAAGGTTTACCATACAGATCATACATGGTCGCCTCCCTCTGAAGTATTTTCTTGGACCTAAACCTCGCTTCATCTCCCTGCGCCTTCACCATTCTTTACAAGCTTCCGTTCGGTCTCTACATCAATATGGTTGTAGAGATATTCTGAGAGACATTGATGCGATGCTCTTTCTCTAAGTTGTGCCCTGACTGCTTTAACTGAGTCGGTCATTTTCTCTCCTCACTTTTTGGCAGCAAGTTGCTCAACATAACCTTCATCCAACCCCAGTACTAAAGCGATCCGCGCAATTTCTAACTCAGTGGGGCGATCGCCTTTTGCTAAGGCATCAAGCCGCAATTGATCGATGCGGTTGTATTCCGCAAGTGCACCAAGATTCTTCGCAACTGCTTCAGCGACGGTTCTGTATGTGTGT
>Ga0105047_10013635_pt1 | contig 12970 bp, 6 predicted proteins | sample MAT04_FD_78384 | JGI IMG/M metagenome (GOLD analysis project Ga0105047, IMG submission 78384) | Freshwater microbial communities from Lake Fryxell liftoff mats and glacier meltwater in Antarctica - MAT-04 (megahit assembly) | ecosystem: Environmental > Aquatic > Freshwater > Ice > Liftoff... | reverse complement strand
TCATCCGCAACGGCAACGTGCTGGCTGTGACCGGCAACGTCATCACCCCCTCCGCCACCGAGACCTGGTCTGACCAGATCTTCGGCGGAACCTTTACCTTCGCTACTGGCCGCGGCAGCGACTATGTCATCGGCGGTCTGACCAACTTCGGCGACAGCACCACTGACTCGGTCCTCGTTCACAACGGCACCACCGTGGTGCTGCGTGAGGGCCAGCCCATCAACGTCGGCACCAACGATGCACCGAACATCTGGTACGCGGGCCCCACCCTGCGTAATCACCGCGCCTTCATCGATGCCACCCGCAACCTGTGGGTCGTCATGGATGTGCGTAACGAGTCTTGGCCCTGCGGCGTCCTCAATGGCGCAGTCATCGGCGGCCTCGCCCTCGTCAAGATCGAGCTGCCCGCCGTGGTCGTTCCCACTTGCCTGGCCGACCTCGTCGGCGGTGATGGCAACCCACCAGGCGGTGACGGTGTCGACGGTAACGACTTCCAGGCCTTCCTCAACGCCTTCGGCGCGGGCTCTGCCTTGGCCGATGTCGTCGGTGGTGATGGCAACCCGCCGGGCGGCGACGGTGCGGACGGTAACGACTTCCAGGCCTTCCTCAACGCTTTCGGCGCTGGCTGCTAAGTTCTAAACCCAGTTCACCCCTCCAAGAGGGCGGGAGAGCTGTAAACGTGTAAATCAGAAGGCCCTGAAGCAACCATGCTTCGGGGCCTTTTCATTTTCCAAACCTGATTGCTACTTGCAGCCCCGAACCTGCCGGGGGCTTAAGGCGCCGCGTCTTCACGCTGCTTGTGCCGCTCGCCTGGCAAGGTAATCACAAAGCTCGTTCCCCGCCCAACCTCGCTGGAAACATCCAGCTTGCCGCCATGCTCAAGCACAATGCGCCGCGCTGTCGGCAGGCCCAGCCCCGTCCCCCCCGCCTTGGTGGTGAAGTAGGGCACAAACAGCCGCCCCATCGTCTCCGCATCCATGCCCGGGCCGGTATCGCTCACGATGATCCGCACCAGCTTCTCCTGATGCTCGCCCGTCACATGCTCGGTGCGAATCGTCAGCGTGCCGCGCTTGCCCGCCGCGCTCATCGCCTGCACGGCATTGAGCATCAGGTTCAGCAGCGTTTGCTTGAGCAGCTTGACATCCACCGGCGCCGCCAGCCCGCGCTTGGCCGCACCACCTCCCAAACCTCCCCGGCCGCCCGCCAGCCCGCCCAGCCCACCCGCCAGCCCGGCCGAAACGCTCTTGGCCAGATCCGGCAGATCAGCCACCACCGGCTTGCCCGCCTGTACCACCAGCTCTACCCCATGCCGCTGCGCCTCTGGCGCAAAGAAGTCTGCCAGTTCCTCAACCGCCTGGTTAATGTCCGTCTGGCGCAGATCAAGCCGCAACTGGCCCGCAAACTCCAGAAAGTCTGCCAGAATGCCCCGCAGTCGCTCAGTCTCCCGCCGCAGCGCCGCCACCCGGTTGGTCAACCTGCTCCGAACCTCAGGTGCCACGTCCGCCTCCGACACTGCCTCGGCCAGCAGCTGCGCATTGAGCCCAATAGTCGAGAGGGGGTTCTTGATCTCGTGCGCCAATCCCCCCGTCATGGCACCGATCTCGGCCATCCGCTCGGCCGCCCGCGCCCGCCGCTCCGCCGCCCGCACAGCCCGCAACTGCCGGCGCACACTCTCCCGCGCCACGACCATCGTCGCCAGCACGCCAACCCCAACACCCAGTCCAGCTGCCAGCCACACCGAAAGCGACATGGCCGGTTGTATGCCGCCAGCCCATCCCGCGGCGTTCTACCTTTGCCCATGCCATCTGCCCACCTTCGATTGGACCCCAGCAACGGCGTGCTCGTCGCCCGCGTGCTGTGCGAAAAAATCGGCGAATATGAAGCCAACATTCTCGAACCAGAGCTGCTGGCCCTCGCCGCGGCGCACCAGAACAAGCTTGTCCTTGACATGACCGAGGTGCAGATGATCGCCAGCATGGGCCTGGGCATGATGGTGCAACTCAACCGCAACATAAAGGGCGCTGGCGGCAAACTTGTGCTCGCCAACCTCAGCGACAACATCAAGAAGGTCATGAAACTCACGCGGCTTGATGCCGGGCTGAACATCGCCCCCAGCGTCAGCGATGGCATCAGCAAAGCCAAATGAGCCCCGCCGCACCTGATTCCCATGGCTCTGTGCCCAGCAGCGCCGCTGGCCCCGCGCGGCTTTGCATCATGCTCTCCGGTGCGGGCCGCACCATGCTCAACTTGCACCGCGCCATCGGCAGCGGCCAGCTCCCCGCAGTGATTGCCAAAGTCATCGCCAGTGGTATGTGCCCAGGCGTAGAGCACGCCCGTTCCCTCGGCATCGAGACCGCCATTCTGCCCGGCACGCTTACCGCCGATGTGCTCGCCGAACAACTGCGCAGCGCATCGATCGATTTTGTCGTTCTGGCGGGTTATCTCAAGAAAGTTCCGGTGATTCCGGGTTACGAGACGCGCATCGTCAACATTCACCCCGCCCTTTTGCCTGAGTTTGGCGGCAAGGGCATGTATGGCTTGCGCGTGCATGAGGCAGTCATCGCCGCGGGCCGCCTCATCAGCGGCTGCACGATTCACCTCTGTGATGGCGACTTTGACACCGGCGAGATACTCCTCCAACGCGAGTGCCCGGTACTCCCTGCCGACTCAGCCGCAGGGCTCGCCGCGCGGGTCTTCGAGCAAGAATGCGTTGCCTATCCGCAGGCGCTGGCCAAACTCATTGCCCAGCAGGGGGCACTTCGTTCGCCGGGCACATAACCATCCAAGCGGCCGTGCGCTCATTGCAGCGGAAAAAGCAATGGAGGAATCACATTATCGGACGACGGCTACGCGAACCGCGATCTCCAAAGGATTTCCCTGTTTCAAACCTGGTTTTTTCGCTCACATTCAACCTACTGCCGCAGTTGTTACGAATAGACGGCGGCAACTTCCGTTCTGCCTCATTGTCGCGCCGATACTTCGCGCCCCGTCCGCGCAACGCTTGCGCAGCATTTTGGCAGTCTTGGATTCCCCTGTCATTCGCGTTTGGCTCAAGATTCCACGTTTTCACCCGCCGTCCCCCACGATCGTGATTGGCGACCGACCGCCCCTGCCCCCACGCACATCCGCCGCGAGCCCACCCCCCACCCCCCTCGCGGCGTGCCGACCTCGGAGAGATCATGCAGCGACTGATTCAGAACGTTCGCCACCTCCTTCAATACGCCGGGCTGGCCAAGCGCAGCAAGGGCGGCGATGGCAGCCATATCAGCGGCGCCGCGGGCGCTGCTTTGGGCACCGAGCGTTCGCAGCTCACGAGCAACTTCGGCGGCTTTGAGGCCCTGGAGCGTCGCGAGCATCTGACGGTGAACATTCTCTCCCCGCTGCCCGATCGCACGGTGCTGCCGGGCGCGAGCAACTTGGTGATCTCCCTCGCTAACCGTTACGACAACCCAGCCATCACTGGCACGACCGTTCGCTTCAACACCAATCAGACTGGCGCGAACAACTTCTTCAACGTCGAGCTCTTTGATGCCGCCCGCGCTGCTGGCCAGGAGACTGCCCAGTCCTTTAGAACACGCACCACTCCGCTCTCAGCGGCCAACTTCCTGCAATATCTCAATGCTGGGCGGTACACCAACACCATCATCCACCGCGTCGTCACTAACTTCATTGTCCAAGGCGGCGGCTTCACCTCACCTACTGCGCCGAGCAACGCGGCAGGCCCCGAGGCCGACCCCGGCGAGGTGACGACCTTCCCCACAATCAACAACGAGCCCGGCAACAACAACGTTCGCGGCACGCTCTCGTTCGCCAAGCTGGGCGGGTCGCCCAACTCCGCCACAAGTCAGTGGTTCGTCAACACCAACGATAACCGCGGCACCAACCCTGATGGGCTGGACTTTCAAAACGGCGGCTTCACTGCCTTTGCCCGCGTGCTTGGCAATGGCATGACGGTCGTCGATGCGCTCGCCAATGTGCCAAACTTCAACGCCAACACCTTTTACGGGCAAAATCAAACTAACGGGCCCTTCACCAACCTTCCCCTCCGCAACATCCCCGCCCCAACACCACCAACGCTGGTCATTCAACCCAACCAGTTTGTCACGATCACCAGCATCGTGATCATCAATGAGATCACCTACACCGTCACAAGCTCCAACGCCGCTCTTGTCAGCCCCAGCATCAACGCCAATGGCGAGCTTGTTCTCGGCTTCAACGCCTCGGGCACGGGCGTGGCCAACATCACCGTCGTCGCCCTCTCGGCAGATGGCACCTCGGCCTCAGACACCTTCGCCATCGGCGTAACTCCCGTTGAGCTTGGCCCGGTCTCCGCCTCGCCACCGACCCTGAGCTTTGCTGGTCCGAACGTAACGCTCACCGCGACTGACCCGACCACCGCTCCGGGTGCGACGATTACGCGCGTGGACTTCTATCGCGATGTCAACGCCAACGGCCTGGTGGATGCCGGCACTGACACACTGCTGGGAAGCGATTCCGACGGCGTCGATGGCTGGTCAACCACGTTCAGCTCTCTTGGCTTGCCCGCGGGCAACCCGCAGTTCCTCGCCATCGCGGTTGACAGCTCTTCGCGCTCCTCAGCGCCCTCGGTCACCACCATCGCAGTTACACGCTCCACACCAGTCTCGCTGACTGGCGCAGCGGCAAACAACCCGGTCATCGCATACACCGGCCTCCCAGTGACCATCACCGCCACTGGCGCCGCGACACTCACCCCCGCGGGCACCATCACCGCCGTTGAGTCATACCGCGATACCAATGGCAACGGGATAATCGATCTCGGCGTCGACACACTGCTGGGCACCGACACCGATGGCAGCGATGGCTTCACCATCGCAGTGAGCACGCTGGGCTTTACCCAAGGCGCAAACACCATCCTCACCATTGCCCGCGATAGTGATGATCGCATCTCAGAGGTGCGCTCGACGATCATCACCGTCACGCAGCTCAGCCCCGCGGTCCTCGGTTCATTCACCGCCGCGCCACTTGTGCTGACCCGGCTCACCAATCCGCTCACACTCACTGCCTCAGGCGCGGCGACCCAGGGCGGCGGCACCATCACCGGCGTCTTCTTCTTCCGCGATGCCAACGGCAACGGAACGCTCGATTGGGACTTTGCCACCAGCACCGGCGATGATGTATTGCTCGGCACCGTCGCCACGCCAACGGGCGGCGGCCAGTACGTGCTCACGATCGCCGATCCCTCAGCACAGGGCTTCATTCGCAACTCCAACGCGGTGCTCGCTGTTGCTCGAGATAGCAACGATCGCACCAGCCGCGCGCTGACGCAAATCGTCGTTGGCGCGCCGCAGATCACCGCCAGCCCGAGCAGTGTGCTCCGCGGCAACTCCACCATCCTCACCGTGGCGCCAATCGTCGGCGTGGGCACCACCACCCGCGTGCGCTATTACATTGATAGCAACGGCGATGGCAACATCACCCCTGGTGTTGATCGCTTGCTTGGCACCGCCGCATTCATCGGAGGCACCTACCGCCTCACAGTCGCCTCAACTTCGCTCAACTTTGGCGCAAGCACCGTCATGGCGCGTGCTGATCTGGCAGGCGGCACAACGGCCGACTATTCAAACGTCGTCATCACCGTCAACAACAACCTGCCGACGATCACTTCACTCTCGGCCTCGCCGCGCATTCTGCTCACCTCCGGCGGGTTCTTCACGCTCACCGCAACCGTCAGCGATCGCGATGGCACCGTCAGCCGCGTGACGTTCTACGCCGACGATGGCGACGGTATCTTCGACAGCGACGATCTGGCCGTTGGCCAGGACGACTCCGCAGTCGGCGGCTGGCGCGCCACGCTCTCCTCCAGCGGGCTCGCCCCCGCTGCCTACCGCTTCTTCGCTGTAGCCACCGACAACAACGGCGGCGAATCGGTCCCTACCCCGCCCGTTGGCCAGATCACCGTGCGCGTCAACTCGCTTCCAGTGATCGCCTCCCTCTCCGGCCCCGTTACCTCTCGCACGGGCATCATGACGCTCACCGCCACCAATGTGGGTGACGATGGCACGCTGGAGGGCCGCGGCGTCGTCCGCGTTGAGTTCTGGCGCGACCTCGACGATGATGGCGTCCTCACCACCACCGTCGATCGCTTCCTCGGCAACGGCACCCGCGCGGCCGGCTCAACCAACTGGACCTTCAACTTCAATACCACCGGCGCGCTCGCCGGTGAGATCGGCTTCATCGCTCGCGCTGTAGATGCCGACGGCGCGTTTGGTGACGCCGTCAGCGGCACCGGAATCGTGCTTAACGTGCTGCCGGCAATCACCGGTATCAGCGCGCGGCCAACAACCGTGCCGCAGCCCGGTGGCACCATCACACTCACCGCTGTCGGTGTCTCCGACCGCGACGGCACCGTGCGCCGCGTCCGCTTCTTTCTGGATACCAACAACAATGGCACGCTCGACTACGACTTCAACGCTGACTCAGGCACCGACACGCTTCTTGGCGACGATCAGAACCCAGCTGGCGGCTTCTCTTCCACCTTCGGACTCCCTGGTTCGTTGACTGGCGGAAACTACCGCTTCTTCGCAGTTGCGAGTGACAACAACGCCGCGGGCGCCAATGGCAATAGCCCGCCCGCTGTCACCTTCGTACGCGTGAATCGCGTGCCGCTCATCAACACCACCACCGGCGGCATCAGCTTCACTGGCGGCTCCACCGTGGCCCGCACCGGCACCTTTACGGTGCAAGTGACCGGCGCGACCGACCCAGACACTGATGGCTCGGTCACTCGCATCGAGTTCTGGCGCGACCGCAACGGCAACAACACCATCGAAAGCACCGACCTCTTCCTCGGCAACGGCATCCGCTCCGGCTCTGGCGCGACGGCGTTCTATCGCCTTACACGCGCCGCGGCGGGCTTTGCCACCGGCAGCAACGCCATCATGGCCCGTGCTGTTGACAATCTTGGCGGGTTCGGCGTGACTGTCTCGGCCACCCTCACCGTCACCAACGCGCCACCTGTGGCTGGCCGCCTGATCTTCGGCGGAACCGTCATCGCCTCGCCTGGGCTCGACCCACTCACGCTCTCGGTCACCGGGCTTTCCGATGCCGATGGCAGCATCGCCAGCGTCCGCTTCTATCGCGATAGCGACGGCACCCCAGGGCTCGATGTTCTCACCGATGAACTTGTCGGCGAAGATCTTTCCGCGACCGGCGGCTGGAGCATCTCTGCTGATACCGATGGCATCAGCGCCAGCTCCGCAACCTACTTCGCCGTCGTGACCGACAATGAGGCCGCACAGTCCACCACCGCCGGTGCGGTCATCAACGTCAACACCCGGCCCACAGCTGGTGCGCTGACTATCACCGAAACTACCGTCATCCGCGGCAGTACGGCCACCGGCAACGTGGCCGCCGCGGCAGATGCCGATGGCACCATCTCCCGCGTTGAGTTCTGGCTCGACCGCAACGGCGACTCACTTATTACCGCAGCCGACCTCCGGCTTGGCAACGGCGTGCGGCAGACTGATGGAAGTTACCGCCTGACGTTCTCCACCGCCGCCTTCGCGGCCGGACTAAACAACGTGCTGGCGCAGTCGATTGACAATCGCGGCGGCCGCAGCAATGCCTCACTCTCAACGCTCACCGTCACCAACCGCGGCCCCATCGCCGGCACCCTGGCCATCGCGCCAGCCATTCTGGCAACGCCGGGCATCAGCCGCCTCACTCTGACCGTGACCGGCCTCTCCGACCCCGATGGCGTCATCAGTCGCGTACGTTTCTATCGCGACTCCGATGGCATAGCCGGCCTGGATACCAGCACCGATGAGCTTGTGGGCGAGGACCTCCTCGCTGCCGGCGGCTGGAGCATCTCCGCCGCGACGACTGGCGTCGGGGGTACGTCCGCTACCTACTTTGCCCAGGTTGTCGACTCGGACTTGGCCACCGCTACCACGGCTGGCCGCAGCGTGATCGTCAATCAGACCCCCACGCTGACGGGTATCTCGCTGCTTCCCGCCACGCTCGCCCGCACGGGCACCATCGTGGCAACTGCTACCGGCGGGGCCGATGCGGATGCGGGCAGCAGCATCGCACGGGTGGAGTTCTTCCGCGATACCAATGGCAATGGCGTTCTGGACACTGGCGAGCAGCGCCTCGGCAACGGTGTGCGCCAGCCCAATGGCGACTATCGCCTTTCGTTTAGCACCGTTGGGTTTGTACTCGGCAACGTCGAGATTGCAGCCCAGGCCGTCGATAACCGTGGCGGCATAGGCGCGAGTGTCGCGGCCACAGCGACCATCGAGAACCGACTGCCGACTGCAAGCTCACTGCGCAGTTCAGTGCTCACCATCAACAACCCTGGCACCGACACCATCACACTCACGGCCGTCAGCCCTGCCGATGGTGATGGCTCAGTCGCCCGGGTGCGCTTCTATCGCGAGTCTGACGGCATCGCCGGGCTCGATACCGCGGCGGACACCCTGCTGGGCGAGGATCCACTCGCAGCAGGCGGCTACACGCTGCTCGCGCCCACAACCGGTCTGGGATCAGCAACTTCCGCGACCTATTACGCTATCGTCATCGACAACGATGGCGGCAGCATTGCCGCGCCACTCAGCGTGGAGGTCGTCGTCAATCAGCGGCCCACCATCACAGCCGTGACCTTCGACTCCGCAACCGTCGCGCGGCTCACCAACGCCGTTGCAACGGCAACCGGCGTCGCCGATGCCGATGGCACCATCACTCGCGTCGAGTTCTGGCGCGATCGCAACGCCAACGGCACCATTGAGAGCACCGATCAACTGCTTGGCTCAGGCGTTCGTCAGACCGATGGCAGCTATCGCCTCAGCTTCGCCACTGCTGGCTTCGTAGTCGGCGACAACACCATTATGGCCCGCGCCATCGACAATCGCACCGGCCTTGGTGTCATTACGCCGGCCACACTTGCCATCACCAACCTCGCTCCAGTCGGTGGCCGCCTCTCACTCTCGTCAAACCTGCTTGCCTCCGCCGATGTGGCCGTCACCATGTCGCTTCTCGGCTTCAGCGACCGCGATGGCACCGTGGAGGCCGCGCTCTTCTACTACGATGTCAACAGCAACGGCGTGGTTGACGACGGCATCGATATTCTCATTGGTACCGATGCCAACAGCTTTTCCGGCTTCAACTTTCTCTTCACCCCTGGCGTGCTGCCGGGCGCGACATTCCCTGTAGGCACACCTATTCAGCTGCTTGCCGTGCCTCGGGATAACAACAACACCCTCGGCACGCCCGTCGCCACCACCTTCACCATCAATCGCGCACCGACGATCACGTCGGCCACGGCGACCGATGGCACAACAGCCAACGAGCTTCGCCGCACCAGCAACAACAACACGGTTACGGCCTCTGGAATCACCGACCCTGATGGCACCATCTCTCGCGTCGAGTTCTGGCTGGATACCAACTCCGATGGCGCCATCACCCCGGCCGACTATTTTCTGGGCATCGGTACCCGCATCGCCGGTACCGATAACTGGCGGCTGATCTTCAGCGGATCCATCATCCCCGCCGCGCTCTTCGGCAGTGGTGCGCTGCTCACCCGCGCCACCGACAACAACGGTGGCTTCAGCAACATCGTCTCCACCACCATCGTGATCACCTGACGCCCCCGCATCCTCGCACTACTTAACCAAGGCCCGCAGCGCGTCATCAAACCGCTCCGGGCCTTTTTCGTGCGCCCATTGCCACACTCACATCCGCACTCATATCACGCTCGGTCGGTGCGGGTCGGCCGTGTTGATGCCCGCCGTCGCAAACAGTTCCTCGAGCGCCTCCAAACCACTGCTCGCCTTAAAGCCATCCTCCTCCGGCGTAATCGGCAGCAGCCAGAAGACTCGCAGCTGATGTCCCTGCCGATCAAGCGGGCCTTGCTCCAGCGCGGGCCCATATAGATATGGCAAGCTCACCAGCCCACGCGTGCACGCAGAGTCCAACATCCACGGCCCTCCCAATCCCACGCTGTGACCCGCACCCAGACGCCGACCACCCCCCTGCTGACCCAACGCATGCCGCAGCGCCACCGCTGCCAACATATCTGCCAGCGGCGGATACTCAAAGGGTGCAAGCACAAACAGCTCAATCCGCGGCGGACCAGCCACCTCCGCCAGCCCAAGCGTGGCATACACATGCAGTTTCAGCCGCCGCGGGCCTACTCGCACTTCGGCGACAAATCCCTCGTCCTCACCAGGGTCGAAGCGTGCAATTTGGAAAGTCTCTGGCAGCGCAAAGCGGTCGGCAACCTCAAATCGGCAGATCGAAAGCCGCGAGCCGAAGAAGCGGCGCAAATGATCGATCAGCGGGCGATGAGTATTAAGCGGCTGCATGGTGCGCGGACAAAGCGGAGCAGACGGGTGGGCGAAGCGGACGGGTAAGCCGAGCGTAGTTGGCAATGCAGCGCGAGCGGAGGTCAAAGCAACGCGGCCCGCATCAGAGCTTGATGCGGGCCGCGTGAGATGACAAACTTGATCAGCGGCCGACAGGCACGATGGCCTTAGCGGCGCTGCAGCGCCTTCAAGATGCGCTCCTGCTCGGCAAACCACTCGACGTTCACGTTGTTGAACATTAGAATATTTGGGCTGGTACGCTGCGTGTCCTGCATGGTGCGCAGGGCCTGACGAGCACGGCCAATGGCAATGTCCTGCCGCTCGTTGTCGCCCTGGAACTGCTCGGCAGCGCCCAGTGCAAGCTGATATTTGGAGCGCGACTCGGTGAAACGCTTGTGCATGCGGTCCGACTCAGTGATGTTGCGGTCCATGAACTCCGAAACATCCTTGGCAACAAACTCGTACTCGTTGATGCCCATGACTTTCATCAACTCTTCGGGTGTCGATGCGGTGCCCTTGCTAAAGCCAATCTGCAGTGCCTGAACCGCAGAGAGCGTGAGAATCTCGCCAGGCGGGTTGACGATAATCTTGCCGGAACTGTCCTGGAAGAACTTGGTGTTGCCGTTCTCATCGGTCGTGGCTGAAAGCGGCTCAAGAATCTGCATGGAGCGCATGATCTTCGAGTCACGATTCGCCCAGCGGCTAACGCGCTCCATCTGTGCCAGCAAACCCTCAAGCATCGCCGGGGGAACCTGCTGCATGGAGCCGCCATTGAAGGCAGTGCAGCCACCAATGCGCCCTTCGGGCATGAAATACATCTCCTCCAGCGACCACGGGCTCATCGCGGCACAACTGATGGCATTTTCAATCCACGCTACCGTGCGAAAACGCGGCTTGTAGTCATTCTGGAACATCTCCTGGAAGGGCTCCATCTCGCTGACAAGGCCGCCACCAGAGTTGATGCGCACAACCACCACGTCGGCCTTGGCTGCAACCAGCTTTGGTATCACTCGCTTCCAAGCGTAGGAATTGACCTCCCGGCCCACCATGTCATCGGCCTTGCCTTGCGCTGACTGCGGCAGGCCGAAGTTCAAGAATGCGACGCGCGTCGCACGCCCGGTCAACTGCTTGTCCTTCTTCTCGTCCTTCTTGCCGTCCTTGCCATCTACTGGTGACTTCTCGCCATCAGACTTCTTCTCGCTCTCCGCGGCGGGCTTCTCCGCTGGCTTTTCTGCGGGCTGCCAGGCAGCAGTCGCGATGGATGGGGAAACAAGCCCGAAGCCAGCGCAAATCGCCAGTGTGCTAAATAGTGCCTTGAAGTTTTTCATCTTTAAGCAATCCTGATTAAATGGAAATTAGAATGTAAAATACGTCCACAACACCGCCTCCCGCAACCTCGGCTCGCACCCGCTGGGAGCGAGCCAACCTGAAACTCAACGACGCTCAAACATATTCTGCTGCTTCAGCTCCTCGATGCGAACACCCAATTGCGTTCGTGCCTGCTCCACATCACCCGTTCCAAACGCTTCGGCAACCGCCTCCGGAGCGAGAGACTTGTCATACTGCTCGAGCGCACGGCGGCACTTCTCGTACAGGCCGATCTGGCGACCTCGCGCGGCAACCCGCGCATCAGGCGTATCGCGTTCAGCACGCGTCTCGGCGGCCTGCCGCGCCCATTCCTGCATGTCACGCTCCGCGTTTTGCACCCGACGCTCCCAGTTGGTAAAGATCGCCGGAGCACGGCCCTCAATAATCTTGTAGTTGCGAACGATGCCGAGCTCATCGAGCAACTCATCGCGAGTCGCGGCCGTTCCCTTTGAAACGCGCAGCTTCGCAGCCAAGTCGGCCGTCAAGGTCAACGTGTCATTGCCTCGGCCTCGCACAATGTCGTCAAGGCGATCGGCGTTGCCGCCGATGCCGTCGTCGGTAAGCAGTTCTTCACCGGTATCGTCAGTGAACAACTTGGGCACGCCACCCTCGTACGTCACCGACAGCACCGTGGCGGTCTTGGTCATGCTGAGAACAATCATCTCGTCATAACCGCCTTTGTTACCAATGCCACGCACCGCACCTTCGCGTAGCGAAATCTGCTTCTGGCGCACGGTCTCATCAACCCCGCCCAGTATGTAGTCAAGGTAGCCGATGCCTCCGTGGCGGGCCTCGGGCTGGTAATACAAGTCGCGCAAAACCAGGGCCAAAATCGCTGATGGGCCCATTGCGTTGCGAATCCACCCAATCACCTTGGGCTTCTTAACCCACTTCTTGTCATCACGAATGCGATCTGTCAGCAAGGTCGACATCTCAGTCGCCGCGCTCATGCCCGCGTTCCAAGTCACCATCGACTGCCTGGCACGCTCAAGGTCATTGGTACGAATGCCACCAAATGCCCACTCGAAATCGAAGAGCACCACCAAGTAGTCTGGCTGGCTCTTCCTTACATCGTCCAAGGCCTCCAGCAGCGACTGTGACGCCACGCGCCGCCCAAACTCTCCGGTCAGCGGTAAAATATAAACTGTCGCGGCATCCGCGTTGGCATTGGCCGACTCCTTCGCATCAGTCTTATCCGTCTCGGGCTTCGCCGCTGGCGCAGCCCCTTCAGCCGGCTGAATCGCCAGCGCGGGGACGCT
>Ga0105047_10013633_pt1 | contig 12971 bp, 12 predicted proteins | sample MAT04_FD_78384 | JGI IMG/M metagenome (GOLD analysis project Ga0105047, IMG submission 78384) | Freshwater microbial communities from Lake Fryxell liftoff mats and glacier meltwater in Antarctica - MAT-04 (megahit assembly) | ecosystem: Environmental > Aquatic > Freshwater > Ice > Liftoff... | reverse complement strand
GCGCTCACGCGCGCTGCCAGCCCTCGCCTTCGACGAAACGACGGATCACCCGGGCCGGGTTACCGACGGCGACACTGAACGACGGGATCTCACCGCTGACCACCGAGTTGGCGCCGATCGTGACATGGTCACCGATCTGGGCTCCCGGGAGCACGACCGTGCCGTGCCCGATCCATGAGCCGTTGCCGATCCGCACGGGGCGCTCCGGCATCGTCTGACGCGAGATCGGAATCGACACGTCTTCGTAGCCGTGGTTCTGGTCGGTGACGTACACGTGGTGCCCTGTCCACACGTCGTCACCGATCTCGATCGAGAAGTGGCCGACGATGCCGCTGCCCTTGCCGATGAGGCACCTGTCGCCGATCCGGACCACCGGATCGCCGAGGCACACCTGACCGGGCACCATCCCGGCCGACAGTGTGACCTGCGGTCCGATCATCGTCTCGCGTCCGATGTGGATGTACCGCTCGTTGAACACCGTGTTCGGGGGGAAGCAGATGATGCTGCCCTGCCCGAATGCGCCGAACCCACGGCCGGTGGCGCTGTTGGGGCCGATGGCCCCCCACCGCCCGATCGTTTCCCAAGCTCGGCGGATGGCGACACCCGCGAGGTCGTGCCGCCTCGTCACGGGCGACGAGGCTAGCGGCAGCAGCGCTCGACTGCGGGCCGGATCTCCCGGGCCGGCTGCCACCCACCGGCTGCCACCCACCGGCTGCCGCGTGCGGAAACGCCCGCCGAACGGGCCCTACGTCCTCATCGGCACGATGCCGGATCCGCACTGACGGGAGTTTCGAGTGACAACCGAGCAGCACCGCAGATCCATCGCTAGCCTCAGGCGAATGTTCCGCGAGAAGGGCCCCGGTCCATTCGATTCGAGCGGCAGTTCGAACCAGAACCCAGGTGGGCTGAGCTTCGTAGAACTCATCAAGGAGGACTTCGAAGCCCACGGACGCAACTGGTTCAGTCCTGGTTTCCGGGCATTGGCTGTTCACCGCTTCGGCAACTGGCGGATGGACATCCGACTTCGTCCCCTGCGGGCGCCGGTCAGCGTCCTGTACCGCCGGATGTATCGTCGGATGATCCGTCAGTACGGGATCGAACTCGAGTACTCCGGTGAGATCGGCCGGCGCGTGGTGATCGACCACCAGTCCGGCATCGTGATCAGTGGCCTCTGTCGCATCGGCGACGGCTGTCGCATCCGGCACGGCGTGACCATGGGCGTGCGCCGCATCGGTGAGTTCGGGTGCCCCACCATCGGGCGCAATGTGGACATCGGGGTGGGAGCAGTGATCCTCGGCGACATCCACATCGGTGACGATGCGGCGATCGGCGCCTGCGCACTGGTGATCAGCGATGTCCCCGCCGGCGCGATCGCCGTCGGTGTGCCCGCGCGCATCATCCGGCGTCAGGAGCCCGCGGTGGCCGCACCACTCCGACTCGTCACCGTCGACGATCAACAACCCGACGCTCCGCTCGATGACCGTGGCGACGGGTTGTCGATCGTCGATGTCCGCTGATCGTGGCCCCCTGACTCCGCTCGGGGTCGACCCTGGTGGCTCGCTACCGTGCGAGCCGTGCACACCATCGATCCCATCGACCGCCAGCAGGTCATCGACCTCTCCCTCGGCTACGCCGCAGGCATCGACCACCGCAACTGGACCCTGTATCGGAGCATCTTCACCGAGGTGTGCGAGTTCGACTTCTCGTCGTGGAGCAGCCGCCCGGCCGCGTCGATGCCGGTCGACGACTGGGTGCATGCGGTGCGCAGCGTGAACGGCAACTTCGACGCCACCCAACACCTGATGTCGAACCACCGCCTCGAGATCGATCTCGAGGGCCACGGCGGGCCTGGAGAGGCGATCATCGGTGTGAACGAGCTCCAGGCACAGCACTGGTTCGACGCCGAATCGATGGCGTCGTTCGGGCGTGCGCCCGAGCCCGCATGGTGCCTGCTGGGGGGCCACTACACCAACCGCTATGTGCGCACCGAGCACGGCTGGCGGATCGCCGCCTGCCGGCTCACCGTGCGGTGGCGCACCGGCGACGAGACGATCTTCAGCTTCGCCCGACAGCGCGCACGCTGACTCACATCGCGTCGAGCATGCCCTTCAGCTGGATGAACTGGGGCAGGTTGGCCTCGATCTCGTCCATGCCGCCCACCACGCCGGTGAGGTTCGCGAGCACCACGTGATTCATGCCGTTGGCTGCGTATCCCGACATCCGCTCGGCGACGTCGTCGGCATTGCCCATGAACACGACCTCCTCGACCAACTCGAACGGCATCCCCGGCGCGAGCGCCCGCAATTCCTCGGGGTCGAGGTCGTGGATGATCAGGTCGATGAAGCCCTTGCAGTCGTCACCGAACGGGTGCTTGTAGCCGTGCTTGGCCCACCGGTCGGCGGGACAGAACAGGGCGAACAGCTTGCCCAGTGGATCCTTCTCCATCAGGTCTGCGATGTACTCCTTGCTCTCGCCGAGCACGACGAACGGGAGCATCGACTTGGTGGCGCACGTGCGGCCGCTCTTGGCTGCCCACTCGTCGATCGTGCGACCCTTCTCGCCGTACTCCTCGGCTGTCATCGGCCAGGCCGGGATCCACCCGTCGCCGTACTGTCCGGTGAGACGCAACATGCGCGGCCCGTGACCTGCGACCCACACCTGCGGCTTGCCCTTGGCGCTCTCGAGCGGCACGCCCATGCGGCCGGCGAGGCCCATCTCGGCCGGCATCCGACCCGTGTCGAGCAGCGAGCGCAGCTCGTGCAGCACCTTCTCGCACTCCCCCACCGGCGTGGAGAAGTCGTAGCCGAAGGTGACGAGGCTCTCGGCCTCACCCGAACCGACACCAAGGATGAAGCCACCGGGCACCATGTGCTGGAGGGTCAGCGCCGTCCGGGCGAGATCGGCGGCCTTGCGTCGGGCGGTATCGGTGACGCTGATGCCGACGGCCTTGTCGGTCATCGTGCCGATCACCCCCGAAATCACGAACGGGTCGTAGAAGGCGTCGGGATCGGCGGCCATCTTCGAGTAGGCCATGTCCGACCACAGACCCGGGTGGAACACGCCGAGGATGTGGTCGGGGAACCAGACCGACTCCGCTCCGATCGCCTCGGCCAACTGCAATTGCATGGCCGTGCCCTCGAATGGGTGCTGTCCGCCGATGGTGATACCGACCCGCATGGATCCTCCTGTGTGTGCGCCGCCCACGAGCTCGGTCCGCAGCAGCCTCCCCGAAACCTCGCCGGACCGTAGTGTGTGGTGAACAGTCGCGCCATGTCGTACCGTGGCCGCGGTGGCACCGCGCGCGACGTCCAACGGCTCGATCACCGACGTCCCCGGGATCCGGGTGGGGCACGTGACCGCGCGACGACCGGGCTGGCGCACGGGAACGACCGTCGTGGTCACCAGCGCCGGCGCGGTCGGCGGGGTCGACGTGCGCGGCGGAGGCCCCGGCACCCACGAGACCGACCTGTTGCGCCCCGAGAACCTCGTCCACCATGTGCATGCGATCTGCCTCACCGGCGGCAGCGCGTTCGGCCTCAGCGCCGCATCCGGTGTGATGGCCGAACTCGAGCGCCGCGGCATCGGTTTCCCGGTGGGGGTCGAGCCGATGTCGGGCGTCGTCCCGATCGTTCCGGCAGCGGTGATCTACGACCTCGGTCGGGGCGGCGTGTTCGCCAACCGGCCCGACGGGTCGTTCGGCGAGCGCGCCGTGCGGGCCGCCCGCGCATCGGTCGCCGAAGGCGCCGTGGGAGCCGGCACGGGGGCCGTGGCCGGCTCGCTGCAGGGCGGCGTCGGCACGGCGAGCATCACGCTGCCCGCCGGGTCGGTCGCCGGGGGTGTGACGGTCGGTGCGCTGGCGGTGGTGAACGCCGTGGGGTCCTTGATCGATCCGTCGTCGGGCCTGCCGTGGATGCCGTCCGCACACCGGTTGCGTCGGCCGAACGCCACCGACCGGGCCGCGCTCGCCGCACGTCTCGAGGCGGTTCGGGCACCGCTCAACACCACCATCGGCGTGGTGGCGACCTCGTTCGCGCTGACGAAGGCGGAGTGCTCGAAGATGGCCGCTGTGGCCCACGACGGATTGGCGCGGGCGATCCGTCCGGCACACACCCTGTTCGACGGTGACACCGTGTTCGCGCTCTCGACCGGTTCCGGAGCCCCGGGCGTCACCGACACCGCAGCGGCGCGTGCTCGCGCCGCGGTGCTGAACGCCGTGTTCGAGGCCGGGGCGACATGTTTCGCGATCGCGTGCACTCGGGCCGTTGTCGAGGCGCGCAGCGTGCGCGGCGGCCCGCCTGCGTATCGCGACCTGTGCCCGTCGGCACTGCCGAACTAGGTTGCCGCCCGTGCCGCAGCCCGAGCTGATCGACATCCCTCAGCTGTTCGACACGCCCGGGGCGGTGCGAGCGTGGTCGGAGGCGCACCGCCTCGCCGGCCGACGTGTCGGCTTCGTCCCCACCATGGGAGCGCTCCATGACGGCCATCTCGCCTTGGTCGACGAGGCCCGGCGTCAGAGCGACGTCGTGGTGGTGTCGGTGTTCGTCAACCCGTTGCAGTTCGACGTACGAGCGGACTTCGACCGCTATCCGCGCCCGATCGACGACGACATCGAGGCGTGCGCCGCAGCTCGGGTCGATGCGGTGTACGCGCCCACCGCAGCTGCGATGTTCCCGCACCGGTTCCAGACCCACGTCGAACCCGGACCACTCGCCGAACGGTTGGAGGGCGAGCACCGTCCCGGTCACTTCCGTGGGGTCACCACGGTGGTGACGAAGCTGTTCGGCGCCGTGCGACCCCACGTCGCGGTGTTCGGACAGAAGGACGCGCAGCAACTGGCGATCATCCGCCGGATGACGCTCGACCTCGATCTCGGCGTCGAGATCGTCGGCTTGGCCACGGTCCGCGAACCCGATGGTGTGGCGATGAGCAGCCGCAATCGCCGCCTCGAACCCGCCCAGCGTGCGGCCGCGGTGTGCGTGTCGACCGGGCTTCGCATCGCCGAGGGGCTCCTCCACACCGGCGTCGTCGACGCCGACACCCTCGTCGCCGCTGCGTCCGCAGTGATCGAGGCCGAACCCCTCGCTCGACTCGAACACGTCGCGATCGTCGACCCTGACACGCTCGACCCCGTCGATGTGGTGCTCTCGACGGCGTTGGTGCTCACTGCGGTGTGGTTCGGCGAGGTACGCCTGATCGACAACCTGCTGATCCGCCCGCGCTGACCTGCACCGACCCGCTCTGTATTGCACCGACCCGGTCAGCCGGCCGATCGGTCGGCCGGCCGGCCCCTGTCACTCGGCCAGGCCCCTGTCACTCGGCCAGGCCTCTGAGTGCCACGGTCACTCGGCGAGGCCGGTGAGCGCCACGGTCATCGCGACTGCGTTGATGATCGCGTGAGCGATGACGGCGGGCACGATCCGCCGGAACAGGTATGCGGACCCGCCGAGCACTGCGCCGGCCCCGCTGAGCACGATCACCAGCCCGATGTTCCCCGTGCCCCGTACCGGGTCGAAGTGGGCGAGCCCGAACAGCACCGCCTGGAGGCCCACCGCGATCGGCGCACGCATCACCGACAGGAACGACTTCAGCACCAGCCCGCGGAATACGACCTCCTCGACCAGTGGGGCGGCTACCACTGCCAGCACGAGCAGAGAGATCACGTACCCCCGTTCACCGCCGACGGTGTCGATGCCATCGGTGTTGTTGCTGAACGGGATTCCCGTCGTGATGACGAGCAGGCCGAGCACGACCTGCGCCGCGAGGCAGCACAACCAGGTGACCGGGCCCCAGCCGGCGTCGGCCCACCGACCGAAGAACCCCGAGTCGGCGCGCAACGAATTGCGCCCCCACCGGTGACTCGCCCACCAGCAGTACGCCATCACCGGGCCATACCCGGTGACACCGGCGATCACGACGTACACCGCGATCGGCCACCGATAGCCGGCCAGCCAGTCGACGAAGTACCGGCTCGCGACCAGCGAGACCAGGATCGTCACCAGCGCACCGACGCCGACGGCGAGGGGCAGGGTGGCGTGGGGTGGCCGGGGCGGCTTCGGCATGTGGACCGCCCACTGCGTCCACATCCGTCCGTCCCAGTAGCGCTGCACGCCCCGCACCGTCGGATCGGGATACCAACCCGGCGCGTACGCAGTGGCGGGAGCGGGAGCCGCAGCGGGGGCGACCGTGACGAGTGCAGGAGACACCGGCGATGCCTGGTCCATCGCCCGAGCGTACCGGCGGTACTGTCGGACGCCGATGCACCTCCGCGACCTGTCCCTCTGGCACGACACCCTTCCCGCCGACGATGAGCTGATGCCCCGACCGGGGTTGCAGGGCGATCTCCACGTCGACGTCGCGATCGTCGGGGCCGGCTACACCGGACTGTGGACGGCGTACTACCTGAAACGCCGCAATCCCGACATGCGGATCGCCATCGTCGAGTCGGAGGTGGCCGGCTTCGGGGCGAGCGGACGCAACGGCGGCTGGTGCTCAGCGCTGCTGCCGATGGGTTTCGAGGCGATGGCCGCCACCCACGGCCCCGACGGCGCCACCCGGCTGCAGCGGGCGATGAACGCCACCGTCGACGAGGTCGGTGACGTAGCACGCCGCGAGGGCATCGACTGCCACTTCGCGAAGGGTGGCACCTTGCGGGCTGCCAGGAACCCCGCCCACATCGGCCGGATGCAGGCCGAGGTGGCCGAACACCGTGCGTTCGGCTTCGGCGAGGACGACATCCGGTGGATGGACGCCGACGAGGCCCGGTCGAGGGTGGCGATGACCGACGTCCTCGGTGGCGTGTACACGCCACACTGCGCGGCAATCCACCCAGCACGGCTCGTACGGGGACTGGCCCGAGTGGTGGAGGCGATGGGCGTCGGGGTGTACGAAGGCACCCGGGTGCAGGCCATCGAACCGCACCGCCTCGTCACCGACCGAGGCGTCGTGCGCACCGAACACATCGTGCGTGCCACCGAGGGCTTCACGCCCACCCTGCCGGGACAGCGCCGAACGATCATCCCGATCTATTCGTTGATGATCGCTACCGAGCCGCTGCCGACATCGTTCTGGGACGAGGTCGGCCTTCGCCGGCGGGAGACGTTCTCCGACGGCCGACGCCTGGTGATCTACGGCCAACGCACGGCTGACGACCGGTTCGCGTTCGGGGGCCGAGGCGCCCCGTACCACTTCGGATCGGCAGTGAAGCCCGAGTACGACCGGAACGAGCGCACCCACGCCGGCATCCACCACACCCTGGTCGAACTCTTCCCTGCCGCGGCCGGCGCCGAGGTGACGCACCGCTGGGGCGGACCAGTCGGCGTGCCACGCGACTGGTACTGCTCGGTCGGTCACGACCCGGCAACGGGGCTCGCGTGGGCCGGCGGATACGTCGGCGATGGTGTGGGCACCACCAACCTCGCCGGCCGCACGCTGTGCGATCTGATCAGCGGCGACCGCACCGACCTCACCGACCTGCCGTGGGTGAACCACCGGTCACGGTCGTGGGAACCCGAGCCGCTGCGCTGGCTGGGGATCAACGCGATGGTTCGGTTGCCGATGGGCGTCGACGCATACGAGGCGAAGCACCAGCGACCCGAGAAGCTCCGTAGCAGGGTGCTCGACGCCGTGGTCGGTCACTGATCGCACCCGACGCCACGGCGCCGATCAGCCGACGACCACAGGGCCCGGGTACACCGACGGCGGAGGGTCGCTGTAGAGCCACACATCGAAGAACTCGTCGAGCTGCAGACCTGACACGCCCTCGACGAGGGCGATGAAGTCGTCGGTGGTGCGCGACTCGCCCTCGTTGTCGGCCACCCAGCGCTGCAGCGTCGTGAAGAACGCCTCGTCTCCGACCGTCAGCCGCAACGCATGCAGCACCACGGCGCCGCCGTCGTAGGAGTTGTAGCCGAACAGGTCGTCTGCCGTCGGCGAGCCGGTGGGCTCACCGACGCCGGCCTGGCGGTTGGCGAGCGCGAGCTTCGCCTCGTCGTCGACGGTGGTGAACCCGTCGTGCTCGAGCCACATCCACTGGGCGTACGTCGCGAAGCTCTCGTTCAACCAGATGTCCTCCCACCGAGCGGGCGACACTGCGTTGCCGAACCACTGGTGGGCGAGCTCGTGTGACAGCAGCAACTGCTCGATGTAGCCGTCGATGCTGCGCATGTCGGTGCGGGAGAAGAAGGATCGACCCTGCGTCTCCATTGCCAGCCCGGGGAAGCTGTCGATGACGGCGAGGCCATAACGGTCGAGCGGGTACGGACCGAACAGGTCGTCGAAGAAGTCGATCTGCTCGGCGATGCCGTCGAAGAACGGCTGCATCACCGCGAGGTCGTCGCTCAGCGCCACGCTCACCAGCGGCAGACCGTCGGCGGTGGTCGATTCCACCACCTGGTAGTCGCCGGTGACGAACAGCACCAGGTACGTGGGCATCGGCTCGTCCTCGCGCCACTCCCAGGTATCGCCATCGGCGCCCGGCGTGGTGCCGACGAGTGCACCGTTGGCGATCGCTGCGGTGCCGCTGGGAACGGTGAGGCGGAAGGCCCACGTCGCCTTGTCGCTCGGATGATCGTTCGATGGCAGCCAGGTGCGGGCGCCGTCGGGCTGGTTGAGCACCCACGAACCGAGATCGGTGTTGAACCAGCCGGCAGGCAGCCCGGAGAACGAGTCGGCGACTCCCGGGGTGACCGTGTAGTCGATGCGTACCTCGGCGAGGTCGCCGGCGGCGAGGGGTTCGTCGGGTGTGATCCGCAACTCGACGTCGTCGTGCACGAACTCGGCCTCGGCACCGTCGACCGTGACGGTCGACGCTGTCGGACCGCTGCTGTCGAGGGTGAACCGATCGCGATCGTCGGTGAACCGGATCTGCAGCGTCACCGAGCCGGCGAGTGACGCAGTGGCCGGGTCGAAGGCCAGCTCGACCAGATAGTCCTCCACGTCGATGCCCGGGTTCCCGAGATCGGGGTACAACGGATCGCCGATCCCGTCACCGTCGGCCGGCGCGTCCGGTCCCGTGGGTGGTGCTCCCGGCTCGGTCGTCGGCGCGGAACTCATCGTGTCCGGCTGGGACGTTCCGGGCCACTCGGGGTCGGGCAGGGTCGTGGCGGGTCCGGAAGTGTCGGATGCGCCGGCCGGTTCGGTGATCGCCGATGCCGTCCGGGCCGTCACCCCACTGTCGAGGTCGGACGAGCACGACGAGACGACCGGCGTCGAGATCCCGACGATCGCCACGAGCCCGATCGATCGCACGAGGCCGTTGCCGCGCCGGCGTCGAGTCGGCACCGATCGCGGCACGGGCAGGACTCGACGGTGCACGGCGGACATGGCGCAACGGTAGCCAGCCGGGCCCGTCGCCCAGGGGCAGCCCAGGGGGCAGCCCAGGAGACGCATCCGTCGGGGGCCGGGAGATGCTCAGCGGTGCAGATGGTGGTCGCGCACGTATGCGCGTGTGCGAACGGTGTGCACCGAGTCACCCGACAGAACACCGCCACGAGCGAACAACCGACCGGCCTGCCAGTTCGACAGGCCGAGCTCGGGTTGGTCGAACGCGAACTGGCCGTCCACCCAGCGCGTGAAACCGTTCCCGACGAAGGGCGCGTCGATCTGGTCGTAGAACCGCTGCTGGTCGACCTCGCTGCCACCGATCAGCGATGCGGCGAATCGCGGGCTGTAACGGTTGAACAGTTCGATGGCCTCGGCGATGTCGTCGACGACCACGAGGGTGATCTCGGGGTCGTGCTCCCACTCCCATTCGGTGCCCAGCGCATCGACGTCCTGGGCGATCGCCTCGGGCCCGGCCACGGCGACGGCCGAGGCGATCGCATGCACCACGAGACGAGCCCCTCGCTGTTCGGCGGCGGAGCGACCGGCCTCGAGCACGACCGGGGCGAGCCGAGCCGCACCTGCGTGCACCAGGCAGCACACGTTCAGCGTGTTGCAGACCTTGCGGTCGAGTGAGTGGCGCACGGCGAGCGCCAGCTGCGCTGGATCGGCATCGGGTGCCACCACCATCCACGCCCCACCGGTGCCGTGCAGGCTCGCCGGCACACCGTGTTGACGGGCCACAGCCCCGAGCTGCGCGACTGCATGACCCGAGCCGCGGGCGACGGCCAGGCCGAGTCGGCTGTCGGAGAACAGCGCCCACCCGGCTGCGTGCGCAGTGGCGTCGATCAGTCGGACGGCACCGTGCGGCAGGTCGGCCGCCTCGAGTGCAGGGGCGACCGCGTGCGACATGATCGCCCGAGCGGTGCCCAGTGCGTCGCTGCCGATCCGGAACACGACGGTGTTGCCGGTACGCAACACGCCGGTGGCGTCGGCGAACACGTTCGGCCGCCCCTCGAACACGAACCCGACCACCCCGAGCGGCGCCCGTCGCGTCTCGACCCACCAGCCGTCGTGGTCGACGCGGCCGAGCTGCACGTCGCGGCGTCCGTCGGTGTGCTGCCAAACACGCAACCCGTCGATCATGTCGGCGCGCATCTTCGGCGACAGCACGAGCCGGGTGGTCGATCGGCAGCGGGCCTCGGCGGACTCGACATCGGCCTCGTTGGCCCGAGCGATGCCGGCGAACACCTCGTCGTCGGCGAGTCGGTCGGCGAACCCACCGAAGAACTGCGAGAGCTGGTCATCGCTCACTGCCGCCAACGCGTGGAAGGCCGCGAGCGCGTCGGTGACCGCGGTGTGCACCCGTTCGTGTTCGGCGCGCGGCACGTGCAGCAGATCGCCGGTCTGCTGCACCACCACCAACCGGTCGCCCTCGACGAACGCAGCCGCCAGCTCGGCGCTCACCGCCGTCACCCGGTCGCCACCGAAGGGCACCAGCTGTCCGGGCTCGAGAACTCGCAGGATGCCGCTCGCCATGGCGACCTAGCGTAGGGCCGTGGATCCCTTCATCCTGAGTCTCCAGAGCAGCATCGACAGGTTCGACCGAGCCCTGCGTATCGGGCCTCTCGATGCGCCCGTCCGCGGCTGTCCGGGTTGGGACCTCGCCGAGCTGACCCGTCATCTGGGCTTCATCCACCGCTGGGCCCGGCTCGCTGCGGTCATGCGCGATCGGCCCGACACGTCGCAGATCGATGCAGCCCCTGACGACCCCGCAGCGCTCGTCGGCTGGTTCGACGCAGGCGCAGCGGCCCTCATCGAGGCGCTCACCGCGCTCGAACCGGATGATCGGACCTGGCACCCCTTCACCGTCGCTCAGGTCGGCCGGGTCTGGCCGCGACGCCAGGCGCACGAGGCCTTCGTCCACGCCTGGGACGCCGAAGATGCCGTCGGCATCGCGAGCCAGGTCGATCCGGTCGTCGCGGCCGACGGCATCGCCGAGTACTTCGAGGTGATCGTCCCGCGGATGTTCACCCGCGACGCCCGCCCGGCACCGGTGGGCACCGTGGCGGTCGTGTGCACCGATGCCGACTTCGGGCACGGCTCGGACCGCCTGGTCGTGCGCGTGGAACGCATCGACGAGCAGGCCGTGCTGACGATCGATCCGACCGCGACCGCCGACACCGAGTTCGTCGGGCGCGCCCTGGATCTGTCGCTCGCCCTATGGGGACGGCGGCCGCTCGCCGACGAGCCGTCGCACACGCTCGCCCAGGAATGGCTGCGCTTCGGCGGCAACTGAACCCAGCTGGGTCCGCTGCCGGCCACGTAAGGTGACGCCGTGGATCCGCAGCAGTTCTACTTCCGCCAGCTCCTCTCCGGCCGTGACTTCGCGGTGGGTGATCCGATCGCCACCCAGATGGTGAACTTCGTGTACGCGATCGGCGACCGGGCGACCGGTGAGTGCGTGCTCGTCGATCCCGCGTACGCGGTGAACGACCTGCTCGACGTGGTCGAAGCCGACGGCATGCGTTGCACCGGCGTGCTCGCCACCCACTATCACCCCGACCACGTGGGCGGCTCGATGATGGGGTTCACCATCGAGGGCGTGGCCGCACTGTTGAACCGCACCGACTGCCCGATCCACGTGCAGCGCACCGAGGCACCCTGGGTGATGCGCACCACCGGCCTCGAAGAGACCAACCTCGCCCAGCACGACGCCGGCGACGTGGTGACGGTGGGCGGGGTGGAGATCACGCTCGTCCACACACCGGGCCACACCCCTGGCAGCCAGTGCTTCCACGTGGAGGGTCGCCTCGTCAGCGGCGACACCCTGTTCCTCGAGGGATGTGGCCGCACCGATCTGCCGGGCAGCAACCCGGAGGAGATGTACCACAGCCTCAAGCAGCTGGCCTCGCTGCCGGACGACACGATCGTGTTCCCGGGCCACCGGTACTCGCCGCCCTCGAGCGCCTCGCTGCACCACATCGTCGAGACGAACTACGTCTTCAAGCCGAAGACGCAGGACGCCTGGATGCAGTGGTTCGGCGGCCAGTAGGCCGCGATGAGACCGCGATGCGACCGCGATGAGACCCCGATCAAACCGCGATGAGAGATGAGTGCGCCAGCGCCACTCATCTCTCATCGCGGTGTTCGGGGGGTCGGTCAGCTGAGGCCGAGTCGTTGCAGGTGTTCCTCTGGAGCCTCCACGTCGGCCAGCGCTGTTCGCAACAACTCCTGCATCTCGCGCTCGACCGCCTCACCGACCCGGTTCTCGTACTCGTCGGGATCGAGCTCGATGTCGTACAGGTGGTGCTGGCCACCGATGGCGCGGTTCACCCAGAACGGCAACGCATCACCCTGGTGGAACGGCTGGCGGATCACGGGGATCGAGCTGCCCGGCATCCGATCGAGGAACGCCCGCTCGTCGGGCATCGGCAACTCGGCGATGCCTTTCACGTGCACGGGCATGGTGCTCCACCTGTTGCTCCACATGCTGAGCGGCAGGTTGTCGCCCACCGGTGCCCGGGCATACATCCGCTTCCCGTCGGTGACCTGCACCCAGTTGCCGAACACGCCGCCGATCGCCCAGTCGCGCACCGACGACGACGCACCCGTGAGCAACGGCACGAGCGACCGGCCGTGCGTGCGGTGTG
>Ga0105047_10013631_pt1 | contig 12972 bp, 12 predicted proteins | sample MAT04_FD_78384 | JGI IMG/M metagenome (GOLD analysis project Ga0105047, IMG submission 78384) | Freshwater microbial communities from Lake Fryxell liftoff mats and glacier meltwater in Antarctica - MAT-04 (megahit assembly) | ecosystem: Environmental > Aquatic > Freshwater > Ice > Liftoff... | reverse complement strand
GATTTCTTCGAGCACATCTTCGAGCGTAAGAATCCCCAGCGGCTTCCCTTCGTCATCGCGAACGACGGCCATCGGTCGTTTGGTCCGCCGGAACAACCGTAATGCCACGGCAACGGGTTCGTCGGGCGGTAGAAACTGGGCCGGATAAATCGCGTCGTCCAGCAACACTACACCCTTCAGGCTGAACAGGTAGAACAAGTCTTTCGAATTCACGATCCCCACGATGTTGTGCGGGTCGCCCTGATACACCGGCATCCGCGTATGCGACCCTTCGCGGACCGCGGCGAGGATTTGGTCCGAGCCCAGCGTCAGTTCGAGCGACGCGACTTTCTCCCAGGGAATCATCACGTCGCGCACGGTCTTGTCCGTGAGCGCGAACACGTTCATGACGTAATCCGCGGCCTCGGCATCGAGCAGCCCGGCTTCTTCGGTGTCCTCGATCAGCAAACGAAGTTCTTCCAGCGAATGGGCCTGGCCTTCCTGAACATCGCCCTTGTAACCGATCAAGCGAAGGAAGAGCACGCTCGACCCGTTCATGAGCCGGGTAATTGGTCGCGAAATCCGGGCGAAGATCGACAGCGGCACGGCGATGAACAGACCGATTTTTTCCGCAGACTGCAAGGCCGCGATCTTCGGCATCTGCTCGCCGAACACCACGTGCAGGTACGTGACTAATGTGAGAGTGACCGCGACGGAAACAGTCCGCAGAACCACGCCCTGAAGCGCATCTGGCAACGCTTCGAACAGCGGTCGCAGGAGTTGCGCCACCGCCGGTTCACTCACCAACCCGAGGGCCAAACTCGCCACCGTGATGCCTAGTTGCGCCGCGGCGACGGAATCGTTCAATCGATCCATCGCTGTCAGGAGGGTCTTCGCTCGCGGTTGGCCGGCGTTCACCAACTCCTCGACCCGCGTTCGTCGCACCGCCACCAGGGCGAACTCGGCTGCGACGAAAAAACCATTCACGACCACCAGCACTGGTATCAAAATGAGCCCGACCACCATCGGAATGCCATGAATCGATTCGTCGGCGAATAACAACGCGAGGCTCCAAAATAGTAAAGCCCCGACTTCTTGAGTCGAGGCAGCATCCTGCGTCATTATACCGAAGATGCCACGGTGAGGAGTAAAACGCTGCGGTCCAGATTCGCAGACACAGTTTCAAACGAACACCAACCTGCCGCCGACTTGCTCGGGGAATACGATAGCTTTACGACATCGCCTTACTCTGAAGGACCGCTCCCATGCCGACCCCGACCGCCGATATCGGACTCATTGGCCTCGCCGTCATGGGCGAGAACCTAGTGCTCAACATGGAATCCCGCGGGTACACCGTGGCCGTGTTCAACCGCACGACCAGCAAAGTGGACGAGTTCCTCGCCGGGCGAGGCAAAGGGAAGAAGTTCGTCGGCGCCCAGTCGCCGAAAGAACTAGTCGCGAGCATCAAGCGGCCTCGCAAGGTGATGATGCTCGTGAAGGCGGGCCAGGCGGTCGACGACACCATTGCAACGGTCGCCCCTTACCTCGAAAAGGGCGACATCCTCATCGACGGTGGCAATACGCACTACCCGGACACGACGCGCCGCATGAAAGCCCTCGCGGAGAAGGGGATTCGTTACATCGGCACCGGCGTCAGCGGCGGGGAAGAAGGGGCATTGAAGGGACCGAGCATCATGCCCGGCGGCGATCCGACCGCGTGGCCGGAAGTGAAACCCATCTTCCAGGCCATTGCCGCGAAGGTGAAGGATGGCGACAAGGAGGCCCCGTGCTGCGACTGGGTCGGCCCCGAAGGAGCCGGGCACTTCGTCAAGATGGTTCACAATGGTATCGAATATGGTGATATGCAACTTATCTGTGAGTCGTATCACTTGTTGAAGGATCTGTTAGGTCTGACACCGCCGGAATTGCAGAAAGTATTTTCGAAGTGGAACATGGGCGCGCTCGATAGTTACCTCATCGAAATCACTGCCGAGATCTTCGGTTTCACCGACCCGGACTCGGGTAAGCCGCTCGTCGATTTCATCCTCGATAAAGCGGGCCAGAAAGGCACCGGCAAGTGGACTGTGGACGCAGCTACCGAGACGGGAACGCCCCTGACATTGATTAGTGAAGCCGTATTCGCCCGTTGTTTGTCGGCCCAGAAAGACGAGCGAGTGGCCGCGGCACCGCTATTAGCTGGTCCGGTGGTTCAGAAAATGACCAACCGCGAACAGTTCATAAACGATGTCGAAATGGCCCTGTATGCCTCGAAGATCATCTCGTATGCCCAGGGTTATGCCTTGATGGCGGCCACGGCCAAAGAGAACAAGTGGGAACTGAACAACGGCGGCATCGCCCTGATGTGGCGAGGCGGTTGTATCATTCGCAGCGCATTCCTCGGCAAGATCAAAGATGCCTTCGACAAGAACCCCAAACTTGTGAACCTGCTCGTCGACCCCTACTTCGCTGCGGAAATTGGCCGGGCCCAATCCGGCTGGCGGCGAGTGATCGCGGCCGGAGCCGTCAATGGCATTCCCATTCCGGCAATGGCGAGTGCCCTGAGTTACTACGATGGCTACCGCTGCGGCAGTCTTCCCGCGAACTTGCTGCAAGCCCAGCGCGACTACTTCGGGGCGCATACTTACGAGCGGACCGATAAACCCCGTGGCGAGTTCTTCCACACCAACTGGACCGGCCGCGGCGGCACCACGGCGAGTTCGACTTATAACGCATAAGGGTCCGCGGCGTTTCTTTGAAACGCCGCTTAAAGGAGGTCGTTCACTTTGAAGTGCGGGTTTTCGATCACCGCAAAAATGTTCGCAAACGGGTCGGCGAATCGGGCAACCTTGATCCCGCCGCCGACGTCCTGGACTTCGCCGATTGGTTTGGCGCCGAGTTCGGTGAGTCGAGGCACGGCCACGGCAATATCCGCGACTCCCCAGTAGGCTTCGCAGCCCCCGGGGCCGGGTTGGCCGTCCGGGATCAGGCCGAGTTCGAACCCGCCGACCGCGAAGCCGACGTAGAACGGTTCGTCGAAATAGGGGCCGAATCCCAAAATCCGCGAGTAAAACTCTTTGCCAATGGCCAGGTCTGGTGTGTGATAGACGGCCGTGCGAAGTCCGAGAATCATGGCTCTCTCCGGTGACGGATCGGTTATGCCGCGACACAAATCGTTCGAGACATTTTATCCCCGCTACTGGCGTGTGTATCTGGCAACATGCCCACTGGCGGGGCTGCTCTTTCTCATCGTCATCACGTTGAGCCTGGCATTGGATGCCGACTCGATCTTTACCGTGCTGGGTTCCTTTACCTGTTTATGGTTGCCATGCCAGCAAATGCTAGCATTGCTCCTCATGATGAACTGGCGAATCAGCATCGATAATCAAGGTGTGGGCGAATATGATATCTTCAATTCGTCGAAGCGACTCTATTGGAATGATGTCGACACAGCCCATATCCACTATCTCGTTGGTTTTCCTGTTCTTATCATTAAAGGTTATCGCTATCGTCGAGTTCGGATTCCCTTGTTTATGTATAGTTCGGATAAGATGATTGCAGCGCTTTATGAGTTCGCGGGACCCGATCATCCCGTGACGTTGGCCGCGGTCGATCGCTATCGCGATGAGGATTAGGACTCGCCGAGTCTCATCGGAACAAACGGGTGCATTTGGCGAAGTCAGACGATAGAACATCGTTCAACTTAAATTACCTCCCCCAATCGGGATCGAAGCATGGCCGGATTGCCCAAGTACGTCGGGTTGGATGTCGGCGGTACGACGATGAAAGCCGCGGTCGTGGACGACGCGGGCGAGGCGTCGCCCTCGGTCGTACTCCCCACCGAGCCCCACAAGGGCCAGGAGCATGGCCTGGCGACGATGGCCCAGGCGATCCGTGAGGCAATCGTCGCAGCCGGGTTGACCTTGAAAGACATCCAGGCGATCGGCGTTGCCACACCGGGGTTGATGGACATCGACGCCGGGTTGATTCTCGACCCGCCGAACTTGAAACCGTGGCGGAACGTACCGGTGCGCGATTTCGTCGCCAAGGAGTTCGGCCTGCCGACGGCATTTCAGAACGACGCCAACGCCGCGGCGTTCGGCGAATACTGGGTTGGTGGGGGTCGTGGTGCGAGCAGTTTCGTTCTGTTCACGCTCGGCACCGGGATCGGCGGTGGAATCGTGATCGCGAACAAAGTTCTGACGGGTAAGCACAGCCACGGCGGGGAACTCGGCCACCTGCGAATCGAGATGCCGGACCGAGGCCGGTTGTGCGGTTGTGGTGCTCGCGGTTGCCTGGAGGCCTATGCGAGTGCGACGGCCGTGGTGGCCCGGGCTCGCGAAGAGATGGCGGGTTCCCGAGGGCCGACTCGTCTTCGCGGGATCGCCGGTCGCCTGGGGGAAGCCTTCGCCGCCAAGGATGTGTTCGATGCAGCGGAAGCGGGCGACCCGCTTGCCCGAAAAATCGTTGAGGACACCGGGTATTACCTGGCCCTCGGAGCCTGTTCCGCGATGGCCGCGGTCGACCCCGAAGTCATCGTCTTCGGTGGCGGCATGGCCGACGCGGGCGAATCGTTCCTGAATATCATCCGCGAATATGTCGGCCGATATGGGTTGAAGTTCCCCGCGTCGAAAGTGCAAATCCGCGGCGCACAATTGGGTTCCGATGCCGGCTTCATCGGGGCCGCGGGGTGTGCCCGGCAACTTGTGATGGCGGGGTGAACGTGCTAAAATTCACTTCCTGATTCCTCCAGATTGAAGGGAGAGATTATGACCCGAATCGATTCGAATCGAGCCGTTCTGACCGACATGCTTCGATCCGTTCCCTTCCAGTCGTTCGCTTTGAATATGGAGAACGGTGATCGAATTGTGATTGAACATCCCGAGAATATCGCTTTCGATTCGACCGAGAATGGTCGCAACGAGATTTATATCATCTCAAATCGATTGCGGCTATTTACCACGTTCATCGCCATCGCATCGATCGCTCAACTCGATCATCCAGACCCTCGTCTCAATGCGTGATGGTATATGTCCCATGACATCGACGATTTGTGTATTGTTTCTAACAATGTCCATTACCGACCCCACCGCCATCGCCCGGGAGACCAAAGCCTGCGTGGGCACCTGGACCGTCGTCGAAATGATCATGAACGGCGAAGCGATTCCCGAAGCGGCCTTCAAAACCCTACGAATGGTCCTCACCGAAACGACCGCGACGGCCCTCGATGGCACATCGGCGATTGCCGACGGGAAGTTCAAAATCGTCGGCGTGGTCGGCAAGCGAGTGCTTTTCGACATGACGATGGGTGCCGGTCCGGATAAGGGAAAAACTTTCCCGGCACTCAACGAATGGATCGACAAGGACACCCTGAAGACGTGCATGTCTCAACCGGGTCAACCGCGGCCCAGTTCCGTCGAATCCGAGAAGGGCGACCGCCGAGCGGTGTTCGTGCTCAAGCGAGTCAAATCCAAGTAATCGCAAATGCTGCCAGTTCTTGCGAACCACGCTGCCGCACGGTACGCTGATGGTATGAAGCCGAACCCGACTACTTCTCCTGCGGCCTCGCGTCGCGACTTCCTCTGTCAATCCGGCGGCGGCCTCGGGGGGATTGCACTCTCGTGGCTGCTCAATGCGCAGGCCCGGGGCGAGGAACCTCTCAAGTCGTTGAACCTTTTAGCCGCGAAAAAACCGCATTTCGAACCGAAAGCCAAGCGGGTCATTTTCCTGTTCATGGTCGGCGGGCCGAGCCAAATGGACCTGTTCGACCCAAAACCCGGGTTGGAGAAATGGCACGGTAAGCCGCTCCCCGAGGCGACCGGACGGCCGAAGAGCCAGTTCACCACGGGCCAGGAGACCGTGCTGGCTAGCACGCGAAAGTTCCAGAAACACGGCCAAAGCGGCCAGTGGGTTTCGGACCTGATGCCGAATTTCGCGAAGTGCGTCGACGATGTTTGCTTTTTGAAATCCTGCTGGTGTACAAACACGATTCACGCCCCTGCCATGTACGAACTGCACACGGGCCGCACGCTCATGGGCCACCCGTCGATCGGTTCGTGGGTCACTTACGGGCTCGGCTCAGTGAGCGACAATCTGCCCGCGTATTGCGTGATGCCACAACCGGAAGGTGTGCCCGAGGGCGGGGCTCCGTGCTGGGGCTCGGCGTACTTGCCTGCGGTTTATCAAGGCACGCTGTTGCGGAAGGGGCCGGTGCCGATTTTGAATGTGAAACCCCCCGCGGACGTGTCGGCCGAGCAGAACCGAATGGCGTTCGACCTGGTGAAGAAACTCAACGAACAAACTTTGATGCCCGGCGACACCGATTTGCAGGCTCGCATCAGCAGTTACGAACTCGCTTATCGCATGCAGTCGCACGCCCCGGATGCCGTGGATCTTTCCCAGGAAACGATGGAGACGAAAACCCTTTACGGACTCGACGACAAAACGTCAGCGTACTTCGGCACCCGACTCTTACTCGCTCGTCGCCTCGTCGAACGCGGCGTCCGGTTCGTGCAGGTATACTCGGGGGGCGGCCCCCTGAGTTGGCAGTGGGATGCCCACGATGACATCAACGGCAACCACGAAAAGATGTGCGGCCACGTCGACAAGCCGATCGCAGCCTTACTTACCGATTTGAAGCGCCGGGGATTGTTGAAAGACACGCTCGTTGTCTGGTGCAGCGAGTTCGGCCGAACGCCGAATAGCCAGGGCAGCCGGGGCCGAGACCACAACCCGCTCGGTTACACCATGTGGCTCGCCGGCGGCGGCGCTAAGGGCGGCACCAGCGTCGGCAGCACGGACGAGTTCGGTCTGAAAGCCGTCGAGAACAAGATCTCGGTGAATGACTTCCACGCAACGATCTTGCATCTCCTGGGGCTCGACCACGAGAAACTCACGACGCGCCACAACGGGCGCGACGAACGGCTAACGGACGTTGCGGGGGAAGTGGTGGCGGAGGCGATGGGGTAGAAGGGTATCGGGATAACTGAGAGGGAAGAGCGACAGAAACTTGCACGAGGCCTTCGACGCCTGGAAACGAGCCCGCACCGAAAAGCCGCCCCGGTCTATCTGCTCGCTCTCCAGTTCCTCACTCGCTGGGGGTGATGACGCATACCATCAGCTCACAAGTATCCAGCGTTAACACCCACATTAATTATTGCTGGAATGAATAAATTGCGACCCCCATCTGAAATCGGAAACCTTCGACTCAGTCGCCAATTTCCAAAGAGTCCGTGCGATTGCTGAAATCTGAGATATAGTTTTGATGAGTCGAAACGTGCGGTCACTCCCGTCCACCGCCCTCGACCTTCCCTGCCCGGAATCTAGCTCATGACGCTTTGCCCTCATTGCCAACACCGCAACCCGCTCAATACCGTCGTCTGCGCCGGATGCGGGTCACTCGTTCCTGCGGCCGATGCCTCAATCTCCACGGTCTGCGGCGAGTCGGCCGCTCTTACGCCGATCCCCGTTAGCGAGCAGCAGCCACTTACGAATAATGGTTCGCAACTCACTCGGGCATTGCGAAAGGCGAGTTCCTTGCTTTCGAATGAATCGCGGGAAGAACGACTCGACCTTCCGAACCCCGCCGCGGTGACGTTGCCGGGGGGGGCTCGTGCGACCCAAGGTAGCATGGCGACACTCGTCGGTAACAGCTCAGGAAACTACGACTCGGGCATTCAAACAGCGGTCGGTCCCCCCCCAGCCAGATCCGAAATCGCTGCACCGGTGGCCCAACCGCGACTCATGGTCGTTCGTGGTGAACGGGTGAATGTCTGCTATGCAATTCTCGAAGGCAAGAACTACGTCGGTCGGTCGGCCGACAAACCCGTGGACATCGACCTCGACGGACAGGAAGCCGTCGAGCGGATCTGGACGTCGCGGCAACACGCGGTCATCACCCTCGAGCGCGGCCGTTTATCGATCGAAGATTTGAACAGCTTGAACGGCAGCTTCGTAAACCGGGTTCGCGTTCACCCCGGACATTCGAAAATCTTGGAGCCGGGCGATGTGTTGCAGTTTGGGACGGTTCAGATGAAAGTGCTTGTGTAAGACCGGTCTTTCGCGGAGCGAAAGACGAAAGTCCTACATTTTGAATTGTTCGGCAATATCAACGCCGACAAGGGTCGACCATGCGTCGATCAACCGGGTCGTCTGTGGTCCGGGCCACGGGAACGTTTTGTTGATGGATGTCGCCTCGTCCACGAATTGCCGCACACCGGCCACACCGAATCCCGAGCCGACAAGCAGTAGTTCATCGGCTGTCGACAGGTCAGTGACCGATTGATCCATTTCTGCGTAATGCAGCCCAAGCACTTCCGCGAGTTCTTTCAATACACCCAGCGATACACTTTCAAGCACCCAACCAACCGGCGATCGTCGAATGGTGTTGTTCCGAATGGAGACTACGCTACCGATGGCCGTGTCTGAGGCTAGACCGTCGGCGTCCGTTAAAACGGCAACTGCACCGGGACAAAACCGCGGGTCTGTCGAGTCGGTAACAGCCTGCTCGGCAAGCCACCAGGCCAGGCGATTGCGGTGCTTCGCACCTGGGGGAACGATTCCAGCTCCCGCGAGAGGGTTCACACCTGCCACAGCGAGCAACACTCCTTCGGTGAAGAACCGTCTATACCGTCTTGCCGCGAGTGGGAATGTGTGCATTCCCAGCGTCGGGGGACCGTTCTCGGGATGGCCCGAAAAGTAACCGAGCGGCCCGGGCGTGGCAAACGTGATGACGGCGAGGTCCACAGTCGCGGGCAGAGCTGCAGATTCTTCGCTGACCAAGCGTTCCGCAGCCAGCGTCAATTCCACATCGGTATACCGCAGCGGAACGCGACAAGCGGCGCAATCGCGGAGAAATCGGGCGAGATGATCGGGCCAGCGAAACAGCCGATGCCGATAAGTCCGGCAAAAATCGGTGACGGTGACGCCGGAGACGAACCCGGCATCGGTCGCGGCGAGGGTGAGTTCGGAAGCCGGGACAAAACGGCCATTAACGAATGCGTGCGGCATTCGGGGATTCTAGGGCATCATTTCACGGTCGGCGTCGACCATTCCAAACCACCGCGTTCGTTCCCGACAGGAGGCGTGGTCGCCGGACTCGCGGAACGAGAAACGAGTTGCGGGTATTTCTTCCGCAGTACGTAGATCGGCGGGACCTGGATCGTCACGACCTGGCCGAGCTCAGCTCCGTTATTGAACGCGCGCAGTGCCGGGCCGAACTTCGTGTCGCCGTAGTGGATCTTGCTGATGGCGTCGTACGTTTCCTTCGGCTTGGGATCGTGAAGGTCAACATCGAAATCGGTTCGTGGCGGGCTCAACGCCGCGGCCGGGCCAATGCCACTCGTCGTCGCGGGCTTGGTCAGGTTCAATGTTGACCCCCCGGGAACTGCTGGCATTTCGAGCTTCGGGGTCGGGGTCGGGGTCGGAATCGGTTGGGGAACGATTGGGGGGAACGGCTCGGGAGTTGGAATCATGGGTTTGATCGGGGAGACTGGAGTTGGCACCACGGGCTGGGGAACGATCGGCGTTGGCACGACGGGAGTCGGTGGGATCGGAGCGGCTGGCGTGGGAACAACGGGGACTGGCGTCGGCACCACAGGGACCGGTGTTGGGACCACGGGCACCGGCGTGGCTGGAGCCGGTACCACAGGGGTCGTCGGCACTCCCGGCAAATCCGGAAGGACGACAGGCCCGGGACCTGCTGGAATTTGCGGAGATGGGCTACCGGTCATCGGCGTGGTCGGGATCACCGGCGGGGCAGGGGCCGGCAGGACGGGTGTCGGGGTCGACGGAATCGTGGGAATGGTCGGAGCCGGGGCCGGAGTGCCGGGCAATGAAGGGATCACGGGAGCCGAGGGAATGATGAATGGCGAAGGTTCTGTCGCCACGGCCGGGATGATGGGATTCGCAATCGCCGGCGGTGCCACATCGGACAACCGCGGGGCGGCTGGCATGACAAACGGTTGAACCGGAGCAGGTACTACCGGAGAAACGACGACTTCGGGCGATCGCGTCGGAGCTGGTGGAAGTGTCTGTAGCGAGATGTTCGGGATCGAAGGCACAATTTCCAAACCGGTCGCAGCAACCGGCCGAGGTGTCGGTTGAGGTTCCCCAATCAGCGGAATCGTCGGCGCCGGCGGAACGACCCGCTCGGGGGAATGTTCCTGTTCAACGCGCTGGCTCGGCGCTAGTGGTTGCACAACCCCCACCGCCGCTTGCGGCTTCGCAGCCGGCGGATTCGGCGACGGCTTCGCACTACCGCCAAAGTAACTATTAAACGCGACCGCCCCAAGAATGAGCCCACCCGCCGCGGTGATGGCGAGGCTCTTCTTTTTCGTCGGTCGGACCAAGTCTAAAAGGGCTTCTTTCACCCATTTCGGCGACGGCGCACTCGGAGGCGTCACCGGTTCCATGGCCTTCGGCTCGGGTGGAACGACTTCCACTTTCGCGGGCGATTTCACCACTTCAACGGGCTTCGCCGGCTCCGGCGCCTTCACGGGTTCGACGGGTTTTACCGGCTCGGGCGGCTTCATCGGAGCCGGTGTCGGGCTGACCATTACCGGCGGTCGCATGGGTGGCAACAGGGCCAGCGGGTCCGGGAACGGGCTGAGCGGCCGTGAACCGGAGAGGGGAATTCGATCAAATAACAGTTCGTTTTGGTCGGTCATCCGTGACTCTCCGGGTTCGGGCTACAACCGCACGGCCACTCGCAGTTTCGCACTCCGCGATCGCGAGTTCCGGGCCGCCTCGTCGTCCGTTGCTTCCACTGGCTTCTTCGTCAACACTTTCCAAATTTCCGACACTCGAAACGCGTGTTTCACGCGCCGGTCTTCGAGCGAATGAAAGCTAATGAGCCCCGCTCGCCCGCCGGGTTTGATCCGTTTCGGCAAGGCCGCGACCAACCGTTCGAGCGAGCCGAGTTCGTCGTTCACCGCGATTCGCAACGCTTGAAACACCCGCGTGGCCGGGTCAAGCGAACCGCTTCGCGGCACACAGCGGCGAACCAGATCCGCCAAATCTGCTGTTGTTTCGAACGGTTTCGTGGCTCGCCGTTCGAGGATCCGTTTCGCCACCCACCGGCTCTTGCGTTCTTCGCCGTACTCGTAGAAGACATCCGCAAGAGCTTTCTCCGAAAGCGTGTTCACCAGGTCCGCCGCGGTCTGGCCCGAGGTCGGATCGAGCCGCATGTCGAGCGGGCCATCCTCGCGAAAACTCAAGCCGCGGGTCGGGTCGTCCAGTTGATCCGAACAGAACCCGAGGTCGGCCAACAGGCCGTCGACGGCTCCGATTCCCATCGAATCCAGCAGTTCGGGCAATTGATCGAAGTTCGCCTTCATCAGTTGCACCGGCAAGCCCTCCAGCCGCGGTCGGGCGAGGGCGAGCATCGTTTCGTCTTGATCCAACCCGATCACACGACCCGTGGGGCCAACTCGTTCGGCAATGGCCCGGGTGTGGCCACCCGCTCCGGTGGTGCAATCGATCCAGGTCTCGCCCGGTTTGGGATCGAGCATGTGAATAACTTCGGCCAGAAGCACGGGTAAGTGCCGCGGCGTTTGCGGTGGGGTCATACGGTGACTAGCGAATGGGGTCAAGGCGGAGTGGCCATAAAGCCGCTCGCGGCTTCGCGTGTTTACCCAAACTCAGATGATAGCACTTCCAACTTCCAACTACTTGACGAGATTCCATTCATTTGTGCCTAGTTTTCGCGCTCCCATAGTGCTAAACTAAAGCACGGGTCGTTCGTGTGGTCCACTCTCCGACCGGTACGACCGAGGTTTCTGTGGCTTCCTCTCCAGGCAGCCGCCGCGAATGCCCAAATCGGAGCAAATCGAGCCCCCTCTGCCCGAGATTGTGGGCAGTGCACCGGCTATGCATGAGGTGTACCGTATGGTCCGCCTCGCGGCACCGCGCACGGCCAACGTCCTCCTCATCGGGGAGACGGGCACGGGCAAAGAAGTCATCGCCAAGGCCATTCACAAAACGAGCCGTCGCTCCGATGGTCCGTACATCCGCGTGAATTGCGGGGCCTTGCACGAAAACCTGCTCGAAAGCGAACTGTTCGGACACGTCAAAGGCTCGTTCACCGGGGCTGTGGATAACAAGACGGGCCGCTTCGAAGCCGCGCACGGTGGCAGTATTTTCCTGGATGAAATCAACAGCATGTCGCCCAAGTTGCAGGTGAAACTGCTACGGGTACTTCAAGAGCGCGAGTTCGAGCGCGTCGGTGAAAGCCGCACCATCCGCGTTGATGTTCGCGTCATTGCCGCGACCAATTCCTCGCTGGAAGATCTCGTCGAACAGGGCCACTTCCGGGAGGACCTGTACTACCGGTTGAACGTGGTGCCGATCGTGTTGCCGCCGTTGCGGGAGCGCCGGGAAGACATTGTGCCGCTGGCCCAGTTCTTCCTCAAGAAATATGTGGAACAGAATAAGCTATCGCCCGCGCCCGAGTTGTCGTCCGAGGTGATCGCGGCCCTGAAAGCCCACGACTGGCCGGGGAACGTCCGCGAACTGGAAAACGCCATCGAACGGCTCGTCGTCCTCTCGGACAACGGCCATCTGCAGCCGGAACTGCTTCGGACGGAACGCCCGCGGACCGTGCTGCGAAGTGCCAAGGGGGCGGGTGCCGCGGGTGGAACGGACGTTCCCTCGTTGATCCGGGCCCTGGTGCGTTCGGGCGTGCAAAGCCCGTTGCCCGCGGGGACGAAACTCTACGACTTCATCGTCGGCGGCGTCGAGCGAGAACTCATCGAACAGGTGATGCGGCAATTGAACCGCGTGCAAGTGAAAGCCGCGGAACGCCTCGGAATCAATCGCAATACGTTGCACAAAAAAATGGAAGAGTTCAAAGCGGCCGACGGTAACGGTGAAGCTAGCGAACCGGGTCGCGATTCGCCAGCCGACGCGGGTTGAGCGACCTCGGGTCGCAATCCCTTCCCGATTGGCTAGAATTCACTTTCTTCTCCCTCTTCACGCTAGGTCGCCCGACGATGTGGT
>Ga0105047_10013630_pt1 | contig 12973 bp, 11 predicted proteins | sample MAT04_FD_78384 | JGI IMG/M metagenome (GOLD analysis project Ga0105047, IMG submission 78384) | Freshwater microbial communities from Lake Fryxell liftoff mats and glacier meltwater in Antarctica - MAT-04 (megahit assembly) | ecosystem: Environmental > Aquatic > Freshwater > Ice > Liftoff... | reverse complement strand
GGCCAGCAGGATGGCCCGCCGGGCGTCGTCCGTGAGTTCTGCCATCACCACCCCCTCCGTGAGGCGCACCTTGTACCCGATCCCAGAGGTCACTGGGAGATCATCTTCCCGCTCATGCCTTAATGTGCGCTCTCCCGGCGACGAGCCCACTCCCGTCGTCTAATGTGGAGCCGCGGTAAAATTGCGAGGGTAGCTTGATGGTCGGACATCACGCCTTCGCTTCCTACCAACACGGAGCACCGCCATGCCGGTCCGCTTGCCGATCCCGATTCTCGCTCTGGCCCTGGTCTCGGCGAGCCACCCCGACGAGAAGGACCACGTCGTCGTCACTCCAGCCGAGATGAAGTGGGTGGACGGGCCGTCGTCCCTGCCCAGGGGGGCGAAGATGGTCGTGCTGGAGGGCGACCCGACGAAGGCCGGGGAGTTCGTCATCCGGGTGACGATGCCCGACGGGTTCCTCATCCTCCCCCACACCCACCCGAAGGACGAGCGGGTGACGGTCCTGACCGGCACGCTCTACCTGGGGATGGGCGACACGTTCGATGGGAAGGTGGCCAAGGCGATGCCGGCCGGGTCTTACGGGCGGACCCGGGCGGGGATGAAGCACTTCGGCTTCGTCAAGGGCGAGACCGTCATCCAGTTGCACGGGGCCGGCCCGTGGGGGGTGGTCTACGTCAACCCGACCGACGACCCGCGTAACCAAAAGTAACGACCGCTTCACCAGGGCTGGCGGTCGCGGGAGGGGTCGCCCTCGGGTCACTTATCCCCCGGCCCGAGGACCGTGACCTCGATCTCGTTGCTCGTCACCGTGACCTTCGGGACCTCCTCGGTCATCTTCTTCAGTCGAGCGCCCACCTGCTCGTCCGCCGCCGCCTTCTAGCTCGCACCCGGCTTCTACCACGCGGTCGAGTACACGAACCGGGTGCGGTACTCCCCGGGCCGTGCGAACGTCGGCGGCTGGATCTGGTAGCCGTCGAAGAACCCGCCGGCATCGACCTGCCTGTAGGGTCGAACGCCTACCCCGCCGGCACGCGGGCGAAGTCTTGTTCCCGCAGCGGGGTCACGTTTCCGCAGCAGCCCAAGCCCGTGACCACCGGCTTCCCGTCCGGCCCGGTCACCTCGAAGTAGCAGTGGGGGAAGCGCCACTTGCAGTCCGAGGCGTCCAGGCTGCCCGCCAGCAACATCTCGGACCGGGTGTGGTTGGTAAGTGCCAGGGAAATCACCGGGACTTGCCCGAGTTCGACCGTGGGGCAGCGACTGATCGCGCAGGTCACGGGCGGCGTCTTCGTTGCTGGCGGGATCGGTGCCGCGGTCAGGAGGCCGAGGAGCAGGGGGATCGTTCGCATGGCTGGTTCCGGACGGGCGGGGAAGTGCAGGATACCCGGCCGGGGAGGAGCGCACGACGGTGACAAGAGTTGGGCGTTACACGGGGTGACGGCCACCGGTCAACCGGCTCCATCAGGACTTGATCTTGGCCCACCCGTTCGACCGCACCCAGGTGCCGACTGTGCCGGGCATGGCGTGCGCCCCGTCGAGGCGGATGAAGAACGGGGCCTCGGACAGCGGGAAGGCGAGCTGGTAGGTGATGATGACCGCCTCCGAGCAGGTGACGGTCTTGATGATCGGCTGGGCGTTGGCGGCCAGGCGGTCGCGGTACTTCCGGAGCCGGGTGACGGCCCCGGGGCCGAAGGTCGAGCTCCCGAGGAGCAGGCGGACCGCCCGGTACGCCCCGTACTCGGCCCGCCGGCTGATGAGTTCCGCCACCCGCCGGAGTTCGGCCTTCTTGGCGTCCGCCCCGCCACCGAGCTTGTCCCACGGCGGGCGGTAGATCTGCATACCGGGCGTGTCGGACAGGTAGGACATCTGGCCGCCGGAGGACTGCTGATCGGTGTCGAGGTGGAAGTTGCCCTTCATCTGGGCGTGGATGACGGACTTCTCGTCGAAGGCCATGCCGATGTGGCCGGCTCCGGAGGTCCAGTGGAAGATGTCGCCCGTCTCGATGGCTGGCATGCGCACTCCTGAAGGCGTTTCCCAACCATAGAACACGCCCCCGCGCCGGGCGTGGGTGCGGGGCGTCCCGAAGGGGCCGCGCGTCGTGGAGGGGCGGACACGCCGGGTGTTGAATGACCGTCGGACGTGAGTTGGCAGGGGCCGTTGCACGGCACGATTCAAGGGAGGTGGGCGATGAGATACGCACCCGCCCAGAGGTTGGTGTTCACCACGCCGGAGTTCGAGCGGTGGTGGGACGCGCTGGGCCGCGAGGTGGCTGCCACGGCCGGGCTCGAACCGGCGGCGGCGGCGCGGGCGTTGGGCTGGCACGCCTGGCGAGCGGGGCGTGAGCAGATGAGTGAGGCCACGGCCCGCGACCGGTTGCAGCCGGGCCGCCGGCAGCTCACCCGGCTCGGAGTTCCTTGAAAGGGTTGTGCAGCCCGGCGTCGTACTCGATCATGTCGCCGGTCCCGGGGGTATACCGGCATGTCGCCGGTCCCGAGGGTGTACCGGACGGCGACCGGTTCGTCCTCGCGCCCGGCCTCGCTCTCCGCCAGCGTGACCTCGCCCAGGAGGTGGCCGAGCGACAGGGCCATCCGGGCCGGGTCCACGCCCGCCCGGTGGCGGCGTTCCACACGTCTTCGGGGGTGATGGGACGCTGTGCTGACTCGATCCGGGCGACCCGGCCCTTACCACCGGCGAGGCCGGCGTCCGCGACCACCGCGAGAAGGCCCTGGTGTGGGTCAGCGCCCCGACCAAGCTGTTGGCGGCGTCCTCTGCGTCCACGCCCGGCGGGTGTACGAGGCGGACGGCCTGGCGATGGTCGAGGTCGACGGCCGGACCGTTTGGACGACGACCACCTTCACCGACCTCCCCGGCCACGAGCAGGTGGTCTGCTAGCTCGTCCCTGCTCCCCAGAAAGTGGAGGCGCGGCCCCCGCCATGGGTGACGGTCGCGTCACCACCAGAGTCCGGGAACCCCGTCTGATACTCTTCGTCGCGACCCGAGCGGGCCTGTCGGGCGGCGACGACAACTGCCGTCCGGTGAACGAAGGTCCGATCGGCTCAGTCACTGCCCTCTAAGCCCGCCAGATCTCGCGCTCCCAGCCCCCTTCCCGAGCACTTTCCCGGACGGCTTGCCAGCCACGCTCGATGTGGACGGCGGGTCGGCCCCATCAATCCTGTCAACGCGCGGGAGGATCCCATTCTCGTCCGCCGCGGTCACTCGCCCGCCGTCACCTCGCCGCCGGCGCGGCTGGCCATGTCGGCCGGGGTGCGCGGATCGACCGCGTCGCGGACGAACCGCACGGAGCCGTCCCCGAGGAGCGCCCCGACCCCGCCCGGATGCGAACTGCCGAAGCCCCACTTGTCCGGCCCGTTCAGCCGGAACGGCCCCTCGTCGACGGCCCAAAAGCCGCCGCTGATCCACAGCCCGTACTGGTCCTTCCGGTTCGCCCCGGCCCAGATCCCGCCCCAGGTGCCTCGCCGCGCGTCCGCACACACCTCGGCGACGAACAGGGTGCCCGACAGCCCGTCGGTCACGTCGGCGACCCGGGTCCGGCTGTTCCGGTACAGCACCCCGTTCGGGTTGTCGATGTTCGTAATCATCAGGCCGAGCGGGCCGGGGGCGGTCTGCGGCCGGCTCCACCCGACGCCGCGGTAGCTGGCCGTGGCGTGGCCGTCGTAGTGGGCGTTGGACGGAGGCCCGGGGTCGGACGGGCAGCGGAAGACCGCGAGCGGCGTGAGCGTCTGCGGGGTCGGCACGGTGGTGTCGGAGCCGTTGCCGAGGACGGTGTGGTCGGGGTCGATCTGGGCGTACAGGCCCGCCTGCTCGACGAACGGCAGGAGGAAGACGTGCCAGCCCCAGCCGGGGCCGGGCTGGGCGTCCGGCCGCGGGTCGCGGTAGCCGGGCGGGAAGCGGCCGGTCGCGTGCTCGTAGCCGTGCAGGGCCAGCCCGATCTGCTTCAGGTTGTTCGCGCAACGGATCCGGGCGGCGGCCTCGCGAACCTTCTGAACGGCGGGCAGGAGGAGGCCGACCAGGGTGGCGATGATCGCGACGCCGACGAGCAACTCGATCAGGGTGAACCCGCCCCGCGGCCGGGTCCGGGTGGTGATGAGGAATGAACGGATCATGCTTTCCTTCCTGCCGGGCATCCACTCCTTTGCACACGACGTGCGAGGACTCCCCGGCATCGGCCGCGACGAGGCCGCCCGTGGCCTAACGAACGGACATGCCCTACCGTTTGCGGAAGAGATCGGACATCACGAGGTTTTCGACGACCGCGCGGAGTTTGTACCCGTCCCGCTTGCTGGCGACGGCGACGGCTTTGATCTGCGGGGCGTCGTCGATCGTCATGACCCGCCGCAGGGCGTAGGTCGCGAGTTGTTCCACGAACGCCTCCGCGAATCGGTCAGGATCGTCCGCCAGCAACGCCTTGAACTCGTCGGGGCCGGTGAACGCCCGGCCGTTCGGCACCACGCCGGCGGCGTTCACCGGCGGGTCGTCGCCGCGGCCGCCCGGCACCTGCTCCGTGATCCGCCATCGACCAATCGCGTCGAAGTTGTCGAAGGCCAGCCCGAGCGGGTCGATCTTCCGGTGGCACGACGCGCAGGTCGCGTGTGTGGCGTGTGCTTCCAACTGCTGGCGGACCGTCGCCTTTGGCTTGTTGCTCGGCGTCGGTTCGAGCGGCTCCACGTTCGGCGGCGGGGGAGGCGGGGTGCGGCCGAAGATCGCCTCCGACACCCACACGCCGCGGTGGACCGGACGGTGGCGCGTACCGTCGGACGTGAGCGACAGGACCGAGGCGTGCGTGAGCAGCCCGCCGCGGTGGTCCTCCGGGCGGAGTTTCACGCGCTGGAAGTGCGTCCCCTGCGGTTGCGGCAGGCCGTAGTGCATTGCCAGCCGCGGGTTGAGGATCGTCCAGTCCGAGACAAGGAACTCGCGGAGCGCCAAGTTCTCTTTGAACGCCGTGTCGAAGTACAGCGTCGTCTCGTGGACCATGCTCTGTTCGAGCCACTTGTCGTAGTCCGGGTAGAGTTCCGGGTCGGGCGGGAACTGACCGACGCGGTGCAGTTGCAGCCACTGCTTGGGGAACGAGGTGGTGAATCGGTCGATCTTCTTGTCGTCGAGCATGCGCGCCAGCTGCGCGCGAAGGCCGTCGGGTTTCGTGAGAGTGCCGGCGCGGGCGGCGGCGAACAGTTCCACGTCGGGCATCGAACTCCAGAGGAAGTACGACAGCCGCGATGCGAGTTCCCAGTCGGTCACGGTGCCGCGGCGCGTCGTCGGCTCGCCCTCTTCGAGGTAATAGAAGTTCTTCGAGGTGAGTACGCCGACCAGCGCGGCGCGGTACGCCGAGCGGAACGACTCGCCCGCCTTCAACTCGGATTGCAGCAACCGGACGTAGCGGTCGATCTCCGCCTCGGTCGCCGGCCTGCGCCACGCGCGGGACGCGAAGCGGGTGAGGGCGTCGCGGGCCGCGGGGAGGTCGCCGTCTTTCGCGGGGATCACGCCCTCGCGCTTCCGCTTTTCGTCGTCGAGTACGAGCGGCCCCTCGATCTCCACCCAGTCGATCATCAGGGTCGGGTAGACGGTCTGCCCCTCGGAGGAGAACAGCTGGTATCCGGTGGGCCGGTTCTGGCGCGTGGTCGCGATCGAGCGGAACGTGAACTGCGTGTTGCTGAGCGTGTGCCCGTCGGAGAACATCCCGGGCGATTCGTTCCGCAGCGTGAAGACCCCTTCGGGCAGGAACGCCTCGATCTCGACAGTCTCGGGTTTGTCCTCCGGTGCCAGCACGTCCCGGCCGACGACCGAGCGCTTCAGGCCATTGTGCCAGAGGGCGAGGTGCGGCGGCCGCCCCTTGAACGACGGCAGCCCGCTGAGCCGGACGCGGATCCGATACCGGCCCGGGGTTTTCACCGCGAACGCCTGCCGGCCGCTGTCCGGCCACAGCAGCCAGCGCTCCGGCCCCGGGTGGCCCTGTTCCTTCCACCGGCCGTCGTCGGCATCCTTGCGGACGACCTCGGACTTCGGCGGTTGGGCGGGGAAGGTCCGGTCGAGGACCGCTTCCGCGGCGCGGTGGTAGCGCTCGACGTGCGACGGCGACAGCGAGAGTACCGAGCCGATCCGGTCGAAGCCGTGCCAGCGGGGGTCGTCATTGAACACGCCCGGCACCGTGACATCGAAGTAGGTGCCGAGCAAGTCCTGAACGGTGTAGCCGTACTCCTCCCGGCTGAGCCGGTAGTGGGCGACCGGGCCGCGCCGGGCCATGCGGGCGGCCTCGCCCTCCTTCAGCCGTCCGGAGATCCACTCCGCGGTTTTGCCGAGTTCGTCGGCCTTCGGCTGCGGCTCCTTCTTCGGCGGCATCTCACCGGAGTTGATCCGGAACAGCACCTCGGCCCAGCGCTCGGCCGTCGCCTGAGTGCCGAAGTCGCGCGGCAGCGTGTCGAGGCGGAAGTCGCCCTTCTGCTGTTTGTCGTCGTGGCACCGCAGGCAGTGCGCCTTGAAGAACGGCAGCACGACGGTCTCGTACCCGTCCGGCTCCACCGCCGTGACGAAACCGGTCGGATGCCCGACGAAAAGGAGCGCGAGAATCACCGCGAAACGGTTCATGATGATCGACCGTAGGCCGGGAAGAATGAGGCGGCGCGTCTACTTCACCTCGACCTGAAGTTCCGGGCGGGCCTTGCGCAACCGCTCGACGCCGGCGGGGGTGATGCCTTTCAGCCCGAGGAGCGACACCTTCTTGAGCGACTTCGACGCGGCCAGTTCCATTAGCCCCTCGTCGGTTACTTTCGCGCTGCCGATCTTGAACTCTTCGAGCACCGGCATCCGGCTCACCAACCGCAACGACGCGTCGGTCACCGTCGGCGCGTGCGAGACGTCGAGCCGGCGGAGCGTGGCGATCTTGGCCGCGTGGGTCAACCCGGCGGGCGTCGCCTGGTTGTCGAGCAGCGCCAGGTCTTCGAGCGGCAGCATCGCTAGTGCGGCTACGGCCTCGCCGGAACTCGCCTTGTCCGTGCTGCCGATGCCGCACCGCTTCAGGGGCGTGAGGTTGCTGAGGCTCGCCGCCCCCGCGTCGGTGAATTTGGTGTGGGCGAACCAGAGTCGGTCGGAAATCGGCACCTGCGCGATCGCCCGCAGCCCGTCGTCGTTCAGCGGCGTGAAATGGAAGTTGACGCTTTCGAGCTTCTTCAACCCCTTGAGATGCGCGAAGCCGGTGCCGGTACACTGTGTGGAGGCCAGCCCGAGTACCCGCAACTCGGTCAGCCCCGCGAGGTGCCGGAGCGCGTCGTCCGCGACCGGGGTGAGCGTGAGGTTCACTTCCCGCAGGCCGGTCAGGTTACTCAGATGCCGCAACCCGTCGCCTTTGATCGCGCAGTTCGCCAGATCGACGCGGCGGAGCGACGCGACCCCGGAGAGGCGCTCCAACCAGTCGTCGGTGACCTTCTCGTTGCGGCCGCCCTTGCCCTTCAGCGGGTTGTTGCCGTTGTACAGGTCCACGCCCGCCGGCACGTCGAAGACCTCGGTGCCGTTGTCGCCGGTCGCGAGATACAGCCACTGCGGCGCACCCGGCGTGCAGATCAGCCTCCCGCCGACCTCGTCGAGTTGCGCCTCCAGGGTCGGCACGCCGCGGTGTGCCTTGAGGGCCCGCTCGACCTCCGGCAGCAGCGCGACCAACTTTTCCCGCAGTGCCTTGTCGAAGACACGGGCAACGAGTGCGGCGCGGTCGCCGGTTTCCGCCTTGGAAATGACGCGCTGAAGGAGAATCTGGTCGGCCGGCGTTGTCGTCAGTACGGCGAGAACGCCGTCCAGGTACTGCTTCACGTCGGGATTTAGTTTGACGAACCCGGCCGCCGACGGGGGCTGCCCGAGCGCCCGCCGCATGGCGTTGTGCATGAGGTACTTGCCGTGGTCGTGCGTCAGGTGGATCGGGTCGCGGTACAACTCCGCTACAGACTTGAGCGGTGCCCGCCCGGCGTCGATGTCGTCCGCGATTTGCGCCAGCAGGTTCTGGGCGAGCGTCTGGCGGACCACCCGCCCCGGGTGGAGGCGGCGAAGTTCGGCGACCAGGGCACGAATGTAAGCCGGGCTGTGCGCCATCTGGTCCGGTGTGGCGAGGCTCGTGTACTCGGCTGCCCGCTGTGCGCTAAACGCCCAGCCGGAGTGGACGACGAACACCGCCTTCGGCTGCATCTTCATCCAGCACGTAATGGTCTCGACGTCCTGCGCGAGGGTCGAGCCGTAGTGGGGCTGCACCGCCACCACGTCGAACCGGGTCTCCTTCAGCGCCTTCGGCCAGGGCGTCGAAGTCTTGACGCACGGCGCGTCGGGCTTGGCGAAGATGTGCGGGAGCGGCACGCCGCAGTCGATGTGCCACTGCACGCTCCCGTCCAACTTCTCCGGGACGGTGTCCCACGTCAGCGAATTGCCGATCAGGTAGTAGCGGGGCGGCGGTTGTTGGGCGCGGAGGTCGCCGCCCGCCAGGGCGAGAAGGCCGACGCACCACAGCACGAGTTTCCCGAACCGCATGATGATGCTCCCGTGTCGAACCCGCCGCCCACTGCCACCGCCCCGGCTACTTCGCGCCGCCCGGCTTCACCCCGGGGTTCACCATTCGCACGCTGTAGAGCGACGTGCGGGCGGTGATGAAGAGGGTCTTGTAGTCGTCGCCGCCGAAGCAGAGGTTGGCCGGGCCTTCCGGCACGTCGATCTGTTCCAGCAGCTTGCCCGCCGGGTCGTAGACCTTAACCTTCCCGTGCGTCGTGTACAGGTTCCCCTTCGCGTCCACCTTCATCCCGTCGCTGCCTTCGGGGATCGTGAACAGCTTCTTCCCGAGCCGCCCGTTCTTGCCGATCTCGTAGCAGTGGACGCCGGCCGCGAGCTTGTGGAACGCCGGGTCCGGGTGCTTCGTGTGGCCGCCGGTGTCGGCGACGTAGAGGCGGGTTTCGTCGGGCGAGAAGACGATGCCGTTGGGCATCGCCAGGTCTTTCACCACGGCCTCGACCGTGCCGGTCTTGGGGTCGAGCTTGAAGACCCAGTGGCCGGGCAGTTCGCCCTTCCCGGCCAGCCCCCACGGCGGGTCGGTGAACCAGAGCGTGCCGTCCGCCCGCACCGCCACGTCGTTCGGCGAGTTGAACCGCTTGCCGTCGAACTTGTCCGCCAGCACGGTGATCTTCCCGTCCTTTTCGGTCCGCACGAGGTTCCGCGCCTTGTGCTGGCACGAGATCAGCCGCCCGTCGGGGTCGAGGGCGTTGCCGTTGGCCTCCTCGCTCGCACGGTAGACGGACAGCCCGTCGCCGTCCCTCCACTGCATCAGCTTGCTGTTCGGGATGTCGGAGAAGACCAGCGTCTTTCCGGCCGGGAGCCAGACCGGGCCTTCGGTGAACTTCATGTCCCCGGCGAGCTTCTTGACCTTCGCCCCGGGTTCGACCAGCGACTTCGGCTCGTCGGCCCCGACGGACGGTGCCCCGACCGCACACGCGGCGACCAGGAACGTGAGCAATCGGCCCGGCATGAGGAATCCTCCGGAAGTTGTCGTTCAAGGCAGCGTGAGTGTGGCCGAGCGTTTCAAGTCGTCGAGCGATTTCATGCGCTCCTCGGGCGGCATGGTGACGAACGCCCAGCGCTCGCACTTCACGCGGACGCACCGCCCCGGGCGGTAGCCCTCCAGCACCTCGGCGAACTTCAGCCGCATCCGGATGCCGCTACTCCCCGGCGGCGGGTTCTCGGCTTCCGTCCACTCCAGCACCTTGCCGACCTTGCGGTCGCCGCGGTGGAACCACGTCCGCAGCGTGGCCTCCGCCGTCGCCACCCAGAACCCGGTGTCCTTCGTCGCCTTCAGGTCGGCGTACAGCGACGGGTCCATGTTCCCGAACAGCGTGACGGTGATCTCCGCCCCGCCGAAGTCGAACAGCTCGACGTGGTCGATCCACCCCGGCACCCACCGCTGCTGCTGGTAGCGGACGTGGCGGCGGCGCTGCGACTCGGCGGCGTGCGCCCGGCTCGCGTCGTCGAGCCAGAGGTCGGCGACGGTGAACTCCTTGTCCCGCGCGCCCTGCGACCAGGCGAGGTTCAACTGCACCACCTGCCCGGCGGCGACCTCGGGCAGGTCCACGAGGCGGCGGTCCTTCCAGACGCGGGTGACGGGGTCGATGTCGAACGTCGCCTTCTCGCCGGTGCCGTCCGCGACGGGCTTCCCGACCGGGGCGACGTCCAGCTTCCCCTTCTTGAGATCGACGCCCACGACCTTCCACGACCGTCCGCGGCGCTGGGAGTAGCTGAAGTCGTCCTCCAGCGCGAGGGCGTGGTTGTGCGGGATCGTGTGGCGCGCCTGTTCGGCGGGCAGCGGCGGGATCGTCCGCTCCTCGCCCGACGGCGGGAGGTGGAAGGAGCCGCGAACGTGGGTGCCGAGCGGAACGTCGCGCAACTCCGCCGGCGCGCCGTTGTACCAGACCATCCCGTAGGGGAGCATCGCGAAGTAGTGCAGCGGGCCGTCGTGGTAGCGGCCGCCGGCGTCGCCGTCGATCCGCAGCCCGCCGCGGCGGTTGATCGGGTCGATCACCACCAGTTCGCCGGACAGGTAGGTGCCCGCCCCGGTCGGGAACGTGCCGGGCTTCAACGCGGATTCTCTCGCCGCCACGACCGGCGGGGCCGCCGTACCCTTCGCGTCCTTCTTCTCCTGGGCGACGGCCGAGAGCGCGAGGGCGCACGCCCCGAGGAGCATCAGAACGGCCGCCCGCCGGGTCGGGTGTCTCACGCCAGCACCTCCGAAACCACCCCGTTGCTGTCGGCGAACTTTTCGACTTTCACGTCCATCTTTTGTGCCATCGTCAGGAGCAGGTTGCTGAGGTGGGCCTTGGCGTTCACCGGCCGGTGGCAGATGGCGTAGTGCTTGCCCGGCGTGTCGAGGTCGTACTTGTAGCCGTCGGCCTTGCCGGCCGCGTTGTAATCGACGTGCCGGCCGTGCCTGAGGCCGAGGCCGCGCCCGCCGGCGAGGACGAGCGGCAGGTTCGCATTCCCGTGGCTGTGGCCGAACGCCATGCCGCTGCCGTACAGGCACATCGTCGAGTCGAGCAGCGGGCCGTCGGCGTCCTTGACCTCCGCCAGCCGGTCGAGGAAGTACGCGAACTGCTTGATGTTGAAGGTGTCGCTCGCGGTCAGGTCTTGCAGCAACTTCGGGTTGGCGTTGTGGTGCGAGAGGGAGTGCCGGTCCTGTTTGACGCCGATCTCGGGAACCGCCGGCCCGACGCCCTCGTTCCCGGTACTGAACGTGGCCACGCGGGTCAGGTCGGTCTGGAAGGCGAGGACGAGGATGTCGTACATGGTCCGGAGGTACTCGCCGAGCTGTTCCAGCGATACGCTGCGGTCGAGCCGGGCCTGGTCGGCCGCGGCGATCTTCGGCCGGGGCGTTTCGAGCCACGTGTTGGCCCGCCGGGTGCGGAGTTCGACCTCCCGCACCGACGTGAGGTACTGGTCGAGCCGCCCGCGGTCGTCCTTGCCGAGTTTGCCGCCGAGGTCGTTCGCCTCGTCGAGGACCGCGTCGAGGACGCTCTCGCGCCGTTCCAACCCCCGGCGCTGTTTGGCGACCCCGCCGGCCGGCTCTTCGAACAGCTCACGGAAGACGACGCTCGGGTTGCCCTGCGCCGGCAGGCCGATGCCGTCGGGGCTGCACGCGAGCGAGTGCCCCTGGTTGCTGAGTTCGATCGAGGAGAACCGCGTCTGCGGGGCCGTCACCTGCGCCATCAACTGATCGACCGAGATCGTGTTCCGCTCGGACGGCCCGATCTTGCCCCCGGTGAGCCAGATGCTGCTGCAATTATGATGGTGCCCCAGCCCGTGCGGGTGGTGCAACCCGCTGATCGGAGTGACGTCGGCCCGACGTTTCTCCAGCGGCATCAGCGCCTTCGAGATTGTGTAGTCGGCCCCGGCGGACGCGACCTGGAAGTCCAGCGTGTTCACGCCGTTCGGCAGGTAGATGAAGACGCTCCTCTTGGCCCGCGCCTTGCCGTCCGCCGCGCCGAGGGGACGCATGCAGTCGAACAACGGCAGGGCCAGCGACACGCCGAGGCCGCGCAGCACGTGCCGGCGGTCGAGGAGCCAACTCTGCGAGCGGAAAAGGTTCACGGGTCAGCCCTCTGTCGGCAGTGCGTTCGGCGGCGGCGGTTCGTCCGGAAGAGCGGCAGCACCGAAGACGCGGCAGGTCTCCGACCGGCGGCCGGCGCGTCAGGCGGGTTGCTTCGAGGCTACCACTTCGGAAGGAGACGGTCAACAAATACACCGCGTTCGCCCGGCATCTAGCCCGAGGGGAACCCAGGGGAAACGCGTCCGGCCGAGGTCGGGAGGGAAGCCGGCCATCGCCCTCGACGGCAAGACCGACTTCCTCCCCCACCCCACCAGCCGCCGGACGTCTCACGGGTTACTTGCTGCGGCCGCGGCCATTTCATCTAGGCAATCGGTTTTCGACCCGAGTACCCCACCTTCGCCCTCGACGACCGGGAGGGCACCCCGGAGTTCGTGCCGCTCGTCAAGTGGCACTCACCCGGGTGCGGTTCGCCGACCTCCCCGGCTACGAGCAGGTGGTTTACCAGCTCGTCCCTGCCCCCCAGAGAGTGGCGACGCGGCCCCCGCCATGGGTGACGGTCGCGTCACCACCGGACTCCGGGGACCCTTCCGATACACTTCGTCCCGAACCAGTCGGGCCTGTCGGGCGGCGACGACAACTGTCACCCGGTGACCTTGAGCCACTCCAACTGCACGATCTGGCTAATCCTGGGTCAGAGACCTTGGGCCGGCCGTTCAACATTCGGAACACCGCGTAGTTCTCCAGCGCTGTCACCTGCTCGACTACGGCTCTCACCGTGGACTGTTCTTTCCGCGACTTCCTCACGATCACGCGGCGAGGTTCAGCAGGCGTTCCTCGGCGGCCCGGATTTCCGCCTCGGTCAGCCCGGGACGTAGTACCGCCCGGATTTCATTCCCCAGCAAT
>Ga0105047_10013629_pt1 | contig 12974 bp, 9 predicted proteins | sample MAT04_FD_78384 | JGI IMG/M metagenome (GOLD analysis project Ga0105047, IMG submission 78384) | Freshwater microbial communities from Lake Fryxell liftoff mats and glacier meltwater in Antarctica - MAT-04 (megahit assembly) | ecosystem: Environmental > Aquatic > Freshwater > Ice > Liftoff... | reverse complement strand
GGACAGCACCGTGCCGATGGACAGCACCGTGCCGATGGTCGGTGTCGCCGTTCCCGACGACGACGTCCTTGACCTGCTGCGCGCATGGATCCCGACCCAGCGTTGGTACCCGGTCAAGGGCGACGCACGGCACCTGGAGCGCGTCGCGCTGGTCGCGTTGACCGACCCGCTCGGTGCGGCCGAGGTCGGCCTGCACCTGTTCGGCCTGCCCTCCGGCGGGGTGCTCCAGGTCCCCGTCGTTCTCCGACCGGGGCCGGCCGACGCGGTCGGACCGGCCAGGCTCGGCACGGTGCGACGGGCCGGGGGGCCCGTCTGGGTCCTGGACGGCTGCCAGGACCCGGCGTTCCTGCGCGCCTGGCTCGCCGCCGCGCACCAGGACGTGCCGGTCGCTGCGGATGACCTCACGGCGCCCGGCGCGGTCCGCGGGCTGGGTGGGGAGCAGTCCAACACCTCCGTGCTGCTGCCTGCGCTTGCCACCCCGGCCATCCTCAAGGTCTTCCGCGCAGTCAGCCCCGGCGCCAACCCCGACGTCGAGGTGCCGCTCGCCCTGCACCACGCCGGCTGGGGCGGCGTGCCGCGCCCGCTGGCATGGCTGGTCGGACAGTGGCCCAGCCGCCAGGCGCCCGGCGGGAGCGTCACGGGTCACCTCGGGGTGCTCAGCGCGCTCGTGCTCGGAGCGCGCGACGGCTTCGAGCTGGCCTGCCAGATGGCGGCCCAGGGCACCGACCTGGCGGACCTGGCCGCGGACCTCGGCCGCACGACAGCGCAGATGCACACCGCGCTGCGCACCGCGCTGCCGGTGCCTCACCCCGACCGACCGGCCGACGCGGCCACCGTCGTCGCCACGCTGCGTACCCGAGCCGCCGCCGCCGAGGGCGCGGCCCCGGTGCTGGCAGAACGCGCCGCGGCGATCGAGGCCGTTCTGGCCGCCGTCGAGCAGGAGGTCACGCTCGCCCCGGTCCAGCGCGTGCACGGGGACTACCACCTCGGCCAGGTGCTGCGCGCCCCCGACCACTGGGCAGTCCTGGACTTCGAGGGTGAGCCGCTGGCGACGGCCGCCGAGCGGGCCCGGCCCGACCTCGCCCTGCGCGACCTCGCCGGCATGCTGCGCAGCGTCGACTACGCCGCGGCCGTCGGCGGGGCCAGAACACCGGCGTGGGCGGACCGCGCCCGGGCCCGACTCGTCGAGGGCTACCTCGAGGAGGTCGGGGAGCAGGGCGCGTCGGCCGTCGTGCTGCGCGCCCTCGAGCTGGACAAGGCGCTGTACGAGGTGGTCTACGAGGTCCGCAACCGGCCCGACTGGGTCGCCATCCCGCTGGCCGGGGTCGACCACCTGCTGCTCGGCGACCGCTGACGTGTCCTTGGTGCGTCGCACCCGTCGGCGTGGCAGGGTGGGGACATGACGACGTCGTCCGCCCACCACCCCGCCGCGGCTCCCCGGCCGGTGTTCACCGAAGAGCTCGACGCGATCGTCGCCGGCACCCATCAGGACCCGCACCGCATCCTCGGGGCCCATCTCGACGGCGACGTCGTGACGTTCCGGACCCTGCAACCCCTCGCCGACCGTGTCGTCGTGCACACGGGGGACGGTGACCACGAGGCCACCCACGAGCACCAGGGGGTCTGGGTCGCCACGACCGAGGCGGGCGCTGTACCCGACTACCGGCTCCAGGTCACCTACGGCGAGGTCACCACGACGACCGACGACCCGTACCGCTTCCTTCCCAGCCTCGGCGACGTCGACCTGCACCTCATCCGTGAGGGCCGGCACGAGGAGCTGTGGACGGTGCTGGGTGCCAACGTCCGGCGCTACCCCAGCGCGCTGGGCGACGTCGCCGGGACCGCCTTCGCCGTGTGGGCACCCAACGCGAGGGCGGTGCGCGTCATCGGCGACTTCAACCACTGGCAGGGCGCTGCGCACGCCATGCGCAGCCTCGATGACTCGGGCGTCTGGGAGCTGTTCATCCCCGGCGTCGGCCCCGGAGCGCGCTACAAGCTGGAGATCCTCACCCCGGACGGCTCGTGGCGGCAGAAGGCCGACCCGATGGCCCAGGGCACCGAGGTGCCGCCGGCCACGGCCTCGGTGGTCGTGGAGTCGCAGCACGTGTGGGACGACGTGCCGTGGATCACCCGGCGCAGCCAGAGCGACCCGCACGTCGGGCCGATGAGCATCTACGAGGTGCACCTCGGCTCGTGGCGGCCCGGGCTGTCCTACCGGCAGCTGGCCGACCAGCTGACCGAGTACGTCGTGCAGATGGGCTTCACCCACGTCGAGCTCATGCCAGTCGCCGAGCACCCCTTCGGCGGGTCCTGGGGATACCAGGTCAGCTCCTACTACGCGCCCACCTCGCGGTTCGGGCACCCCGACGACTTCCGCCTCCTTGTCGACCGGCTGCACCAGGCCGGAGTCGGCGTGCTGCTCGACTGGGTCCCCGCGCACTTCCCCAAGGACGAGTGGGCGCTGGGCCGGTTCGACGGCACCCCGTTGTACGAGCACCCGGACCCGCTGCTCGGCGAGCACTCCGACTGGGGGACCTACATCTTCAACTTCGGCCGCAACGAGGTGCGCAACTTCCTCGTGGCCAACGCCACCTACTGGCTCGAGGAGTTCCACATCGACGGCCTGCGGGTCGACGCGGTCGCCTCGATGCTCTACCTGGACTACTCGCGCAGCCACGGGCAGTGGCGGCCGAACATCTACGGTGGGCGCGAGAACCTCGAGGCCATCCGCTTCATCCAGGAGGCCAACGCGACGGCCTACCGCCGGACGCCGGGCATCATGATGATCGCTGAGGAGTCAACGGCCTGGCCCGGCGTCACCTCCCCCACCGATGGCGGCGGCCTGGGCTACGGGCTCAAGTGGAACATGGGCTGGATGAACGACACCCTGCGCTACCTTGCGCAGGAGCCGATCAACCGCCGTTACCATCACAACGAGGTGACGTTCTCCCTGGTCTACGCCTTCTCCGAGCACTTCGTGCTGCCGCTGAGCCATGACGAGGTGGTGCACGGCAAGGGGTCGCTCATCCACAAGATGCCCGGCGACCACTGGCAGCAGGCGGCCGGCCTGAGGTCACTGCTGGCCTATCAGTGGACCCATCCCGGCAAGCAGCTGCTCTTCCAGGGCTGCGAGTTCGGACAGACGTCCGAGTGGGACGAGAGCACGAGCATCGACTGGCGGCTGCTGGAGTTCTCCACCCACCAGGGGATCGCCCGGCTCGTCAGCGACCTCAACCGCCTCTACCGGGACGAGCCGGCGCTGTGGACCCTGGACTCGGACCCTGCAGGGTTCGAGTGGATCGACTCCCAGGACGCCGGGCGCAACGTGCTGGCGTACCTCCGTCGGGACGGCCAGGGCAGGACGGCCGCCGTGGTCGTCAACTTCGCCGGGACCCCGCACGAGGACTATCGCATCGGCCTGCCGGGAGGCGGCTGGTGGCGCGAGGCGCTGAACTCCGACGCCGAGGTCTACGGCGGCTCGGGGGTCGGCAACCTCGGGCGGGTCGAGGCCCAGCACTCCCCGCACCACGCCCAGCCGTACTCGGCGACCGTGCGGGTGCCTCCGTTGGGCGCGATGATCTTCGTCCCCGAGGGTCAGTAGCCACGGGGGCGGCCGGGCCGCACCGCGGCCGGCCGGCCCGCGTCAGTACAGCGCGCTGGCCAGCGCTCGGCGGGCCGCGAGCACCAGCGGGTCGGTGTCACCGACGACCCCGAACAGCTCGATGAGGCGGAGCCGGGCCGCCTCGCGGTCCGGCCCTGCGGTCACCCGGACGAGAGCGACGAGCCGGGAGAGCGCCTGTTCGACGTCGCCGGTGAGCAGCTCGAGGTCGGCGGCCGCCAGCTGGGCCGGGACGTCCCGGGGGTCGGCCGCGGCTGCGGCAGCGACGGTCTGCGGGTCGAGGTCGTGCGTGCGCGCCAGCAGCTCGACCTGGGCCAGTCCGGCCTGTGCCATGAGGTCGCGGGGGTTCTCGGCCAGGGCCTGGGTGTAGGCGGCGGCCGCCGCTTCGAGGTCGTCCCGCTCGATCGCGTCGAAGGCCGCCTGGTGCAGCGGCGGCAACGGCGGCTCGGCGGGCTCCTCCGGCTCGTCGGCGGGCCCGGCCGGGACCGTCCCGGTGATCCCGTTGGCAGCCGCGGCCTCGAGCACCTGGACCACGAGCGCCCGGATGTCCTCGACGCTCGCCGCTCCCTGGAACAGCGGCACCGGCTGGCCCTTGAGCACAGCCAGGACCGCGGGGACCGTCTGGGAGGCGAAGGCCTGGGCGATCTGCGGGTTCTGCTCGGAGTCGACCCGAGCCAGGAGGAACCGGCCACCGGCCGCCTCGGCGATGCTCATCAGGTCGGCCGTCACGGTGGCGCTGACCTCGCTCCACGGGGCCCAGAGCACGAAGACGACGGGCACGGTGAGGGACAGCTGGACGATCTCTGGGAAGGTCGCCTCGGTGACGTCGACGACCCAGCCGGAGGCGGGTCCGGCGGGCGGACCGCCGGGGGCGGGGGCCGGCGGGCGGCCGAGGCCGGACAGGTCGACGGCGCCCCGCACGTCGAGGCGCGGACGGGGACCGGTGGGCTGTGTCATGGCGTGCTCTCGTCGGTGGGGGTCGTCATCGGCTAGGCGCCGGTGACCTGGACGGGCGCGTGCTCGGCACCGAGCACCTGGACGGGGTCGGCCGACCCGGCGGGCGGTACCCGGAACGCCACGACACTGAGCCAGGTGATGGTGAGGTTGGACTTCACGACGGTGCCCCCGAGGAGGGCTGCCGTGAGGTCCCCGATGGTCAGTGTCGAGTCCGTCAGGGTGATCGAGGTGACCGTCTGGACCGTCCCGACGACGATCGCCCCGCCGTCGGCCGTCGCGAGGGCGTGCGGGGCGCCGAGCGCCTGGTAGGTCTCGGCCAGGGCGCCCTTGTCGGCGACCGCCGCGGCCCAGCCGTCGCGCTGCGCGGCCACGGCCGTGCGCAGCGGATCGACGGCGAAGGTCGCCGCGTACGGCGAGGAGTCCCGGTTGGTGAGCACGTCGACGTACTGAGCCAGCACATCGGTCGGCGACAGAACGAGCGCGGCGTCGTCCACCGCGACCGGGGCCGAGCCGATCCCCGGCTGCGTGGTGGGCGGCATCTGGACGCCGGGGAACAGCCGCACCCAGGACCACAGGCGGTACGGGTCGCGCGGCGCGTCCTGGACCAGCGTGAGCAGCAGGGGTGCCCGCAGATCCTCCGGCGCGGCGGTGACGACCATGGCCGTGCGTGGCCACGTGTCGGTCACGGGGACGACGAGCGTCTGGCCTTCGGCGGGGATGACGGTCAGCGCCGTCGCGTCCCCCGCGGCGAGACGCACGTACTGGGCGGCACGCAGCGTGGCTGCCGGGCCGGCGACCCGCGGGCCGAGGGCCTCGACCGACGCCGCGGCATCGGCAGCCGCGAGCGTCTCACCGAGGCCGGCCAGCACGCGCTCCACCTGCGCGGTCGACAGCGCGGCCGGGAGGACCACCGGGACGGCGTCCGGCTGCGGGGTGGGCAGCGGCGGGGCGCAGGCGGCCAGCGCCAGCGCCAGGACGGCACCGGCGACGGCCGCGAGCGGTCGGCGGCTCATCGTTGCTCCTCCGCGTCGGAGGCGGGTACGGACGGCTCGGGTATCGGGTTCGTCTCCGGCCCACCGGGCCGATCGATGCTAGGGAAGCCCCACGCCTTGCGCCAGGCATCGGCCGAGGCAGCGGGCGTGACCGCGACCTGCTCCGGCTCCGGCTCCGGCTCCGGCACGACGGCGGGCGCGGCCGGCACCGGCACGGCGCCACGGCCCGAGCGGCCGATCCGACCGAGCCGACGACGGGGCGCGGGCGTGGGTGCGACCGTGGGCGACGCGGCTGATGGCGACTCGGCGGCTGGTGACTGGACGGCGGGGGACTCGACGGCGGGGGACTCGACGGCGGGGGACCGGACGGCGGGTGGCTCGACGGCGGGTGGCTCGACCGCTGGAGGCGCAGCGACCGGCCGCTCGGCTCTTCGCCCGGTGCGCCGCGGATCGACCACGGGATGCACGAGGGGCGGCTCCGGGACCACGGCGGCGTGGGGCGAGCGGCGGGCACCGCGCGGCTCCGCGGGAGCCTCGGAGGCGGTCCACGTCGTCGGATGCTGACCGGCAGCCGCGGCCTCCCGTTCGCGCAGCTGACGCCGGGTGAGCGGGGCGCCGTCGGGCACCTGTCTGGCGACGACCGGCACGACGGGTGGGCCCGGCACGGCCGGGGTTCCCGCCGTGCTGGCGCCGAGCACAGGCTCGGCGGCTGGGCGGATCGGCGGGATCGTCACCGGAGCGACGCGGGGCTCGACCCGTGCGGTGCGGTCGACGACGGCGACCGGGTGGGTCGCCGGTCGGCGATCGCCCTGGGACTCGCTGTCGTCGTGCCGCAGCACCGCCAGCAGCTGGGCGCTCCAGCCCGCCGCGACGACGCCGATCGGGCCCAGCCACCGGGTGCCCCACAGCAGGACGACCCACCAGAGGAGCCCGACGACCAGCAGCACCGACCCGACGGCCACACCGGGGATCAGCCACGGCGTCGTCACCACCTGGGGCCAGGTCAGCTCCAGGGTCACCGGCCCGGCGTCCGCCCCGACGGCGGCGGCGAGGACGCTCCAGCGTCCGTCTTCGCGGTCCCACTCCAGGGTCGCCTCACCCCTGCCGTCGGCCTCCTCGACCCACAGGTCCGAGCCCGTCGGATCCGCCGTACCCGAGGCGATCTCGTCCGACCCTGGTTCCGCGGTTGCGGGCGTCTCCGCGGCGGGCGTCTCCGCGGCGGGCGTCTCCGTCGCGGGGGCCTCCGTCGGCGCAGGGCTCGGCTCCCGCGCCTCGACGGCCCGGGTGCTCAGGGTGCGCAGGTCGGTCAGGCCGGTCACCCAGGTCTGGGCGTCGGTCCCCAGCCACGCCTCGACGTCGGAGGTGCGGCCCAGGGTGAGGACGACGTCGCTGCCCTGCGCAACGGCGCGAACGGTGACGTGCTGCGCCGCGAGGTCCAGCACGCCCGGGTCGGTCGCCACGAGGGTGTCCGACGTCGCGGTCGCCATGAGGGTGTCGTCGGCCCGCCACAGGGTCGCCGAAGCCGTCCCCAGACCGATGGCCGCGGCGCCCACGAGGCACAACAGCGACGCGAGAACGCGAGGAAGCACAGGCCGTCCCTTCCGACGTGACGACCCAGGATAGGCGAGGCGGCACGCCGGCGGGGCGCCGACCGGTGCGCGCGGGCGCCGAACGGACCTGCCCCCGAACTGGGGCCAGGTCGTCCGGACCGTTAGGCTGAGGTACCGGGGCGGTCGGTTCTCGGCCAGGCCCCGAACTGCAGACCCGCACCGGCGGGGGCGCACCCCGCGCCGCGACGACGGTGCTGCCCATCCCAGGAGGTTGCTGTGACCGACGAGCGAGGCGTGTTCCCGGTCGTGATGCGCGGCTACGATCGCAGCCAGGTGGAGCAGCGACTGGCCAAGCTCGAGAAGCAGCTCACGGACGCCCGCGGGCAGGTCGAGCAGCTCGACACCAGGGCGATGCAGGTCGCCGGCGAGCTGTCCGAGGCTCACCGCCAGCTCCGCGAGGCCGAGCGACCCACCTACTCGGGACTCGGCTCACGGATCGAGCAGCTGCTGCGCTCCGCGGAGGAGCAGTCCTCTGACGTCCTGTCCCAGGCCAACTCCCAGGCCGCCGACGCCATGGCCCGCGCCAAGCTCGCCTCCGGCCAGCTGCGCGCACGCGCCGAGAACGAGGTAGCCGAGCTGGTCGCGACGTCCCGGCGCGAGGCCGAGGAGGTCCGGTCCACCGCCGCGGCCGAGGCGGAGAGCACGCTGGTCTCCGCCCAACGGCGGGCCGAGGAGCTCGTCGGCTCGGCCGAGCGCGAGGCCGCCCGCATCTCCAGCGCCATCGCGACCGAGGAGAGCGAGCGGCGCAGCGGGCTGGAGCGCGAGATCAGCACCGCGCGGGCGACCGTCGAGCGCGAGACCACCGAGCTGCGGGTGAGCACGGAGCGCGCGGCGGCGGAGCTGCGCAGCGCCACCCAGGCCGAGACGAGCACCTTGCGCGAGGAGACCGAGCGCTACGCGCAGGACCTGCGCGCGCAGGCCGACGCCGAGACGTCGGCGCTGCGGCAGAAGACCGACGCCGACGTCGCGGCGCTGCGCACCGATGCCGAGCAGCACGCCGCCGCCCTGCGGGCGCAGACCGAGCAGGAGACGGCGGAGCTGCGCGCGACGACCGAGACCGCCGCCGCGGCCCTGAAGTCGCAGGCCCAGCAGGCCGCCGACGCCGTCCGGTCCGCCGCCGACCGCGAGTCACGCGCCGGTCGTCAGCGGGCCGAGACCGAGGCCACGGCGCTGCGCACCGAGGCGGACCAGTACGCCGCCTTCGTGCGGGCGACGGCGGACCGCGAGGTGGCCGAGCTGCGGTCCACCGTCGGGGACGAGACGACAGCCGCGCGCAACGCGCTCGCCACCGAGCTCGGCGCCCTGCGTGCAGAGTCCGAGCAGTACGCGACCGAGCTGCGTGCCGCCGCCGACCGGGAGACCACCGAGCTGACCGAGACCACGGAGCGCGAGACCTCCCACCTGCGCTCGGCAGCGGCCCGGGAGACCACCGACGCGCGGGCGCTGGCCGACCGTGAGACCGCCGAGCTGCGTGAGACGACGGGCCGCGAGACCACCGAGCTGCGCGAGACGACCCGCCTGGAGGTCGACCGCCAGCTCACCGAGGCCAAGCGGTCCGCCGCGGAGCTGACCTCGGCGGCGACCGCACAGGCCGAGGCCCAGCGCGACGCCGCCACCCGGGCCCTCGCCGACGCCGAGCTGGAGATCGCGACCCGCCGGGAGGCCGCGGAGAAGGCCGACACCGAGCGCCACGAGGCCGCCCGGCTGGCCACCGAGAAGCTTGTCGGCGATGCCGAGGCGCACGCGGCCGATGCCGAGAGGCGGGTCGCCAACGCGCTGGAGCAGTCCGAGAAGATCCGCCGTGACGCCGACGCCCACGCCAAGGACCTGCTGTCCAACGCGCGGCGCAACGCCGACCGGGTGGTCGCCGAGGCCCGCGAGCACGCGGAGAAGACCCTCTCCGAGGCGATGGGCGAGGCCGAGCGCGAGCGCACGACGGCCCAACGCCAGGTCGAGGACCTCAACCGCCAGCGCGAGTCGATCACGACCTACCTCGACGAGCTGCGCAACCTGCTCGGTCACGACCCGGTGCCCTCGCGGCTGACGATGGAGCGGGTCGAGGACGCCGAGGCCCGCTACGTCGCGGCCGTCGCCGAGTCCGACGAGGCTCAGGCGGGTGCGACCAAGGAGTCGACCGAGGATCCGGCCGAGGACGCCACCCCGACGCCGGACGCGGACGGCGGGGCCGACCTCGACGCGTCCGACGCCCAGCCGGAGCCGACGGGCGCACCCTCCGAGATGCTCGACACCGACGGGCCGGACGTGCCGGACGGACCTGCACCTGCCGACGAGTCCGCCGCCCCCGACGTCACCGAAGAGGCGGTCGGTGCCGCAGCGGGCCGCGGCTCGAAGCGCCGCGGTGCCTGAGGACGTCGCCGACTGGAGCGAGCGACGCCGCGATGCGGCCGTCGAGCGTGCGGAGGCCCTGGCCCGTCGCGGGGCCGGGGAGTCGGCCCGGGCGCGGGTGCTGCTGACCGAGTTCGTCCGCGAGGCGACCGCGCGCGGCATCGCCCCGGTCCGGCTGCGCGCCCGCAGCTACGACGGTCGCCACCGCTACCGCACCGCGACCGAGGGCTGGTACCTCAAGCTCAACGAGTCGGTCGCGGTCGGCACCGACGGGGAGTTCTACCTCCTCGGGGTCCCGTCCAGCCTGCTCGCCCAGGTCCGCGGCGCCACGATCGAACCGAGCGAGCCGCCCCTCGTCCTGGGCAAGGGCGGGCGCGACGGGGAGTCGATCGACCTGCCCGACGCCCTCGCCATGGTCCTGGAGCGCTCAGCGCCTGCGGGCTGAGTCACCACGAGCCGCAGTGCTCAGCGGCCCGGACGCGCGGCCTCGGCCTCGCTCACCCGCATCAGCAGGTCGGTCAGTGCCGCCGCGACCGGCTCCGGACTCTCGTTGGCCGTCATGTGCCCTGCGCCGGGCACGACGACGAGCTCGCCAGCGGCGAGGGCTCCGATCAGGTGCTCCGCCGCCGCCAGCGGGGTGATCTCGTCCTGCTCGCCGACCACCACGAGCGCCGGCCCCCGGTAGGCGCTGAGAGCGGCAGTCCGGTCGGGTCGGGCTGCCATCGCCCGCAGCGCCCAGGCGACCCCTTGCGGGCCCTGGTCGCGGATCCAGCCGTCCAGCCGCTCGACGAGATCGAGGCGGGCCACCCGGTTGCTCGCCCCCAGCAGGGCCGTGCGCATCCCGAGCACCGGCTCGACCGACAGCTCGGTGACGACCGTCGCGGCCACGGCGAGGCGGTTCGCCCGGGCGTCCTCCTCGTCCGCGGTGGACCGGGTGTCCAGCAGCGCCAGCCCGGCGACCAGCTCGGGATGCCGATCAGCGAGAGCCATCGCCACATAGCCCCCCATCGACAGCCCCCCGACGACGGCGCGGCCCACCCCGGCCCTTCGCAGCGTCGCGGCGACCGCGTCGGCCATCGTCGAGATCGACGGCTCGACCGTCGCCGAAACACCGGGACCGCTGGGCGAGGTGCCGAAGCCCGGCAGATCGGGGGCCAGCACTGTCGGGTCGCCGGCGAGCAGATCGGTGACGTCCAGCCACATCCGATGGTCCAGCGGGAAGCCGTGCAGCAGCACCAGGGGCACCGCGCCGGGCGTCCCCCGCCGCAGGACGTGCAGGGCAAGCAAGCCGTCAGCGATCATCTCGACCTCCGTCTGGACGTCCCGGTCACTGCCGGGGTGTTCACCGTGCCTCGTCGTCCTGCGCGGCGGTTCTCGCCGGGCCGTCCCAGGGTGGTCGGCAGGGCCGGGTGGCCGCGCCGGTGCCGTCCGCGGGTGCGTCCGTCGGCTCGCTGGTCATCACCCCGAGCCTATCCGGCGCCGTCCGGCAGCGCCCCGCGCGGCGTCAGCGGCGCCGGTCGCGGTGCTGCCAGCACCCGGTGTGCCAGTGCCGTCGCAGCTCGAGCCCGGCCTGGGCCCCGAGCAGGGCGTCCGCCTGCCAGGTGACGAGGTGGGGTGTGCCCGGGCCGATCTCCTGGTGGCAGCCGGGGCACCGGTAGGTCTTCGTCCCCGAGCCCGGCACCGCCTGGACCGTCCATGCGCCGTCGCCGTCGTCCTCGGTCCGCCGACCACCCCGGATCCGCTCGAGGTCCAGCTCGGCATTCTCCGCGCTCCACGGTCGCTTGCTCGACCTGCGTCCTGACGGCATGGGACCATCCTGCCTCACCCGGCGATGGGGCCGCCGGACGACCACGACCCCCGACCACGTGCCAGGCGCGACCCCGCGCGCCGGTACCGTCCGTCCTCAGCCCAGCCGGGGGGCCTCGTCCGCCGGGAGGAGCGCACCGGTCCGCACGACCTCGCGGTACCACAGCGCCGAGTCCTTGGGCGTCCGCTCGAGCGTCTGGTAGTCCACCCGGACGATCCCGAACCGCCGGTCGAAGCCGTAGGCCCACTCGAAGTTGTCCATCAGCGACCAGACGAAGTAGCCGCGCACGTCGACCCCGGCGTCCAGTGCTCGGCCGATCGCCTCGAGGTGGTCGTGGATGTAGGCGACGCGGCGCCCGTCGTGCACCCTGCCGTCCGGGCTGACGTCGTCCTCGAAGGCCGCACCGTTCTCGGTCACCGCGAGCGGGACCGACGGGTAGCGGTCCCCCAGGGACACCAGCAGGTCGGTCAGTCCCTGGGGATCGATGTTCCAGCCCATCGCCGTGTGCGGGCCGGGCTGCGCCAACCACTCGACGTCGTCGGCACCCACCCACGGGCTGTGCAGGCCGGAGCGGTGCCCGTCCGGCCCCGGCGAGCCGTCGGCGGCGACCGGCGGTCCCTGGCGCCGCCGCACCCGCCCGGTCGAGTAGTAGTTGACCCCGAGCAGGTCGAGTGGCGCGGCGATGAGCTCGAGGTCGCCGGCCTGGACGAAGGCCCAGTCGGTGATCTCGGCAGTGTCCGTGGCGAGCCGCTCGGGGTAGCGGCCCTCGAGCATCGGCTGCAGGAAGACCTCGTTGGCGATGGTGTCGATCCGGGCCTTGGCCTCGATGTCCTCCGGCCGATCGCTCGCGGCGCGCGTGACGTGCAGGTTGAGCGTCACCGAGACCTGCGCCTTCCCGAGCACCTCGCGGATCGCCCGGGTGGCCAGGCCGTGCCCGAGGTTGAGGTGGTGCACCGCCGCGAGGGAGGCCGCGTCCTCGGTGATCCCCGGCGCATGGACCCCCGAGGCGTAGCCGAGGAAGGCTGAGCACCAGGGCTCGTTGAGCGTGGTCCACAGGGCGACCCGGTCGCCGAGCCCCTCGGCGAGGATGCGGGCGTACTCGCCGAAGCGGACGGCAGTCTCGCGCGAGGCCCAGCCGCCGGCGTCCTGCAGGGCCTGGGGCAGGTCCCAGTGGTAGAGCGTGACCACCGGGCTGATGCCGGCGGCGACGAGCTCGTCGACCAGCCGCGAGTAGAAGTCCAGCCCGGCCCGGTTGACCTCGCCGCTGCCGGTGGGCTGCAGCCGTGACCATGACACCGAGAAGCGGTAGGCCGGCAGGCCCAGATCCTTCATCAGCGCGACGTCGGCAACCATCCGGTGGTAGTGGTCGGCCGCCACGTCACCGGTGTCTCCTCCGAGCGTCGCACCGGGGGTGTGGCTGAAGGTGTCCCAGATCGACGGGCCGCGACCGTCGACGTCGACGGCACCCTCGATCTGGTAGGCAGCGGTCGCGGCGCCCCAGAGGAACGCGGCGGGGAAGGTCCTGGGCTCGGGCATCGTCACGACCCGACATCCTGCCACGATCGAACCGATTCGAGGCTCACCACTGCTAGGCGATGCACGGGTTGATCCGCACGCGGGTGTGCAGGCCACGGTCGTGCAGG
>Ga0105047_10013628_pt1 | contig 12974 bp, 5 predicted proteins | sample MAT04_FD_78384 | JGI IMG/M metagenome (GOLD analysis project Ga0105047, IMG submission 78384) | Freshwater microbial communities from Lake Fryxell liftoff mats and glacier meltwater in Antarctica - MAT-04 (megahit assembly) | ecosystem: Environmental > Aquatic > Freshwater > Ice > Liftoff... | reverse complement strand
GATCGGAAACGAGCCTGGGCTCGGGCATGGGCCGGGGCTCGAGAACCGGCCGGGGACCGTTGGAATGATACCGTGTCAGCCACCGTCAACACCGAAGCGGCGTGAATCGCGGCAACACAAGCCAGTGCCTTGATGGTGCCGGGACCGATTGCACGCCTGCACGCCTGCGACAGCTACAAGCAAAACCGGCCAGCACGGTCGGGGTCCCGCGCCGCAAGCCGTGCCGGCTACCAACCATGCATGTTGCGGCGTTACTTCCGTGTCGGGCCTCGAATGGTGCCATGCCCGGTTATTCTCTACCCGTATCCCCGAAGCTCCAGCGTACACCACCATAGCGACGTCTTCATGCCCACCGCACTACAACTCGCCCAAGGCCATCCGTCCCTGACCGCGGCGGTGCTCGAATGCCGCAAACTGCTGCATCGCCGCTCCCTGGTCTCTGCTGCTGCCAGCACCGTGCCGCTGCCGGGCCTGGACTGGGCCGTCGACGCCGCGATGTTGTCCCGGCTCATCCCGCAGATCAACGCCCGCTTCGGGCTGACACCGGAGCAGATGCTGCATCTGGGGCCGCGCAAACGCGAACACCTGCAAAAGGCCATCAACGGCGTGGGGTCGCTGTTGGTCGGCAAGACCATTACCCGCGAACTGATCCTGCGGGCCGCCAAGGCGGTCGGTGTGCGCCTGACCGTCAAGCAGGCCGCCAAATACGTGCCGCTGGCCGGGCAGGCCATCGCGGCGCTGGTGGGGTATTCGGTGGTGCGTTACCTGGGCGAACAGCATCTCAAGGAATGTGTGCAAGTGGTGCTCAGCGCCAAGATCGCCCTGCCCGCGCCGGACGTACCGACACGCGAGAAATAGCAAGCTGCCGCGCTGCCGCGAACCTGCTGGTTCCTGGCATGACCGCTGCGGCGCACGGCCGCGGGCTCAGAACTGGTAACTGACGTTCAGGTGCGCACGGTCACGCGAGGTTCCGGCTGGCAATTTGCCGCGCCCGCTGAGCACATGGCCGAGGTCCAGGCTGGCCGACAGTTGCCGGCCCATGCTCCAGCGCACGCCCAGGCCGAACGCGGTGACCGAGGCCGACGCCAGGTTGGCATCGTTGTGGCGGCGGATCTCGCCGAAGTCGTAGAACACCAGCATGCGCAGGTTCTCCGCCAGCGCAGGTGTCCAGACTTCCAGGTTGCCCCAGTAGCCGGAATCGCCGGACAAAACCCGTTCGGGCAGTCCGCGCACCGACTGCGCGCCTCCGATACCGAACTGCTCGCCTGGAACCAGGGAGTCGCCGCTGTTCTGCCCGCGCATGCGGCCCATGAACAACCACTGCGAGGGCATCGGAAGCGCAACGTCGACCCCGTAACGCAGCGCGTTCCAGCCGGTCGAAGCACCGGCGCGGTTCGCCGCGTAAGAGGTGTCGTCGTTGCTGCCGCCACTGGACAGGTTGTGCGCGTATTCCAGGTTGTATCCCCACTGACCCCACTGCTTCTGGAAGCGCCCGGTGTAGGACAGCGTCAATGGACGGGTCCGGTAGTTCGGGAACAGTGCCGCACCCGCGAGCGTGGTGATCTTGTCGTTGCGGAAATGTTTGTCGTCAAGGCCCAGCGTCAGGTAGGAGCGGTAATCGCCCCGTGGCGCGAAGTAATAACTGACGGCGATACCGGCGAAATCGCCGCGGCCAGTGACATTGATCGTGTTGGCGACAATGCCGGAGGATACGCTGGAGGTGGTGTAGTAACCCGTCACCATCGCGCCCAGGTCGTACAACGGCGCGCGGTAATAGCCGCCCCACTGGTGCACCCGGCCCGGCTCGGTTGGCGACGTCGTGTAGGTAAAGGTGGCCTGTTGATCCTTGTCGAACAGGTTGGAATGCGCGGCGCCCAGCGTGAGCCTGCCATTGCCGGTCTCGGCCGTACCGGTGTTGTTGAGCAATACGAAACCGCTCACGGTGCGCGAATCCTGAACCTCGACATTCGCATCCACGGTATCGGCCACCTGCCCCTGCTTGAAGGTCACGTTGGCACGTTTGCTCGGGTTCTCGTTGGCCAGTGCCAGGTCGCGGGCGAGGTCGCTGGTATTGGGGGAAGATCCGCGGGCCAGTTGCGGCAGGCTGCGCAGGATGTTGTCGTTGGAAAAAAACTGGTTGCCCTTGATGTCCACCGTACCCACGGTGAACTTGAACATTTGCAGCCGGATGACTCCACCGATGTCTTGAGGTGGCAGCACCACGCGGTAGAAACCGTAGCCGCTCCTGCGCAACTCCGCCTCCAGGGCGGTCGCCGCCTGCTGCAGTCGTTCGATGCCCTCATGCCTGCCGACGAACGGCGCCAGCGCGGCCTGCGCGCGGGCCTCACCCAGTGGATTGTCGCCTTCGACCGCATAACCGCTGACGGTGAAACTGGCCTCGGCGGGTTGTGGCGCGGTGTTCTGTGCGAAGCTGGACTGCGCAGCCGCGAAAAGTGCCAGCATCCAAGCGGCGGTGTTCGATTTGGTCATATGCATAAGGTCGAGTGCTAACGGCAGACCTGCGCCCGCACGCGGAACGCACCGGCCAGGTCGAGCAGCCGCGCGGCATTTGGATTGAGTCGGTCTGGCCGTGGAATGAAGTCGAACTCCAGGAAGTTCGGCGTGACCAGGGCCCGCACCAATTGCGTGCCGTCGCCATTGAGGAAACCTGTCTCGCCGCGCGCGATGTCGATCGTCTGGTCACCGCTGGTCAGGGACAGATGGCCATCACGCGAGAACACGAACAAGCCCACGTCGCCCGCATCGATTTCCTGGGCGCTGAAAAGCTGCTCGGCGCTCGCGGGCACGGTATCGGGGCGCGGCGTGGGGATGTTGATCATGATCGGTGGCGGCGTTGGCAGGGTCCGAGGCGCAGATGACGGATTGTCCTGGACCGCAAACACGCCGGTCGGAACGGCGAACTCGTTGGCAGTGCCCGGGTTCAGCACGCCCTCGCCTTCCCAGGTCGCGATCAGCGTGCAGCCGGCGGCGCCACCGGGGGCCGCACAGCCATCGGGCTCGCTGACGATATCCAGGCCGGTGCCCCGGATGCCGACGGTGGCGGTCGGCGTCGTCATGCGTACTGCCTGCGGCCGCGATCGACCCACCAGTCCGGTCAATACCCGCATGCCGCCGCGCAGCAGATTGAAGACCACCGAGCCGTCGCCCGGACTGTCCCGGTTGTAGACGAAGTTCTCGACCCGGAACTGGGTGCGGGGCTGCACTGTCACCTTGGTGTTGTCGCGAAAAACCAGGATCGCGTGCCCGTTGCTGGACGTCTCCAGTATTTCCCCGGGGTAGACCGGCCCGCCCTCGACCACGGCGCGCCGCTCACCGCCGGTCGTCAGTGCCGTGACCGGCCCCAGCAACGCGGCCACACGGGCACTGGCGGCCACGTTGGCCGGACCGGATTGCTGGGCGATACGGCTGGCGTCGGCCGCACAATCGGTGCTGCACAGCCGGGCATCAAAGTCGGTCCCGCGGATGCCTACCGTTGCCGTGGGCGTGGTCAGGCGGGCGGCGTTGGGCGAAGATTTGGCGATCAGGCCGGTGACCATGCGCACGCCACCCTTGAACAGACTGGTGATGAAACCGTCCGGCTTGCCAGGCTCCTGGTACGCATACTGGTCGAAGCGAATCGCGGTGTTCGGCCGCAGCGTCATGCGGGTGCCGTCGGTCATCTTGAGCACCGCAAAGCTGTTCGATCCCATCGTCACCGTGTCGCCAGGCTGGATCGGTACGCCCTGGCTCAGGATGCGCGGCGCACCGGACGTGGCCTGCGTGGCGCCGACACCCTTGGCAAACTCGACTTCGCCCGCAGGCGCCGCGAGGGCGATGGCAGGACAGCCCAGCAGCATTGCCAGCAGCAGATGGTGGGGTTTTGCAAGTGTCATGGTCTACCCCGATTATTGGCACGTCTCGCCGGACTCGATGCCGATGTCGTCGTCCTCGTCCGGATCGAGCTGGCTTGGCAGATCTCCGCCGAGATTGAGTTGCAACGCGAGCAAGGCGCTGGTGATGGTGTCGAGGATGCTGTTGTTGGCCCCGGTGATTTCGAATTCGGACACCACGGTGCAGCCGATACATTGCGACCCCGACAGGATCAGCGGGAAGGTGCCCGGTGGATTGACGATACGCGCCAGCGAGCCGCCATTGGTCAGCGTCAGGATCGGGGCCGGATCGGTGATCGGATTGGGCGATTCAATCTTGATCTGCCCGTCTGCCGACAACACGGCCTGCGCGCCCGCGACGCCGCCCAGCAGCGATACCGATGTCTTGGCAATGATGCTGGCATTGCCAAGGACAAAGACCTCGCTTGGTGCCGTCGCCGCCAAGGCGCCGATCACGACACCGCCCGTGTCGTTCTTGGCGACCAGAGTACCAGCGCTGACGCTGCGTATCAGGATGTCCGACGCAGCCGCCTGCATGCCGGCGCGGCCGGCACCGTCGCGCAGGTGCAGCGTGACCGTACCAGCGCCTGAATCGAGTCGGGTACCGTTGGCCATCACGATCTCGGCGATGCCCGGGTCTCGGTGAGCCGTCAGCACCCCATAGGACGCCAGTTCGTTGGCAATGATCGTCAGGTCGCCGTTGTCAGTCCCGATGCTCGAGAGCAGGTAGACACTGCGCCCGGCCTGCAGCGTGAAATCGCCACCATCGCCCGAAGGATTGTTGACGAAGATGTCGGACAAGGCTGCCAGTGTGATGTCCGAGTTGGCCTGCAGCTGCACATGGGTGCCCGTGTTGAGGATGGCGCGTATCTGCTGCGGCGTGATCGTTACGCTGGAACCGGCATTGTCGGAGAAGGCCTGGGCTCCGAGCACGCCGCCCGGGCCTGAGCCTCCACCGGCGCCGCCGGCGTAGATATGCACCCGGCCATTGTTGTTCAAGCCGCCGCTGTCGGCATTGGCTGCCCGAACCAGCAGACGGTCATTGCTCAGCGTGGTGAACAGGCCGTAGCCATCGCCCGGGTTCTGCCCGACCAGGCTGTTGGCAGCCGACACAACGCCAGCAATACCCCCCGCCGCGGTGCCGACCGAGACCGCGCCGGCGCTGGCGCCAAAAGAGGGGCTCAACACGTAATACGCGCCGCTGCCGAGAAAACTGCTACCACCGTTCCCCACCAGATCGCTGGGGTTGGCGCCGACCAGGCTGTTTGCCGACGTGATCTCGCCCGTCAAGGGGGTAGCCCGGTTCATCCAGGTCACCGCGCCCCGGCTGCCATTCCAGGTCGTGTTTGACACCAGGAGGTAACCGAAGGCGTTATTGGCACTGAAACTGCTCGACAGGCCGACCCGGTCGTTTGCCGTCGACCCGATCAGGCTGTTGGACGCGGTTACAGGTCCGATCGGCAGGTTTGCGGAGCTGGCCCAGGTGATGGCACCGACATCGGCAAGACCACCGTTGTCCCAGCTCTGGCTGCGCACCGCGTACAACGGAGCACCGCTGATGGTCGAAATTCCACCGGACCCCACCTGGTCGTTGACGGACGACCCGACCAGGCTGTTGCCCGGCGTCACGGTGCCAATGAATCCCGCCGATGGCAATGCCGTGTTCACCCAGGTCACCGCACCGGCACTGGTGGCCGCTCCATTGCTCCAGTTCGGGCTGCGCAGGGCCGCGATACCACCGTCGATCAGGGACACACCGCCGCTGCCGACCGTGTCGCCGGCAGTCGCGCCGACCAGACTGTTGCCGGCACCCACGGCCCCGACCGGCAGCGGCACACTGATCGGGATGAATGTCAATGCACCTCGCCCAGCGCCCCAGCTCGCATTGCGCATCACCTGGCCATCGGCCGTCGAATACACCATGGAGCCATTGCCCACCAGGTCGCCGGCACTGGTGCCGACGAGGCTTGTCCCGGCATTCACTTCACCGGTGATACCCGTGTTCTGGTCGAACCAGGTGACTGCGCCGGCCTGGGTCGCGCCGCCATTGCTCCACAGCGGGCTGCGCACCAGGTATTTGCCGCTGCTGATGAAACCACTGTTGAACAGTTGCTGAACGCCACTGCTGCCAACCTGGTCGTTGGACTGGGTTCCCACCAGGCTGTTGGCACTGGACAGGGCCCCCAGCGCAATGAAACCGGTCGTATCATCGCCCCAGGTGACTGCGCCCGCATCGGTCGCCGCACCGTTGTCCCAGTTCGGGTTGACGAGCACGAAGTTGCCGTTGTTCAGCGTCGAGACAATATTGCCGACACGGTCGTTCGGGCTCGAGCCGAAGACACTGTTGGCAGCGGAGACAAGACCTGGACTCGCAAACCCGGTCAACCCGTTGCCCCAGGTCACTGCTCCGGCCTGCGCTGCGTTGACATACTTCCAGTTCGGGCTGCGAACCAGAAAGTTGCCGGAGCTCAGCTGCATGGTACCGCCGCTGCCCACGGCATCGCCAGGATCTCCGCCCACCAGGCTCACACCGTCGCTGGCAGAGACGACGCCGGCGGTCACGCTGGTGCCGGAGGCAAAACTGACCGCGCCTGCGCCCCCACCCCAGCTCGGACTGTGCACCAGGAAGTTGCCGCTACTGAGTTCCGTGTTGCCGTCACTGCCAACCCGGTCGCCTGATGCGGACCCCAGCAGGCTGTTGGCGGAGGAAACCACGGCCGTCGCGCCGAAACCAGTCACACCGCTGCCCCAGGTCACCGCGCCGGCATTGGGCACGGACGGGGTATTGGCCCAGTTGACGTGGCGGACGACAAAATTGCCGCTGTTGAACAGCGTCTGGATGGTCCCGCCGCCAATCAATTCATTGGCGAACACGCCGAGCAGACTGTTGCTGTTCGTACTGGTGACGTTGTCAGGCGAACCGGTGATCGGCGCATTGCCAACGGCAAAGGTCAAGGCACCACGCGCTCCGTCCCATTGTGGGCTGCGGATCAGGTAGTTGCCGGAAAAACCGACCATCCGGTGACCGCCGGAGCCGACTCGATCATTGGCGTTGGTGCCCACCAGGCTGTTCGTGTTGCCGAGGAGACCGGGGCTGACAAAACCCGTGGCGGCGTCGCCCCAGGTCACTGCTCCGACATTGAGCGTACCGCCGCCATTGCTCCAGTCAGGGTTCAGCACCAGAAAGTGGCCGTTATCCAGAACCCGAACACCAAGCCCGCCTACGTCATCCGTCGTCGCGCCGCCGACGATGCTCAGCCCATCGCTGGCACCGACCACACCCGATATCGCGCTGCCGCCCCGGCCGAAGGAAACCGCCCCGCGTCCGCCAGACCATTGGGGGCTGGCGACCATGTAGTTGCCACTGGCAAACGACTCGGTGATGCCGCTGCTGCCGATCCGGTCGCCCATGTTGCTGCCCACCAGGCTATTCGCACTGGTGATCAGCCCCGGTATGGCAAATCCCGTGAGTTGGCTGCCCCAGGTGACTGCACCCGCCAGCGTTGCAGCACCATTGGACCAGTTCGGGCTGCTGACGACAAAATTGCCGCTGTTGTTGTAGAACACCGTCGTGCCGCCGCTGCCCAGGTTGTCACCAGTGGCCGCGCCGACAATACTGAACGTGTCGGATGCGGAGACCGTTCCGGCGGTCAGGCTGTTGCCAAGGGCAAAACTGACGGCGCCGGCACCACCACCCCAGGTGGGGCTGCGCACCAGGAAATTGCCGCTGTAGAGCTGGATGATTCCGCCACTGCCGATCGCGTCACCCGCAGACGAACCCACGATGCTGTTGCCAGCCGATACAACGGCCGTCGTCCCGAAACCGGTTGACCCGCTGCCCCAGGTTGCCGCACCTGCATTGGCCGCGCCGGCGTTGTTCCAGTTCGGGTGAACCACCACGAAATTGCCGCCGCCGCTGTAAAACAGGTGCTCCACGCTTCTGTCGCCAATGGCATCACCGGGGTTGGATCCCAGCAGGCTGTTGCCCGCCAGGCTGGTCAACAGGTCGGGGGTTCCGGTGATCGGTGCGTTACCACTGGCAAATGTCAAGGCACCTCGGGTGCCGTTCCACATGGGGCTGCGGATCAGGTAGTTGCCGGCGTTTGCGACCGTCTCGATACCATCGGAGCCCACGGCGTCATTGGCACTGTTGCCAAGCAGGCTGTTGGCGGCACCAAGGGGCCCGACCACGCCGTTGGCTGTGTCGTACCAGGTGACGGCGCCCGACGCGGTGCCGTTGACGCTGGCGTCTGGGCTCACCACGGCATAGTTCCCGCTGCCGAGCGCAAAAAAGCCGCCATTGCCCAATCGATCACCGGGAGCGGCTCCCACCAGGCTGTTGCCGGTCCCCGGCGAGGCGTTGATGGTTCCGGTGGCACCGAGCGCCAGGTTGGATATGTAGGTAAAGGCTCCGGCACTGCCATTCCAGTTCGGCGACCGGATCACACCCTTGCCGGTGAAAAAGTTGACCAGCCCGCCGCTGCCGACTGCATCACCGTCGGCCGATCCGACCAGGCTGTTCGCACTGTTCACCGCCCCAGTGGTCGTGCCCCCAACTGCGTCGAACCAGGTCACCGCCCCCTTGCCATTGCTCCAGTTCGGCGTGAACACGACGTACTTGCCATTGAACAGGTTCTGGAACCCGCCGCTGCCCAGGCCGTCACCAGCCGAAGCGCCAACCAGGCTGTTGGTCGGCCCCAAGGCACCGCCGAGCGGCGCCACGCCGTTGGTCCAGGTCAAGGCGCCCGCCGATGCGCTCCACAGCGGACTGCGGATCACGGCATTCCCGCCTGACACAGACAGCAGCCCGCCACTTCCGACCTGGTCTCCCGCGCTGCTGCCGCGCAGGCTGGAGAGCAAGGCCCCGGTGGTGCCATCGAACTGGTACACGGCGCCGGAGTTGTTGCCGGCGAAATCGTCGTTCGGATTCGAGACCAGGATGTTGCCACCCAGCAATTGGAGGGTCTGGCCAAAGAAATTGTTGTTGCCCGGGTTCGGATCAACCAGCTCGACGCTGACACCAGGGATGACCGCCGATGACTGGATCAGGATGAATTTCGGGTCCAGCAAAAAGGTGCCCGCAGAGCCAAACGATGCACCTGCGTTAGCCAGACCGTCAAACTGGGTCTCGGCCTTGCCCGACACTTCGATGAAGCCGCCATTGCCGCCGACCGGTCCGCCGCGCGCCTGCAGGCTGCCGGCGAACCGGTTCACGCCATCAGCCCAGGTGACGATGCTGCCACCATCGCCATCGATCCGTGCTCCGGCGTGCAACTGCACCGCGCCATTCGCAAACAGGTTCTGGGCGTTCGCCACGCTGGCGTCTCGGCCCGCACGACCACCGCCAATGCGGATGTTTCCGCCTCCCGCGTCGCCGTCAACCGATACCTGCGCCGCCGTCAGGCTGATGTCGCGCCCCGTCAGCGTGACGCTGCCGCCGATGCCGCCAGCGGCGCTGGCGTCGATACGCGCGGACGAGTAAAGGTTGCCGTCGCCATTGGCATCGGTATCGACCAGCAACTCGACAGTTCCGCCCCGCATTGCGCCACGCGCCGACACCTGCGCCGACTGATCCTGGATCAGCCGGCTGGCGATCTGCACTGTGACCGAGCCGCCCAGCGTATCGCGGCCTTCCGCTCGCACAACCCCGGACTGCACCATCCGATGCGCCCGGACCTCGACCGCGCCACCCCGTCCGCCACTGGCGTCGATAGCGGCTCCAGCGTCGATCGACACATATCCGGACGATGCCTGAACGTCAACTGTGCCGCCGCGTGGCGTGGCCTGGATCGGATCCGCACCGGCTGTCGCCTCGGCGCTGACCTGGGCCCCGGCCTGCAGCTGGATGTTGCCTTGGTGCGAGGCAACCTGCACCATGCCACCTTGGTTGATGCCGCTGGCAATGCTGCGGCTGCCGGCTCCTAACGTGACGTCGCCTTGCGCCTTGAGCACCAGGCGGCCTCCGTCCAGTATCAGCGTCTGCGCTTGCACGATGCCCGAGTGCCGCAGCGTTCCGGCAAATACACCAACCGCACCACCTTCCAGCCGCCCCAGATTGACGACCGCATTGCTGCGGTTCTGGACCTCAAAAGTGATGTCGTTGAGATTGCGACCGGTGATCTCGACCATTTCCCCGGCAGCCAGCACGACGTTGCCACCCTCCGAGCGGATCACGGCATTGCCATCGGTTCCGACGTTGGGTGCTATCAGATAGACATCGCCATTGCCGGAGCTGATGCGACCCTGCACCTGAATGTCGCCCGCCACGCCATCGCGGGCAAACCGGAACTTGCCGGCCTTGAAGTCCTCGTCGTTCAGCGACAACGTGGACGCGACAAACCCTTGCGTGTCGATGACGCTGCCGGCGCCGAAAACAACCCCGTTGGGATTGATCAGAAACACCTTGCCATTGGAGCCCAGCGTACCATCGATCTGGCTCTTGAGCGCCGGGTTGTGCGCCTGCACCCGATTAAGCACGGTGCTGGCCGCGTTTTGCTGCTGAAAGAAGGTCGTCTCACCGGCACCGATCGAGAAATGCTGCCAGTTGATGATGGCGCCCGGCGTGTTCGCGACCGTCAGCTTGTTGCCCTGGGTCTGTATCGTGGCCTGGCCATGCACGACGACGGCGCCCCCCGGATTGGCCTGGACGCACTGCGGCGCCATGCCATAGATCGCCGCCAGCGCCACGACCAGTGCACGCCGCCGGCGGGTTGTCCGCAAAACGCCTGAAACTGATGTGACCATGGTGTGAAACCCCTGCAGTCCAAAAAAATCGACCCGTTGTCGCCTGAAAACGACGCGGTGACCGCCAAAACGGATGCGCCAAAACGGAGAAATAACAACACAACGTCACGCCTGCGCATCCACCACGCCTTTTTGCCTCGGCAGAAACACCGGGCGATCCCAGGTTGTCTGCCCACCCTGTGGGGGCCAGGCGCGAAGCGGCTCGGTTGGGAGCACTCTGCACAGCATGGCTCAACCCCACAAATTGGGTCACATTTCGACGCGTTTGTCTACCCTGCAATACAGGGTGCAAACCACGGTGCAATACACGCGCAGGGCCTCGACGGTCCGTTCCGAGGTGTAGCAGGGCGTCTTCGGCGCCGCCATTGCGACAGCAACTTGCGGCCGCCATCCCGAAGGTGCATACTGGCCATCCCTTCATCTCTGCCCTCAGGGTCCGCTGCCATGACGTTATGTCCCATCGCCCTGTTTGCCGGATGCGAGAAATGTCCGGCGTTCAAGGTGTGCCCGCTCAAATTGGTCATCGGTGACATGCCGCGCAGGTCGGACGCAATATCGCCAAAGGCGTCGGAGTCGGCGCGCAAGCGCTCCGGTGGTTCGTCCAAGCGCTGACAGCGCGCGCAGGCCGCCGACAACCGCCGCTGAACCCGGCACGCCGCGAGGCCCCACTGCGCGAGGCTGGATAATCCGGGCCCATGAACCCTTTGTTGGGCCTGCTGCAGGCCTATCCCTTCGAGCGTCTGCGCACGTTGTTCGCCGATGTTACGCCCCACCCCGACTACCGGCCCATCAGCCTGGGCATCGGCGAGCCGCGCCATGCAACGCCGCCTTTCATTGCCCAGGCCTTTACCGACGCGTTGAACCGCCAGCCCAGCGGACTGGCCAGTTACCCATCCACCGCCGGTGATCCGGCGCTTCGGCGCGCCTGCGCGGACTGGTTGCAACGGCGCTACGGTCTGCAGGTCGATGCATCGAGCCAGGTGCTGCCGGTCAACGGCTCGCGCGAGGCCTTGTTCGCGTTGGCACAGACCGTCGTCGATCCAGGCGCGTGCGGATCGGTTGCAGGTGAAAAACCGTGGGTGGTGTGCCCGAATCCGTTCTACCAGATCTACGAGGGCGCTGCGCTGCTGGCCGGTGCCCGGCCCTGGTTCGTGGCCGCCGACCCAACGCGCAATTTTGCGCAGGACTGGGACGCCGTGCCCGAAGCGGTGTGGGCCCGCACCCAGCTGCTCTACGTTTGCTCACCCGGCAACCCGGCCGGCGCCGTGATGCCGTTATCGGAGTGGAAAAAACTGTTCACGCTGAGCGACCGGCACGGCTTCGTCATCGCCTCGGACGAGTGTTATAGCGAGATCTATTTTCGCGACGAACCGCCGCTGGGCGGATTGCAGGCTGCTTCGCTGCTCGGACGTCACGACTTCCGGCGCCTGATGGCCTTCACCAGTTTGTCCAAACGCAGCAGTGTGCCGGGGTTGCGCAGCGGTTTTGTCGCGGGTGACGCCGCGCTGATCCAGGCATTTCTGCTTTACCGGACCTACCATGGCAGTGCGATGAGTCCGGTTGTGCAGGCGGCCAGTATCGCGGCCTGGGGCGACGAGGCCCATGTCGTGGAGAACCGGGCGCTGTACAGGGCCAGGTTCGAGCGCATCACGCCGATCCTGTCCGAGGTGCTCGACGTGGCCTTGCCTGACGCCGCTTTCTATCTCTGGGCGGGCGTGAGCGGCAGCGACACCGCATTCGCACGCGACCTGCTCGCTCTTTACAATGTGACAGTGCTGCCCGGCAGCTTTCTGGCCCGGGACGTCAATGGCGTCAACCCCGGTACCGGACGCATCCGGATGGCGCTGGTGGCCGAGACCGCAGAATGCGAAGAAGCCGCGCACCGCATCGTGCAGTTCGTGCGGGACGCGCGCTGACAGGGCGCACTTTTTTCATCGACTACAACCCGCAATATGACCGACCAACTGCAAAAGATCATTGAAACCGCGTGGGACAACCGCGCCGACTACTCCGCCAAGTCGGCGCCCCGGGAGGTCGTTGACGCGGTCGATCACGTCATCGACGGCCTGGACGGCGGCACGCTGCGCGTGGCCACGCGTGACGGTGTCGGCCAGTGGACCACGCACCAATGGATCAAGAAAGCGGTGCTGCTGAGTTTCCGGCTCCGGGACAATAAGGTCATGCGTGCCGGCGACCTGGGTTTCTTCGACAAGGTGCAGACCAAGTTCGCCGACCAGGACGAAGCTGCGTTGCGCGCCAGCGGCGTGCGCGTCGTACCGCCGGCTGTCGCGCGCCGGGGCAGTTACTGCGCCAGGGGCGTGGTGCTGATGCCGTCTTACG
>Ga0105047_10013627_pt1 | contig 12975 bp, 9 predicted proteins | sample MAT04_FD_78384 | JGI IMG/M metagenome (GOLD analysis project Ga0105047, IMG submission 78384) | Freshwater microbial communities from Lake Fryxell liftoff mats and glacier meltwater in Antarctica - MAT-04 (megahit assembly) | ecosystem: Environmental > Aquatic > Freshwater > Ice > Liftoff... | reverse complement strand
GCCTGACCGCGCAGGCACTCGGCGCCCGGGATGCCGACGAGATGGTGGCGGCGCTGGGCCGCGCCCTGCTGGTGGCCCTGGTGGCCGGCGCCGGCATGCTGGTGCTGCAGTGGCCGATCCGCGAGGCCGCTTTCGCCGTGCTCGATGCCAGCGCGTCCGTGGAGGGCCTGGGCCGCAGCTATTTCGACATCCGCATCTGGGCGGCCCCGGCGACATTGGCCAACTATGCCCTGCTGGGCTGGTTCATCGGATTGGGGCGCACCGACATCGCACTGGTACTGCAGTTGCTGCTGAACCTGACCAATATCGTGCTGGACCTGTGGTTTGTACTCGGACTGGGCTGGGGCGTGCCCGGTGTGGCGGCCGGCACCGTGCTGGCCGAGGTGCTGGCAGCGGTGGCCGGTGTGATGCTGGCCCTGCGCCACGCGCGCGGCATGGGCACGCGCTGGCAGCCCCGCAAACTGCTCGCCCCCGCGCAGCTGCGGCGCACCATCGTCGTCAACAGCGACATCATGGTGCGCTCGCTCGCGCTGATCTTCGTGTTTGTCTGGTTCATGGCCCAGGGCGCGGCGCAAGGTGACGTGCGGCTGGCAGCCAACGCGGTGCTGATGCAGTTCATCGCGATCAGCGCGTACTTCCTGGACGGCCTGGCCTTCGCCGCCGAAGCCCTGGTCGGCCGCGCCGTGGGAGCGATGCGCCGCGCCGCGCTGGCCACGGCGGCGATCCGCACCAGCCTGTGGGCTGGCTGCGTCGCCGCGCTGATCGCGCTGGCATTGCTGCTGTTCGGACCGATGCTGATCGACCTGCTCAGTGTCGACGCAGCGGTGCGCGAAGCCGCGCGCAACTACCTCCCGTGGGCCATCGGAGCGCCACTGCTGGGCGTGTGGGCGTTCCAGCTCGACGGCATCTTCATCGGCGCCACCCGCACCGCCGAGATGCGCAACGCGATGCTGCTGTCCACCGCCATTTTCCTGCTCGCCTGGTGGTTGCTCCAGCCTTGGGGAAACCACGGACTGTGGGCAGCGCTGTACGTGAACTACATCGCGCGCACCGCGACGCTGCTGTGGCATTACCCGGCACTGCTGCGGTCGGTTCCGGATTGAGCCGCTGTCCTGCAGTGGCCGTCTGGCGCACGGCCAAGGCGCGCCAAACGGCGGCGATGAGCGCGCGTTCCTACAATGGACCAAACCCGAACCACACTGCACGGAGAAACACATGCTCGTCGAACGTATCTGGACTGGCAATGCCTACCGCAACTTCAACTACCTGATCGCCTGCCCCGAGACCGGTGAGGCGCTGGCCATCGATCCGCTGGACCATGAGAAGTGCCTGGGCGCGGCCAGGGTGCGCGGCTGGCAGATCACGCAGTTGCTCAACACGCACGAACACCAGGACCATACCGGCGGCAATGCAGCCATCGTCGCGGCCACCGGCGCCAAGGTGATTGCACACCACAAGGCCGGCAGCAAGATCGCGGGCATGGACCGTGGCGTGAAAGCGGGCGACGTGATCCGGGTCGGCAAGACGGTGGAGCTCGAATGTCTGGATACACCTGGGCACACCCTGTGCCATATCTGCCTGCGCTCGCACACCGAGCAGCCGGCGCTGTTTTCCGGCGACACCTTGTTCAACGCCGGGGCTGGCAACTGCCACAACGGCGGCAATGTGGATGACATGTACACCAGCTTCGTCGACCAACTGGCCCAACTGCCGGAGGATACCCAGGTCTACCCCGGCCACGACTACATCGAAAACAACCTGAAGTTCACGCTTGACCGCGAGCCGGACAATACGGCTGCGAAAGCGCTGCTGCCCCAGGTCGCCGACCACGACCCGGCAACGTCGGTTGTGACGACGCTGGCCCAGGAAAAGCACCACAACACTTTCTTCCGGCTCGCCAACCCGATGGTGATCGATCGGCTGCGCGCGCGTTTCCCCGACCTGCCGGCGAACCCGGACGCGCGCACCGTGTTCACGAAACTGCGCGAACTCCGCAACAGCTGGTAGACCCCACCACGTCACTGGCGGCCATGCAGCACGACTCAGCCCTGCGGGAATCGGTGGCAGCGGCGCTGCGCCACTTCCCTTTGCAGACCTTGCCCGACGGCCGGCAGGGGCGCGCCGCAGTCGCACTGGTCATCTCCGATACAGGCCATGGCGCGGCCTGGGGCGGACTGCCGCAGCACGCATGCTGGAGCACCGAGGCTGCGCTGATCCTGACCCGGCGCGCAGTCCACCTGCGCCGCCATGCCAACCAGTGGGCGCTGCCCGGCGGGCGTATCGACGGCGACGAGACACCCGAACAGGCCGCGCTGCGCGAGCTGCGCGAAGAAGTGGCGCTGGACCTGCCGCCAGAGGCGGTACTGGGTCGCCTCGACGATTTTTCCACCCGCTCGGGATTCACCATCACGCCGGTCGTGCTCTGGGCAGGCGATGCGCGTGCGATGGTCGCCAATGCCGACGAGGTCGCCTCGATCCACCGCATCGCACTCGACGAATTTTTGCGTCCGGATGCGCCGATGCTCGAGCCCGGCCCACACGCGGAGCCGGTGCTGCGCATGCCGGTGGGCGACAGCTGGATCGCAGCGCCGACTGCCGCATTCCTGTACCAGCTGCGGGAGGTCTGCCTGCTCGGACGCGCCACCCGCGTCGCGCATTTCGAGCAACCCGATTTCGCCTGGCGCTGAGCCGGGGTTCAGTCCCATGGCCAGCCGCCCAGGCGCGCGACCTGCGCGCGCAGGTCGCGCGCCCAGCTGCGCCGGTCGCGCCCGTCGGCCTGCTGCGCCTGGCCGAAACGCACGACCGCCCGCAACTCCCGGGTCTGCAGCAGGCGCCAGATCGAACCCACCAGCGACTCATCGCCAACATAGCTGGCGGCCTGGCTGGTATTGCCCTGCAGATCGACATAGCGCAGCGCGACCGGCTGCACCGGCGCGGGTGCCGAGATGGCGGCCTGGATCAGGTTGGCATGGAACGGCAGTAGTGCGGCTCCATCCCCCGTCGTGCCTTCGGGAAACACCATCAGGATGTCGTCGTCGCGCAGCGCCTGCACCATGTCGTGTACCACCCGCATCGCGTCACGGCGCGAAGCCCGTTCGATAAACAGTGTGCCGACGCCAGCAGCCAGTCGGCCCACGATCGGCCAGCGGCCGACGTCGGCCTTGGAGACGAAGCGGCAGTGATGGGCCGCATGCAGCACGGTGATGTCGAGCCAGGACACATGGTTGCACACCAGCAGCATCGGCCCGATTGCGGGCGGCGTGCCGCAGACTTCGAGCGTCACACCCAGCCGCAGCAGCATGGCCGATGACCAGGCCTGCACCCGCAGGTCGCGCTCGGCGGGCGTCAGGCGCGGAAACTGCCAGACGATGGTAGCGAGGCCGCGCAGCAGATGGGCCAGCACGCGACAGGCTCGCCAGGCGGCTCGGAGCGGCCTCACGCTTCGAACGCGAGGTATCCGCCCACGATGGTGCAGCGCACCTTCGATCGCATGGCGTAACCGGAGAACGGCGTGTGTTTGCCCTGGCTGCGCAGCGTATCCGCGTTGATCATCCACTCGGCATTCGGGTCATAGACACACACGTCGGCCAGACCGCCGACAGTCAGTCGGCCGGCGCCGCAGCGCACGGCGTCCAGGCCACCGGTCATGATGTCGGCCGGTGCACTGGTGAGCACCTGTAGCGCGCGGCGCAGTTCGACGCCACCGTCTTCGGCCCACTTGAGCGCCATGCCCAGCAGCAGTTCGACTGCGCTGGCCCCGGCCTCGCTTTCGGCAAACGGCAGCGTCTTCTGGTCTTCGTCGACCGGGCTGTGGTCCGACACCAGTGCGTCGATGGTGCCGTCGGCCAGCGCCCGGCGGATCGCATCGCGGTCGCGTTGCTGGCGTAGCGGCGGCCTGAGGTGCGAGCGGCTGTCGAAATAGCCGATGTCGGTGTCGATCAGATGCAGCGAGTGGATGCTGACATCACAGGTCAGCGGCAGGCCCTCGGCCTTGGCCTTGCGCACCAGTTCCAGCCCGGCCGCGCTGCTGATACGGCACAGGTGCACCCGCGCGCCAGCCGCGCGCATCAACTCGACAATACTGAAGATGGCGATCGTTTCGGCCACCACCGGAACGCCAGACAGACCCATGCGGGTGGCCAGCGGGCCGCTTGCGACGACCCCGGAACCCAGGTCGCGGTCCTGCGGATGCAGCCACACCGTGTAGCCGAAGGTGCTGGCGTATTGCAGCGCGCGCGACAACATGTGCAGCGTGGGCAACGGTACGTCGGCCTGCCCGAAACCGATGCAGCCGGCCTGCGTCAGCGACACCATCTCGGTCAGCACCTCGCCGCGCAGGCCGCGCGTCAGCGCCCCGAGCGGGAACACCCGGCACTGGTGCAACTTTTCCGAGCGAAAACGCAGCATCTCGACCAGGCCGGGTTCGTCCAGTACCGGATCGGTATCGGGTGGACAAACCAGGCTGGCGACACCGCCGGCCACCGCCGCGGCCATCTCCGACTGCAGCATGTGGGCATGTTCATGGCCAGGCTCACGCAACCGAACCGCCAGGTCGACCAGGCCGGGCGCGACGACGCAATCGACGGCATGGATGGTCTTGTTGGCATGGAAATCCGACGGCGCGGCGCCGATGGACACGATGCGGCCCGCGGCCACTGCCAGGTCACAGACCTGGTCCAGCCCGCTCGCGGGGTCGATGACTCTGCCGCCCTTGATCAGTATCTTCATGACTGCTTGCGCCTCAGTTCGCCTCGTTGCCGGCGACCAGGCTCATGACCGCCATGCGCACGGCGATGCCGAAGGTCACCTGCGGCAGGATCACGCTCTGCGTGCCGTCGACCACATCGGAGGCAATCTCCACGCCACGGTTGATCGGCCCGGGGTGCATGACGATGGCGTCGGGCTTGGCCAGCTGCAGCATCTCGCGCGTCAGGCCGTAACTCATGAAGTACTCCTGCGCCGAGGGCAGCAAGGCGCCGCTCATGCGTTCGTTCTGCAGCCGCAGCGTGATGATGACGTCGCAGTCGCGGATGCCTTCCTTCAGGTTGTGGCACACCCGCACACCCATCTGCGCCAGGTCGGCCGGAACCAGTGTCTTGGGGCCGACCACGCGTACCTCGGCGGCGCCCAGCGTGGTCAGGCCATGGATGTCGGAGCGCGCGACGCGCGAGTGCAGCACGTCGCCGACGATGGCCACCGTGAGGTTGGAGAAATCCTTCTTGTAGTGCCGGATCGTGAACATGTCCAGCAAGCCTTGCGTGGGATGCGAATGCCGGCCGTCACCGGCGTTGATCACATGGACATGCGGCGCGACGTGTTTGGCGATCAGGTAGGGCGCACCCGACTCGCCGTGGCGCACGACGAAGATATCGGCTGCCATGGCGCTCAGGTTGGCGATGGTGTCGAGCAGCGACTCACCCTTGGACGCCGACGAACGCGCGATGTCCAGGTTGATGACGTCGGCGCTCAGCCGCTTGGCCGCGATCTCGAACGTGGTGCGGGTGCGGGTGGAGTTTTCAAAGAACAGGTTGAACACGCTGCGCCCGCGCAGCAGCGGCACCTTCTTCACTTCACGGTCGTTGACGCTGACGAAACTCTCTGCCGTGTCCAGCACCTGGCGCAGGATGCTGGCCGGAAGGCCTTCGATCGACAACAGGTGGACCAGTTCGCCGTTCTTGTTGAGCTGGGGATTACGTCGGTACAACACACTGCGCTCTTTTGGGTTCTACTCGGTTCGCCGGCCGCGCCGGCGTGTAGCGGTCATGATGGCTGCTTCTCGATCACGACCGACAAGACGCCAGCCGCGTCGCGCCGCAGCGCGACCATGTTGTTGGCGGGCAACTCGACCCGCGCCGCCGCGAAGTCGGCCTGTATGGGCAACTCGCGCCCGTTGCGATCAATCAGCACCGCCAGCGTGACGCTGGCCGGCCGGCCATAGTCATAAAGCTCGTTGACGACAGCGCGGATCGTGCGTCCGGTGTAGAGCACATCGTCGATGACAATGATGTGCGCTCCATTGACATCGAAACCCAGCCGGGTCGGCTCGCGCGCCGACAGGCCGCGTTGCGCAAAGTCGTCGCGGTGCATGGCCGAAGACAACACGCCATGTTCGCCGGGCAGGGCCAGCTCAGCCTGCAATCGCTCAGCCAGCCAGGCACCGCCGGTGGCAATACCGACCAGCTGGCTGGTGGGCCGGCGCAAGGCGCCGACGCCGCGCACCAGCGCTTGGAGCAGCGCGGGCAAGTCACGCACCCGCTCGGCCGCGTGCGCGGCCAGATCGTCAGCCGTCGATCCGGTGCTCATGCAAGACTGCGCAGGAATTGTTCGAGGATGATGCAGGCCGCGCCGGCATCGGGATCGTGCGCGCCGTCGGCCACGGCTTCGGTCGTGCTGTAGCGTTCATCGACCTCGAACACCGGCAGCTGGAACCGGCCGCGCAGGCTGCGGGCGAACTTGCGCGCCAGGCGGGTGTTCTCGTGTTCGGCGCCGTCGGGATGCAGCGGGATGCCAACCACCAGGGCCTGTGGCTGCCACTGGGCGACCTGCTTTCCAACCAGGTCCAGCCGCTGCCGCGCCTCGCGCGCCTGGATCGTGGCCAGCGGCCGCGCCTGGCCCAGCAGCCGTGAGGCATATGCGACCCCGGTGCGCCGACTGCCGAAGTCCAGCGCCAAGAAACTGTGCATGTCTGCGCCCAGCTGCGCATACTGCAGCGGCTGCAGCGCCGACTCAGGCATGACCCGCCTGCGGCGACAGCATCCATACCTGAAGACCGAGCAACTCCAGTGCCTTGTCGTAACGCTGGTCAACGGGTGTGTCGAAGATCACCGACAGGTCGGCATCGACCGTCAGCCAGCTGTTGTCGCCCAGTTCGGATTCGAGCTGCCCTTCGCCCCAGGCGGAGTAGCCGAGCGAGACCAGCACCCGGCGCGGGCCGTTGCCGGTGGACAGTGCCTCCAGCACGTCCTTGGACGTGGTCATCTCCAGCCCGCCGGGGATGGACATCGTGGAGGCATAGACGGGTTCGTCCGGCTTGTCGGCCAGGGCAAAGAACGGTTCATGCAGCACGAAGCCGCGGTCGGTCTGCACCGGACCACCCTGGAACACCGGCAGCTGGCGCAGGTCGTCGCGTCCAAGCGGCAATTGCACCTTGTCGAACAGACCCATGAGGTTGATGTCGCTGGGCTTGTTGATGACCAGTCCCAGAGCGCCACGCTCGCTGTGTTCACACACATAGACCACGCTGCGCGAGAATGCCGCATCGTCAAGCCCGGGCATGGCGATCAGAAAATGATGTGTCAGATTGAACGGCGCAGAATCGGCAGGCATCCAGGAATTTTAGCGGCCCCCATGAACAAAGCCTTTGACACCGGCCTGGTATGGCTGCGACGGGACCTGCGCATCGACGACAACGCCGCCCTGCAGCTGGCTCTGGCGTCGTGCCGCCAGGTCCATTGCGCCTTCGTTTTCGATTCCGACATCCTCGATCCATTACCCCGCGCGGACCGACGCGTCGAATTCATCCGCGAGTCGCTGGTCGAGCTGGATCAGGCCTTGCGCGAGGCCAGCGGCCAGCCGAACGCCGGACTGATCGTGCGCCACGGCGCGGGCGCGCAAACCATCGTCGCGCTGGCGCGCGAACTGGGCGTACAGTCGATTTTCGCGTCCCATGACTACGAGCCGCAGGCCATCGAACGCGACCGCGTGGTGCTCGGCGCGCTGGCCCAGGCGGGCATTGCGATGCACACGGTCAAGGACCAGGTGGTGTTTGAAGGGCGCGAATTGCTCACCCGCGCCGGTACACCCTACACCGTGTTCACACCCTACAAGAAGGCTTGGCTGGCACTGGTAGATGCACACCACCTGCGCAGCCATGACTGCCTGGCGCATATCGATGCGCTGGCACCGCGCCCGCAGGCGCTGCGCCAGCCGGTTCCCCTGCTGGCCGAGATCGGCTTCGAGGCGACCAACCTGTCACAGCTGCGTATTCCGACCGGCAGCACCGGGGCGCGCAGCCTGTTCGCCGAATTCTTTGAACGCATGGACCAGTACCATGCGACGCGTGACTTTCCGGCGGTCAAGGGCCCGAGTTACCTGGGCGTGCATCTGCGTTTCGGCACCCTGTCGATCCGTCGGCTCGCGGCCGCCGCTCTGCAGGCCAGCATCGCTGGCAGCGCCGGTGCGTCGGTCTGGCTCGGTGAACTGATCTGGCGCGAATTCTATTTCCAGATCCTGACCCATTTCCCGCATGTCGCCCAGTCCAGCTTCAAGCCGGAGTACGACGCGATCCGCTGGCAACACGGTGCCCGGGCAGAAAAGCTGTTCGCGGCTTGGTGCGAGGGCCGCACCGGATACCCGATCGTCGACGCGGCGATGGCGCAGATCAACCAGACCGGTTACATGCACAACCGACTGCGCATGATTGCCGGCAGCTTCCTGGTCAAGGATCTGGGCATCGACTGGCGCTGGGGCGAACGGTATTTCGCCCGGCATCTCAACGACTTCGACCTGTCGGCCAACAACGGCGGCTGGCAATGGGTGGCATCCAGCGGCTGCGACGCCCAGCCCTGGTTTCGGATCTTCAATCCGATCCGCCAGAGCGAGAAATTCGATCCGCAGGGCAAGTTTATCGGGCGTTACCTGCCGCAACTGGCAAAGCTGCCTGCGCAGGTGATCCACGCGCCGTGGCTTTGCGGTGAAATCGAGCTCGCTTTAGCCGAAGTGCGGCTGGGCGACAACTACCCACAACCCATCGTCGCACACGATACCGCGCGGGAGCAGACACTGACCCGCTATGGTGTGGTCCGCAAGCCCAGACCCGACCCGCCGGGCACAATACCGGGCGCCATGCCGGGCACTCGGCCGCGTCGAGTCCGGGATTGACCGCCGCAGGCGTGCTCAGACAGTCGCCTCCGCCTCCACCGGTAACGCGCAATAGTGACGCAACAGGCCCAGCAACTCGTCTTCCGCGTACGGCTTGCCCAGGTAGTGGTCGACGCCGAGTTCGGTCGCCAGCTCGCGGTGTTTCTCGGCGATACGCGAGGTGATCATGATGATCGGCAGACTGCGCATGCGCTCGTCGCCGCGGATGTTGCGTGCCAGGTCGAAACCGTCCATGCGCGGCATCTCGATGTCCGACAACACGACCGCCGGCAGTTCCTCCTGCAATTTCGCCAGGGCCTGCAGACCATCGTTGGCCAGCACGACACGAAACCCTTCGCGCAGCAACAGGCGTTGCGTGACCCGGCGCACGGTGATCGAGTCGTCGACCACCATGACCAGCGGAGTCAACATGCCCGCCGCGGGCGTGGCCGTCTGTGGCGCGGCGGCACCGGCATTGGCCAGCGCCAGGCGCGCGCTGGCCTGCATCTGCAGCGCCGCCTCGCCATACACCGTGGCCAGCGCCACCGGGTTGTAGATGAGCACCACGGCGCCCGAGGCCAGCACCGACATGCCGGTCAGGCCGGGCATGCGCGAGAGCTGTGGCCCGAGGTTCTTGACCACCACCTCCTGGTTGCCCAGCACCTCGTCCACATGGACCGCCACCCGCCGCCCGGCGCTGCGAAACACCAGCACCGGCAGGTGCCTGGAGGCCGGTGCGTGGCTCGCACCCGAGGCCTGCAGCAGGGCGCCGGCCCAGAAAAAAGGCATCTGCTCGCCACCGTGGTTGAACACCCGCGTCTGGTAGGACTGCTCGATCTCCGGTGCCGGAACCCGGCGCACGATCTCGACCAGGTTCGATGGCACGCCCATCGACAATTCGCCCAGGCGCAACATCACGACCTGCGTGACCGCCGTCGTCAACGGCACGACCAGCTTGAACTGGGTACCGCGCCCGGGTTGGCTGGTGGTCTCGATGCGGCCGCCGAGCGCGTCGACTTCGGCACGCACCACGTCGAGCCCGATACCACGGCCGGAGAGTTCCGTCACGTTGTCGGCGGTGGAAAAACCCGGTGCGAAGACCAGGTTCGCGGTTTCGTCGTCGCCCAGTTCACGATAGGCCGCAACCAGGCCCTTGGCCACGGCTTTGGTGCGGATACGCGCCAGGTCGAGTCCGCCACCGTCGTCGGAGAAAGTCACCGAGACGTCGTTGCCCTCCTGCTGCAACGCGATCACGATGCTGCCGACGCCCGGTTTGCCAGCGGCCTCGCGCAGATCCGCTGGCTCTATGCCGTGGTCGATCGCGTTGCGCAGCATGTGTTCGAAGGCTGGCACCATGCGCTCGAGCACGCTGCGGTCGAGCTCCATCGAACCGCCAACGATGTCGAGCTTGACCTGCTTGCCCACGCCCTTGGCGGTCTGGCGCACCACACCGTACAGGCGTTCGGAGACCGACTCGAACTCGATCATCCGGGTACGGAGCAGATCGCGCTGCAGCTCGCGCGCCTGGCGCGCCTGGGCAATCAGGTCGTCTTCGGCGCCCTGCATCGCGCGCTGCAGCTGGCGCTGCACCGTGGCCACGTCGGACACCGACTCGGCCATGATGCGGGTCAGCTCCTGCACCCGGGTGAAACGGTCGAACTCCAGCGGATCGAATTCGCGCGCCTGATCCTTGGCCTGCGCCATGCGCGACTGCATCTGCGTCTCGGACTGCAGCTCGATCTCGCGCAGCTGTTCGCGCAATCGGTCCAGGTTGCCGGTCAGGTCTTTCAACGAGGCCCGCATCTGGGCTACCCGGCCGTCCATGCGCGAGCGGGTGATGATTACCTCGCCAGCCTGATTGACGAGACGGTCCAGCAATGTCGCGGGAACCCGCACGCTCTGGGACGTGACTGCACGCACCGGGCCGGGCAAAGCGGACACACGGTCACGCGAGCGGCGTTCCGCGACCGGCGCAGGCGCCATTCGCGTGTCGGCTGTGGCCACGTCGACCAGCACTGGACCGGAACCGTCGGGCGGCGTCTCGGTGACCGGCCCGTCGTTGCGTCGGCGCACGAACGCACACAGTCCATCGAACAGGGACTGCAGGCTGTCAAACCGGCCCAGTATCGGCTCGAGCCGACTTGCCAGAACCGCCTCGGAACCCAGCGCCTCGATGGCAGACTCCATGCGGTGGGTCAGGTCGCCCAGGCGCATCGCCCCCGCCAGTCGCGCACTGCCCTTGAGCGTATGCAGGACGCGCAAGGCCTCGGTACGGGCCGCGCGCTGATCGGGCTGGGCCAGCCACTGCCGCAGCGCCGACCCCAGTTTCGGAAACAGGTCGGCCGCCTCCTCCTCGAAGATCGGAAACAGGTCGGCGTCGAGTGCATCGACCGCGTCGGAATGTTCCTCGGTTGCCAGGATCAGGGGCGCGGCGCCGGCGTTCGCGCCGCTTGCCGCCAACAGAGCGCCAGCTGGCAGCTCGGTGCTGAAATCGGCATGCAGCACCGACCGCAACGCAGGCTCGATGGCCGCATCCGCGTCCTTCAGGAAGCCGGCTGCAAACTGGTGCAGCAGGCGGCGGATTTCTTCGGCCGCAAGGCTGAAGACCCGTGCATGTTCGGGCCATCCAACGCGGTGCAGCTGCACGTGCAGCAAGGCCTGTTCGAGCAGGCGCGCCAGGTCGGCCACGGTTGAGAACCCCACCGTGGCTGAGCTGCCACCCAGGGCATGCGCCAGGCCGACGGTCGAATCCGGCATCGGCCGATCCAGTTCCAGCGCCCATTCGCTGAGCTCGGTCAGCAGGCGGCGCGACCACTCATCGGCTTCATTCAGGTAGACGTTGTAGAGCGGAATGCCGATACGCAGGTTCCCGATGACCTTGACTGGCTCATCGAGCCCCTCGGTCAGCGAGTCCGCATCGCTGGCAGCAACTCCGTTTCGGTCCTCGGACAGCGGATCGTCGCTGCCGGTCGCGATACCAGCCGACTCGCCTTCCCCGATCGCCTCACCAAAGTCGAAGCCGAGCAAGTCGATCGCGAAGTCGGCCGAACCAGTTTTTTTTTTTGAGCCGTCTTCCCCGGCCAAGCCGAGGTTCTCGGGAGGCGACGACGGGTCGTCGGCAAACGTCCGGGTCGGCTGAAACGCTGCCGCGGCCGCCGAAGCTTCTGGCATCTCCTCGACGGCGCGCTTTGGCGCAGAGGGCTCTGGCACAACCGGCTCCACCGTGGAAGGGTCCCCGGCGGGCTGCCGCGACGGCTCGAATGGCCGCGACGGCTCGAACGGCCGCGACGGCTCGAACATCTGCGTCGGGTCGAAATCGGGTTGCACCCCGCGCGCGCTGGCCTCATCCGGTTGCGCCGCCGATGATTCGGCAGGCAGCTGTGACGCCAGGAACATCTCGGTAGACGCAAATTCGGGCTTGCCTGCGGATACCGGGGCAACCGGTTCTTCGAAGGCCGGATCGTGCGCCGCAGGCGCTGGTTCGGCACCAACGACTCCCTGAGGGCCGCTGCTGTCGACAAACTCCGGCTCGGCCGCATACGCTGCAGGCTTGGCGTCGATGACCGGCTCCGGCGCGGGCGGCTCGATAGCGATCAATTGGCCGTCGGTGCGCAAGGCATCGGCGGCCGCGCGAAACGGCTGCGGTGACCAGCGCGCCGCCTGGCCGGTGGCGATATCCTCGACCCAATCGCCGAACTGGCGCATCGCCTCTCCGCTCAGCTGGCACAAGTCCGCGCTGGCAGGCTTCTGGTCGGCGAGCCAGGTGTTGATCAGCTGTTCCATCGCCCATGCAGCCTCGCCGAACTCCAGCAGGCCCACCATGCGCGAGCTGCCCTTGAGCGTATGGAAAGCGCGCCGCAACGACGTTTGTTCGCCCAGGTTGTTCGGTACTGCCTCGAGTGCGGCTACCGCCTGCAGACCAGTCTGAACCACCTCGCGCGCTTCTTCCAGGAAGATCTCGCGCATTTCGACGTCCTCTTCGGCCTCTGCAACCGGCGCTGGCATGCCAGCCGGCGCGGCCCCCAACGCAGGCGCGGGCTCGACCTGCGCCCCTTCTTGCATGACCCGCGCCTTCTCGCGCCCCATCAACGGACGGAACTCGCCCAAGTCCTCGTC
>Ga0105047_10013624_pt1 | contig 12977 bp, 14 predicted proteins | sample MAT04_FD_78384 | JGI IMG/M metagenome (GOLD analysis project Ga0105047, IMG submission 78384) | Freshwater microbial communities from Lake Fryxell liftoff mats and glacier meltwater in Antarctica - MAT-04 (megahit assembly) | ecosystem: Environmental > Aquatic > Freshwater > Ice > Liftoff... | reverse complement strand
TCTCGGCGCGCTTGCGCTGTTTCGTGGCGTCAATCGGCTCGGGATGGCTGGTGAATCCGCGCACCGGGTTTTCGCGCGGAGCGACGGCGGGCGTGATGATGTCGGCTTTCTCCGGCATGCCGAGGGCGGCGGCGACCTGGTCGTGCAACGCAGCGTCAACGTTCGCAAGGTGTCCGAGCATCCGCAGGCGGATCGCCTTGGTTTCGACCTTCGCGAGCTCAAAAGCGAACGAGCTGACGATGTGCGTCTGTTCTGGCTGCGTCATCGAGCGGAAGAACATTCGCGCTTGCGAGTAGTGGTCGGCGAAAGTCTCGGCCCGCTTACGCTGTTTCGTGGCGTCAATTGGCTCGGGATGGCTGGTGAATCCGCGCGCCGGGTTTTCGCGCGGAGCGCCGCCGTCGAAGCTGTTCGGCTCGTAGTTGACACGGCCCTTGGGCACCTCCATCTGGCGCAGACCGTCGCGCTGGAAGTTGTGCATCGGACAGCGTGGTGCGTTGACCGGGATTTGGTGAAAGTTCGGCCCGCCGAGGCGCGAGAGTTGCGTGTCCTGATAGGAAAAGAGCCGCCCCTGGAGCAACGGGTCGTTCGAGAAGTCGATGCCGGGCACGATGTTCGTCGGGAGAAATGCGACCTGTTCCGTCTCGGCGAAGAAATTGTCCACGTTCCGGTTGAGCACCATTTTTCCGACCACGCGCAGCGGGATGATTTCCTCCGGGATGAGCTTCGTCGGATCGAGCACGTCGAAATCGAGGCCGTCCGCCGTCGCCTGATCGAAGACCTGAAGCCCGAGTTCCCATTCGGGAAAGTCGCCGCGATCGATGGCCTCCCACATGTCGCGCCGGTGAAAGTCGGGATCCGCGCCGTTGATCTTCACCGCTTCATCCCAGAGCACCGACGCGGCACCGAGTTTCGGTCGCCAGTGGAACTTCACAAATCGCGAAACGCCGCCCGCGTCGATCAGTCGAAATGTGTGAACCCCGAACCCTTCGATCATCCGCAACGAGCGCGGGATGGCCCGGTCGGACATGATCCACATCAGCATGTTCATGCTCTCCGGCGTGAGAGAAACGAAATCCCAGAAGTTGTCATGCGCCGAGGCGGCCTGCGGGAAGCCGCGGTCCGGCTCCATCTTCACGGCATGGACGAGGTCGGGAAATTTGATCGCGTCCTGGATGAAGAAAACCGGGATGTTGTTGCCGACCAGATCATAGTTGCCTTCGGTGGTGTAAAACTTCACCGCGAAACCGCGCACATCGCGCGCGAGATCGCCCGAGCCGGCACCGCCGGCGACGGTGGAAAAGCGGGCGAAGACTTCCGTCTTCACCTTGGGATCTTGTAGGAACGCCGCTTTGGTGATGTCGCCCAGCGGCTCATAGACTTGGAAGTAACCGTGCGCCCCGGTGCCGCGGGCGTGAACGATTCGCTCGGGAATCCGCTCGTGATCAAAGTGCGTGATTTTTTCCCGCAGGATGAAGTCCTCCAGGAGCGTCGGCCCGCGCTCGCCCGCCTTGAGCGAGTTTTGATTATCAGCGATCGGCAGTCCGTGATTCGTGGTCAGCGAATCAGCGAGACCGCTGACGGTCTGATGCGTCTCGGCCGGTCGCGATTTTTTCTGGTTTTCAGAAGGCAGTTTCGGAGGAACGGTTCGTCGATTTTGGTTCTTCATAAAATATAAGGCTTGGCGCGAGCGCAGATTGGCCGCGCATTGGGGTCAGTCGCGATTTTATGGCAGTGCTTGAGAGGGTGGGGAGAGGGTTTCAGTTTAGTTCACCGAGTTGATTGCGACATGCCGCCGCCCGGGTTTGACAATCCTAGTTTGATTCTAACCATGGCGCAAAAAGTCCGGGGCTGACTTGTCGCCAACCCCGGAACTTCCGCGTTCCAACTTAACGTCCGTCTCCGTCCGAATCGCCTGGCCGCGCGTTTTCGACACGATTCCAAGCGTCCCGCGTGGCGTGTTTGGCCTTTTCCCACGTGACGTTCGAGTTGCCTTTGGCCTTTTCGTAATCCCGCTGGAGGTTCGACTCCGCTTCCTCGTACTTCTTTCCCGGGTAGCGGGTGAAGCCTTCGTAACCGGTGCGATACGCTGGTTGGTAAGTGTCGTACTTTGCCCCGCGCTCGACGTATGACTGCTTCGCATAATTGCTCTTCCAGTACGCGTCCTCGACGGTTGGATCAATTTTTTCGGCCACGCCTTTGCCGGCGAGTCCGCCTGCGACAGCCCCGGCGACCAATCCTACTGCTGCGCCGATCGGTCCCGCCACGGCCCCAATGGCCGCGCCCGCTGCCGCGCCACCGGCCGCGCCGACACCCGTCCCGACTGGATGCGCTCCCGGTGCTCCCGAAATGGGATCGCGGTTGGCATCCGTACCTTTACGACTGTCTGTCCGATTCTTGTTTTCGTTTTTCATTTGTTTTGTCTTTCTTGGTTGGTTGTTGCATTCCCTGCTCGCCCTTTCACCGCTGGCGCATTCTGGAGCCTTAGTGAGTTCGGGGAGCGAAGAAAACCTTTGCGCGCCGCTTCTTGGACTTCAGCAGGTCCGCGTTTCTCATCCCGTGTGCGCCCGCTTCTGGCTGCTTCGTTCAGTCAAACGCTGCGATTGGCGCGGGGCGGAAACCATCGGCGTCTTGGCGCGGATTTCTTCGCGCCCCGCTGAACCCCGTTCATCCCGCGCCTGCGGAAATTCGCGTGGATCCAACGGTCGTTTTTTGCTGAGCGATCCTTTTGCTTGTCGTGTCTGTGTTTCGTTTTTCATAGTTGAGGTTTGTTGAATACTTCACCGTCAAAGGCACCGGATTTGGGCATCGAATTCCGTTGTCGCTTTGAAAATGACGGGACGGGCGAGGAAGTCCGGATGCTGGCCACCGCTGCGACTTCCTCGCCGGTGTTTCTGGAACGGCGCTCCATCTCAGGTACAACCACGCAACAGGAAGAAGATGAAAAGCACGGGAATCGGCACACCGAGCAACCACAAGAGCGCCCAGCCGATTTTGCCTTCTTTTTGTTTTCGATTCAATAAAGCGCGCATAACTTTCCTTTCTTGGTTGGGGAATTTAGCGGGCTGAACTACCGCCCCACTGGTTGGCGTCGCTTCGTTGACGAACGTCCTTTCGACGGCTTAGAAGCCTCGCCGGAATCGGCCGTCTCGCCGTCGCGCGCCTCGACATTGCTTCCGGCTCGCGCCAACTCCGTGAGGCTATCATCCGCCGCCTTTTCCTGATCGAGAATGTCTTTCAAAAGACCGGCGGCTTTTTTGTGGCCGAGCAACCCCGCCCATTCGTGCAGGCACCCATACGTTGCAATCTCGTAGTGCTCGACTTTCTGGGCGGCGCAGATCAACGCGGCGTTGATGGCCGGCGACCCCTTGAAGTCAGTTGCGATTTCGCCGCCCTCTTCCAGCAGCCCGACCGTGGCTTCGCATTTCTGCCTTTTGGCCTTCTTACCAAAGTCTTGGAAGACCATTTCGAGCTTCGTGACGTGGCCTTCAGTTTCCTTCAGATGAGATCGAAACGCAGACTGCAGGTCCGTACAGGTAGCGGCTTTGGCCATCTTCGGCAGCGCCCGGACGATGCGCTGCTCGGCATCATACATGTCTGCCAGCTCGTCTAGAAATAGAACTTCGAGTGTTTTCATAATTGTTTCTTTGATTGGTTATTGATGGATTTGGGAAGTCCCTGCGGCCAAATCACTTGGCCGCAGGGAACAGTTTTAGCGATTACCGGCCATGGCCACTATAGGCTGCCCCAGTTGGAATCGCTGGTCGGTCGGTGGCCTGGTCTTCCTTTGGGGTCGAAGTCTCCCCCGTGGTGCAGATGTCCTGCGCGCCGGCTTGGGTGAAGATCTCCTTCGCCCGTTTGATTTCTTCGGAGTTCTCGGTGTGGACCGAGATGAGGAGGTTGCCGGCCTTGACCTTGCCCTCATAGCGTTTGGCTTCGATCTCGGGGATGCCCAGGCCGATCAACCCGCCGGCGATACCGCCAGCAGCCGCCCCGATGGCGGCACCGCTCAACGCGGCGATAATCGGACCCGCGGCAATGAACGGCCCAACTCCAGGAATGGCCAAGGCGCCAATCCCGGCGATCCAACCCAAGGCACCGCCAACCACACCGCCGGTGCCCGCACCGGCGACCGCACCTTCCGGAGCTTTCGTGCTCTTTTCGTGCGCGAAATCGCGCGTCGTACTCTTGTCTGGGAAGAGCACGGAGATGTCGTTGTTGGAGAAGTTTGCGCTTTTCAGGCGATCGACAATTTGGTCAGCCTGGTTGCGGGAGTTAGCAATACAGAATACAGATTTCTTTGACATAGATGTTTATCTTTCTTTGATTTGTTTGTTCGTGTTGATGGAAGACCACATTAGTTGTTACCACCGGTGGTCAACGTTACTTCCAGTTGGTTGTCCACGTTATCCGATTTTGCGACCCGATCCGCGATCGCGCCAATGAGGCGCTTTTCTTCCGCGCTGTTGACGGGCCCGCGCAGGGTCACCTGGCCCTTGTTGGTTATGATCTTTACGTTCTTGGCGTTCATCGACATGTTTTTCGTAGCCATTATTTCCTTGCGAATCTGCGCCGTGGTATTTAGGTCGGCCTGGTTGTTGCCTTGGTCGAGCGGAGTCAAGGTGCTGTCATTGCGGTCGCGAACATTGCGTGCTGTGTTGTCGGCGTCAGCCACCGCATCCGTGCGGAAATATGGCTCAACCCGGTAGGCCCGATACACCCCGCCGGCATAGCTGGGCTGGCCTAGGTCCGGCCACTGGTTGGCTTTGAAGTGCGGCGCGTTGCTTAACGCCTCTTTGGAGGCGTCGAGTTGCAGGGTGTCGCGTTCCGTATTGAATCGGAGCGCGGTGGGCGGAACGGCGCTCAACTCATCGCCTAGACCGATGAATCCGCCGGACGAAATGACCACCGCGACGATGCGGCCAGCCGACAGGTCCACCATGAGGTTCTCCACCTTGCCAAGCTTCTCGTCTTGCAAGTTCTTGACCGAGGCACCCATGACCTTGCTCGCCTTTTCAACATAACCCAGACGGCTCCATGGTTTGTTGGGGTCGAATTCGTTCATAATGCGATCTTTGCCCCGGGTTTCTTCACGGTTGCGGGTCGCTCCTAGTTTCTCGGCATTCCGTTTGTGGGTGGATGTGAAGTACGGTTGCTCGCCATAATGGCCATAGACCGCTGTCACCTGGTTTGAGTTGCAGCAGGCCGCCCATTTCGACATCTCAAACTTGGGGGCGGCCGTCAGTTTCTCCTTGTCCGCATCCAGGTGGACGACTTTGTTGGCGACATCGTAATGCAACGCGCCCGGCGGCACGGCGTGCAGCGTGTCACCGATGCCAATAACCCCACCGGTGGACAGAATGACATAGACAATCCGTCCCGACTCCACATCGACGGCCAGATCGTCCACCTTGCCCAGCTTCTCGTTTTGGTTATTTTTGACTTCCATCCCGATGAGATCACTGACCTTTGCCGTGCCACCGAGACGCTCAATTTGCCCACCTCGAACCGCGGGCTGACCAAGGTATCCAGTCGCGCCCCGTTCGGCATTGGGCGTGACCTGAGCTAGAGCCGCCAACGCCATGAGCGAGGCGGCGGAGGCGCTCGTGATAATGCTAAGCTGTCGTTTGATGTTTCGATTTGTGTTCATACTATTTTGTTCTTTCGTGTGTTGATTGTTTTCGTGGAAAACTTTCGCTTTCGTGAAGCAGGACAATAGGCGGGAGTGTATTTGAATGCTATGGGGTGAAGCCCTACCTGTCGGACATTTAGTGAATCCAAGCGCTCTTTGGGCGGGAACCGCGTGCCGGATGGCCTCCAAGGTCCGTGGTTTAAGTTGCCGACACCGGCGCAAGCAGAGAACCTGCGGGCACCCCTCAGGTGGGGGACTGCTGCCGCTGTAGGATGAGCAACTCTTTGATGCGGTTAGGATTCGGAACTCCAAGAGCTTCTTCCGCCGCGTCCACGGTGGCGGCCGTGGAGATGGTGACGTCCCCGATGCCAGCCATTCGGCCCCATACTCCCTGCCGTACGTCGATGGAACGAATGTCTTTGATGAAGAACTCACTGGACTCTTTGGCCCAGAAACCTTCTTCGACGGAGACGCGATCCGAATAGATCCGCATCACGAAGGAGTGCCGCCTATAAAGGGCGACGAACAGCGGTATTAGCAGCCAAAAGAACAGCACGTGCCAGCCATAGTTCCACCACGAGGGACGCACCTCAAGCAGCACTGTCTGGGCGCCCAACGCTCCCAATTCTCCGGTTGGCGGGACCGCCGCGGTTGACGGCGCGGCGGCAGGTTCGCTTTGCTCTGTCACTGGGCAGCCACAGGCAGGACAAGCTGCAGCCTGAGTGGATACTTTTGCGCCGCACTCCCGACAGGTTACTAGTGCCATACGAAGCCAGAATGGTTTTTAGCGTACGCGCCCGTGCGAGAGGGCAAAGCCCATGACTCGTGGTGCGCTAATTGCACGACCTGCTTGACTAAACCTTGCCCAGCAAGAGCAGGACAACCAGAACAGCCAGCACCAACCCCAAGCCGCAGTTGGGCCGTACCCCCAATTGCGGCTGTGTGGCCAGGTAGGGATTGCGCCGAACAACATCAAAACGAGCAGTATTACCAATACAGTTCCTAACATAATGTTCCTTTCAAGTTTTGAATGGCTTCAGGCGACCCGCCGGCGGCGGTTTTGCGCTGGCATCTTCTACCTGGTGGATGAATCGTCTGCTATTCAAGACGGGTTAATTGAATCGAAAACCCGTGCCGTCGCTATGGGGTGTAACCCGACCACCGATCTTCCTGCCCCCGTCGTTCCCCCTGTGCGAACACGCGGGGTCACGGGGTAGTGACTGGCTGTTGGACTCCATGGAACACCGGAAGGCGAAGCTGCTGGTGGCCACCGGGCAGAACCACCTGGCGATGAACCGCACCGTGGCGCAGATCGCGTGGCAAGGCATCCAGGAACCGTACATTCCCGAGGCGCTGCTACGACCCCGATGGCGGCTCACTCAGGCTGCGGAGTGCGCATTGACGGGGTCAATCGCACGTCCCCCGCCCCTGCGCCACCGCCGGACAAAGGCCACCAGGCCAAAGCCCGCCACGGTGAGCGCCGCGAGGTGGTAGCCGGTGAAGGGGCCGAGCAGGCGGTGTTCGTCCCGCAGGAATTCGTGGAGGAAGCGGAACGTGCCGTAGGCGATCAGGTAGAGATGGAAATGCTGGCCGGCCAGTTTCCGCCGCCAGCGCAAGGCGAGGAACAGCGCCAGCATCGCCAGGTTAAAGAGGATTTCCGCCGGCACCGCGGGCCAGCGATCCACGCCCGCCGCGTCGCGCAGTGTGTACCACGCGGGCGCGCACGCCTGGCCGTGGCAGCATCCGTGGACGAGGCATCCGATGCGCCCCAGCGTGATGCCCACCGGCGCGATCAGCGCAAACCAATCGCCGGTGATCCCGCGGTAGCCGACGACGCGCTTGACCAGTTCGACGCCCAGGTAGCCGCCGAGCAACGCGCCGAGGATGGTTTTGCCCGTGGCGAGCTTCAGCCACACGTCGGGTTGGCCGATGAAGCGCCAGCCGTCAATCGCGAGGTAGAGCAGTTTCGCGCCGAGAAATGCCCCGAGCAGGCCGCCGACATAGACCGCCAGCAGCCGGCTGTCGCGCCGCGCGAGCCGCAACCAGAACCACACGCTGACGCCGATGCCGGCCAGCATCAGCCAGCCGTAGGCGCTGCTGGGGGAGTGCGAGGCAGGGTGCATTTCAAGCTGAATTCCGAATGACGATTGACGAATGACGAAAGAATAACAAAGCTCGAAGCACGAAACCGGCGGCTACCCGGTCAGACTTGGCGCGGGAGTTTGTCCCGGACCGAACGGTCGGGCGCAGCCATTTGCCATTCGTTTCGCCCTGCCCAAATCTAGCGCCACGTGGCACCGTGTTCGGGCTTCTTTCGTCATTCGCGCTTCGACATTCTTCTCAGGGCGCTTGGCGCGCGTCCGGGAAGCCGGAGTAGTAGCGGCAGAAGGAATCCAGTTTGCCATCGGGCCGGATGACGTGGGTGCAGCAGCGGTCAATGCGGTCCTGGTCCCACGACCACGCATCCATGAACGGCTTCACGAAGAGCCGGAAGGTGTGCGACTCGTCGAGTTCGAACTTCTTGAGCAGGTCGCCCAGCGGCTCGTTGTCGCAGCCGCAGCGGCTCAGGTCGTTGAGGTTGTAAGTGACCTTGTTTTGGAGGAAGCCCTGGAGCTGCTTGAAATCCACGAACTTGCTGACCGAAGAAACCGCGCCGTTGACCTTGAGCAGATAGCCGATGGCCGCGCAGTTCGGGTCGCCGCAGGGGAGCGGCGTGAAGTCGTCGAACTTGAGCTGGCCCTGCGACTGCCCGACGACGGCGAGCAGGATGTCGGCGACATTTAACAACCGAGGCGGGTGCGGCGGATTCGCCGCGGCGGCGGGCAAGCGTCCGCTGCCGAACAGCGGTTGAAAGCAGACACCGCGGACGTTCGGAAAGCCGAGGCCGAACTCCACCGACGGCCACAGGAAGGGCAGGTTTTCCTCCGTCACCGTCATCGCCAGCGTCACGGGTAGGTTCATTTCGCGGCAGCGTTCGATGGCCTTGCGCCGCGTCTCGCGCAGGTCGGCGTCGCGGAGGAATCGCTGGCCTTCGAGCTGTGGGCCGTCGAACTGGAGGTAGAGTTGCAACCCTTTGCGCTGCGTGGCGACGGCGAGTTGCGCGGCGAAAGCTTCATCGTGGGCAATGCGGACTCCGTTCGTGTTGATGAGGACGTAAAGAATGTTCGGGTGCGCCTGCGCCCATTCGAGCAGCTCGAAAAACTGCGGATGCAGCGTCGGCTCACCGCCGGAGAGTTGGAGGATTTCGATCTGTCCCTTGCGGTCAATGACGCCCTGGATGCGCCGCTGCAAGTCGTCGAGCGGGACGGCGTCCACCGTGCCGCCGGGGCCGAGCGGCGAATCGGCGTAGCAGGTCGGGCAGGAGAGGTTGCAGGAGCGGACGATCTCGATCAGCGCCAGACAGGTGGAAAGCGTCTCGAACGAGGCGTCGCCGTGACCCGGCGCGTTGCGGCCGAGCGTGCCGGCGGGCGCGGAGTCCGAGGCGCGACAGGCGGAGCCGGGCGCGCAGCCGCAGGTGGCGTTGGCGGGATTGCCCTGCGCGAGCCAGTAGAACCGGGCATCGCTGGCGATGCAGGCGGAGGTTTCGCCGTGCTGAGGGCAGGTGCGATTCAGGAAAACCCTTGGCGGCTCGCCTGGGATGCGGAGGACTTCGGCGGGACATTCTGCGTGGCAAACGGGACAGCGGCTGCGGGTGCGCTTGAGCAACTGACCGGTGGATTGGGTGGCGGCGGGCATGAGGGTTAAGCACGGATGGCGAATGGCGAATCAAGTCCGAAGTCGGAAGTCGGAAACCGCGGGCGGTTCAGGTACTGCCCAGCCGGTAGGGGACGACCTCTGGAGAATCCCAGGGTGGTTGCCCGGGCCGCGCAGCCAGGAACCCTCGGCAGGTAGGGCGGCGCTGCCGCGTCGCCGACGCGCCAAGACGGAGCAGCAACTCCGCCCTATCGGCGGCACGGTGAACTCGTTTTCCAGGGCATACGGAATTCGCCTGCTTCGCCGACGAGTTGATTCGCGTTGGGGCATTCTCACTTAGGAATCCGGCTTCAGTTTGGCGATGGAGCCGGTGCTTCGAACCAACTCCGGCGCGGGTAGCGCGCCACGTAGGCGATCACCATCACCGCCGCGACGGCGAGGCCGAAGCGCGCCTGTGCCCACGTCACCAGACCGCGAGTGAAGGACACCAGGCCGAGCGCCAATTCCAGCGTGCCGCGCAGAATGCCCATCTGCACCCAGACGACGTTGCGGAGCGGGTTGGTGGCCGCCACGCCGTAGCCGAACGCCAGCGAGCGAAAGACGGCGCCCAGCTTCCAGCGGAAACTCCGTGTAGCAAAGCGTGCAGACCTGACGCTGGCGGGTCTCGTTGGTAATGATCCTGGCCACGCGCCGGGGCAGGCGGGGCAGTAGAGCCGCGGTATGTCCATATCAGCCTCCGACTTTGAATCCGCCCGGCGTGCCCAGCGCGCAACCCGCGAAGCTCAGCGCAAAGCACGCGCCGAAGAAAACGGGCGCCAGCACGATGCCGATCCCGATGCGCAGGCCGAGTTGGAGGTTCAAACGCGAGGCCAGCCAGATGGCACCAAACACTGCCGCCACGCCGCTGCCCCCGAGGGCGACTCCGGTGCTCAACTGTTCACTGCCGGAGAGTGCCACCAGAAACGTCAGCAGCGGTGGGGTCAGCAAGGAGGCCAGCAGCACCAGCCAGGTGGTGGCAGTTTTGCGGGGAGATGCCGGAGCCGAGGGCAACTGCGCGCCATTGCCGACGTGGAAAGTCGTCCCACACTTGGGGCAGGCTTTTCCTTCCCCGGCAGGAACGAAGACGACCTCTTGCTGGCAGGTCGGACAGAAAGCTCGGGGTGATTCCATAAATACGATTGCGTTAGCTCGACCGGAGGCTAGGTCCGCGCAGCCCTGGCAACCAAGGGAAAAGTGCCGCCGGTCGCGGGGAAGCGGTTGGCGTCGGCGTCCACGCGTCTGACGGGCCACGGGTCTTCACCCACCCGCCACGATCTTCACTATCTCCAGGCGGTCCCCCGCACGGAGCGCGCGGCGCGTGAACTCCGACGGCGGCAGGGCATCGCCGTTGAGTTCGACCACCACGCTGCGTGGCGGCAGCCCTTGCGTGATGAGGAACTGCTCGACGCTGCAGGGGAGCGGAGCGGGCACGAGTTTGCCGTTGGCGAGGACTTGGGCGGACGCGGAATTCATTTCAAGTGAGGGTGAGCAGGGAGATTTCAGGACGGCAATTGAAGCGGAGGCCATGCAGGTTGCCAACTCCCTTGGTGATGTGCAGCCAGCGCTCCTGCCAGCGATGCAGTCCCCCCACGAACCGTTTATCCCGCACCGGCGCGAAGGGGGTGCCGACCAAGGGCAAGTAGAACTGTCCGCCGTGCGCGTGGCCGCAAAGCAGCAAATCCCAGGTGTGCCGGACGACTTGGGTTTTACTGTCAGGGTTGTGCGACAGCAGCACGGTGGGCACGTCGGGAGTGCTGGGGAAACCGGCAAAAGCGGCGTCGGCATCCAGTTCACCGGCCCAGAGGTCGCCGACACCTACGAGGTTCAACCGATGCCCGCCGACGGTTTGAGAGCGGGCCGTATTGTGCAGCAGCGTGATGCCCGCCTGCTTCAGGATGTCGCGCACAACGGTCGTGTCGGCATAGCCGTAGGTGCTCCCGGCCCAGCTTCCGCCATCGTGGTTGCCGAGGCAGGCGAAGGTGGGCGCACGCCGGGCCAGGGGCGCCAGCACCGCGGCGTAGCGGCTGGGTTCTTCGAACTTCGAGGTGATGAAATCGCCCGTGATGCAGATCAAGTCAGGCTCCAATCGCAGCCCGGTTTGCACCGCCCGTTGGATAAAGCTGAGTGGAACCACCTCGGACGCGTGAAAATCGGAGAGATGGAGCAGTCGCACCGGCGGGGCTGGGGAGCCTTGCCACAAGAGAACCTCATGGCTTCCGATGTCGAGCCAGCGCGACTCAATCCAGCGCGAGTAGGCAAAGCCGACTGCCAGTCCGGCTCCTGCCCAGCCGAGGCGCCGGAGGAACCAGCGGCGGGGGCGGCGTTTTGCGCTTGGGCTGGACATGGTTGGCCGGATTCACCTTCCGCCCACCTCAAGCCGTCAGCGCCGCGTCCCAATCTTTCCAGACCGGCTCGTAGCCAAGGCGGCGAATGAGTTCGGCGACCTCGCCGGCGCTGCGTTCGTCGGCGATGCTGAACTGGCCGGTGGCCGTGGTGCCGTTCACGCTGGGCGCCCATTCGCTGGCACCGCTATCCACGATGCGACCGCGCACGGTCTGATGCACCTTCTCCTTGCCCGCGCCGGTGTAGCCGCCGGGCTCCGTGTGGCTGCCGGCGCTGACCAGCGTGATGCCCAGCGGGATAAGGCCGTCGCGAAGCTTGGCCGGCTCACGGGTCGAGAGCACGAGGCCGACATCGGGGAACAGCAGGCGGAAGGCGCAGACCAACTGCACCAGTTCGCGGTCGGCCAGGTGGGTCAGTGGTTGGAACTCCCCGGCGCAGGGCCGCAGGCGCGGCAGTGAGATCGTGAGAAAACCCTTCCAGCAATGGCGCAACAGATAGGCGGCGTGCGCGGCCACGCACAGGGCCTCGTAACGCCAATTCGCCAGGCCAAAAAGCGCGCCGATGCCGATACGGCGGAAGCCCGCTTCGTAGGCGCGCTCGGGCGTTTCGAGCCGCCAGTCGAAGTTTTTCTTTGGCCCCGAGGTGTGAAGTTGATCGTAGATCACGCGGTCGTAAGTCTCCTGGTACACGACCAAGCCGTCCGCGCCCGCCTGCACCAGCGGCGCGTAGTCGGCGGCTTCCATCGGGCCGACTTCCAGCGAGACGCTGGGCCATGCCGGGTGCAGCGTGGCGATGCAATCGCGCAGATAGCCGTTGGAAACAAACTTCGGATGCTCGCCCGCGACGAGCAGCAGGTTGCGGAAGCCCTCCGTCCGCAACGCGTGCGCCTCGCGGACGACTTCCTCTACCGACAGCGTGACGCGGAGGATGGGATTGTCGCGCGAGAAGCCGCAGTACTGGCAGTTGTTGATGCACTCGTTGGAAAGATACAGCGGAGCGAAGAGGCGGATGACTTTGCCGAAGCGCCGGCGGGTCATGGCTTGCGCGCGAGCGGCCATGCTTTCCAAAAGCGGGCCTTCGGCGGCGGGGGAAATCAGGTTCGCAAAATCGGTCAGCGCCAGTGCGTCCCGGCGCGCGCTCGCGGCGGCGTCGGCGGCGGAAGCAGTTTCCGCGCGACGCTGCAGCGCCGCCAGCGGCAGCGCATTGAACTCGGAGACAAAACTCATGTGGCGGCCATACTACGGGCTGCGGGGCGGGCGGACAAATCCGCAAC
>Ga0105047_10013620_pt1 | contig 12978 bp, 9 predicted proteins | sample MAT04_FD_78384 | JGI IMG/M metagenome (GOLD analysis project Ga0105047, IMG submission 78384) | Freshwater microbial communities from Lake Fryxell liftoff mats and glacier meltwater in Antarctica - MAT-04 (megahit assembly) | ecosystem: Environmental > Aquatic > Freshwater > Ice > Liftoff... | reverse complement strand
TCTGGAAAGTGGATACGCTCAAAGACTTCAAAGCCAAGAACCTCTTCTTCGGCATCTCGACTTCGCCCCCGGTCGTCGGGGATCTCGTCGTCGTCATGGTCGGGGCCAAGGGTGCGGGCATCGTCGCGTTCGAGAAGCTCACGGGCAAGGTCGCCTGGCAGGCCACGGACGACCCCGCGAGCTACGCCACGCCGCTAACCACGGGCAAAGGGGAGAAGCAGCAACTCGTCTTCCTGACGGGCAGCCACCTGCGCTCGCTGTCGCCGACGGGCAAGGAACTCTGGGCCGTGCCATTCAAGGATCGGCTCAACGAGAGCTCCACCACGCCGGTGCAAGTCGGCGAGATGATCGTCGCCAGTTCGGTGACCGCGGGCAGCTTGGCCGTGGTCCCCGGCAGCGATAGCGAGCCGAAGCAGGTCTGGAAAGACGACAAGCTGACCTGTTACTTCAGCACGCCCGTCGTCTCGGGGGACGACCTGTACATGATCAACGGCGCCGCCAGTTTGACGAACGCGAGCATTGCCTTGCGGTGCGTGGAAGCCAAGACGGGCAAGGTCCGCTGGACCAAGGAAAAGGTCGGCAAGTACCACGCCGCGATCGTCAAACTCGCCGACGGCAACCTGCTCATGCTCGACGACGCGGGCAACCTGATCCTCATTAAACCCGACCCGAAGGCGTACACCGAACTCGCCCGCTCCAAAGTCTGCGGCGCAACCTGGGCCCACCCCGCGCTGAGCGACGGCCGGCTATTCGTCCGGGACGACAACGAGTTGATCGCGCTCGCCGTCGGGAAATGACTCGCGAGGTGGAAGCATCAGCTACCGCTACCGTTCACATGCCGGGGCCGCTGGTTGGACTCTGAATTTTGAAAACCGTGATGCGGCCCCGATGTGGTGCAGCGGGTCGTTTCCCGGCGCACTCGCAAACAAACTAATGCGACACCTATGGTGCGCACGAGCGCACTCCACCAGCCTCCTCAAGAATCTTGATAATACGCTTGCTGCCAACTCTCAGAGAAGGAGTACTCTCGAGCATTGTGATTACCGTTTGCCCGTTCGGATCGCGATCGTTTGGATCGGCCCCTTTCAAAATCAAGAAGCGAAGCAAGTCTTTGTACCCGTGAACAGCGGCATATCGGAGCGGAGCGAGGCAATCTCCTGGTGAGGCGTTTATATCTGCACCGGCAGCCAAGAGCGCCTCCGCAATCAGAATTGCATGTGCCTCATTGTGGTAGCCATATCGAACGGCCAACGGAAGCGCAGTGCGACGGAACTCGCCGGGCGCGTTAGGGTCCGCGCCCCGAGCGAGCAATTCCAGAACTCGAGCAAGATTGGTGTTGCTCGCTGCCTGGACCAATGCCTCGGCTAAATCACGGTCAGCCATCGCAATCCCCAATCAGGCGAACGGAGACTTGTGGGCAGTTTAGATCTTTTTCTTTCCGCTCACGTACTTTGCGGGTTCGGTTTCGCCGACGATTTTGAGGAGTTCCAGCACCAGGTCGTCGCTGGTTTTGCCCTCGGCCTGGGCCTGGAAGTTGGCGTTCACGCGGTGCCTTAAGACGGGGATCGCGGCGCGCTTGATGTCGTCGATCGCCACGCTAAACCGGCCGTCCATCGCGGCGAAGGCCTGCCCGGCGCGGACGAGGTACTGCCCCGCCCGCACCCCGGCACCGAAGTCCACCATTCGGCGGATGAACTCCGGGGCGGTCGGGTCTTTGGGCCGCGTGGCCCGCACCAGCTTCACCACGTAATCGGTCACGAAGTCGCTCACCGGCACGCCGCGGACGAGCTTCTGCAAGTTCACGATGGCTTTGCCGGTGAGCACCTTGGTCAACTCGGTGGCTTCGTCCTTGCTCGTCAAACTAATGATCTTCTTCTCTTCGTCCAACGACGGATAATCGACCCGCACGTTGAACATGAAGCGGTCCAACTGCGCCTCGGGCAGCGGGTACGTCCCTTCCTGCTCGATCGGGTTCTGCGTGGCGATCACGAAGAACGGGTCCGGCAGCTTGTGCGTATCTTGGCCGGCGCTCACTTCGCGTTCCTGCATGGCTTGCAGGAGCGCCGCTTGGGTCTTCGGCGGGGTGCGGTTGATTTCGTCCGCGAGCAGGATGTTCGTGAAAATCGGGCCTTTCACGTAGCGGAATTCGCTGCGGCCCTGCTCGTTCTGGTCGAGCACCATCGTGCCCGTGATGTCCGAGGGCATCAGGTCCGGGGTGAACTGGACCCGCTTGAAGTTCACGTCCAGGATCTGGGCGATGCTCGACACCAGGAGCGTTTTGGCTAACCCCGGCACGCCCACGAGCAAGCAGTGCCCGCGGGTGAAGATCGCGGCGAGGATCTGCTCGATCACGTCGTTCTGCCCCACCACCACGCGGCGGAGTTGCTCGGTCATCTGGTTGCGAGCCTGCGAGAACTGCGTGAGGTATTCGCTGATGCGGTCGGCTGACACCGGTCGGACCCCTTCGAAAGATAGATTTTCGACGAGCCGTGGGGTTAATCCCCACGGGTAACACAAACCGTGGGGGTAAACCCCACGGCTCGTCGAATCATCTTACTTCTTTCCGCCCGTCGGGTTCAGCATTGCGGGGCTGATGCGGCTGTAGCCGGCGCGGCGGCCTTCGTCGAGGAGCTTGATCACGTACTGGTAGTTGAGCTTGTCCGCGATCTCGAACTTGAGCTTGGGCACCTTCCCGCCGTTGGCGGCGACTTGCTCTTTGAGGTACTTGAACAGCGCCCCAGTGTCTTTGCCGAGGGGGACGTTGCCGGTCTTCGGCGCGGCGGTGATGTCCGCGATGTTGCCGTTGTCCGCGGCGTAAATCTGGACGATCAGTTCCTCGTCCTCCTCGCTCAAGCTCGGCACCACATTCGACGGCCCGCCATCTTCTTTCGGCAGCGCAAGGGGGAGTTGCGCCTCCGTCGGCATCACCTTGAAAGTGAGGAGGAAGAACGCCATCAGCTGGAACGACATATCCAGCATCGGCGTGATCGGCAGGTCCGGTTCGGTGGGGGTCGTAGACTTTCGCTTGTGCTTCCGCGACATCGGCAGTGGCCTTTCGTTATTGAGCCTGTCCGGGCGTGGCCTTGATCGCTCGGAGTTGAATGTCCATATACTTGGCGCGCTTGCAGGCCATCAGCACGTCGTTCACCTGTTTGAAATTGCAATCTTTGCTCGCTCGTAAAATGATGAGGGAGCGGCCCTTGCCATTCTCCCAATCTTGCGGTTTCGTGCGAGCTTTATCGAGATCCCATTGATTCGCCATATAGTTTTGAACCTTGAGCGGGCTGTCGAACACTTCCGAATTAACCGTAGTCACGCCTTTCTCATCGATGTTCAAAATCATGTAGTTGTCCACGCTTTTATCGAGCGATTTCGCCTCGATGGCGAGCGGCAATTTGATCGATTCGTTCACCTTCTCCGCCACGAAGTGCGTGCAGAGCATGAAGAACATCACCAGCTGCAAGACGATGTCGAGCAGCGGTGTGAGGTTCGGTTCGCACTTCTCGGATCCGGGCGATGGGCCGCTCATAAATCAACTCGAAAAATGAATGTGGGGCACGTTGTTAGCGTGCCGTAATTCGGGCACGTTAACAACGTGCCCCACAGCGGAGGCGGACTACCGTGGCGGTTGAGCGGCCGGTGCCGCGGCGACGGGGCCACCCATCGCGGGGCCCGGGCCCGCCGACGCGGTCGGCGGACCGCCGGGTTTCTTCGAGTTGTGGTACATCTGGGTCAGCAGGTCGTCCGAAACGTTGCCGACGTCCAGGCTGACTTGCGTGATGCGATTGCGGAAGTAGGTGTTGAACGCGATCGCCGGGACGGCGATTGCGACCCCGACGAGCGTGACTGCGAGCGCATGCGAGATGCCCTCGGCCAGTTTCGCGGGGTTCGGGGCAGATCCACTGCCGAGTTCCATGAACGCCATGATCATCCCGAACACGGTGCCGACGAGCCCCAGGAGCGGCCCGAGCGTGGCGATCACGGCGGTGTAATTGTTCTTTTGGTCCTTGTCGGATTTGATTGCTTCGAGGGTGTTCTGCGCCGCCTCGCGGGCGTCCTCCAGGCCGTATTGCAACCGGCTCATGCCGGCGGTGAGCGTGCGGCCGAGGAACGACGGATCGCCCCGCGCCATGTCGTAGGCTTCCTTGAATTTCCGCTTGTTAACGATGTCCGTGAAGTCGTCCACGAACCCCGGGGGGATCGCCGACGACATCCGCAGGTCGAGGGCCAAGAGCACGATCAGAGCGATGAGCCAGATCGAGGTCGGAAGCAAAATGATCCAGAAAATCCCGACGGATTTGATGATGTGGATGAAGATGTTGTCCTGCTCGTTCACCTTCGCGGCGCCCCCGCCGTCGCCGTCTTGAGCCAGGGCCGAAAGCGGCGTGGCGAGGACCAGCGCAGCGATGATCGCGAAGGGCAATGCCGTCCGTGCGGCGAGCCAAAAGCGAGAAGCGAAGAGGTTCATGGACGGTCCTTGACGGTCGAAGAAGCTTAGTAACAAACTAGGCATCAGAGAACCGCTTCGGGGCCGTCTCGTCAAGGAGAATTCTCAAAGAATGCGCGCGGCGACGGGGGTTTTGCGTCCTTCCTTCGTGCTGCCAGGCCTCCCGGCCTGGCAGCGAGGCAGGCCGGGAGGCCTGCCCCAGTTTGGATAACCAGTTTCTCGCCTACAATGCTGTATCGCGCAACGAACGCCCGCCCCTCCGGAAAGATTCGCCCGCTTCCGGGAACTTTGTTACGAGTCGTGACAACTAAGTTATCTGGGAGGAATCCCGCCATGTCTCGCTTCGCTGTCCCGCTGGGTTCGAACTTGCGACTCTCCCCGCTAGTGCTGGGTTTGGCCGTCGTCGCCTTCGGGTTGGCTGCGAACCTCCGCGCCGAGCCGCCGGAGTTGGCCCCGGAACCCCGCGGCGTGTACGAAACGCCCCTCGCCGAGCCGTTGACCCCGACCGGCCCGACCGGCCCGATCGATCCGGCCGACAAATTCAAAATCGATACCGACCGGCTCTCGTTCGCGGCCGTCGAAGACGATGCTCCCGTTCGAGGCGAGCACGAGAACAAGCTCGAACACGAGGCGTACAACATCCTTCTCTCGCACGCCCGACAGTTCACCGTCGCGGAGCAGGAGAAGTCCGCGAACCGAGACGTGGTCTTCCTCGATCTCGTGAAGCCAATCCGCAAAGACTTCCAGTACAAGCTCGTCCGGTTCGAGGGCCGCTTGAAGCGGCTCCGCCGGTTGGAGCCGACGAAGACGCTCGCGGCCGAAGGGGTGAAAGACCTTTACGAAGCCTGGATGTTCCCCCGCAACGGGGCCGATCCGATGTGCGTGCTCATCACCGAGCTGCCCGCGGGTCTCGAACCGGCCGTGGAGTACAACCCGCCCCCGAACGTCACCGTCGCGGGGTATCCGTTCAAGCTGATCCGCTACGAATCGATGGGGTTCGACAAGAAAGACCCTTCGAAGCACGAGTTCCGCAAGGCCCCGCTGTTGATGGCCCGCTCCTTCACGCTGGAGCCGCAAAATCCGAACGACGCGGACGGCGGGATTCTTTGGCGGGAAGGTTTTCTTCCGGGTATGCTGGGGGTTATGGGCGGCGTCGCGGGCGTCGGCCTGATCCTTACGTTGTGGTTCCGCTACGGCGACAAGAAAGTTCGAACGCAACTGGAAGGCCGCCGCGGCCGCAATCCGTTTGCGGGGGCCGAATCCCTTTCCGATACCACCCAGCCGCCGCCCGCGGCACCCCTTTAAGCGAGATCGACCATGAGCACCACGGACCGGGCGGCACCAGCCAAGGGCGACAGGAAACCTTCGCTCATCCGCCGCAGCGAAGGCGCGAGCGAAAGCCATCGACAGCGGCTGTTGAAAAAGCACGTCCCCGCCTGGGTTATCAGCAGTGCGGTCCACGTCGCGTTGGCCGCGGGGGCTTTGCTGATCTCCGCGATCTTCACCAAGCCGATGGCTGCCCAGTCCGAGGCGCAGCTCACGATCGTCAACGACGACAAAGACAAGGACGATAAGCAGCCGGACCTCACGAACCCGGACATCGGCCTCGACCCCGAACTCATGGCCGCGGTGCCCAACGACAACCTGCAAGACGTCAACGTCGATACCAAAGTGCAGACCAACGAGCCCCCCGGAATCGAGTCCGCGAACACCGCGAAGATGGACGTGATCCCGCCCGCCGGGGTGGGGGCCGCGGATGCGCCGGGCAACGTCGGCGAACTCGGCTCCGTGATGGCGGGCGGCGGTGCCGAGGGCATGGGCATGGTCGCCAACGCGGGCTTCTCCGGCCGCAACCAAGCCACCAAAAGCCGCATGCTCGCCGCGGGCGGCGGCAACTCCGAATCCGAAGCCGCCGTCGCCCGCGGCCTCGCCTGGCTCGCCAAGCAACAGAAAGCCAACGGCTCCTGGGTCTACGACGGCTCCAGTGCCAAAGACACCGTTTCCTCCACCGGCATGAGCCTCTTGCCGTTCTTGGCTGCCGGCCAGACTCACAAGGTTTCCAAAGACAACAAGTACAACAAGAACGTCGAGGGAGGCCTGAAATACCTCGTCTCACTTCAGCAGCCCAACGGCAGTTTCAAGGGCGGCACCGGCATGTACACGCACGCCATCGCCACCGTTTCCCTCTGCGAAGCTCTCGGCATGTCCGGCGACCGGTCGTTCTTGCAAGCCCCCGCCCAGCGGGCCATCAACTACATCGTCAACGGCCAAGGCGCCGACGGCAGCTGGGGCTACTCCGCCGGAGCCACCGGCGATACTTCCATCGTCGGCTGGCAGATTCAGGCTTTGCACTCCGGCAAGCTCTGCAAGGAACTCGTCGTCGATAAGCAGGCCTTCGAAAAAGCCCGCAAGTTCCTGGACAGCGTTTCCAGCGGTTCCAACAAGAGCCAGTACGGCTACACCAGCCCCGGTGCTCGGCCCGGCCTCACCGCCGTCGGATTGCTCTGCCGCTACTACCAAGACGGCTGGGGCCCGAACCACCCCGGCATGGCCGCCGGCGTCCAGTACCTCATGAAAAGCTGGATGCCCACCGAAGCCCGCATGGACATGTACTACTACTATTACGCCACCCAGGTCATGCACTTCTACGAAGGGCCGGAGTGGCACAAAGACTGGAACCCGGCCATGCGGAACATGCTGGTGAAGCTCCAGGTGCCCGAAGGCAAAGGCGCGAACTCCGGCAGCTGGGACACGGACGGCGTCTGGATCGGGCCCCACTGCGGCCGCCTCGGCCAGACCGTCATGAGCCTGCTAACCCTCGAAGTCTACTACCGCCATTTGCCCCTTTACAAGCGGGACAACGCCGGGATGAAAGAACTCGAACGGGTTAAATAATTCTGGGGCACGTTTTCCAACGTGCCTGAAAAAACCGGCACATTGGAAAACGTGCCCCACGACGATCACTCATTCTCCCCGAGGCTGGCCGTGAGCAAAACGCCCAAAGCCGAGACCGCCGACAAAAAGCCGTCGGTCATCAAGAAGACCGTCGGCACGGTCGAGACTCAGCAGCAGCGGCTGGTCAAAAAGCACATCCCTGCTTGGGTCATCAGCGGTGCGGTCCACGTGGCTCTCATCGCCACGCTGATCCTCGCGGACAAGCTGATGGCCAAGACGGGCACTCCTCAATCGGACGCCCAGCTCACGGTCGTCAACGACGATCAAGACAAGGAAGAAGCCAAGCAAGACCTCACCAATCCGGACGAAGGCCTCGACCCCGATTTGATCGCCGCGGTGCCCAACGACAACCTGGACACCGTCAACGTCGATACCAAGGTGACGAGCGAAGAACCCCCCGGCGTCGCGGATGCCACGAACACGACCAAGATGGATTTCATCCCCCCCGCCGGGCTCGCCAGCGACATCAACCCCGGCGCCATCGGCGACGCGGGGGGCGTGATGGCCGGCGGCGGCGCGGGCGGCGCGGGGATCTTCGCCAACGAAGGCTTCAACGGCCGCAACGCCGCAACCAAGAGCGCCATGCTCGCCGCCGGCGGCGGTAACGAGGCCTCCGAGGCCGCCGTCGCCCGCGGGCTCATCTGGCTCTCCAAGCAGCAAAAAGCCGACGGTTCTTGGGCCTTCGACGGCGCCCGCAACAACGGCTCCGCCGCCACCGGCCTCGCCCTGCTCCCCTTCCTCGCCGCCGGCCAGACCCACAAGGTCTCCAAAGACAACAAGTACAACAAGAACGTCGAAGGCGGCTTGCGGTTCCTCATCAAGACCCAAGGCAAAGAGGGCGGCTTCCCCGGCGGCATGTACGCCCACGGCATCGCCACCATCGCGCTGTGCGAAGCCCTCGGCATGTCCGGCGACCGCTCGCTCCTCCAAGTGCCCGCCCAGCGCGCGGTCAACTACATTCAAAACGCTCAAGGCCCTAACGGCGGTTGGCGCTACGCCCCCGGCCAAGCCGGCGATACGTCCGTCACCGGCTGGCACATTCAAGCCCTCCACTCCGCCAAGCTCTGCAAGGAACTCGTCGTCGATAAGAAAGTGCTCGAGAAAGCCGGCAAGTACTTGGACGAAGTCTCCAGCGGTTCCAACAAGAGCAAGTACGGCTACACCGGCCCCGGCGGCAGCGCCAGCATGAGCGCCGTCGGTCTCCTCTGCCGCTACTACATGGACGGCTGGGGCCCCAACCACCCCGGCATGGCCGCGGGCGTGCAAGACCTCCTCAAGCTCGCCCCCGGCGGCGCGGGCAAGTACGACATGTACTTCCTCTACTACGCCACCCAGGTCGTCCACTTCCACGAAGGCGCCGAGTGGCACAAAGAGTGGAACCCCAAGATGCGCGACATGATGATCACCAAGCAAGTCCCCCAAACCAAGGGCGCCGACGCCGGCAGCTGGGACCCCGACAACGCCCACATGGGCACCTCCTCCGGCCGCCTCGGCACCACCTGCATGTGCCTGCTGACGCTAGAAGTGTACTACCGCCACCTGCCGCTTTATAAGCGGGACAACAAGGGGCTGAAGGAATTGGAGCGGGTGAAGTAGAAATCGAAATCGATACTGATCAAACGGCCTCGTGCATCCTGAGGATGCACGAGGCCGTTTGTTGTTTGATGGGGCTTCACCTCAACGGAGCAATGCCCTCGCTCTCAGGCAAACCGTTCGATGAGAATCGAGGCGTTCACGTTATTCTGCGTGCCACCGGCCAGCGTCTGGAGGGTGACGGCCGCGGCCGAGGAGAAGTTCACCAGGGTCAGGACGTCGTTGGCTTGGAGAGTGAGGAGAGCAAACCCGTTGTTCTGCTGGGTCCCGGCACCCGAGCCGAAAATCGTGGTCGGGGCGGGGGCACCGTTCACGAACAGCGCGAACTGGGAGGGTTCCACGTGCGTCACCGAGAAGCGGATCGAGTAGATCCCTGCGTCGGTGATGGAGATTCCGGCATTCCCGGGCGCGTGCGTGACGCCCAGGAGCGGGCCGTTCAAATCGAAGGCGATCGGTGCCCCGATGGCGACCACTTCCGCGCTGTTGTTGAAGACGTATGCGAAGGCGGCTGGACCAACCGGCCCCGCCGGTCCTACCGCCCCCGTGGGTCCGGTCCCCCCTTGGGGCCCCGTGGCTCCGGTTGCCCCAGCAGGCCCGGTTGCGCCCGCCGGTCCAACGGGACCTGTTGCACCTGCTACCCCGGGCGCCCCCGTGGCACCGACCGGCCCCGCCGGTCCTACCGCCCCCGTGGGTCCGGTCCCCCCTTGGGGCCCCGTGGCTCCGGTTGCCCCAGCAGGCCCGGTCACCCCTGCCGGTCCAACGGGACCTATTGCACCTGCTACCCCGGGCGCCCCCGTGGCACCGACCGGCCCCACGGGTCCGACGGGTCCACCCGCTGCACCTTGCAGTCCCTGGGGTCCCTGCGGCCCGGTTGGCCCCACCGGACCGAGCGGACCCGTCAAACCCTGAATCCCCTGCGGACCGCCGGGCCCCATGGGGCCGACGGCCGGGAACAGCAACGTCGGAATCGCGACGAGAATTTCGCTGACGATCAGCGCGGGTGTTACGCGGTCTTCGAGGGTCAGCAGGGCCGGTCGAAAGCCGGAAGCAGAGGTCCGACTGCGAGTCGACTTCGGATTTGCAAGCGTGCTCATTTCGAGTCTCCAGAAGCGAGGCATCCCCTCCCGGGGAACGCCTACGAGGGATAGTGGGACTTGCATGGGTTGAAGAAGCGGAGGCCGGAGTTGGCATCCCGGCGGGTCTTAGAAGCGGAATTCCCCACCGAAGCTGACACCTTGCACCCAGAACCCCGTATCGCGAACGAGGGCGCCCGGTCGGGCAGGTCCAGTGGCGGGGTTGAAGCGGGTGTCGGTCGGGATTTGCGTGCCGCTGAGGCCGCCGTCGATTTGGTCCGCGGGGCGGACGACCGAACTCCAATAGAGGAAGTTGTACCCGACGAACGCCCGGAAGTGATCGGTGATCTGGTAGCCGGCGTTGACGCCGACTTCCGGGACGACCGAGAACTCGTTGCGGACGAACCGGCCGCTGTTGCTCCCGGAAGCCAGGAACCCGACGGGGGTCACCGCGGTGGCCCCGCCCGGGGGGGTGATCGCCGTGGAACCGCGAATATCGACGATCTGGTTGGTCACGCCCAGGGCGAGTTTGCCCTGGACTTCGAGGAACGCCCGCCCGCTGCGGTATTCGCCCCGGAGACCGAGTTGGCCGCCGTAGAACGAATTGCGAGTATCAAACTGGTCGGTCATGGAGATGGTGCTGCCGCCGAAGAACGGCGTTCCGGCGGGCAACGCCGGGTTGACCCGGGTGTTTTCGATAATGGAGATACCCTCGTCGAGTTGCAAATAGCGGACGCCGACGAGCATCTGTACCCAGTAATTGCAATCCGAACAGAGGCCGCAGAAGGCGTTGATGTCTCCGCCCTGGAGGCGGCTGTAGGTGTCGATGCGAATGTCGCCGCTGGCGAGGCCCATGCCGCCGGCCGTGAGGATGTTGGTCCCGCTCGCCAGAGCGGGGAATGCCACCAGTTGGGCGTTCTGAAAGTTGCCCAGCACGTCGAAGAACGGCCGGGCGATCAGCGAGGAACCGAGGGCCGAGTTGGAAGCCGCGTCGAAACTGGTTTTGCGATCGGCGAGGAAGAAGTAGCTGGCGTCGAATCCGAACGGATAGCACGGATCGCACAAGACGCCGGCGGTGAACCGTCCACCCGACCGGGGTCGGCTTGAGATGTCCGAATCGCCGTAGATCACGGTGGTGCCCGTTTGGCCGAGCGCTCCCGGGAGGGGCGTCGTGCCCGGCAACCCGGTCGTGACCAGCGGCGGCAACTGGCTCCCCTTGGTCCACCACAATAAGTACTCCCCGCGGAGCCAGAATTGCCCGGCGCGGCCGCGCGGTCCGGCAGGGGTTGCAATCGTGTCATCGTGAGTAAAGATGCGATCTTGAAATGGAGCGGGCCGGGGAGCCGGTAGGGCATCGCTCCTCTGGTACTGTGCCAGCGGATCGGCAGCCACGGCCTGGGCTGGAGATCCAGTCGAAGCGGCAGGAGGGTCGGGCTTCACCTGAGCAAGGCTGGGCCCTGCCGCGAGGGCGAAGGCCGCCAGAGAGAGAAGTTTGCGCATGGTCTACTCCTGCAACGACCGGGATAAGCCGATGAAGCTACCGCGGCAATCGCCAGTGAAAATGGGCAATTACTTTGCGTTGGGACGGTCTTGGCAATCTCGAAGGCTATGGGGATTATCGGAAATGCGCAAAGTGAGACGTTATCCAAAATGACAAATTGTTACGGATGTGCCGAAAGGATCGGCGATCACTTGGCGGCGTGGCTCACGATCGAGCTGTAACCACTTTTAAACCAAGCCGGTGGGCAATTCCAGCACCATACCGATTTGATCCGTGCTGTTATTAATTCCCGCATCTGCAGACTGGACTTTGAAGTCTACTCGCTCTGTCGGTTGGGCATTTTCATCCGCGCCGTAAAATGCTCCGCTGGTCACTCTCCGAACGAGGTCCGTTGCCGCCATGTTCCGCGTGCTCATTGCCGATAAGCTCGAACCGGCCGGGATCGAACTTTTGACCCGAGCGGGGATCGAAGTGGACAACCGCCCCGGGCTGAAGGGGGACGAACTCAAGGCCGCCTTGCAGGGGGCGGACGCGGTGATCGCGCGGTCGCAGCCGAAGATCACGGCGGAGTTGCTGGAGAACCCCGGGCGGTTGAAGGCGATCGCGCGGGCGGGGGTGGGGGTCGATACGATCGACGTGCCGGCCGCGACTCGCAAGGGGATCGTGGTCATGAACACGCCGGGCGGCAACACCGTCGCGGCGGCGGAGCACACCATCGCTTTGATGATGGCACTCGCCCGCCAGATTCCGGCGGCGGACGCGATCATGAAGGCCGGCGGCTGGGACCGCAACAAGTTCCTCGGAACGCAACTCGCGGGCAAGACCCTTGGCGTGGTCGGGCTCGGCCGCATCGGGCTGGAGGTCGCCCGTCGGGCCATCGGGCTCGACATGACCGTGGTCGGGTTCGACCCTTTCATGACCTCGGCGAAGGCCGCGGAGCTCGGGATTCAACCGGCGAAGGACCTGGCCGCGCTGCTGCCGCAGGTCGATTTCCTCACCATCCACGTGCAGATGTCGCCCGATACGAAGAACCTGATCGGGGCACCGCAACTCGCGGCGATGAAGCCGACGGCTCGAGTGTTGAACGTCGCCCGCGGCGGGATCATCGACGAAGCGGCGCTGGCGGACGCGCTGAAAGCGGGGACGATTGCCGGGGCGGGGATCGACGTGTTCAGCACGGAGCCGGCCCCGGCGGACCACCCGCTGCGGGGCGCCCCGAACGTGGTGCTCACGCCGCACCTCGGGGCTTCGACCGTCGAGGCCCAGGAGAACGTAGCCGTCGAGGCCGCGCAATTGATCGCGGACTTCCTGTTGAAGGGCGTGGTTGCGAACGCCGTGAACATGGCGGCCGTGGACCGGGCGGAACTCGAAGGGTTGCGACAGTACGTCGACCTCGCCCGTCGGCTCGG
>Ga0105047_10013617_pt1 | contig 12980 bp, 11 predicted proteins | sample MAT04_FD_78384 | JGI IMG/M metagenome (GOLD analysis project Ga0105047, IMG submission 78384) | Freshwater microbial communities from Lake Fryxell liftoff mats and glacier meltwater in Antarctica - MAT-04 (megahit assembly) | ecosystem: Environmental > Aquatic > Freshwater > Ice > Liftoff... | reverse complement strand
GTCGAGTGTCTCGATGTCACCGAGATGCCGATTCGGTAGGGGTGTGCGGGCGACGTGCTGGCCGTGCCGCTGTCCGTGCCGCTGGGGAATGCGGCGCGGCAGATCTTTGGGCGGACGCTAGCGGTGTGCCTCGAGAGGAACGCTCAATAGATGTAGACGGCGCCGGCGCCGCGCGCGCTGTTGTCCGCCTGATCACCGCCGATGCCGGTCGCGTTCGAGTCCTCGCCGGCCGCCCCGACCGCCAGCGTCGAGCCGTCCGATGACAGCGACACGGCGTCGCCGAAGCCGTCGAACTCGCCGGTGTTGGACGCCTTAACGTACGTCTGCTGCGACCACGTGGTCCCGGCGCGCGTGAAGACGTACACGGCCCCGGCTTCGGACGCGCTGTCGTTCGTCTGGTGGCCGCCGACGCCAGTCGCATTCGAGTCTTCGCTGACTGCCCCGACCGCGAGCGTGGAGCCGTCCGACGATAGCGACACGACGGAGCCGAAGTGGTCGAGCACGCCGGTGTTGGACGCCTTGACGTACGCCTGCTGCGACCACGTAATGCCCGCGCGCGTGAAGAGGTACACGGCGCCGGCTTGAAACGTGAGGTTGTCCGCCTGGCTGCCGCCGACGCCCGTCGCGCTCGAGCCCTCGAACTGCGCCCCGACCGCGAGCGTCGAACCGTCCGACGACAGCGACACCGCGTAGCCGAACCAGTCACTCGCATCGGTGTTCGACGCCTTGATGTACGCCTGCTGCGACCACGCGCTGCCCGCGCGTGTGAAGATGTACACGGCGCCGGCAGTGCTCGCGCTGTCGTTCGTCTGGTCACCCCCGATGCCCGTCGCATTCGAGTCTTCGCTGACTGCCCCGACCGCGAGCGTTGAGCCGTCCGACGACAGCGACACCGCACAGCCGAAGATGTCGTTCGCGTCGGTGTTCGACGCCTTGACGTACGCTTGCTGCGACCAGGTGCCGCTCGCGCGCGTGAAGACGTACACGGCGCCGGCTTGGCTCGCGCTGTTGTCCGCTTGGTCGCCGCCGACGCCCGTCGCGTTCGAGGACTCGAAGCTCGCCCCGACCGCGAGCGTCGAACCATCCGACGACAGCGACACCGCACAGCCGAATTGGTCCGCTGTGTACGTGTTGGACGCCTTGATGTACCCCTCTTGCCGCCAGGTGGTCCCCGTGCGCGCGAAGACGTACACGGCGCCGGCATCTCGTGCGCTCTCGTCCGCTTGGTCGCCCTCGACGCCCGTCGCGTTCGAGTCCTCTTTGTACGCGCCAACCGCGAGCGTCGAGCCATCCGACGACAGCGCCAAGGCGTTCCCGAAGTAGTCCGCCCCGCCGGTGTTGGATGCCTTGATGTACGCCTGCTGCGACCAGGTGCCGCTCGCGCGCGTGAAGACGTACACAGCGCCGGAGTACGGCGCGCCATTGTCCGCGTCGTCGCCGTCTATACCCGTCGCGCTCGATCCCTCGCTGACCGCCGCGACCGCGAGCGTCGAGCCGTCCGACGACAGTGCCACGGCCCACGCGAACAAGTCGCTCGTGTCGGTGTTCGATGCCTTGACGTAAGTGGCCGTGCGCGGCGGGCCTGCGTCCACACCGAGGTCCCGCGCGCCAGCGTCCACATCGAGGTCCGGCCGGCCCAGGTCGACCGGCATGCCGCCGTCCATCGGGGCGCCCGCGTCAAAGCCTGCATCCAACGTCCCCGCGTCATTCATCGGCGGCGGCGCGTCGTCATCACCGCACGCGACCGCAAGGAGCGCGACCGCAAGGAGCGTGGCGGCAGAGAGGCCAACCGGGTAGCGATTTGAGCAAGGTGAACGCGTCATGGAAAGAGCAGTGTCGGCGACGGGAGTCGGAATTGGTAGAGTCCCCGAAATGGGTCGTAGCGTGGGGGGTGAGCGCGAGTGGTCGCGCGATGAAGCACTCCGACGTCGCGCGCTCGCGTCCACGGCGCGCTCCGTCGGAGTGCTCGCATAGCAACTGGAGCGCGAGGGGATCCGCCCGGTCGCGCGGGATCCGCCGCGGTCAGCTCGTCGCGCCGAGCGCCGTGAGCTCTTCTTCGACCTTCTCCCACTTCTGCACCAGGCCATCGAGCGTGCGCGCGATGTCCGCTTCCTCGAACTGGAGGCCGCGCACCTGCTGTGGCGTGTGTTTCTCGGCGAAGTCGGGCGCCGCGTAGAGCTGCTCGATCTCCTTCTTGCGCGCCTCGAGCTTCTCGATCGACGCGAGCAGCTCGTCGCGCTCTTTCGGCAGCGCCTTCGCGCGGTTCTTGCGGCGCTTCTGCTCTTCCCACGAGAGCTGCGGCTGCGCCGGCTTCGGCGGCGCCGCGTTGGGCGGGGCGATGCTGCTCGGCTTGCTGCCGTTGCCGTTGGCGGTAGCGCTCACGGGCTCTTCCTTCTGCCGCTTCTCTGCCTTCGCGCGCGAGACGACGACGTCCGCGTCGAGATGATCGTCGCCGAGCCGCGCCAGATATTCGGCGTACGAGCCGGGGAAATCGCGCGGGCCTTCGGGCGTGATCTCGACGACGCGCGTCGCCAGCTCGCTGACGAACCAGCGATCGTGCGAGACGAAGATCACGGTGCCGTCGTAGCTGCGCACGGCGTCGGCGAGCGCGCCGATCGCCTCCATGTCGAGGTGGTTGGTCGGCTCGTCGAGCACCAGCACGTTCGGCTTCTCGACCGCCAAGCGACAGAAGATCAGCCGCGCGGCCTCGCCGCCAGAGAGCTTGCCGACCGGCTTCATCACATCGTCGCGCGAGAACAACACGCGTCCGAGCTGACCGCGCACCCACGCCGTCGGCTCCATCGGCACGGCTTGCTCGATGAACAGCAGCGGCGTCGTCTTCGCGTCTTTCAGGATCTCGTGGTGGTCTTGCGCGAAGTAGCCGACGCGCGTCTCGTGGCCCCACGCGACCTTGCCCTGATCGGCCGCGAGATCGCCGACGATGATCTTCAGCAGCGTCGATTTGCCGAGGCCGTTTGGCCCGATGACGGCGACCTTCTCGCCACGACGCACGGTGAGCGAGACATCGGTGAGCACGCGCTTCTCGCCGTACGCCTTGGCGACGTGCTCGACGGTGAGCACCTCGCGCCCGCTCTGGCGCAGCGGCACGAAGCTGAAGTGCGGTGTGCGCCGCGACGTCTCGGGCACGTCTTCCATCTTGTCTTCGATCTTCTCGAGCTGCTTCTGCCGGCTCTGCGCCTGCCGCGCCTTGGTCGCCTTGGCCTTGAAGCGCGCGACGAAGTCCTTTTTCTCTTGGACGATCTTCTCCATCCGCGCGAGCTCGCCCTCTTTGCGTAGGCGCGTCTCTTCCTTCTGCACGAGGAAGCGGGTGAAGTTGCCGTGATAGAGCGTCACCGTGCCGTAGTCGACGTCGAGGATGTGCGTCGAGACGTTGTCGAGAAAGCGCTGGTCGTGCGAGATGACGACGGCGCAGCCCTCGTAGCGCGCGAGGAATTTTTCGAGCCAGCGAATCGACAGGATGTCGAGGTGGTTGGTCGGCTCGTCGAGCAGCAGCAGATCGGGACGGCCAAGCAGCACCTGCGCGAGCAACACGCGCAGCTTGAAGCCGCCCGAGAGCGTGCCGAGCGCGTTGCGATGCAGCGGCACCGGGATGCCGAGGCCCTCGAGCACCGAGCTCGCCCGTGCCTCGAGCGTATAGCCCTCGTTCTGTCGGACAAACTCTTCGAGCTCGTGCGCCTCCTCCGGATGCGAGCGCATCTTGAGGATCGCCTTGTGGACGAGCTCGTCGCCCTGCATCGCGACGTCGAGGATGGGCGCTGCGTCGTCGAGGAAGCGATCCTGACGCAGCACGCCCATGCGCGCGCCCTTTTGCAGGGAGAACGAGCCCTCGGTGGCCTGCTCGTCGCCCGCGAGGACCTTGAGCAAGGTGGTCTTGCCGGAGCCGTTGGCGCCGACCAGCCCATAGCGCGAGCCCGCATTGAGCTGCACCGAGACCTTCTCGAACAGAGAGCGCCCGCCGAACGATTTGCCGAGACTGGAGATACCAAGCATGACGTTGTGTCTTTGTGGGGGGCGCAAGGTAGCAGCGGTTCCGCTGCCGTCGACGCGCTGCCGATGTGCACCTAGGCTTGGCGCACGATGTCGAACGACGATTCCGGCAAGCGCCACGATGGCGGCAAGCACAGCGGCCCCGCGAGCACCTCGCCGTATCCGATGAGCCGCCTCGCGCCGGCGCACGATCTGGTCGACATCGCGCGCGAGATTCAGCGCGCAGACGCGGTGCTCGGCTCGGTCGCGACGGGCAAGCTCGCGATGCTCGCCGAGCAGATCCGCGCACTGCAAGAACAAGCGCGCGCGGTGCTCGTCGCGACCCAGCGCGACGCCGAGCTACACCGCGCGAAGTGCCAATTTCGCAAGCGAATTGGCCAGATCTATCACCTCTACAGAGAGCCGAGCGGAGCGCTCTATTTCTCGATGTTGTCGCCCGAAGACTGGAGCGGCGCGCCGCCACATCCGTACGACGGCAGCTATCGCCTCGAAGCCGACATGTCGTGGACACCGGCCGCCGAGGTCGACAGCCGCGAGTCGCGCGCGCAGTCCGTCAAGCTGCTGCTCGGCTCGTAGCGGCGGCGTGTCACGCGGCCGCGAGCACGGCGAGCATCACGCCACGGCGAGCACGGAGAGCATCACGCCACGGCGAGCACGGAGAGCATCACGCCACGGCGAGCACGGAGAGCGTCACGCTGAGGAGACCGAGCGTCGCCAGCGCGTACATCGGACGCATCGCGCCGAGGCGTTGGTGCTGCGCGAACAGCCAGCCGCCGCCCGACGCCGACGCGACGAGGAACGACAGCGCGAGCAGCGGCGTCGGGCGCGGCGCGCCGAGCGTGAGCACGCCGAGCATCGCGTACGTGGCGAGCCCGAGCGCGAAGGCGACGAAAGCGAGGCGCGCGGCGAGGTCCGAGCGTTTGGTCAGCTGCGCCGAGAGCGCTACCGCCATGCCCAAGACCGCCGTCACTGCCATCACTTCTGCCATCATTGCTGCCTCTCCGTTCCCACCAGTGTCATACGTGCGGATTCGCACGGTCTGAGAGGGAATGATGCGCGAATGTCACTGCGATGTCACGCAACTATCCTGGCAGCTGCGTTCGTCATCCTCATTTAGGGACGCGAGGGGCGAGACGGACAAGCGGTGGCTGGGCACGGCATACTCGAGCGCCGATGAGCACCAAAAGCACGCTGTGCGGCGACCGATCGAGCACTTCTCTCCGCCGCCGAGCCGCGCGATGAGCCGCGCGGCCGATCGCGCACAAGCGCGCGTGGTTCGCTCGCTGATGCGCGCACCCGAGGCGGTCGTGCGGCGCCTCGGTGGCACGCCGAGCCGCAACGTCTACGGCGCTGCGCTCGACGCGCACGCGCAGCTGCTCGCGCGCCTGCAGAGCGTCGCGGCGCGGCCCGGTTATTACGAGGGCACCGCGGCGCACGCGCGGCGCGAGTTCAAGCTGGGCTTCGCCGTGGTGGAGGCGCCGCCGCCCGCCGGTGTCACGCGCACCGAGCGCTACGTCGACGGTGCCGTGAGCGCGCGCCGCGCGTTCGTCTACACGCCGAGCGAGACGCGAGCAGCGATGCCCGCGCTGATCTACTTTCACGGTGGCGGCTTCGTCGTCGGCGACCTCGATGCGTACGACGCGGGCTGTCGCGCGATCGCCGAAGAGGCGGGCATCATGGTGATCTCGGTCGACTACCGGCTCGCACCCGAACATCGCTTTCCCGCGGCCGTCGACGACGGGCTCGCCGCGTTCCGCTGGGTCGCCGCGCACGCCGCGCAGCTCGGCCTCGACCCGAAGCGCATCGCCGTCGGAGGCGACAGCGCCGGCGGCAACGTCGCAGCCGTGACCTGCCTGCGCGCACGTGACGAGGGTGGCCCGCGCCCGTGCTTCCAGTGGCTCCTCTATCCAGCGACCGACATGACCCGCGCCCTCGCGTCCCACCGCGAACACGCAGCGGGCCCCTTCCTCGACGCGCCAACGATCGACTGGTTCCTCGACAACTACCTCGCGCCCACCGACGACCGCCGCGACCCTCGCGCCTCGCCGCTCTTCGCCGCGAGCCACGCCGAGCTCCCGCCAACCTACCTCCTCGTCGCCGGCTTCGATCCCCTCCGCGACGAAGGCCTCGCCTACGCCGAGAAACTACGCGCAGCCTCCGTCCCCGTAACCCTCGTGCACGCCATGACCATGGTCCACGGCTTCATCGCGATGTGCGGCGTCGTCCCCGCGGGCCTCGCCATTCGGCGCAACGCCATCGAAGTGCTCCGCCGAGCCCTGCACGACTAGGGATGCGCTCCCGCGCGGGGAACCTTTCTCCTCAAGATTGATCACTTCTTTTCGCGAAGAGCCTGTTGGGAGTGAGCCTCATTCGGTGCGCTCCCGCGCTGGGAACCTCCCCCCTCAAGATTCATCACGTCTTTTTTGAGCCTCATTCGTTGCGCTCCCGCGCCGGGAACCTCCCCCCTCAAGATTGGTCGCTTCTTTTTGAGCCTCATTCGTTGCGCTCCCGCGCCGGGAACCTCCCCCAGCCCCTCGTTCGAGGGGGGCTTTCCGTTGGCGCCGATGCAAGTCGCGTGCACTCGAAGAGCGGCGATGTGAGGCACCCCCCAACCCCCTCGGAAAGGGGGCTTTCGGAGGGGGAACGGACGTGCCGCTGGATGTGCTGTGGGGAAGCTCCCCTTCGTCAATCCCCGCTCGCTGACTCCGGCTCAGGCTCGGCCGCTTCGGCGAGCCATTCAACCAGGACCTCGGGCGAATTCAACCAACGCGCTCGCGCGCTATTGGTGTAGTCGGGCGGCATGAACTCGACGTTCACGACGATCGCGTAGCGCTCTTCCCCGCGTCCGAACAGCCCCTCCGCGTCGAGCTGAGCTACCGCCCTCTCCATGCCTTGCACGCGCCATGCGACTTCCGCGAACCATTCGTCGTCGCTGGTTGCGGAGTTCATCGAGGGTCGCGCCGCGAACAGGCGCGCCACTTCGTCGAAGAGCTCCTCGCGATACGCGTAGAAGGGCGAATCGGCATAGGACCACTTCAAGAGGCGTACGCTCTCTGCGTCGCCCCCCGCGGCAGATGCGAGCGCCTCGCGCGACCACGCGGACAGGAAGGGCGCGTGCCCCTCTCCGGGCGTGATGAGCGAGAGGTAGTAGAAGTGCTGACCTGCGTTCTCGCGGAACAGCGCAGTCACGGCCTCACGCGTGGCGTCCGCGATGGCGTCTTCGAGCTCGCGTTGCTTTAAGGGTGTTCTCATCTCGCGGTGGCGTGCACGCTCTCACGCCGTTTGCAGCGCGGCAACGAGGGCGGCAGTGTTCCTCCGCCAGCCGGCGAGGTCCGTCGCGTCCGTTGCGAGCTCGTGGATGTCGACGCGAATCTGCGCGTTGGCGAGCCTATGGTCGAACACATAGGTGCGCGTGTCGGGGACGACGCCGGCCGGCAGGATCAGCGCCGCGCGGTGCGAGCCAGCGAGTGCGCAGTACGCGATCATCTGGTGGAGGTTGGCGCTCGAGATATCGCGCTTGTACTTCGCGTCGACGACGAGATCGCCGCCGGGCAATCCGCGGCAGAGAGCGTCGATTTGGAAGCTGGATCCCGGCTCGTTCAGTGCGCCGTCAGAGCGTTGGTAGGGCAGTGGCGACTTCGGCGTCACGTCGAGGCCGCTCTCGCGCAGCGCGCGGACGACGGCGCGCTCGAACAGCGATTCGAGGTTCACGAGGAATCCACTTCCCGCGCGATCGGAGCCTTCGACGAGGCCGACACCGCGGAGGAGCATGCGCGCGAGTGCGGCGACTGGCGCGAAGGGCTGCTCTGCGCGGTCGAGCGTGCGTTTCCCAGCGAGCCACTCTGGATCGACCTCCGGCGCGACGGCGGACATACGCGCACGCATGCGGCTGAGCGTCGGCTCGCAGGCGTTGCGGAGCACGACATCGCGTGTGCACGCGGCGAGCGCGGCCGCGAGAAAGCGGTTGAGCGTCGTCGCCTGGCTGCGCTCCCAGACGTCGCACGGAACGTGCGCGAGGTTGGCATGAGAGCATCGTCTGCGTCCGTGCCCCACCTGCCACCACCGCCCCAACCTGTGCTATTCGCTCTCCCGCCGATGGTGCAGCACGACACGAAGGAGCGGCTGTTCGAGCCGCCTCCAGCTCCGGGCGAGGACTCGAACCACGAGAGCGTGGCGGCGCTGTTCGCGAGCACGTACGAGGTGCACGAGCGGCTGGCGTGGAATGGGCTCGCGCTCGTCTATCGGGTGCGCAGCGTCGGCGCGGACGATGGGCACGAGCAGCGCGCGCCAGGGAGGGAGCGCGCGGTGGCGCTGCTGCCGATCGACTGCGAGTCGAAGCCGCATCTGCTGCGGCCGTTCGAGGCGCAGGCGGCGAAGCTGACCGGCTTCCGCGACGCGCATGTGGTCGGCATGCTCGCGGCGGGTGCGCGGCATGGCGTGCCGTATCTGGTGCTGCCGTACACGCAGGGGACCACGCTCGGCGAGGAGATCGCGCATCGCGGCGCGATGCCGTGGCCGCGCGCGCTCGCGGTCGCGGAGGATGTGCTGCGCGCGCTGAGCGCGGCGCACGCGCGTGGGCTGCGGCACTGGGATCTCACGCCGAGCAATGTGCTGCTCTCGCCGATCGCGTCGGGCGAGGCGCCGGTCCGGGTGCTGGCGATGGGGCTCGCGCCGATCGTCCGCGCGATGACGGACACCGACATGACCGGCCCGACGGGCAAAGGCTCGGGGCCTTCGGCGGCGAAGTTCCTCGCGCCGGAGCTGCTGCATGGCGGCGTCGGCGCGTCCGATGGGCGCGCGGATCTCTACGCCGTCGGCGCGCTGATCGTGGCGATGCTGACCGGCACGCGGCCGAGCCACGCGAGCGACGAGGCGCTGCCGATCGTCGCGGTGAAGGGCCTCTCCGACGTCGTGCGCAAGGCGATGGCAAAAGATCCGAACGCGCGCTTCGCGACGGCCGACGAGCTGCTCGCGGCGCTCGAGGCCGTCGGCCGCGGTGACCTCGAGACGGTGGCGCTGCTGACGAAGCCGCCACCGCCGGCCGCGCCCGTCTCGGTGCGCCCGAAGCCGCTCACCGCAGCGCCCGTCATCGCGCCGAAGCCGAAGCACAACCTCGCGATGATCGCCGCCGCGGTTGCGGTGATCGCGCTGATCGGCGGCGGCGCTTATTGGCTCATCACAGGTCAATCGACGACGCCGCGCACGGAAGCCACGCCGACAGCTGAAGCGAGGCCGACGACCGAAGCGACGCCCGCCGATCCCGCGCCGCCCATCGGCGAGACGAGCGCGATCGCCGACATCGACGCGGACGTCGCCGCGGACTTCAACGCCGTGCCCGTCGACGCGGGCTCCACCGCCGACTCGATCGCCGACACGCGCGCCCTCACCGACGCCTTCGTCGCCGTCGCCGACGCGGTCGCCGTCGCGGACGCTGACGCTGACGCTGACTCGGACGCGGTCGCCGACGCTGACGCTGACGCCGACTCCGCCGCCGACCCCACCTCCGCCCCTCTCGCCTCCGCCCTCCCTCCCCCGCTCGGCCCGCTGCTCGCGCGCATCGAGCACGGCGATCGCCTCGATCGCGAGGCGCTCGGTCCGCTCTACGGCTATGCGGCGCGGCGTGGCAGCGACGTGCGCGGCCATCTGGTGCTCGCGCGCGCCTTCAAGAACCTGCGCTGGATGGCGGATCTGATCGCGCGCTACGGGATGGCGCTGCGGGTGGACTCCGCCGCCGCCAAGCGCGATCCGCAGATCTTGCCGGATCTGCTCGACATCGTCGCGCGGGAAGCCGACCACGCGCCGGCCGCCGCGCAGCTCGTCTCGACGGCGTGGGGCAGAGAGGCGCTGCCAGTCATCGACGCGCGACTCGCGCAGAATCCGCGCGCGGACATGGCCGGCCGGCTGCAGCGCCTGCGCAATCGCATCTCGCCGCCGGCGGAGTGACGCGCGGAGCAGTTACGCGGCTTCGGCGCGCTGAAGTAGACCGGCGTCGAGGAAGCTGAAGTAGCTGTCGCGCGCGATGATCACGTGATCGAGCACGCGCACGCCGAGGAGCGCGCCGGCGCGCACCAGGCGCTCGGTGATCTGCAGATCTTCGGCGCTCGGCTCGGGCTCGCCGCTCGGGTGGTTGTGCACGAAGACGACGCCCGACGCGGCCTCGCGCAGCAGCGCGCGGAAGACATCGCTCGGCGCGACGGGGCACGCGCTGAGGCCACCGGAGGCGATGCGCAGCTCGCCGATCGGGCGGTTCTTCGCGTCGAGCGGGATCGCGAGGAAGTGCTCGACCTCGGCGCGACCGAGGCGCGGGCGGAGCGCGGCGTCGATGTCGCGGCTCGAGCCGATGCGCGCGCCGCGGAGCAGCGGCGTGGTGGAGATGCGCCGGCCGATCTCGACGGCCGCGAGCAAGCGGCACGCCTTTCCGTCGCCGACTCCGCCGCGGGCCGCGAGCGCGCCGAGGCCGAGCCGCTCGAAGCCCGCGAGGCCGCCGCTCTCGGCGAGCACCGTCGCGGCGAGCACCTCGACGGGCATGCCAGTGGTGCCGGTGCCGAACAAGATCGCGACGAGCTCCGCGTCGCTGAGCGCCTCGGCGCCGCCGCGGGCGAGGCGCTCGCGCGGGCCCTCGGTGCGGCGTGCTCGGGTGGTGGTGGTGGATGGCGGCGATGCGAGGTCGGTCATGGGCAGCCGTAGAGCAAGCGCGGTGCCGGACCTCGGCCGAGTGATCTCGGGTAGTTACGCGCGTGAAATGGCGGAATCGCTGGCGGCCGCCGGCGGCCCGCCGGCGGATCGGGATACGTGCTGCGTCTCGAGCGAGCCGGCCTCCACGCAGACGCTCAACTTTTGGGCGGCCGTGCTACAAACGGCGCATGAAACCGGGCTCACGGGAGGCCTCGCGCTCCGCGAAGAGCCCAGTGAATGAACCGGGCTCCGCGGCGTCGAAAGGCCCGGAGGACGGCACCGGTGGCCTCGTGGAAGACCAATTGGCGGCAGATTCCGCTAGCGACCAGCCGGAGACGAGCGACCTCACGACTGGCGGCGACGCGGCCTCTGTCGCCGGCAGCGCGGACGACGCGGGCAGCGACATCGCAGGCAGCGACGTCGCAGTCGGCAACGTCGCAGTCGGCGACGACGCTGGCGTGGACGACGCGGCTGCGCCGGCAGGTGCGCCCGTGCGCGGTGCGCGCGCGATGGCGCTCAGCCCGGACCGCGAGGCGGATCGCGAGCTCGATCGGCAGCTGGTCGAGCGCGCGCAGCGCGGTGACGCCGCCGCGTTCCGCCAGCTCTTCGATCGCTATCAGCGGCGCGCGTTCGCGGTCGCGCTTGGTGTCGTCAAGAACAAGCAGGACGCGCTCGACGTCGTGCAAGAGGCGTTCATCAAGGTCCACCGCCACCTCGGCAGCTTCCAGGGCACTTCCAGTTTCTACACCTGGCTCTATCGGATCCTCATGAACCTGGCGATCGACCACGTCCGCAAGCACAAGAACCGCGAGGTCGACTTCGACGATCGCGTGGGCCGTGCTGCGGGCGACGTCGACGGCGACGGCACGATGTTGCCGCGCATCCTCGACGGCAATCCGGGGCGCACGGCAGCGCGCAAGGAGCTCTCCGAGAAGCTGCAGCAGGCGCTCGCGGATCTGCCCGACTACCACCGCGCGGTGATCGTGCTGCGCGAGATCGACGGCCTGTCGTACGAAGAGATGTCGAAGGTGCTGAAGGTGCCGAAGGGCACGATCATGAGCCGGCTCTTTCATGCGCGACGCAAGATGCAGGTCGCGCTCGAGCCGTACATCGACGGAGACCCCGCGATCGGGGATGACGGATGAACACGCAAGAGACCACGATGTCCGACCACGTCGACGACGAAAAGCTGCAGCGCTACTTCGATGGCGAGACCGCGCCCGGGGAGACGACGCTCGTGCGTCGCCACCTCGCCGAGTGCCGCGTCTGCGCGCTGTCGCTGACGCGGCTCGAGCGCTTGCACGCGCTGTTCACGACCGCCGCAGAGGCCGACGCCGAGGACGCCGCGCCGGAGCTCGAGGCGATGTTCGCCAAGGTGCGCGAGGGCATCGCCAAGCAGCCGAAGGCCGGCTTTGGCGAGCGCCTGCGTGTGCTGACGAGCGAGGTGGTCGAGCACAAGAAGCATGTGTGGATCCCCGCGATGACGATGGCCGCAGCCGCGGTCGTCGCGCTCGCGGTGCTGGTCGGCAACGGCGGTAGCGAAGTGCCGCGCCCGGGCGCCGTCGCGATCGTGCCCGGTACGGGTCAAGAGCCGATGCGCGGCTCCGAAGTGCTCTCGGCGGTCTTCGCTGACGGCGCGGCGGGCACTGTGTTTACCGTCGAGGGCGCGGCGGGGGAGGCGCCCGTTGCCGTCGTCTGGATCAACGACGAGGAGCCGGTGCCGGCGCCATGAGCTCGCGCGCGCTCGCCTCGACTCTGCTCGCGACGCTGGTCGCGACGGGCGCGCTGTTCAGCGCAGCCGCGGGAGTCGCGCGCGCGCAGGATCAGATCGGCGAGGTGCTGGTGGTGCTCGCTTCCGAGCAACCCGGCGTCATCGACGCCAACCTGGCGCAGGAGCCCGCGCTGCGGCAGCCGCCGTTCAACAGCTACCGTACGATGCGCTTGCTCGCGCAGCATCCGGTGACGCTCGGCGCGGGCCGGCCGGTGATCGTCGTGCTGCCGAACGGCCGCAACCTGCAAATCACGCTGGTACGCATGCTGCCGAGCGGTCGGCTGCAGGTTCGCGTCTCGATCAACCGGCCAGAGAAGAACGACTACCTGCAGGGCGTCACGGTCGAGACCTCTGCCGGCGTGCCGTTTTTCATTGCGGGCCAGGCCTATCAAGGCGGCACGCTGGTCATCGGTGTGCGGGTTGGCCTGCGCTTCGGCGCAGCGGTGCGCGTCGGCCCGATGGGACCGATCGGGCCGGTGGGGCCGGTGGGGCCAATCGGCCCGCGCGGGCCGCGACTACCGGGCCG
>Ga0105047_10013616_pt1 | contig 12980 bp, 9 predicted proteins | sample MAT04_FD_78384 | JGI IMG/M metagenome (GOLD analysis project Ga0105047, IMG submission 78384) | Freshwater microbial communities from Lake Fryxell liftoff mats and glacier meltwater in Antarctica - MAT-04 (megahit assembly) | ecosystem: Environmental > Aquatic > Freshwater > Ice > Liftoff... | reverse complement strand
GCTGGCGCTTTATTCGCCGTGAACATGCTGGTGGCAACGGATCAAGGCGGCACGTTCACTTTCGAAGAACTGAGGCAGGATCTGGCATCGGTGGGATTCGTTGAGGCGGAAGTGTTGCGTCGGGATCAAGGCATGCATTCTATTACTGCTGCCCGGAAGCCGTGAAGGCGCAATAATCCTGTGTTCACGACTGCGTGGGTTATTTCGGTTTGCCCGCTGCGGAGACACTGTCTTTGGGCGCGGTGATCAAAGTCGGCACCCGATTGAATTGAGAATCTCGACCAGGAGTGGTGCCGTCCCTACCGGCGGTGGGGTTCGTGGGACTCCGGCGGATTCTTGGGTTATCCCGTTTTCTATCCCGCGGCACCGAAAGGGTTCCATCGCTTGACCATCGTGCAGAATTACCAAACTGTCTGCATTCGCAGGCGCGTTTACAGCACGCCATCCGCCACCAACTTCTCTCTGAACTTTTTCAGCGCGCCGGTCAATATTGAGAAGTCTTCCAGTATATAAGGCTTGTCCGCGCCACTCGGTGCATTCGCCTTGTATTGATGCATGGCATCCGTGCCCACCAACGCCTTGATCTGACTCGCCCCAACCTTCCGATACTGCTTCACCGAGAACTGCCTCGCAAGTCCCACGTAACGGATCATCTGCTCCGTCGCCCCGCTGATCGTCTTCACACTATAGGGTTTGCAGAAATCTGGCTGAGGATGGCTTTCTGCGTTCGCATGCGCAAGGCCGCGTGCAAGTTCCGCCCAATTGACGCCACAACCTTCTCCACTTCAATGCCTCCTGATTGCGTGAAAGTTGCAGTTCCAACCATATGTGTGACAGTTGCAGTTCTGCCTGTTTGTGTGGAAGTTCCTGCTCATTCATAAGCCCCGGGTCACAGGTTCGAGTCCTGTCGCTGCTATTTGATTATTAAGCAAGTATCGGGATTGATCAGAATCACTCGGTAAACTCTGCCTATTGTAGTTTCCCTCTTTGGACGAATCCTCATCATTTCTGACCGTTACCGCCTCTGACTGTGCAGGATTCTGTGCAGCGCTTTGTGTCGATGGTTGCCGCTTCACGGGCTCAGCCACTGCCTTGACAAGTGCGGCCGCAGAATCGTGCTGACAGTTGCAATGCGCGTTCCCGGTTCAAACTAAAAGGACCCGGCAAAGCGTCTTTGCCGGGTCCATTTTGATTGCAACAATCCGTTAGCAAGGAATTTAGACTCCCTGAGTCGTCGTGCTCGCGGCCACGTCGGCATTGGGGGCGCTTTCGCGACGGGTCGGGTATTCCGGCTCTTCGTAAGGAGGCGGTGCCGCCAGGTGCTTGATCTTCAGGTTCAGGTGCGGCTGGAACGCCGTGCCTGCCGGGATCAAGTGACCTAGGATGACGTTTTCCTTCAAGCCCAGCAGCGTGTCGACCATGCCCGCCATCGCAGCTTCGGTGAGGACCTTGGTGGTCTCCTGGAAGCTCGCGGCGGAGATGAACGACTCGGACTGCAGCGAGGCCTTGGTGATGCCCAGAAGCAGCGTCTTGGCGCGGGCCGGCTTGGGCTTCCGGCTCTTGGCGGGCTCCTTACCCGCAGCTTCAGCGGCTTCGTTGGCTTCCTTGAACTCAGACCTCGCCACCACGTCGCCTTCCTTAAAGTTCGTCCCACCCGGATCCACGACCTTCACGCTGCTGGCGAGCTGATCGTTAGCACCGCGGAACTTGAACTTGTCCGCCACTTCGCCGGGCAGCATCTTCGTATCACCCGGATCATCAACCTTCACCTTGCGCATCATCTGGTTGAGGATGATCTCAATGTGCTTGTCGTTGATCTTCACACCCTGCGAACGATAGACGTTCTGAACTTCAGTCAGCAGGTACTGGTACAGCGATTCCTCGCCCTTGATGCGAAGAATATCGTGCGGAATGATCGGCCCGCGGATAAGCGGATCGCCCGCTTCCACGTAGTCGCCTGCATGCACCTGCAGTTCCTTGTCCTGCGGAACGTGGTGTTCTTTTTCCATGCCGGTTTCGTTCTTGACGATGATGGTCATCTTGCCGCGTCGCTTTTCCGATCGCAGTTCGATATCGCCGGAAATTTCCGCCAGCACCGCTGGATCCTTGGGCTTGCGAGCCTCGAAGATTTCGGTGACACGTGGCAGACCGCCGGTGATGTCCATCGTGCCCGCCGATTCCTTCGGCTGGCGGGCGATCAGATGACCGGCCTGGATCTTCTGACCATCCGTCACTTCGATACGAGCCTTTGCAGGCAGGTAATGGAAGTCGAGGATCTTGCCATCGTTGTCCACAATGGTGACACGCGGATGACGTTCGCCCTTGTGTTCGATGACGACCAGCTTGGCGTCGCCGGAACCGCGGCGTTCTTCTTCGAGACGGGCAGTTTCGCCCGGCTCGATATCTTCGTATCGCACCGTACCGCCCTTTTCAGCAAGAATCGGTGTGATGTGCGGATCCCACACCACCAGCTGTTGGCGAGGCTTCACCTTTTCACCATCGCCAACCAGAATCACTGCGCCATAAGGCACCTTGTATTTCTCCAGCTCGCGGCCCTTGGCATCAACGATGGCGATTTCACCGTTTCGCTTCAAGGCAACGAGGCGTTTGCCCAATTCCGGATCATTCACGGTGACGGCACTGACGTCATGATGGACGACATTACCACCCTGGATGCTCTTGATGTCATTTTCGACCAGCGAGCTGGTTGCCACACCACCGGTGTGGAACGTGCGCATCGTCAACTGCGTGCCGGGTTCGCCGATGGACTGAGCGGCGATGATGCCGACCGCGAGGCCTTCTTCGACGATGTTGTTGGTGGACATGTCCACGCCATAGCAACGGGCGCACACGCCACGCAGGCTTTCGCAGGTAAGAGGGCTGCGAACGCGGATGGATTCAAGCTTCAGTTCCTTGATCTTGTCCGCAATCTCGTTGGTGATGGTCTGATTTTCCTCAACGATGGTTTCATCGGTGATCGGATTGCGAATGGTGTCGCGGGCCGTTCGTCCGACGATCATGTCCTTGAGTTCAACTTCAACCTGCTCACCCTTGTAGATGGTGGTCTTGGTCACGCCGTTGGGCGTGTCGCATTCCATCTGGGCGATGATGACATTTTGCGCCACATCGGCGAGCTTGCGGGTGAGATACCCGGAGTCAGCCGTCTTCAGCGCGGTGTCTGCGAGACCTTTACGCGCACCGTGGGTCGAGCTGAAGTACTCCAGCACCGACAGACCTTCGCGGAAGTTGGACTTGATGGGCGTTTCGATGATTTCGCCCGAGGGCTTCGCCATCAAACCGCGCATGCCGCCCAGCTGACGAATCTGGTCGACGTTACCGCGAGCACCGGACACCGCCATCATCGCGATGGGGTTCAGATACTTCGGCTGATTCTTCTTCATGGCTTCTTCCTTCGCCATGGGCTTGCCGTTTTCATCGCGATAATCCGCCTGAAGACCGGCCATCAAGGACTCGGTGACTTCCTTGCGGGCGTGCGACCAAACGTCGATGAGACCGTTATAGCGTTCCTGATCGGTGGTGGCGCCGAGCTTGAACTGCTTCTCGATCTGATCGGCCTTTCGCTGACCGTTCGCGAGGATGTCGGGCTTGTTGTCGGGCGAGCGAATGTCGGTGATGCCGAAGGACAAAGCAGCGAGCGTCGAACGCTTGAAGCCCAATGACTTCATGTCGTCCAGCAGCTTGATGGTCGCGGGACGGCCGAGGCGTTCATATGTATCTGCAATCACGCGGCTTGATCCCTTGGCGGTGAGAGCGTAGTTGTAGAACGGCATATCCTTCGGAAGGATGTCGTTGAACATGCAACGACCAACGGTCGTAAGGATCACCTTGCCGTTATAGCCCGATGTCATCGGCTGGATGGCGTGGTTCGGATCCAGACGCTTGCGCATCTCTTCCGCCTGCTTCCAGGAGACTTCCTCAATCGGGGTCGTGCCACTGTTCTCGTCTGTGATGACGTGTGTGCGATCGAGCAGACGGACAAAGATCCGCGTGTGCATGGCGATCTTTCCGAGCTGAAACGCCATCAGCGCCTCGCTGAGGTCCTGGAACATCTTGAACTCACCCTTATCGAACTCACGTTCGGACGTGATGTAAAACGTTCCGAGCACGATGTCCTGCGAAGGCGTGATAATCGGGCTGCCGTTCGCGGGGGAGAAAATGTTGTTCGGGGCAAGCATCAGCACATGCGTTTCCGCCTGCGCTTCAATGGACAGCGGAAGATGGACGGCCATCTGGTCGCCGTCGAAATCGGCGTTGAAGCCTTTGCAGACCAGCGGATGGATCTTGATGGCGTTGCCTTCAACCAGCACCGGCTCAAATGCCTGAATGCCCATGCGGTGAAGCGTGGGGGCACGGTTGAGCATGACCGGGTGCTGGTAAATCACTTCTTCAAGGATGTCCCAGACTTCCGGATCGCGACGTTCGAGCATCTTCTTGGCAGACTTGATCGTGTCTGCCAGGCCATGCTCTTTTAGCTTGCGGATGATGAACGGCTGATACAGTTCCAGCGCGATCTTCTTGGGCAGACCGCACTGATGCAGCTTGAGTTCCGGACCAACGACGATGACGGAACGCGCGGAATAGTCCACGCGCTTGCCAAGCAGATTCTCGCGGAAACGACCTTGCTTGCCCTTGATCATGTCGGTGAGCGACTTCAGGGGGCGGTTTGAAGACCCCAGCACCGGACGCCGGCAGCGGCCGTTGTCGAAGAGCGCATCGACGGCTTGCTGAAGCATTCGCTTTTCGTTGCGAATGATGACTTCGGGCGCGTTGAGATCGACCAGCTTCTTCAGACGGTTGTTACGGTTGATGATGCGGCGATACAGATCGTTCAGATCGCTCGTGGCGAAGTTGCCCGATTCCAGCAGCACCAGCGGACGCAGATCCGGCGGGATCACCGGAATCACATCCATGACCATCCATTCCGGCTTGTTCGGGCTGCCGGTTTCGATTCCTGAATTGCGGATCGCTTCGATCATCTTCAGACGCTTCGTGAGATCCTTGATCTTCTGCTTCGAATTCGTCTTCTCGATGTCCGCGCGAACCTTGATCTGCTCGTTGAACAGATCGAGCTTGCCAAGCATGGTCTTGATGGCTTCAGCGCCCATCTGGGCTTCGAAGTCATCGCCGTATTTTTCGTAAGCTGCGCGATATTCTTCTTCCGTCAGCAGTTGACGGTATTTCATCGCCGTCTTGCCGGGATTCGTAATGACGTAATCCTGGAAGTAGACGATCTTTTCGATGTCGCTGGTCTTCATATCCAGCAGCGCGCCAAGGCGCGACGGCAGCGCCTTGAAGAACCAGATATGCACGATGGGGGCGGCGAGGTTGATGTGCCCCATGCGCTTGCGACGCACGCGTGAGTGCGTCACCTTCACGCCGCAACGGTCGCAGATGATGCCTTTGTATTTCGTGCCCTTGTACTTGCCGCACGAGCATTCCCAGTCGCGTTCCGGGCCGAAGATGCGCTCGCAGAACAAGCCATCCTTTTCGGCGCGATACGTACGATAGTTGATCGTCTCCGGCTTCTTCACCTCGCCGAATGACCACGAACGAATGTCGTTCGGGCTGGCGAGTTGAATGCGAACCGAGCCGTAATCGTTAATGCGATCGTAGACGCTTTCTGCCATGATCGTTTTCTCTTTCTTTCAAATCTCCCGGATACCACCGGGGTTCAATCTCTAAATTTCACGCCGACTTCTTGCGCTTGCCGCTGCGGGGAAACGCTTCGATCAGTTTCCGCAGGGCGTTGTTGACCGATTCAGCATCGGGGAACACTTCTCGCAGATCTGGCTCCAGACGGACATAGCCTCGTCGGAAAGAGAGGAATTGCAGCCACTCTCTCCGGTTTCTCGCGATGACCGGGAACCGCTTCGGATCGCTCACATCCGCCGGAGCGTCATACTCCATCTCTTCCGGCGTACATTCCACATATTTAACCGTTACCTTGCTCGGCGTAACGGCGGCTCTCTGCCTGCGTCGCTCGGCGAGCACTGATGATACGGATCGTTTCATATCTGTCGGTGGTGACCACCATCAAAACACGGGAGTTCGCTGAAAACCCGATATTCATCTCGCGATATTCTCGGTCCGAATGCGTCGCGTCGTACTCAACGAACAGATGCGGATCATCGAATACTGTGACTGCCTCTTCAAATGTGACTCTGTGCTTTCGCACATTGTCGGCTGCCTTTGCATGACTCCAACTGAAACGCAATTCATTCACTCACGCTCCTGCTGCTCGGCCTTCGCCACAGACGTCATACCTACAGTTGCCTTCACTTCGAATCCGCGCCTACTTACTGAATTACGGCGCGAATCCAGAACCATCCACAGCACACCACCGACCACGAGCAGAGATCCCGCGATCGAAATCCGCGGCTCAATCCCGCGATGAGCAACAGTGGCTAATCCCATAGGAATCATCACGATGCCGATAACGACCATGAGCAAGCCGGACCGCATCACATCAGATCCTCATCCTCGCTGCTCGCCGAACCCTTCTTCTTCTCAAGTTGGATGTTAAGACCCAGCCCGCGAATCTCATTGCAGAGCACATCGAACGAAACCGGCGTTCCGGCTTCCAGGGTGTTGTTGCCTTTGACCATGCTCTCGTAAATCTTCGTACGTCCTTCGACGTCGTCAGACTTCACTGTCAGCAGTTCCTGCAGCACATATGCAGCGCCGTAGGCTTCCAGGCCCCAGACTTCCATCTCACCGAATCGCTGGCCACCCGTGCGGGCCTTGCCGCCGAGGGGTTGCTGGGTGATGAGCGAGTAAGGTCCGGTTGCACGAGCGTGGATCTTGTCGTCCACCAGGTGATGCAGCTTCATCATGTAGATGTAGCCGACGGTGGTCTTCTGCTCGAACGGTTCGCCGGTGCGACCATCGCGAAGCTGCACTTTGGCGCCCCAGGGCATGGTGACATCGAGTTCACGCGTGCCAAGCACGGTGCGGTTCTTATCGCGATCCTTGCGACGCTGATTTACTGCATCGTTCGCCGATTCAATGGCGGCGAAGATTTCATCTTCGGTTGCACCATCGAACACCGGTGTAACCGCCTGCTGGCCGAGCACCATCATGGCCCAGCCGAGGTGGGTTTCGAGAATCTGACCGACGTTCATACGCGACGGCACGCCTAATGGGTTGAGCATGATGTCAACCGGGGTGCCGTCTTCGAGGAACGGCATGTCTTCTTCCGGAACAATGCGGGCGATAACACCCTTGTTACCGTGACGACCGGCCATCTTGTCACCCACCGACAACTGTCGCTTGGTGGCGATGTAAATCTTCACCATCTCAAGCACGCCTGAAGGCAGTTCATCACCACGCTTCATGTGTTCGCGTTTGCGGTCTTTTTCCTTCAGCACAGCCTGCACGCGCGGCCAGAAACGCGACACTGAATTCAGCGCCTGTTCCTTGGCTTCCTTCGCGCCCTTGATCCATTCTTCCTTGAACGTGTTGACCTGTTCCATGACCACGTCGGCGTTTTCGCTCTTGGCGACTTTCTGACGCGTGCCAGGGTCGACCAGTTCAGTGCCAAGGATATCGTTAATCTCCGCGACCATCTCGCGAAAGATGCCGATGGCGCGAAGTTCCATGTCTTTTTCGTACTTCTCAATATCTTTCTTCAGCGTCTTCTTCTGCTCGTCCGTCATGTGCATGCGACGGGAAAACCGCTGGGCACCAATGACCACGCCTTCTTCGCCGGCGGGCATTTCAAGTGAGTCGTTCTTCACGTCTTCGCCAGCGCGGCCGAAGATCGCATGAAGCAGTTTTTCTTCGGGGGTCAGTTCCGACTTGCTCTTGGGAGCAATCTTGCCGACAAGAATATCGCCCGGACCTACACGCGTGCCGACTCGCACGATGCCGCTTTCGTCCAGGTTCGCCAGCGCCCGTTCAGAGACGTTCGGAATATCGCGTGTGAACTCTTCGCGACCCAGCTTGGTTTCGCGAATTTCAACGTCGTAATCTTCAATGTGAATCGAAGTGAACGTGTCGTCCTTCACCAGGCGATGGTTGATGACGATCGCGTCTTCGAAGTTGTAGCCGTCAAAGGTCATGAATGCGACGAGCACGTTGCGACCCAGCGCCAGTTCGCCCTGCAGCGTGGCGGGCCCGTCGGCGATGATCTGGCCCTTCTTGACCTTTTGACCCTTCTTCACAATGGGCTTCTGGTTCAAGCAGGTGCGTTCATTCAGGCCTTGGAACTTGCGAAGCGAATATTCATCGGCGTTGTCAATGATGATTCGCAGCGCATCGACAGCCGTCACAGTTCCGGGGCGTTCGGCGCGGATGACCATGCCGCTGTTGGCAGCGACGGGCCTTTCCATACCGGTGGCGATCACCGGCGGATCGACTATCAGCAAAGGCACGGCTTGGCGTTGCATGTTCGAACCCATCAATGCACGGTTCGCGTCGTCATGCTCCAGGAACGGGATCAGCGCCGCAGAAACGGAAACCGTCTGACGGGGGCTGATGTCAACAAATTGAATTTCTTTGGAAGGAACCGTCGCCAGATCACCCTGAACGCGGGCAAGCACGGCACCCTTCTTCAGCGACACTTCTCCCATGTCCACCGCATCGGGAGGAGCAAGCACGCTCTTCATTTCCTCATCGGCGCGAAGCAAACGGACATCGCCGTTTACCTTGCCGTCCTTGACGACGCGGTAAGGCGTCACCAGGAAGCCGTATTCATCCAGCTGAGCATAAATCGACAGCGAAGCGATCAGACCGATGTTCGTGCCTTCAGGCGTTTCAATTGGACAGATACGACCATAGTGCGAAATATGCACGTCGCGCACTTCAAAGCCCGCCCGCTTGCGGTTCAAACCGCCGGGGCCAAGGGCCGACAGGCGACGTTCGTGGGTTAGCTGCGAAAGCGGATTGGTCTGATCGACCACCTGCGAAAGCTCGCCGCGGCCGAAGAAGAAATCGATGCTGGAAGAGATCGACTTGCTGTTGACCAGTTCGGCGATCTTGCCAAGTTCGTTCGGGTCCTTCAGGCTCATCCGCTCCTGAACAGTGCGCTTCAGCTTCAGGAAGCCCTTGCGAAGCTCTTCGCTCGCCAGTTCGTCGATCGTGCGCAGGCGGCGATTGCCCAGGTGATCGATATCGTCCACGTACCCTTCGCCGGAACGAAGCTGGAACATGTATTTGAGTGAGTTGACAATATCTTCCGACCGGAGCGTCATTTCGGTTTCTTTGACGTTCTGGTCGAACTTGCGGTTAATCCGGAAGCGCCCCACCCGCCCCAGCCGATAGCGATTTTCGTCGTAGAACTTTTCGTTGAACAGCGTGCGGGCCTTGTCGAGCTGCGGGGGATTACCCGGACGCAGACGCGCGTAAATCTTCAGCAGCGCCGTCTCGTGCTCGTTGTATTCCTTCGTCGCTTCAATGTTATCATCCGCGAGCGTGTTCAGGATGAGCGGATCGGCGACCTTGGTGACGACGCCGATGCTCTTCAGGCTCGACGCCTGAATCTTGTTCATCGCCTCGCCAAGCTGAGCGCCGGCTTTCACCAGAATTTCGCCTGATTCGGTGTCGATGATATTGGCAGCGGCGTAATACGCGGGCTGAAGCTGGCCGAGCTTGATGTTTTCGATCGTGTAGAATTCCTTGATGATCGCTTCCGTCGGCCCGTACTTTTCATCGAGGGCGCGGAGGAACGTCGTCGCGGGAATCTTGCTTGATTGATCGATGCGGACGGCAAGTGCGTCCTTCTTCGTCACCGAGCATTCAATCCACGAACCGCGTTCGGGAATGACGCGGAACCCGTGCAGCGGGCGGTCGCCTTCCTGTTCTTCGATCAGGAAGTCAATGCCTGGAGAACGGTGAAGCTGATTGACGATAACACGTTCAGCACCGTTGATGATGAACTCGCCGCCGCCGATCATGATCGGAACTTCGCCAACGTAGATGGAATCTTCCATCACTTCGTCTTTGTCCTTGCGGACAAGGCGCACCTGGATTCGGAAGGGCATTCCGAATGTCAAACGCAGCGCGCGGCACTCATCCGTGGTGTAGCGCGGCTCGGCGAGGTCATAGCTGATATATTCCAGCTTGAGGTTGCCGTCATAGCTTTCGATGGGAAAGACTTCGCGAAGGAGCGCTTCCATCCCTTCATTCTTCCGCTTGACAACTTCAGCTTCCTGCTGGAGGAAGCGGGCGTAGGATCGCTGCTGAACCTCAATCAGGTTCGGGATGGGCAATGCATCGCCACGCTTGGCAAAATCACGCACTTCACGCGTTTTCATCGTGTCTGTTCCTTTTCCGTTTCAATCCATGCAGCAACTTGCGGTTGCAGCGACGGAGAAAAGAGATCTTCAAACTTGTCTGGTTGTGAAAGGCATAATCAGCGTCGCGACGAAAAAAAACGGCGACACCTGTTTGTCGGCGGCGTGGGCGTTTCGGCGATTACACCCACGCTACCCCGAGTGAATCAAAACCCACCTTCGAGCGTAAAATTCTTCGATAAATAAAGCCGCCTAACATCTTGGTTAGCCGGCATTTGTGCGGGAGCCGCTTTCCTGAATGGGGCACCCGTTGAACGTAACTCTCTATCTGTCAAACACTTAGTTGGTCAAGCCGAAGCGCAAAAATAAGTGGTGGCAAGACTCCGCCCCTCGCTCTCGTGAGGGTCGAGCTTGCTCACCGGTTCCGAACTTGGTCAATAATCTTTGTCAAATCTGACTTAATGAGTTTAGCGTTACCAGACATTCATGTCAATCCGACCTCCACGCAATCTTAGGCTATCCACATATTGCCGACGCAGAGACCAATTTACGCGCCGAGGACCGTCGCCTAAAAAACCGTTCGAATTAGTAAGCTGGAGCACATTGCCGTAAGTGACGCGTCGCTTGCGTTGGGAATTTAAATCCCTAGACTTTCGCGTCCTTCATTGGACAAAGTGCGTTAAACCTAAGGACAAATTCATGCGAGCCAGCGAAGTTAGAAGAGGTCAGGGAGTTATTATCGACGGGAAGCTGTTCATCGTCACCGGGGCTGACCACAACACCCCCGGCAACCTGCGCGCCAAGGTGCAATTCAAGCTGCGCGACGTCATCAAGGGCACCATTCAGGACAAACGCGTTGGCGCCACCGACGATATCCAGACCGCCACCCTCGATCGCCGGCAGGTGGAATACCTCTATTCGGATAACGAAGGCCACTGGCTGATGGACCTGGAAAATTACGAGCAGAACGCCATCCCCAAGGAAGTGTTTGGCGACGACATCAAATTCCTGAAGCCCAACACTCCGTTGACCGCGCTGTTTCATGAAGGCAAGGTTTTGAGCTATGAACTGCCCGCGTCGGTGGAACTGAAGGTCACCGACACCCAGCCGGGCATCAAGGGTGCGACCGCGACGAATCAGATGAAGGACGCGGTTCTGGAAACCGGCTTGGCTACCCGCGTCCCGCCGTTCATTGAAGTCGGCGAAGTGATTCGTATCAGCACGGAGACGGGTCAATATCAGTCCCGCGCTTAAGTCGCGATCACAGCACAAATAATTCGAAGCCACGGATGCTAATCCGTGGCTTTTCCAATCAACCACACTTTCCGACCCAACCGTTTCCGCAACCCGCCTTCATCAGCCCGCGCCTTTGCCTCACTCTTCCTTCAGACCCCATCTCGGGATGACTCCCTTGAGGGCGGCTATCCTTCACCTCGATCAGGTTGCACCGAGACTTGCACCCGGGGCTGTCAAACATGCTCGGCACACCAACAAAGAAGCCCCGGATTGGCATCCGAGGCTCCGAGGGAAAATTCACTTCCGCTCTGCGGATCAAAGAGCATCCAGGATGGCTTTGAAATCGCGTTCCTGTTTCAGACCCACAATACGCTGCTTCAGTTCGCCGCCTTGGAAAAGCAGGACGGTGGGGATTGCGTTGATCTGATACTTCATCGCGGTGTCGCGATTGGCATCGGTGTCGAGCTTTCCGACCTTGACCTTTCCAACATAGTCAGCGGCGACCTTTTCGATTGTCGGCGCAAGCATGCGACATGGGCCGCACCACTCCGCCCAAAAATCCACAAGCACCGGCTTGTCGGACTTCAATACTTCGGCGTCGAAATTCTGATCGGTAAACTCCTGCACGTTTTCACTGGCCATATTTGCTCCTGCTGTGTACTCGATTAAGCGAATGGACAATCTTAGGGAGCGGTGGACGGCGCTGTCAAACGAACCTGCTGTAACTCGTGCCGGACGGCGAACATATTCATCACCGCAAGCAGCAGCATGACGATCCCCACCACTGTCAGCACAATCGGCAACCCGGCACCGCCGGACCGCAGGAGTGAATCGCGATCGAGCAGCAGCCAATAGACAGCAATCCCTGGGAGGGACACGCCCAGCATCAGCAGGATGGGAATCATCGTCTGGCGAAAATGAAGCGTTTTCGCATAAGGCGTTCGGCGGGTGGTGGGCTTGACCTTCGCCCGGGTAAGGACGCTCATCTCCGGCGCGGGGGCGAACATCACATCAGAGCCTTCAACCACGTTCGCGAGCGCCGAGCTGAGCTCAAGCTGTGGATCTGACGGCGGCAGGGGAAGATTCGAAGCAGCGTTTTCGGGTGGCAGTGGCGCGGCGGGACGATCTTTCTGAGGCATCGCCCTGATCGGTACCGCGGGCCTCACTTTGGATTGAGATGCAATCATCTGTGGCGGTGGCACCGCGGAAGCTCGAAAAACCGGCTTTACCGCACCCGGGGCAGGTGGACGAACGCTGGCAGGTTTCTGATTCGCCGACCCGGACGCAAGCGGCGCGGCGGGTCTTTCCGACGGGGGAATGGACGCGGTGTCTCCCAGATTCACGGTGCCCGAAGACAATGAGGCTTCCGGTTCGGCTGCCTCCCCGCGAGCGAGTTTTCCCAGCGCGTCAGCCGCTTCATCACGATCTTCTGATGCCATCGTTTCACCTGTGACGATCCACAGAACTATCTCAAACTTCCCGCATTATCGG
>Ga0105047_10013615_pt1 | contig 12980 bp, 10 predicted proteins | sample MAT04_FD_78384 | JGI IMG/M metagenome (GOLD analysis project Ga0105047, IMG submission 78384) | Freshwater microbial communities from Lake Fryxell liftoff mats and glacier meltwater in Antarctica - MAT-04 (megahit assembly) | ecosystem: Environmental > Aquatic > Freshwater > Ice > Liftoff... | reverse complement strand
CGAAGCAGCAACTTTGGAAGACATTGTCCCACGCGGCCGAGGCAGTCCCCTCAGCAGCCAGCAACCAGCCGACGGTCAAGACGGCAATACTTGAATATGCTTTCATGGTGTGACTCCAAGGAGTTGATCGTCGTTGTTCGTGTCATGGGAGCCGGATTAATCCACGGCTCGCGGGATCGGACCATCCCGCATCCCTCCTACCTTCAGCGTAATCCGTTTCTCAGCTGAATGACAGGAAATCCGCTCATCCGGATGGCAATAATTACAAAAAGTCGGCCGCATAGACGTTACAACCGTTACATTCGTTAAAGTCACGCCATTTTAACGGGACATTTGTATCGATATGAAAGGTGAACTCGTGAATTGATGAGATCTGGAAATGCGAAACGCGACGCTGGGAAAGCGTCGCGTCGCGCGGAGGAGTCGGAGGTAAGCTCGGACTAACTCCTCGTTTTCGGAAGAATGCGTGAGGTGGAGCGCGGAGCCAAATTCCATTTCAAGCTGTGCGGTAATCTTTCCGCGCTCCGGACTCCACCTCACGCATCACTTCTCGAATGCCTTCTCCGCCACGGTGTCAAACCGGGCGGAATGTTCGTTGACGAAGCTCGTCCACTTCGCGGCGTCCCACAACTCGAGGTGGTCGCGAACGCCAATCAAGGTCACTTCCTTCTGAAGACCCGCGAACTGGGCAAGCCGCTCGGGGATCAACATGCGGCCGGTCTTATCCAGGTCGACCGCTTCCGTCTGGGCGAAATAAAGCCTTCGGAAAACGCGTGCCTCGGCATCCGTGGCCGGCGTTTGGTCCAGCTGGCCCGCGAGGCGTTCTAGCTCCACTTCGGTGTACAACCACAGGCTCTGATCAGGTCCCGGCGTCACGAACAGCGTCGTCAGGTCCTTCAACAAGTCGCGAACTCGCTTGGGGAGCACCAACCGGTTCTTGTCATCAAGCGTTCGCGGATAGGTTCCCGTAAGAAGCATGACGATCGGCCCAATATCAAATTGTGGGCTTCGTCCTTCCCACTTCCTCCCACTTCATTCCATTCCTCTCCACTAACTTATACTTTCGATCCATCCAGGCAACCGGAAGAGCCGTGAAATAGAGATTTGGTGGCATCTTCAGCTGGAGATCTTCAGATGAAGAATGGGTAGTGGAGGAATCGGGTCAAGAATGGTGGCGGCGCCATCGGGAGTGGAGTGAGAAGATGCGATGGGGATGAGGCGGAAATGAAAAGTCAGCCGACGCGATTCGCTAGAGATGGGGCAAGGCGAGAATCATGTGGAAACAAAAAGGGGCACGTTGAGGACGTGCCCCTCGCCTAACAAAGAATCAGACTGCTTCTTCGTCGTCCGCGTCGGCTTCGGGGCGGAACTCTTCGAACTCTTCCTCGTCGTCGTCGCTGTCCTCCAGACCGGGGAAGCCTTCCAGCGAGCCCTCAATGTCGTGGATCAGTTCTTTGGGCGTCTTGTCGCTGTAGATGAGCTTCATCAGGCCCGGGAAGTACCGATCCATCGTCGATAAGTTGGCCCGAAGCAAGTTATGGAACATCGGGCTGGTGAGTTCGCCGCCTTCGATGTCGATACTCGTCTTGTAGCGGATCTCGCCATCGTCGTAGTCTAGTTCGAAATTGCCGATGCGCATCCCGCGATTGGCGCGGGTGATGAACTCAGCCGCATCCGCCCGCTTTTCGGGCGGCGTATCGACCGGCAAATAGGAATAGAAGATCAGCCAACCTTTGGCTTCATCGACGTCGGCGTAACAAAGTAGACGGCCGGAGCGTCCCTTGAAGTAGAACCGAAGAACGGATTCGCCTTCGAGAATCTCGTACTTCCAGTCCTCCTCCTCCATGAAGTCGATCAACTGGGAAAAGATTCCGACCATGTATGGCCCCCACCAGGGTTACGGGATCGAGGGGCGATCTCCCCATTACCATTGTACCCCGCGCCCCAAACGGGGAATACGTCAATTCCTCTCAACAGTTTCGCGGGCGGCGGCAACCGATCGTGATAGAATAATCTCGTGGAAAACCCCTTGAATTACGACCCCCGCTATCTGGCCGGGATTCGCCTGTTCAACGATCGCGACTTCTTCCAGGCTCACGATGTCTGGGAAGAACTTTGGAACGATTGCCCGAATATAGACCGGCGTTTTCATCAGGGTTTGATTCAGGCGGCCGTCGCGCTCTACCATTGGAGTAACGGGAACTGGCGCGGGGCTCGGCGTTTGTTCCATTCGGGGCGGGCATATATGTCGGCCTATCCGGACCCGCATCGCGGCCTGGCGATCGGCCGTTTTTGGCAGCAGATGGAACGAGCCGCGGCCGATGTCTTGAAGGACCCGCCGCCGGCGACCGAGGTTCGGCTTAACGAGGATCTTGCCCCCAGGATCGAACTGGATCCGCCCCCGACGTTCTGGCCCGATCCGCATCAATTGTTGCCCGAGGAGTAGTCCGCGCTTGCGCGGGATTCGTTCATGAATGAAGACAAGGCAGCCCTGCAGAACTTTGAAGGAATAGCCCGGCTGTTCCCGCTGCCGAACCTCGTCTTCTTTCCGCACGCCATGCAACCCCTGCACATCTTCGAGACCCGTTACCGGCAGCTGACCGCCGACGCGTTAGCTGGCGATCGGTTGATCGCCTTGGTCCTGCTTCAAGAAGGCTGGGAGAAGAATTACGACCAGGCGCCGGCCATCCACCCGATCGCCTGTCTCGGCCGAATCGTTGCCGATCAACAGATGCCCGACGGCCGCTACAATCTGTTGCTGCGAGGCCTCAGCCGCATCCGAATTATTGAGGAACTGCCCGATCCCGAGCTTGCCTACCGTAGGGGGCGCGTGGAACTTGTCGCCGATCGCTGTGATGCCGAGCTTGACGAAGTGATGAGACTGCGTCAGCTGATGCGTGAACGGATCCTGCCGCGCTTTGGCGATGGCCAGATCGCCAAACAGATTGAAGAACTCTTCCACAGCGAGCTCTCGCTTGGTGCTTTATGCGACGTCCTCAGTTTCGCCCTGCCGATGCCGACGGCCTGGAAGCAAAAGATGCTAGAAGAGACCAACGAACCGTCTCGGGCCGCGATGCTTCTGGAAGGTTTTTCGCAGATCTCGCCGACTCAGACCGGGGTCGCGCTCAACCCCAATCGCAAATTCCCACCGGACTTCAGTTCGAACTGAGTCGTTGGACGCCTGCCCGTCTCCTTCCTATCTCAACAGGGTTGACGTATCGCTGAACCCAACTAGAGGAGACGACCATGCAGAAGCGTACCGGAGCAGTAAAGTTTAAGGGCAATCCCGCCGACCTGATCGGGCCGGAAGTGAAGAAGGGCGACAAGGCCCCCGAGTTCAAGTGCGCCGATGGCCCTGCCAGCACGCTCACCTTGGCGACGAGTCCCGCCAAGGCCCGGCTGTTCAGTGTCGTCCCCTCTCTCGACACACCTGTCTGTAGCATTCAGACCCGGCGTTTCGACAAGGAGCTGGCCGCCCTCGGCGATAAGGTCGCCTGCTACACCGTCAGTCTCGACCTGCCGTTCGCGCAGGCTCGCTTTTGCGGCGCCAGCGATAACCCGATCAAGAACATGAAGACCCTCTCGGACGCGCACGACCAATCGTTCGGAAACAACTACGGTGTTCGGCTCGAGCTCTTGGCGGTCCCGGTGCTGGCCCGCGCAGTGTTCGTCGTCGACAAGGAAGGCATCGTCACCTATGCGGAATACGTAGCCGAAGTCACTTCCGAACCGAACTACGACGCCGCCCTGGCAGCGTTGAAGACGGCCGCGGGATGATTTCACACCGAGCCCGACGCGAAGCGAGGGAGCCCCCCAGCGATTCTCGTTTCTCGGCGGGCTCGGCATCGGTTTGTTTTTGCCTCCTCCTGCTCCCTCGCTTCGCTTCGGGCTCGGTTTCTTCACCTCGCACAGAGCACTCCCATGATTCAACGGCTCATGATCTGTTCCCTGCTCTTAGTCGCCGCGCCTCTACACGGCGAAGAAAAAATCCTCCCCCAGGATTGGGATTACACCGCGCCGATGAGACCGATCGTGGCCGCGTTCACAGGTAAACGCGGCGTCGTGCTTCACGTGGGCGATTCCATCACGTATTCGAACCCCTACGGCCAATGGGCGCGCAACGGGGCGGGCAAGACCGACGCCGACAAGGCTGTCCTCAAATGGATGAACCTGGGAAAAGACGACGACAGCGACGGCTGGTGGCTCTGCCGTTTCGATCATCCCGCCGGCGGTCGTTCGCATACTGCATGTAGCGGCCTGCGATTGGATGAGCTTCTTGCCGGCGGCAGGAAACAAATGCTGCCTCTCGAGAAGATGCTTGACACTTATCAGCCGCAGGTTGTCGTCTTCATGCTGGGCACCAACGATGCCTCCGCGCAGAGGAAAGTCGAATCTTTCGAGGCCGACTTCCGCAAGGCGGTGGACATCATGCTCGCGAAGAAGGCGGTCCCGATCGTCTCGACGATTCCGCCGCATCCGTCGCGCACGGCCCTTGCCGCTTCTTACAACGCCGCGATTCGCAAGGTCGCGAAGGAGAAGGGACTGCCGTTGATCGACTACGAGAAAGAGATCCTCTCGCGGAATGCTGATGATTGGAACGGAACGCTGCTCGGCAAGAATGATGTTCACCCAACCAGTGCTTCAGACGGAGCGACCGCGGCCTCTGCCCCTACGGCCGAGAACTTGAAGAAGAGCGGCTACCTGTTGCGTGGCTGGCTTTCCGTGCAGAAGATTGCCGAAGTGAAGGAAAAGGTTCTTGATGCGGCCCCGAAGAAAGATGCACCGGCCCCGCAATCCAAGACGCCGCCCGGCAAACCGATCACGCTGCCGGTGACGCGCGACAACTGGTTCTCGAACGTCGGCAAGGAGGGCGACGGCAACAACGGCGGCTCGTCGCGGCTCAAGTTGAAGTCGCATCAGGAAATGTCGATCGTCGATTTCGATCCTTCCTCGCTGAAAGGTTACGTCATCACCGGCGCCACGCTGCATGTCAAGGTGGCGGGGAACGATCCGCTGCGTCGCGTGACCGTGAGCACAGTAGCGGCCGCATGGGTGGAGGGGACCGCGTCCAGCTATGAACCACAAAAAGGCAGTTCGACGTTCAAACACCGCCAACATCCGGATGTGCCTTGGACGATACCGGGCAGCGATCTCTGCTCGGTCATGCTAGGGACCGGCGGCACTTTTTGGCGGATGGCCGACACGTCGCTCCCCGACAAGAACGGTTTCCAGGTGATCCCCGTCGACCCGCGCGTCGTCGCCGCCCGCCTGGCTGGAGTGAGTCACGGCTTCCTGCTCTACGACGACACGGGCACCGAGTGGGTGCGCCAGGGCGATAAGGTCGACATCAAACACTTTCCCAACCGTTATATCCACAGTCGCGAGTCAAATAAGGCGAACGCCCCCTATTTCACCATCTATGTCGGTGAGAAGGACGCGACCGCGCCGGAGAAACCATCCGACCCCCGGATCGAGACGAAGAACCTGCCGGCCGGCGAGGCCAACGTTTACTGGAAAACGCCGGCCGACAAAGGGACGGGAACCATCGGTTTCCTCGTCGAAGTTGATGGCAAGCCGTTGCCGCGCTACTTGATCCCCGCGGCGGGAAAAGCGGGCGAGACGGTTACGATGCGGCTGCGTGATTTCGAGAAGAACCCCGGCGGCGTTCTCTTCAAGCTGCGCGCGGTCGACGGGGCCGGGAATGTCAGCGAGCCGGCCGAGATGGAAGTGGCTGTTTCGAATCGGATCGCACCGCCGTTGCCCGGCAAGTCGCCGACTCCGTTCACCGAACAGGCTGCACTGCCGAAGCTTGGCAACGCGGAAGCTGCCATTATCGATGAACTCGATAAGGTCCAGCCCACGACCGGGGCGATGATGCCGAAGCAAGCGGATGCCTACCTGGCCGCCAATCATCTCTGGAGCGCCAAAGAAAAGCGGATCCGCCTGCACGCTGCCCGCAACGAGTTTGTCGCCTTCCAGGTTCTGTTGAACGGAGCGGTCAACGACGTCGTGCCGTCGCTCTCATTCGAGAATGCTCCAAACGTCACGGTGGAATGGTCACGCTACCAGCACGTGCAAGCCAAGTCGGGGCCGATGCCCGATCCGCTCGTTCCGTTGTTGAAAGCATTCACTCTTCCCGAAGGAACGATCGAGGGCCAGAAGGCCGGCAGCCTGCACGCGGACATCTACGTGCCGCATGCACTGAAGGCCGGTGACTATCACGGCAAATTGCTTTTGAAGGCAGTTGACGAGACGTTGGAAATCGCGGTTGATCTGCGCGTCTGGGACTTCCAATTGCCCGATACGCTGAGCTTCCTGGCCGAGATGAATGGCTATGGCTCGCCCGGACCAGAACCGGGCTACTTCCGTGTCGGTCATCGCCATCGCACCTGTGTGAATCTCGTACCGTACACGCAATCAGGGAATGTGCATGACGGCTGGTCTCCGAAGTGGGATGGCAAGAAGTTCGACTGGACCGCCTGGGATGCTCGCTTCGGCCCTTACTTCGATGGCAGCGCCTTCGCCGACCTGCCGCGAAAAAATGTTCCGCTACCGATTTTCTATCTGCCGTTGCACGAGAACTGGCCGACACCCGTCGAAGGGAACTACCTGGGCGGGTATTGGGCAGACCAGGCGTTCACGCCCAAGTATCGCCAGAACTTCGTCGAAGCGTCTCGCCAGTTCGCGGAGCATTTCAACACGAAGAAGTGGGACAAGACGCTCTTCCACGGCTTCCTCAACAACAAGTTCGATTTCAAGAAGAACGGCTGGTCGCGGACGTCGGCATTGTGGATCCTTGATGAGCCTTCCAACTTCCAAGACTTTTGGGCACTGCGTTGGTTCGCCACGGCATTTCACGAAGGCGTCGCCCAGGCGCGCGGACCGGCCAAGATGCTCTTTCGGGCCGACGTCTCCCGGCCGCAATGGCAACGCGACAGCCTGGATGGGCTGCTTGATTACAACGTCGTCAGCGGCGTTCTGCGCGAGTATCCACGCATCGTCATGGATCGCAAACGCTCAGAAGGACAACTCGTCGTCGAATACGGCAACAGCAACGCAATCGAGGATTCCAACACGCAGCCGCTCGGCTGGTGTCTCGACGCCTGGTCGATCGGCGCTGACGGCGTGCTCCCCTGGTTGACGATCGGCAAGAAAGACTCGTGGGAGAAAGCCGAAACGACCTGTCTCTTCTACCCGGCCCGTCAGGGCGAGAAGGAGCCGACGCCATCGGTTCGATTGAAGGCTTATCGCCGCGGCCAACAGGACGTCGAATATCTGACGCTTCTGGCGGGCGTGAACAACCAACCGCGCTGGGAAGTCGGCATGCGCGTGCGCGAGACGCTGAAGCTGGCCCCGGTCCGGCAAGGCACCGGTTTCACCGGCGGCGAAGATGCCGGCATCCTGACTTACAAGCAATTACTGCCGCAAGATGCCTGGGCTCTACGCGTTCGCCTGGGCGAAGAGCTTTCGCAACGCAAGCCGGAGTCGAAGGCGTTCGAGTGGTCGACGCCGCTGCGCGATACGGGAAAGGTAGCGGGGCGGATGGTGGGGGCGGACTGACCGATTCGGCCTGCTTCTCTATATCATCCTCGTCGAACCCCACCGCCTTTTCCCCTCGTCTCGGAGATACTCGTGAATAACTTTTCGCGTTCGCTCGCATTTTTCGGCATGATGATCACCTTTCCCGCTCTCGCGGCCGATGATTGGCCGCAGTTCCGCGGCCCGGCTCGCGATGACATCTCGTCGGATAAAGGCTTGCTGAAGGAATGGCCGAAGGACGGGCCGACTCTGGCCTGGAAGTGCGAGGGCCTCGGCGCCGGCTTTTCGAGCGTCTCCCTGGTCGGCAACCGCATCTACACCATGGGCGATCTAAAAGATAGTTCGTACGTCTTCGCGATCGATCGCGACAAGGGAACCATCGTCTGGAAGCAAACGGTGGGGAAGACTGGCGGCAACTATGCGGGCACTCGCTGCACGCCATCGATCGATGGCGATTCCGTGTATGCTCTTGGTCAGTTCGGCGACTTCGTCTGCCTCGACACGGCCGACGGCACGGAGCGCTGGCGCAAGAACTTCGGCAAGGACTACAAGGGAAGCTCCGGCGGTTGGAACTACACCGAATCGCCCTTGATCGATGGCGACAAGGTGCTCGTCACGCCGGGCGGTCCCGAATCGGCCATGCTGGCCCTCAACAAGAAGACCGGCGAGGTGATCTGGAAAGGCGTGCTCCCCAGCGGCGAGAAGGCGGGCTACTCGTCGATCATTGCGGCCGACATCGACGGCACGCGGCAATACATCCAGTTATTCTCGAACGGGCTAGCCAGTTTCTCGGCCGACAAAGGTGAACTCCTTTGGCGTTACGGCACCGATAATAAGCACTTCGGCGGCAACACGGCCAACATCCCGACGCCCATCGTCAAAGGGAATCAGGTCTTTGCCACCGCCGGTTACGGGCGCGGCGGCGCTCTCCTCACCATCAGCAGCAGCGGCGGCAAATTTGATGTCAAGGAAGAGTACTGGAGCAATAGCCTGAACAGTCGTCACGGCGGCGTTGTCCTGGTTGGCGACTTCGTCTATGGCGACCGCGACGACAGCGGCAAATTCTGGTGTGCCGACTTCGCGACGGGAAAAATCAAATGGACCGCGACGGAAATCGCCAGCGGCAAGCAATCCATCGCTCCCACCTATGCTGACGGTCTTCTCTACATTCGCCACCAAAATGGTTGGGTCTCGCTCCTAAATCCGGAAAATGGCAAGGAGATCAGCACGTTCAAGATTCCGAACGGCAAAGGCAACTGCTGGGCGCACCCGGTCGTCGTGGGCGGGAAGATGTACATCCGCGAACTCGATACGCTTTGGGTTTATGATGTGAAGAGCAAATAACTCGAATGAAGCGTTCGGCCGATGTGGACAATGATTCCACGTCGGCCGAATGCCGCCGAGACGTGCTCACTTCAATTGGTCGGGATCCACCCCTAATTTTCGAAGTTGCTCCGCGAACTTCTCGGCCTGCTTCTTCGAATCTTCGGCACGTTGCTCGGCGTGGTCCGCCCGCTTTTGAGCCTGTACGCGGGCCAAGCGATCTTCCATCGAACGTTGCTCGGCTTCTTCGATTCGCTTCTCGGCCGCGGCCGTCCGCCGTTCCGCCTCTTCCGCATCCTCCGCGATTTCTACGAACGTCCGAAACGGTTTACCGTCCGGCCGATGGATAACGAGTTCCTCGCCGCCCATTTCGAAGCGAATGCCCAGACGGGGCGAGGTCCAACCATTCATCTCTGGAATCTCGACGAGCTTTTCTCCCTTCCGGATCGAACCATCGAGCGTGTGGCGATCCGGGTCGTAGATGTAGTATTCCTCCACGCCGAAGCGTTCGTAGAAGGCGAACTTGCGGTTCATTTCCGCGAACCGGTTGCCGGGTGAGAGAATCTCAAAGACAACTTGCGGCGCGACCCCGCCTTCTTCCCATTGTCGATAGGAGCGCCGATCACCCTTCGGCCGGCCGAAGGCGACCATCGCGTCCGGGGCCGCGCGCGTCAAGTTGTCGCCTTCCACGGGATACCAGAGGAGATCGCCCGCGACAAACACGTTCGGATTGTCCTTGAAGAGAGCGTCGATGCCGCCCTGAACCTTGACGATCCACCGATATTGCTTGGTATTGTCGGCAATGGGAAGCCCATCCGATTCCGGGTAGACGATCTTATGCGGCGGAGTAGTGACTGATGGTGTCATGGTTTTACTCAGGCTGAAACGCTCACTTCAATTGGTCGGGATCGAAACCTAGCTTGCGAAGTTGTTCCGCGAACCTCTCGGCGAGTTGCTCCGCACTGTCCGCCCGTTGTTGGGCCTGAACACGGGCAAATCTCTCTTCTTCCGCCCGCCGATCTGCCTCTTCCGCGTCCTCGGTGATTTCCAGGAATGTTCGAAATGGTTTGCCGTCCGGTCGATGAATGACCAGTTCCTCCGCATCCATGTCGAAGCGAATTCCTAGCCGAGGCGAGATCCAGCCATAAATCTCCGGGATCTCGACCAGTGTTTCACCCTTCCGGATCGAACCATCGAGCGTGTGGCGATCCGGGTCGTAGATGTAATATTCCTCCACGCCGAAGCGTTCGTAGAAGCCGAACTTGCGGTTCATTTCCGCAAATCGGTTGCTCGGCGAAAGAACTTCGAAGACGACTTGAGGCGGGATGCCGCCTTCTTCCCACTGCCGGTAGGAACGGCGATCGCCTTTCGGACGCCCAAAGACGACCATGGTGTCCGGCGCCGCGCGGGTTTGGTTATCTCCTTCCACGGGATACCAGAACAGGTCGCCGGCGACAAAAACATTCGGGTCGTTCTTGAAAAGCGAGTCGATGCCGCCCTGAATCTTCACGATCCAGCGGTATTGCTTGGTGTTTTCAGCGATGGGAAGTCCATCCGTTTCGGGGTAGACGATCTTCCGCTTCGGAGGTGTCAGGGATGGTGTCATGCTTCTATTTCAACCGACGAGTCCACAGCTTGCAAGCTCATTTCCGCTCTGCCGTTCACAATGCCGCCTTGACCACGCGCAACAAAAACGTCGGGTTGACCGAGTCGAAACGCAGGGCCTCCATCTGCTCGACGCTCCGAGCAAGATTCACGAGCAGAACGGTCACGTTGCGGTCGAGGCGTTTGAGCACCTCGTAGGTCGAACTGAGCATTTCCAGCGTGGCCACATTGATGACGAGCCTGCCCCCCGGGCGCAGAGCCTGAAACGACGCTTCGAGCAAGCGGGCGACTTCGCCGCCGTTGCCGCCGATGAAGATGGCGTCCGGATCGGGCAGATCTTGAAAGACCGCGGGGGCGGTGCCGAAAATGGCTTGCACGTTGCGGATGCCGAATTGCTCGGCATTGGCGACGATCAGGTGATAGTCGGCCGAATCTTGTTCAATGGCGCACACCTTGCCTGGCTCGACAAGTTGGGCGGCCTCGAGGGCGACCGAGCCCGAGCCGGCGCCGACATCCCACATGATGCCGCCCGGTTGCAAATCGAGTTGCGCGAGAGCAATAGCCCGCACTTCCGCCTGGGTGATCAACCCGGTCTTCGGCCGGCTTTGCGCAAAGATGTCGTCCGGGTTGCCGAACCGCATGAGACGGCGGGTGCCGCGCTGGGCATCGGGGCGGCCCGGCTTCCGCTTTAGGATCATCACGTTCAGCGGGTCGAACGTCATGTTCTGAATTTCGTGCAGTTCGCCTTGGGTGATCCGCTCGTCCGGCCCGCCCAGATTCTCACACACGTACGCTCTGAAGTAGTCGACGCCACGAACAAGAAGTTCGCGAGCGATACGGGCTGGATGATGATTCTCGCTGGTAAAAAGGCCGATGGTCTCGTGCGTGCGAATGCGGTCGAGAACGTCGTCGAGCGAGCGCGTGCTGAGATCGGTGAGATAGGCCTCTTCCCAGGTCTCCTTGATGCGGGCAAATGCCAGTTGCATGGAACTGACGTGCGGCAGCACTTCGAAACGATCCTTGCCCAGCCGATCGCAAAGATAGCGTGCGACGCCGTAGAAGAGCGGATCGCCGCCGGCGACCACGGCCATCTTCTTCGTGCCGAAGTTGCTGCGGAGTTTATCGAGCACTTCCTGAAGGTCGGCCCCGATGCGGAAGCGCTCGCCGTTCACCTCGGGCAGCAGGCGCAACACGCCTTCAGACCCGAAGATCAGGTCAGCCGTGGTGAGAATCTCCCGGCCGCGCGCGGTAAGACCGGCGAGCCCGTCGCCGCCGATGCCGACAATATAGATTTTTGCAAGTGTGGATGTCATCGAGACACTATAGGGGAAGACCGGCCAACCCGCGAGAGGGGGGAAAGGAAGGAGACGTCGCTCGTTTCAGGCCGGTTTTCCTTCCCATTCCGGCCGGAGGATGCCGCGGTGGCGTTGCGGGAGACTACCGAAAAGGGGTGATTTCGAAATAGCGATTTGACAAATCTCGGGATGGCTCATCCAGATTGATGGGCGAAATTGCCTCCCGTTCGTTTCATCATTTTCGCACACCCCTCTGCAACGAATCACGCCCTTCTTGCAACGGATTCCGGTCGTTTTGCAATCCATTCCGCCCCTTTTGGGTCCCTTTTCGCCCCTTTTAGGGTCCTTTTCGGGTCCTTTTCGGGTCCTTTTGGGGTCCTTTTCGGGTCCTTTTCGGTGCCGTTCCATGCGAATCGAGGTTCACCATGACACAAATCGACACCGTTTCCAGCACGCCGCTGGGAAAAACAAAGATGTCAGGACCCTTTCAGGAGTGCCGTATCCAGGAATGGGTTCAGACATCTTTGGTTTTCCCCAGACACCTTTGTTCTTCCCGCCCGCCCCTTTTCCTCTCTCAAAGTACGATGACAACGCCAGGGAACGCCATACATTTAACGGCAACGAACATCGACAGTTGAGGTCGCCATGGCGTCGTCCGATCTTGATTTTGCGTCCGACCTCTGGAAGTCCGCCGATGCGCTACGTGGTCAGGTGGATGCCGCTGAGTACAAGCACGTCGTCCTCGGCCTACTCTTCCTCAAGTACATCTCCGACAGTTTCCAGTCTCGCCGCGATGAGCTACAAGGCGAGTTGATCAAAGCCGGGATGAAGCCCAACCAGGTCGAAAAGCTCCTCGAATCGCGCGATGAATACACCGCCGAGCGCGTCTTCTGGGTCCCGCCGGAATCCCGTTGGCCCAACCTCCAGAACCAGGCCACCCGTCCCGACATCGCCACGCTCATCGACGACGCCATCCTCGCCGTCGAGCGCGACAACCCGAATCTCAAATCAAAACTCCCGCGCGACTACGCCCGCCGCGGGATCGATCCGGTCAAGATGGCCGGGCTCATCAACCTCATCGCCCAGATCGGCTTCAAAGGCTCGCGCGACAAGGCCCGCGACACGCTCGGCCGGGTCTACGAATATTTTCTAGGAAAATTCGCCGCCGCCGAAGGGAAGCTCGGCGGCGAGTTCTACACCCCGCGCTCCGTCGTCCGT
>Ga0105047_10013614_pt1 | contig 12981 bp, 5 predicted proteins | sample MAT04_FD_78384 | JGI IMG/M metagenome (GOLD analysis project Ga0105047, IMG submission 78384) | Freshwater microbial communities from Lake Fryxell liftoff mats and glacier meltwater in Antarctica - MAT-04 (megahit assembly) | ecosystem: Environmental > Aquatic > Freshwater > Ice > Liftoff... | reverse complement strand
GCCGGCGCGCTAGCGGGCGAGGCCGACAACCTGGTGTTGCGTGCGGCACGGCGACTGGCGGAGGCGTGCGGCGTGACCACAGGTGCGCGGCTGGTGCTGGAGAAGCACCTGCCGGTGGCCAGCGGGATCGGCGGCGGCAGCGCGGATGCGGCGGCGGCGCTGCGGGTGCTGGCGCGCCAGTGGGGCGTATCGGTTCCGGACGGCCTGGCGATCGGGCTGGGCGCCGATGTGCCAGTGTGCCTGGCGCAGGCGCCGTTGCGCATGGCGGGCGTGGGCGAGGTGCTGTTGGCCGGCCCCAGCTTGCCGCCATTCGGCATAGTTTTGGCCAATCCGGGTATGGCGGTTGCGACGCCGGCCGTATTCCGCGCGCGGGCGGCGGGCGGCGAGCGATTCTCTGCGCCGGCGGTTTTTCCTCTCGGCTGGCGCGACGTGGCGGCAATGACGCGCGACCTTTCGGCGACCGGCAACGACCTGCAGGACGCGGCGGTCGCGTTGTGCCCGGCGATCGGTGCGATTCTGGGCGCACTGGCCGCCGTGCCCGGCTGCCGCCTGGCCCGGATGAGCGGCAGTGGTGCCACCTGCTTTGGCCTGTTCGACGACGCGGGCACCGCCCGCCGTGCGGCGGAAGCGTTGGCGCGCCCCGGCTGGTGGGTCTGGGGCGGGGCTGGCGGTTGAAGCCGTCGCTTGGATCATTTGCCCTGGGCCAATATTGCGCTACTACCGGCCGGGATTGGGGCGTCGCCAAGCGGTAAGGCAGCGGATTTTGATTCCGCCATGCGGAGGTTCGATCCCTCCCGCCCCAGCCAGCGCCCCACGGCGATACCGTCTCTTGGGACGCATGGGTGCCAGAAAATCGCGAGGTTTCAGAAGGGGTTGGCGGGAGGCCGCTTGACTGGCATCAGCCTCGGAAGCCCGAATTTGGGTCTCCGGAGGGCCAAAGTCTCCGTACGGTTTGCCTGGCGTGATTTTGTATGGCGACGGAAATTCCTTGTAGATCAATGCCTTGGCTCGAAGGTGCCCACTGTCAGTTCGATTCCTCTCTGGCCCGCCAGTTGCGATGCGAGAATCGCTCTCCGGGGCGTGGAGAGGCGTCAAACCCCAGGGATTCCTGCGATTTTACCGCGAAAGTTGTTGACCGACATGGGCGCAACGACCGCCAAAATCGGCTCTCCGACGGCCATTTCTCTCCGGACCTGTGGACCAGCGTGATTTGGTAAGCTTCCAGAAAGCACAATCGTAACAAGGTCTTGCTGGCGACGTTAGCGCGGACGAGTTTGAAAACTTCTCGCCAAGCGACACGCCCTGGGCGCGAATCTTTGGTGGCAGGATGCGTCGTCACCACCCCTGCCGCATCCAGGTATCCAGGTCGCGGGAGGACAGCACCTTCTCGGTGTACTCCCAGTCAAGGTCCTGATCGTCGGCGGTGTCGCGAGCGTATCTCAACTCCATGGCCGGCTTCGTGGTCTCGATCCGCTGCGAGAAATTCTGAAGCGCATTCCGGTCCCGAAGGACCGCGGCGATCCAATCGTCCTCGAACGCATCTGGAAGCTGACCCAGCACCGAAAAGATATCGCCGAAGCGGCGCGACAGGGCAGCGTAGACCTGATCCTCGACGGTCCCGGCGTATCGCAGGTTCAATACGTGAATGTTGTCGCGGGCCTGGCCGATCCGCTGGATCCGCCCCTTGCGCTGCTCAAGGCGGGATGGGTTCCAGGGCATGTCGATGTTCACCTGGGCGCCGAGGCGCTGGAGGTTCAAGCCTTCGCAAGCCGCGTCGGTCGCGCACACCAGCCTGATCTCGCCGTCTTGGATGCGCTTCTTGATTTGCTCGCGCGCGGCAGTCCGGCGCTCCGTCCCTCGCTGGACGAATGACGCTGCGCCGCCGGCATAGAGGGCAACCGGCTCATCGGGAAACGCAGCGCATAGCGCCTCCAGAACCCATTCTGCGGTGGTGCGATACTGACTGAAGATGATTCCCCCGTTGTCCTCCAGCCAGCGGCGTTCGCGCATGTAGTGCAACACGACTTGCACCTTCGGGTCGGTGTCCTGACCGGCCACGACCGCAGCCAGGTTCCGCTCGACCTCGCGCAGATATTGGATCTCCTGCGGGTCAGGAGGAATGTCGTTCGCTGGGGCGGCTTCGTCGCCGATCTCGTCTTCTGGCAATAGCGGCCCATCCAGCCGGCCCAGCAGGTGGCGAGCCGTTTCAAGGCCCGCCCGGGCCGACGAGCCGATGCGGCGCAGGAGAATGGTCTTGAGGAACCCGGCGCCGGGATTGCGTTGCGCATACAGGCGGCTGAACGCTTCGGCGGCCTCGTAGGCTGTCTTAAAGGCAAGGTTCATCTCCAAACCCTCGCCGTTGAAGATGGCTGTCGGCAGGCCGTCACTGGGGCGCGGATGCGTCACCACGCCGATTCGCTTCAGTAATCCCTGCGCTTCGAGCATTGGCCTGGTGCGACGGACAACACGGCGGATAATGGGGTTATGACGCTCGGCCAAATTCTGGAAGTCATTCAGGAAATCACCGCGAATGTCGCTGCTGAGGTCGTCGAAGCGCGGCCCGAGAACCTCCTTTGTCGCCAGTCTGGCATCGGCGCGGATGTCGCGGAACACCGCGTGTTCGCCACCCGGAGGCAGCGGGTTGCGGAACAGCGCCCACCGGTTGGTGTCGTTCATCGGCCACGCCCGCACACCGGTGAGAAAGCCGATCGACTCCTCACGCAGCCATTCCCCGCCATCGAAAGGCGTGCCCATGACCTGGGACGCTCCCTGTCCCAGGGCGACAAGGAGGTCCCAGAGTTCCACCGCGGAAAGCTGGATCGGCGTGGCTGTGCCAAGAATCACACTTGTTGAGTTGCGCGCCACGACCTTCAGGAACTCCAGGAGCCGGTTTGGGGTCGCGACTTCGCGTCCGCTCTGGCCGCGCGATGCACGCGCCTTGTGGGCTTCATCGAGAATCACGACGCCGAAGGACTTCTTCTTCAGCGCGCCCCTCTCGCCCTCGTCGTCGCCGTTGACGATGAGGCCGGTCGACATGATGCCGATGCGCCATGGGCAGCGGGCCACGAGGGTCGGATCACCGCGCTGGGTCAATGGCCGGCGTTCGCTGTCGAGCCAGCATTTCTTCTGGGTCGACCAGACCGCGGCCGGCACGCCGAGCTTGTCCTCCAGTTCCTCCTGCCACTGCCAGATCAGCGTGGCAGGGGCGAGGATGAGCACCGGCTTGTCATCGAGCATGGATAGAACCAAGGCGGCGGCGGCCATGGACAAGGTCTTGCCCAGGCCGACATCGTCCGCGATCAGATAGCGGGCCTTACCGTGAAGGCGCCGGTCCTCGACGCAGGTCTGGACAAAGCGCTTCTGCCAGGACCGCAGTATCTGCCCGCCCTTGTAGATCGGGCGCTCGGCCAGGATGGCGTCGGCGGGGACGCTCCCGTCCGGGTCGCGCGCGTCCTCGATCGAACGATACTCGATGCGGTTGGCCATGGCGGCGACGTGCTTCACCACGGCGTCAGGCAGGTCGATTCCCTGCTGCCAGAAATGCTCGAACTCGGCCCGCACCCAGTCGGCCGCGGTCGGGTCCTCGTCGCCCCAGAGGATTTCGTAGGCATGGCGGAACCCGGATGCGGAGTCGTTGGCGCTGCCGACAAAGGCATAGGCGCGGCCGTCGCCGTGCTCGATCACGCCGGCCTTGCCGTGGACGAAGACGTTGTCCGGATCCCGCGGCACGACCCGCACCTTCATCCGTCCCGAAGCCAAAAGCGTGTGCAGGCGGCGATACCGCTCGCGGGCCATCAGCAGGTCAAGCCCGTCCTCGGTGGATTGCCAGGACGATACGAGTGTGCGCGCAAGGGCCGCCTGGCCATCGCGGGCGGCCTTGGCGATCTTCACGTCGTGCGGGTCGAGGTCACCGTTGCAGACAACCCTGATCTCGCCGACGGTTTCCAGCGCTTCGCCGACCACCTCCAGCAAGGAGGAACGGAAATAGCCGGCGATGCGCAGATAGCGGGTTGCACCGGCGAGGCGCGCGGACAGGATGGGGCCGAGTGCCGCGCGGCGCGATGAAAAGCGCTCGATGGCCACCGGTCACACGCGGTCGAGCTTGAGGGCTTCCGCCAGTTCGTGCGCCGCTGTGCTCTCCTCCGGCCGAGTGCGTGCGGTTTTCAGGGCCACGTAGCCGGCGAGCGCGATCAGTTTCTGACGGCGCGCCCAGTAGTCGGCGGCATATTCGGTCTTTAGGATGGTGACGCCGCGCTTGGGGTCGAGGTTGCCCGCTTCCATCGTTTTCCAGATGGCGAAGAGCACCTGGCGAAGCTGGGTGGCGGCGAAGCCTTCGCCGTCCAGGGAGCGGCCCTTGAGGTCGGCGGCGCCGGAAAGTACCGCGGCGTTGGCGGTGGTGGAGGCCATCAGTTCGGTGTAGCCGCCGAAGGCGAAGCTCTTGGCGAAGTTCTGGAAGTCGGCGACCTTCGCCGAGCCCTTGGCCTCCATGTCGAGCATGCGGACGTAGAAGCGCTCGGCGGCGCCGAGGTCACGCCACATGTCGCGGGGGAACCCCTCCGGCACCAGCAGGGCGTTGGCGACCTGGGCCGCGTAGTCCACGAGGTCGCGCAGCATGGTGAACTCGCCCTTAGCGAGCTTGCGGTAGAGATCGCGATCGAGGGGCTCGCGGTCGATGCTGGAATAGGACGTGACGGCCTGCAACGCGGCGGCATAGGCGGCGAGTGTAAGGTCGCCATCGGTGTAAAGCGTCTCGGCCTGGGCGCGCTCATGCCAAGCATCGTCGAGGGCGTTGAGGCGCGCGAGTTGCGCGGCCACTGCTTCCTCGATCTCAGCCTCGATCTCCATGCGGCGGGCATTGGCGGTGCCCAAGCGCTTGCGCAGCACGAGGCAGACAGTGCCCTGGACGTAGTTGCCTTCCTTCAGCGCGCTTTCAGTCTCGGTGACGATGTTCCAGGCGGCGGACACGCGCAGCCCTGCGGCCCAGAGAATGCTGGCAAGGTCGGCCCAGACCCCGGCATCCTGGTGGGTGAACATCACCACCTGCTGGCCGTTGTCGGGCATACGGCGCGCCATCGCACCGTAAGCGGCAACCATGTCACGGCGGAATTCTTCGCCTGAGCCTTTTATGGCCTTGGTACGCTGGGATTCCCATGTCCATTGATCGAAGGGCGGTGGCGGATTCTTGTGGAGCCAAGCAATAAAAAATTCTGTAATTTCATGATAGTTTACAGCATTTGCGTAAGGGGGATCAGTAATAAATAGATCAGCATTTCGAACATTATCGCGTGCGTCCTGCGTATTGACGTCACAATTCACAACGTCATTGAGAAATTTATAATTTAACATTCCAGACGAAATGTTCTGTAGAGATGATCTGACGGCGTAGTTGAAAATAGGATTGATCGCTTGGTTGTCAAACACCTCTCCAAATTTAACCGCGCCTCCTTGCGAAAGAGTAGTATTTATACGACATATTTTTGAACTAAGATTCAGGTATTGGCATAAATCCAGGCGTAAATTTGGAAATATGTGAGAGTTTTTTATTAGTGCCGATGTTTGGAGTAATTGCCGGGCCGCAAACAGATGGTGCCAATGCGTCCAGCCGCGCTCTCGAAGCAAGCGCGTCGTCTCATCTCCTGGTTCAATTTCCGAATCTGGCACAAATCCCGCTTCCTGCCATTCGTCCAAATTCGTCTGGACCAATGCTTCCACCTTTCGCTCGCGCGCCTCATCCTCAGCCAGCGCCGCCCGGAAGAATGTCTCCTGGCGCCCATGCCCTAGCGTGGCCTTGGTGATCCACTGAATGCAGTAGAGCCGCTCTTGCCAGATATCGCCCGGGCGCGGGATAAAATCATGCCTTTCCCAAGGCCGGAGCTTGTTGACTGGTACCCCCGTCGCGTCGCGGTAGTCACCTCGTATCGTCTTGATCTCCACACCTGAGCGTTCAGGGTTCATCGGGTGAACGAGTCGGCCACCCTGTAGCGTGCCCTGTTCGGCCGCTGCCATGGCTGGAGGGGAGACGCCGGTATGAATCTCTATCTCGTAGCGCTTCGCCACTGGGTCCGGCACCAGCTTCGCCACCACGTTACGTTTCTTTGAAATCACCCAGGATGGCGCCATCGGCACCATCCAACCGGTGCGTGGGCAGCGAGTCTCGAGACAGTAGAGATACGCCTTAGCCCGGTTGCCTACGCTGTCATGCTCGACGTCCAGCCGCGTGATCTCGTCATCCACCAACAATTCGACTCGCTCCTGGGCCTCCAACATTTCCGCACGTGTCTCCTGGCTGGCGCCGATAATGTGGAAGGCTCCCCAGGTAAGCATAGCTGCGATGGGGTTCAGGTCGGACGCGAAGACGTCACAGCCCATCCGAGCAGCCTCGAACGGGATTGAGCCGCCGCCGCAAAACGTATCCACGACCTTGGGCCGATGCCCAAACCGAGCAATGCCGAGTTCTTCAACTAAAGTTGCCAGGCTGTTTGCGGATGTACCGAGGTGGCGGTTCACGCCCTCCCAGATCGGTGTCAGCATGGATGCTTGGTCGCATTCCTCGGGGCGCAGCACATGCCTAAGCCGCTCGGCATACGGCAGTCGGGTGAATGCGGTGGCAATCACCGCTTGGCGCTCCTCGTCCTCGATGTCATCTCGCCAACGCCAACGGCCCAGTGGCGGTGGTTCAGATATCGACGGATCCGACTGCCAGTCGCGCGGGATCTGCGTTGCAGCCGCCTCAGCCATCTCTGGAAACAGACGAGCAAAATCGGCCGCGCTGCCGCTGAACCGACGACCGAATGCGTCGTCATCCATCGCCATTAACTTCAGAAAGACGTCGAGATCGGCCGCAGCATGATCGGATGATGGCAGAAGGCATCCGAGCACCACAGCTCGCACCAGAACGAGCGGCTTGCGTCCTTTCCAGTAGGACCCAAGCGCCGTCAGGGTCTGCCCCGCACCCGCTTTGCGTTCCTTGTGGGCCTCGGCGGATAGACGTCCGACAGGAAACTGTCGTTCGATGAAGGCCGCCTTATCCTTAAGCGAGTATGGTGCAAGACCTTGGGTTGGGCGGTCACCGGCGGCGTCGGTCATTCGTATTCCTTCACTCGGCAGGCACCGCCGCGGCAAAAAACAAGCCCTCGTCGTCTGCCTTGCGGCGGGACGACTTGCGACGAGACGAGGTGAAGCCCGCGTTGGCACGGGGTTCGAGCGTGCCGCGCCCGGTGACGGCGCCGAGATGGAACGCGTCGGACCGCGTACCGAAGCACAGCGCTTGGCGCAGCGCGCCGCGCCACCCCATGCCGGCCTGATGGGCCAGCCCGGTTGCCGCCGCGGTCATCGTGTAGAGCCACCAGCGCTCCTCGGGTTTCAGGCCCAGCCAGTTGCGGATGGCAACGGCGATCTCCTCCGGCCTCACGTCCGCGAGTTCCACGGCCCAGAGCAGCACCAGCAGTTCCTTGCCGAGCAGGCGCTGGACCGCGGTGTCATCCGCCCCCCAGCGCCCGACCGGCTTATTCTCCTGTTTCAGGCGACGGTTGAACTCAGCCCGGGCCTCGGGCGATACGGCATCCCACACATCGCGCGCAAGCTCGCAGCGCAGCACGGTTTCGGGCGCCCACAGCTCTTCCTGGAGCGTCGGCGGGCGGCCGAACACCTCGAAGACCTGCGCCTTGGCGTCGCGCCCACGGGTGAGCCGCACTTGGAAGGCGTGCTCCTGGTAGACATCGGCGCAATCGAAGTTGGCGCTGGGGGTGGTCATGGCGGTCAATCCTGCTTCCAGGCGACGCGATCAAAATCCTCGCCGCTCGCGTCACAGAATGCCATGAGGTCCCTTCCTGAGGGAAAAGCAATCCCGTCCAGGCGCAACTTGACGGTGGGTGCGTCGGCCGCCAGCAACGCCGCCAACTCCTTCACCTTGGCATCGAGCGCCGCGGCCGGCAGCGCGACGTCGCGGCCAAAGCGGAGCGTCAGGACATCGTTCTCTGAACGCCCGCCGTTGAGCTCGACCATGCCACCATGGATCGTGACATTGGGGATCTGGGCGAGCCGGTCGAGCGCCGAGAAGGCTGCCGCCGTGTCCCTGGGCTCGATGCGGGAGGTCATGGTGACCGGGGCGTCCTGCTTCAGCGGCGTCTTGGGCTCCGGGCGGGGACCGCCGGAATCCGAGAAGCCGGCGGTCAGCGAGGCACGGGCCTCCTCGCTGAACTGGCCAGATACTTCGGCCACGACCCGCAATTCTTTCGCGCCTTGCGGTGCGTCGATTTCGGCATGGGGCACGGCCGGCCCGGTTTTCGGGTCCGAGCCATCGAAGGTGGCGCGGATGGTGGCGGCACGCGGGATGGCAACCAGCGACACGCGCCAGCCGCCAGAAATGCGGGTGACGTCGGGCTTGACGCGGATAGGTGCTCGCCATTCACAGGGATCGCCGGTGCGGGCTTGCCCTTTGGAATCGACCGCCAGGAACCACACCGCCGGCGCGGCTGTGTCATAGACGCGGCCGTCCAGCCTGGCCGCGGTGGCGGGATCGGGTGGGCCGCTCTCCGACAGGTAGACGATATCCGCATCCTCTGGCGTGACGTTGATCTGGAAGCGGCCGGTGACGATGGGGTCCTGGGCGAAATCGTCCTGGCGGGCGGTGACGCGAGTGACATGCTCCCATTTCTTGGCGACGACGCCCTCCTTATCGCGCCAGAAGCCGCGTTGCGCGGCGGTGCGGACGAGTTGGTCCAGACCGTTGCGCGGCAACCAATACCAGCCGGGCCGCACTGCGGCATTCCGACGCAGCGAGGCCTGCTGCACGGCATCGGCGTCGAACAGAATCTCTTGGGCATCGAGGCGGATGGTGTTGAACTTGGCATCGAACTGGTCGGCGGGGATGAACTTGCCGCGTTTGGTCAGCGTATCGATGATCTGATGCTCACCGGAGTAGTCGTTGCGGTCGAACTCCATCCGGAAATCGTCGACCCGGCGTAGGATCTTCATCATCGGGAAGACGATTGTCTTGAAGGTCTCACGGAGCGCGCTGGTGAAGGCATTTTCCTCGCGCGAGCGCACGCCGTCGAGTTCACCCATCTGGGGCGACCCCTGGCCGTGTTGGACCCTGATCCGTTCCTCGACCTTGCCGATGGCGCGCATCCGACGGGCGCTGAGCCGGAGCGTGGTGACCGCGTTGGGATCGGCGGTAAGGACCAGGACGCGGTTCTGCAGATCCTGCTTGCCCCACCAGTCGACAAAATCCTGCGGGAGCTTGTCGGCCGAGCGTTCCAGGATCACCAGTGTGGGTCGCTCGTCGTCGAGCTGGATCGCGTCCAGTGCAGGAAGGATCGCCATCTTATCGGAGTAGAGGACGCCGGTGCGGGGCTTGAAGACCTCGCGCAGCTTGTCGCGCAGGGTCTGGTCGACCTGCTCCTCGGCGATGTTGGCGGCGATCTCGGTGATCTCGGCGGTGACGTTGGCTGTTTGGCCGAAGAAGACGCGCTGGTCGACGCCCTGGAAGAGATACCAGGCCTGACCCTGGAGGCGGCTCAACGCCCCCTTGATCTCTGAGACTTCAAGCAACGGGTCGACCAGGGTTTCGATCAGCTCGCCATCGGTGAGACCGCGCAGCGGTGTCTCGGCAGCGGACAGCGAGGACATGAGCAGCTGCTTGGCGACGGCGGAGGCGGTGCGATTGCCATCCGCCGCATCGATTTTCTCGGCCAGCGCGTTGCCGCGGTCGGCGACGTCGCGCGAGATGGCGTTTGCATAGGAGGCGTTGATCTTGCGGAGTTCCTCGATCGTCGCCTGGTCATTGAAGTCGAGGTGCTGAAGGCCGATCAGAAAGGCATTGCCGTCCGCAGCCATGGCGGCACGGACCGCCAGTCGCATGAGGCGGATGAGTGCGCGGGTTTTCTGGTAGCCGCGGTTCTCGGCAAATCTGGCGACGATGTCGCGGATTGAGGGGTGGAAGGGATAGGTCTCGCGGATTCGCTCGACGAAGGTCTCGGGCGTTGTAGGGATGGTGTCGACTCGCTTGGCCTTCTGCAGGGCAGCCACATAGGCCTGGGCCACCTCGTCGATCCGATCTGACGGCGGCAGGCTGTCGAACAATCGCTTGCGAACGATGCTGAAGACCTCCCCCGTATTCTGCTGGACGGGTGTGATGGCTTGGGCGTTGCGATCGTAGTGCTTGGTCAGGTTCTCGATCAGGGTGCGAAGCTGGCCGGAACCCTCCAGGTAGACATCGTCCTTCAGGTTGGTGACGACGACACACGCCCTCGGGCAGCGGGGGAGCGCGTTGAAGAGCCGTTCAAGCGCCCCGATCGTCAGGTCGCCGAGGTTGGTGGCGCCAACCGGCTCGCCCTGGGCCATCTGCAGATAGCTGGGGAGCTCGTCGAGGAGGATGAGAACGGGCTCGGTCCCTAAAACCTGGACCCACTCATCGACACCCGGTGTCTTGGCGCCGTTGCGCCAAAACGGCGCCATGACGTTGCCGTGCCCGAGCTTCTCGGCGAGGAAACCCCACAGGAGATTTTCCGGGTTTTGGTGGCCGTTGAAGATGACGACCTTGGCGGCACCGAATTCGTTGCCGCTGCTGATCGTCGGAACGATCTCGCGACGCAGGCCGGGATCCTCGGCCAGCAAGCCGAAGGCAATGAGGCTGTGGGTCTTTCCACCACCCATGGCCTGAGTGAGGTAAAAGGCCCCGTCGTCCGACTTGCCGGCCAGACGGTCGAAGCCGCGATTGACCAGCAGTTTGAGGCCGTCCGTGAAGAAATTTCGACGAAAAAACTCGCGACCATCGACCCGGCCAGAACCAAGATCATCGATCTGGGCGACCTGCTCGACCAAGCTGTCGCCTGTGACGATGGCACTCGGCTTGCAGAGCTGTTTAACTGTTTCGATCGGCATGACCATCCTTAGTCTGTATCGCGACTTGCAGTGCCACCACTGAACAACCTGACCGTCTTGGACGACGAACGCGGTCTAGCTGCCCGAACAAGATCATAGTGCAGGATTGGTAGCTGACGAGCTTCGTCGTCAACCGAAACAATATCCGCCACCGCTGCCCCCGATTGCCAAACTGTGTCACACAGCGGCACGGGCGGCGATACCGAGGCGCTGGCGAACTTGCTCGTAGATCTCGACAACACCCGGCATCGCTAGAGTTATCGCAAGACCGAATGGGATAGCCTCATCGATTATAGCACCTTGGTCGGGGTCCCGTTGCACCGTGAGTGGGATCGTCATGTCGGGCCGCACTATCGGTGCGCGATCTCCGGTCCAGCTGCGCTTGAACACCGTTCCCCGATTGGTCTGGTTACTGTCGGGTTGATTGCCGTGCGCCTTCACGCTCAGCGTTCCGAGTTCATCCGGATCGAGGACCTTCAACCGTACTGACCGATAGCTCCTGCGGCCAGGCGACGTTGGCGTGAACCAGGCGAGCGTCGCCGATAGGGAGTGGGGCCGTGCCTTACCTCCCATTGACGGAGGCACCGGTACGTCGACCACTACAATCTTGTTAGGTTGAAGGACGCCGCTCGCCCAGAAGGTCACTCTGTCCCCCGCACAGGCTATAGCGTCTTCGGCATCGACCATCCCGAAGCCCAGGAAGCGGCGGATATTATCTTTTTGCCGCACGTGGTGCTTACCCTGGGGTGGGCCGATGGTCGCGCGGATCAATGTTGCCGTATCATCCGGCCACGTCGCCGGATGGGTGATCAAGGCTTTCAGCAGCACCGCGCGTTGAGTCAGACTGAGGCGGCGGAACGAATCGCCGTAATTGGCTTCCAGCGCGTCATGTATCCGGTGGGCAGTGCGCGATGCCAGTGCAGCCGCGGCGCTGGTGCCATTGGTGTAACCGTCGTGGTTCTCCTGGCCGCCTCGCGGCGGTGCGGCAACGCGGAGCCCGGCAGCACGCGCCGGCTGTGCTGGTCGCACGGTGAAGGGGTCATGGCTGCTTACGAGACGCAAATGCTCATGCCCACCAGGCATCAAGACATCTGGCTTCACGGAGAGCGCAAAGCCTGGCCCCAGTGCGCTGGACGGGTTGGCCATGGTATATTTGCCATAGGGGTCAACGTTGACCCGCGCGGTGGCACGGTCGGCTATCGACACCGCATCCTCATTGCATGCCCCGACTGTCAAGCCGTTGACGGTCTCTGCCGGCGATAACAGCCGCCTGTCGGCGGCGAGAGCACCCAGCGCCCGCAGCGTCTCTGTGGCCCGATGCTCGGGGTCGGCGCTCTCATACAGGATGTTCGACGCGAACCCATCTATCGGAAGCGTCTCGTCAATGTTGCCTGCGCTCACGACGAACAAAATGCCAAAGCGATACGCGAGGCGATCCAGCAACCGAGCCCAGGCAGACAGATGGCCGTGAAAGCGGCGCCGGCAATTGCCCAGCGAGTGGTTCACAATTAGCACACCAGGGGCAGTAGCGCCTGCGCCCTCGCGCATAGCAAGCACAGCGGTGTAGATAACGTCCACGATTAGTCGGTCTGCGGGGAAGTCGTCGCGGGCGCCAAGAACAGGAACGACATGGATCCGGCGTGGCAATGGCGGCTCAGGACGATTGCGGTCCCCATGCACAATGAGGGACGCCATGGCCGTGCCATGAACGCGATCAGCGACCGGCGCCATCGGTTCCAGACCAAATTTATCGTCGACCACGAGGTGCGCGGCGAGAAGCCTGTGCGCTGCCACCGAGACACCGTCGAGAACCGCAAGGATTGGATCGCCCAATCGGCCGGTAGCGGGAACGCTACCCCCTTCTTCGGCATCAGTCACATCGATCGCACTCGCTATACTTTGAGGACGGATGTGCATAACTGGCTCCAGTCCCGCGATTCCGTCAGGTGCGCGCTCGATGACGCGACGCACCGCGTGGACCGGAATATCGGCGAGGACGGCATGATATACCCCGTTCACGCGATAATCCGGAACTCCGTTGGGTCGATGACACGAAAATTGTCGGTTACCTCATCGCAGTATGTGGTCCAGTTCCGT
>Ga0105047_10013613_pt1 | contig 12981 bp, 16 predicted proteins | sample MAT04_FD_78384 | JGI IMG/M metagenome (GOLD analysis project Ga0105047, IMG submission 78384) | Freshwater microbial communities from Lake Fryxell liftoff mats and glacier meltwater in Antarctica - MAT-04 (megahit assembly) | ecosystem: Environmental > Aquatic > Freshwater > Ice > Liftoff... | reverse complement strand
GGAGATCCCAAACATCCTCGTGAGGGCGAACACCCGTACCGTGAGACCCAGAGTCTGGGGGCCGTGAGGGTTGCCGTGAGGTCGTGAGGCGGTCCCGGTCGGTCGGTTCGACAAGAAATCTGGGTGGCGTGAGGTTCGCCGTGAGATCCGCCGTGAGGGTGATTCGAGACGGTGCACGGGTCCCGCCTACCACCCGGAGTTTCCCCATGCCTCACCTCATCGCCCGCCTCGAACGCGAATGGCCAGCATTCAACCGTCACCGTGCCACCCGGGCCTTCGTCGCCACCTTCGCCGACGATCCGCTCCTCGCCGCCAACACAGCAGCCGAGCTCGTCACCCGCATTCGCGACACCGGCCTCACCAACCCATGGGCCGCAGACGACATCCTCCGATCCCTCCTCAAGGTCACCCTCGACCGCCGCTCGTCGGTCGGTCAGCACATGGTTCTCCACACCCTCATCCCCGGCATGTGCGGTGTCCTGATCCGGATCGGTGCCCACCCAAACGACCGCGAGTACCCCACGGTCGTCGACGAGATCGTCACCGCCACCGCGCACCGGATCGCCAGCTACCCACTCCAACGCCGCCACGCCGGGGTGTTCCACGGCATCCTCCGCGACGTCGAACGCGACCACCGCCGTGCCCGTCAACGCGAAGCAAAGATCACTCCTTGTGGTCATCCCGGAGGGTCAAGCGGACAGATGTGGGCCAACGTCGCCACGACGGTCGACCCGGTCATGCTCGACAACGTCGAACACCGCGTCGACCTGACCTCAGCGATCAACCGGGCGGTCACATCCGGCAGACTTCGTCCCCGCGACGTCGACCTCGTCGTCTCCGACCGACTCGCCCACGAACCGTTCGACACGATCAGTCGCCGGGTGGGCCTGAACCCCGAGACCGCCCGACGCACCCAGCTCCGAGCCGAATCTCGCCTCGGCCTGTTCCTCGGCAACTACCGGCCCACCGGTGCTCTCGCCGGATAGCCCCGCGTCAGAACCCCGGCCGTGGCGTTCACCATCGACGTGAACGTCGCGACACCAACAGTGGCGAGTGCGACAGCGGCTGGCTGGGATTGTTCGGGGGCTCGGAACATGTCGGGTCGACTTGCCCGGTGGACGTCCACGACGGCACCCAACGAGCTCACCCTGGCTTGGTCACCCGCCGAACGACGACCTCGCCTGCCATCTCGCGAAGCAACGAAGGCCGGTACCTCGAAACGGCGTGCCCACCGGCCCGACAGCCTCAACGCTCCCCGGGGCGCAGCGGTCAGCTGGTGGGAACGACGAAGCATCAAACGCGGCAGCCGAACTTGGTCCCCTCCGCCCTGACGAGCTTCACCGGGTGGAAGCTGCCGTCGACGTCACCGAAGAACGTCGCTCGGTCGTCGCTGTCGAACCGCACCACGCCGGTCGCCAGCCGCCCCGAGTGCATCACCCCGTCGTCCCAGGTGTCTGTCGCCTTTGGGAACGCCTCGCCAGCTGCGAGGCACCACTGGTGCCCGCGGCCGGGATCAACCCAGACGTAGCCACTCGACAGGCCGGAGGTGAGCGTGACCCGGGCCTCAGAGCCGACAGGAACCTGGCCTCGTTTCCACGTGACGAACGCACCTACGGCGACAACCGAGAAGCCGATGGCTACCACCACAAGAATTCGCTTCACGCCCATTGTGTCGCTCTCCTGTGGTGTTGTTCCTCGGCGCCCCGAGCCGCTCTCGAGCCGCCAGGTGGTTCATGGCGACAAAGACTCGATCATTACCGTCGGACTCGCCGGCGCGACCAGGCGTACGACGGGCGACGGGCCGGGTTCCGATCCGACCAACACTGCGTGAGGGTCGCCAGGCGCGAGGTTCCTACGCTGAATGTGTGATCTGGCAGCGGCTGCGATTCGTACTCGTTGGGCTTGCGGTGGTCGCAGGCACGTCCGTGCTTGAATGGTCGGCGCCGATCGAGGACCTCGTCCGACTTCTCGGACTGTCCATCGCCGGGGTGAACGTCGCGTTGATGGTTGTCGAGCACCTCCAGCGGATGCGTGCCAAGTCCCCGCGCAAACTGATGGGCGAGTTGGCCGTTGTGGCCGCCGGGGTTCTCGGCGACGCCGAAGAGGTGCACGACGCCATCCGGACAGGCATTCTGCGTGACTCAACCATCGATCCCGTGGCCATTCACGGCGGTCTCCCCGGCACCATCGGACTTCGACCGCAATGGATGACCGACCTACGTGAGACAACGGAGACCGACCTCATCATCGGCCGAACCGTGGAGGCTCTGATCTTTTGTAGCGGCAGTGCGCGGGCCGTCAACTCCTTCGTCACGTTGGTTCCGCTCGACGAAGTGTCCGACTTCGAATACGAGACGCGAAGAATGCCGTGGGGTGTGCAGGGCCTGCTCGGTCTCCGCTTTGGCGACGGGACCTCTATCGCCCTGTCTGTGAAGCCACCGTGGCGTCTTGCCGTATCCCGCTTCCTGTCTGGGGCATTCGTTGAACCCCCCGAGCGAGGCATCTGATCCAACCTCCACCGGCGCTCCCAGGCCAGGGCAAAGCCCGATAGTCGAGCGCCGTCTGCATGGTGTGCCGTTCAGTTTCGACATCCCGTTCCTCGACGACCGGAAGGAGGACGCTGTCGTTTCCTTGACCCCCGGACTCGACACGTTGACGTACCCGCCGTCCACCCAGGCCGACATGATCGAGACGTGATCGTTTCACTGGTAGCGAACTCCTGCTCGACTGCGGAGCGTGACACGAGTGGCGGCGCGACGTCTGACCAAGCCGCGATGATCGCAGTGGAGGTACCCGGCACGGTCTCGAGTCCGTTGACGGCGATGTGCTGGCCCCGAGTTGCGTGCCTGCCACCGGGCCTTCCGAGAGGATCGTGGACGGCATCGAGATCGAGTAAGTCGCTCCACCATCGGGTGTCACGCCGCTTGTCGCGGGCATCCGTAGGTGAGCGTCAGGAGTGGAGGTGACCAGGAACTGGGCCGGCTGCCACTCGTGAGGCGCAACAGCATCCGTCGGCCGGCCGAATGCCGACGGCGGCAATCCAGCGTCGGCCGGCCATTCGTGTCACGAGGTAGCCACCAAGGAGGATGCCGCCGGGGAGGATCGCGAAGAGAGGAACGAGCAGCCAACCTTTCGGATCGACCCACAACAGGACGACGCCCGCAAGCCCGAGGCCACCGAACCAGCCAATGACCGTGGTGCCAGCGGTCACTTGGGCTGCATGGCCAGGTCGGGTCGGTCGGACCGGGTTGCCCAATACGCCACAGGGTCGGAATCGGAAGTAGTTCGCCAACTCGAGCGCTTCGCGCTTCAAGTATGCCGACCTCCCGCGCTATCACGTCGAACCGAACGCACCATCGCTGTGAGCGTGGCTTGCTCGGCAGCATTGCCCAGATGGGCTTCGGTTCTGGTTGACGAGCGCCGACGTTGCCCAGAGAGTTGGGCTACCAGGAGCAGCGCCGTGCTGAATGCGAGCCAGGTGACAACGGCTATCGGCAGTCCGACGAGGATGCCTCGGATCACGTCCGAGAAGTCCCGATGCCGGTCGTTGCTTCCATCAGTCGCAATGGCGACGAACATGCCCATGACCATGAGGGCGGGCACGGCGGCGATACCCCCGATCGCAATAGCAAGACGTCCTGATATGCCGCTGCCCATGTCGGCCAGTGTGACACGCCAGCCGCAAGGTTCGATCGGGCTGTGTCGGTTCGCGGAGCAGATTGTCGATCGAACGGCGCGCTCGCACGTGGTCGGGCAGCATCACCAGCGACGTGTCGACGACCCAGACGACGGCCCCGTCGGCAGACACCGAAGTGCTGCAGCAAACGCCCAACTTCCGAGCGCAAGCCCGAGCAGCTCGGCGCCAGCGCCCGGCGTCCCCGATGCCGCCGATCGCGAGGTTGTACATGCCAGGGCCGGCGAAGCCGTCGCGGATCGCCAGCAGGAGGTCGGCGGCAAGTCGATCGACCCAAACGCGCTCGATGTCGACGACCTTGGACGTCATCCCGGGGCCGGGGCGCCGGGCCGCGCGCGTTCGCCACCGACCCGCCCGACGCTGCCTCGACGAACGCCGATGCGGTGCTCGCGTGCTCAACACGTGGTCGCGACCGATCGTCCTTCGCACGAAGGGATTGCCGGCGTTCACGCCGATGGCTCGTGTCCGTGCCCCTGTGACTTTGGCCACGGCGTGTCCGAACGGTTGGGGTGGGATGGCTTGTAGTACGCCGAATGCTTCCCCAGATCCCACTCCCCGTGTTCGGCCCGCCACTCTCCGCGGTTTCAGCGCGACTGTCAGAACAATTGCCCCTTGCCAGACGCGTCGCAGTCCGTCATACGTATCAATTGATGTTCAGACGCCAGGCGGCAGCGCCTCTCGTGGGTGCGGTTGTGTGCTCGGCTCTCGCCGTAGCAGCGTGCAGCGCAACCCCGTCGCCGCCTCCGTTTGCCAGCGGCCCGCCGGCGACCGCGTCGAACTTGCTGTCTACCCAGCCTCCGTCGTCGAGGCCCTCATCGACGGCTCCGCCGAGAACGACACAGGCGACGCAGCCGCAGTCGGGTCTCCGAGGAACACTGCCGGACAGCGCCGGAAGTCGCGAGGTGCTGGCCGCATACGAGGCCGCGCTCGCCGTTCTGCATCAGGCCGCAAGCACCTCGTCGGCGAACAGCCCGGCACTGTCAGCCGCCTTCGCGGATCCGGTGCTCGACAAGTTGAAGAACCTGTTCATCAGTCGGTCGTTGGTGGGGCAGGCGGCTCGCACACCTGAACCGTCTCAGGCGTCGACGACGTTGATGGACTTCCGGTTTGAGGACGACGGTGCGGCGACGATTCTCGAATGCAGCGTTGACGATGGGATCGTCTTCGAGCTGGCGTCGGGAAGGGTCATCAACGACAAGGTGGCCACGTTGCAGCGTCGTGCCGAGTTGCGGCTCGTCGACGGCGACTGGAAGGTCACGGAACTGGTCAACCTGGGGGAGTGGGAAGGAGTGACGGTTTGCGCCGGATCGCTGTAGTTCTCATTGCCTTCCTCGCCTCCCTCTCGTGCTCGCTCCCTGCCTACGCCTGCGAAACCTGCACGCCGATTCTCACTCCAACGCCGTCACCCTTTGGCGGGTCGGTTGACGTGAACGTCCCCGGGTCAGGCGGCGGCACAGGCACAGGCACCGGTGCGGGTTCGGGTTCGTCGTCATTCGGTTCGGGTGGCGGTCATCCGTTGTCGTGCCGAACGTTCTCGACGGGGGGCGCTCAGGACGGTTCCGATGGTGCAAGCCCGGAGCTGAACATCGGTGGGATCGCGGTGGGCACCCTCGTCTACCAGGTGTGCGTCGACGGGGTGACCGGTGAGGTGATCGCTGGTGCCCCGTTCATCTGGACGGGATCTGCGCCAGCGGCGCCGATCTCCCCGGTTGTGCTGGCCCGTCACGCTCGAGCTCAGCTGGTGCTTCCGTTGCCGAGCATCCGGACGTGGCCGTCGCCGGACAACCAAGTGGTTCGTGTGGCGACGTGGCTTCGGGCCGACAACTTCATCGCTGATACCCGCACCGCTACCGCGGGTGCCGTGAGTGCCACGGTTACGGCAACCCCGGTCGAGGCGCGGTGGACGATGGGTGATGGTGCGGTCGTCTCGTGCGTGACCGCCGGCGCCGCGCTCGACAACCCGAATACGGCGTTGCCGACGGACTGTTCGCACACCTTTGAGCACAGTTCCGGGCGGACGGCGGACGGGCGGTTCCACGGGTCGGTGTCGATCACTTGGCATCTCACGTGGACGTCGAACGTCGGTGCCGGTGGCGACCTCGGGTTCGTCACCCGCACCGTTGGCTTGGCCTGGCGTGTCGAGCAGATTCAGTCGTTGATCACCAGCGAAGGCCGCCCATGACCCCAACAGGACATCCGTCATGACCGCAACTGTTCCCCCTCAAACATCTCGGCGACGATCCACCTCGGGTCCACCACCGGCGGCGCCGATCGACGTCCCCGCGTTCGGTTCGCCCAGTCCTGGTGCCCGACGTCGAGCACCACTCGGGTCCCGTACCGGGTCGGCTGTGCCGCAACGCCGTGTATCGGTGATGGCGTTCGGGTTCGTGTTCATCCTGGGAGGGGCGTTGCTGACGGTGTTCTTGTTGTCGGCGTCGTCCACCCGCACGACGGTGTTGGTCGCGGCCCGAAACCTCCCGGCCGGCGAACCGATCACCGCCGCTGATCTTCGGTCGGTGGCGATCAACGCCGACGAAGCGGTCTTGTTCACTCCCGCAGCCCAGTCGGCGACTTTGGTGAGCCGGGTGCCGTTGGCCCCGTTGTCGGCGGGCACGTTGTTGAACCCGGCGATGTTTGCCACCAGTTCGGATCTGACCGGCGGGGACACGGTGATCGCGGCGGCGATGCAACCCGGTGAGTTGCCCACCAACCGGATCCGTCACGGCGACCGTGTCGCCGCAGTGCTGGTTCCGTCCGGCTCGACTGGCGCTCAGGAGGTGCGGCTGTTGGGTGTGGGGACCGTGTACGACCTGGTGCAGGAGAAGGGCGACCCGGATGTGGTGGTGTCGTTGCGGGTCCCGTTGCCGCAGGGCGCACCGATCGCCAGTGCCGCTGCGCAGAAGCGGCTGCGCCTCATGCTCGTCGCCCCGGACCTGAGCGCCGATCAGATCGCCGAAATCGTCGCCGACAGCGCGGCAACAACCGAGCCCACACCAACCGCCACCGGTGCCGGGGCTGTCGGGGCTGGTTCTTCGAACAGTGGGACGACGGCCGGAACAGCAAAGGCGGTGGACGGATGAGTCTGGTCAGCTTCTGTTCCGCAAAGGGTTCACCGGGGGTGTCGACGCTCGCAATCGCGCTGGGCCAACTGCGCTCGATGACCAGTCAGACGGTGGTGTTGGAGGCGGACGCTGATGGGGGTGTCGCGGCCGCTCGCCTTGGGCTCAGCTACGAACCTGGTCTCGCAGATCTGCTTTCGGCGTTTCGGCGCGAGACCCCCGATCCGGGGGAGGTGCTCCGTTTCCGGCAGGTGATCACCGATCGGTTCGGGATCGTCACCGGTTCCGGTTCGGCCGACGAGATGACCGCGGCTTTGTCGCTGTCGGGTCTCGGCGTCGCCGTCGCCGCTGGGTCGATCCCCGACACGGATGTGTTCGCCGACCTCGGCCGTGTCAGCGCTCGGTCACCGCAGTTGTGTTTCGCCGCCCGGTCCGTTGCCACGTTGCTCGTCGCCCGCCCCACGATCGACGAGATCCAGACCCTCCCGTCGCGTGTCGACTCCCTCATCCGCGCCGGTGCCGAACCGGTGCTGGTCTGTCTGGGCGACCGCCCGTATGACCCCCGTGACGTCGCCGACCACCTCGGCGTTGAGTTGTTCGGCGTGTGGGTCGACGACCCGACTTCGGCGCAATCGGTGTGGACCGGCACGGCCGACAAGCGGGTCATTCGTTCCGCGTGGTGGCGTTCGACCACCACCCTCGCCGACCGCGTCGACGCTCTACTTACGCCCACCTACGCCCCGATTGCGGCGGTTGGCCCCGGGGCGCTGCCGGTTGATCTCACCCACCTTGCGTCAGAAGCCACCGGCACAAGGACGCCGATCGAGAGGACGTTCGCATGACGGTCATCGACCCGTTCCGGCCCGAAACCATCCATCCAGACGAACACGATCTCGCCCGGCGCCTCACGCAGGTGGTGTCCGAACGCCTCACCGAACGCAGAGGCGACGACGACCCCACCGTCGTCACCGAGCAGCGGGTCCATGCGGATCGGATCTGGGGACGAAAGCTCATCAGCGAGCAACTCGCCGGTGTTGCCCGTCAGCAGATCGGCAACGGCCGCCAACCAATCCCGGAGTACGTCGAGGATCGCGTCGCCAACAAAGTGTTCGACCGGATCTTCGGCTTCGGTGGCTTCCAACCGTTGCTCGACGACCCCGAGATCGAAAACATTCACGCCAACGGTTGCGACGTCGTCTGGATAGTCAAGGCCGACGGGTCCCGCCACCGCGTTGCCCCGGTAGCCGACAACGACGCTGAACTCGTCGACCTGATCCGTCAGTTCGCCGCTCGGTCAGGTCGGACCGAACGGCGATTCGACGCCGCGTCACCGTGGCTGGACCTTCGCCTCCCCGATGGGTCCCGTCTGTTCGCGGCGATGGAGGTCTGCGGCCGGGTATGCGTTTCGATCCGCCGTCATCGCCACACCGCCCCCACCCTCGAAACCTTGCAACAACTTGGCACGATCGAAGACGGGCTCCGGTCGTTTCTCTCCGCAGCGGTGCGCGCCAGGTTCAACATTGTGGTGGCCGGCGGCACCAACGCCGGGAAGACCACCATGCTGCGAGCACTGATCAACGAGATAGATCCACTCGAACGGCTCGTCGTCATCGAAGACAGCCTCGAACTGAATCTCACCGACAACGAGGACCTGCATCCCAACGTCGTCGAATACGAGGTCCGCCACGCCAACGTCGAAGGCGAAGGGGCCATCACGATGCGTGACCTCACCCGCTGGGGTCTGCGAATGGCCCCGGACCGGGTGATCGTCGGCGAAGTACGCGGCGGCGAAGTGATCGAAATGCTCCTCGCGATGTCCCAAGGCAACGACGGAAGTCTCTGCACCATCCACGCCGAATCGTCTGCCGGGGCGTTCAACAAGATCGGCTTGTACGCGCTGATGGCGGGGGAACGCCTCGCCCCCGAAGCCACCAACCAACTTGTCGCCAACGCCGTGCACTTTGTGGTTCACCTCCACCAGCTCGCCAACGGCACCCGTGTGGTGTCGTCGGTCCGGGAGGTGTGCGGGGCCGAAGCGTTGCAGGTGACCAGCAACGAGGTGTTCGCGCCAGGAAACGATGGACGGGCCCGCCCATCCGCTCCGCTGCGCACTCGCACACTGGACCGGCTAGTTGCCGCCGGGTTCCACGAAACGGTGATGCACAACCCGCACGGCTGGTGGGGACCATGACCGCCCTCGCCGCCCTCGCCGGAGCGTCGATGACCCTCGGCCTACTCATCGTCATCGTTGCCGTGTTCTGGCCCGACACGCTCGCCGTCAACGAAACCCGGCCCACCAAACCGAAACGCACGACGGTGGTTGATCGGCTCCCCGCACGGTTCGCCGCCGCCACGATCGCCGCCGTCGCCGTCGCCTTGTTCACCCACTGGCCGGTGGCCACCATCGCCGCCGCGATCGGTGGGCTGGTCGCCCCGTCCTACCGGCAAGTGAAGCGCAGCCGTAGCACGGCGTTGGCCCGCACCGACGCCGTGGCGGCGTGGATTGAGATGCTGCGCGACACCATGGCCGGCGCCGCCGGCCTTCACGAAGCGATCACCTCGAGCGCACGGGTCGCCCCGGCTGCGATCCGTGAAGAGGTGATGCGCCTGGCCGCAAGGAGCGAACACCGGCCGCTCCCCGAAGCGCTCCGCCAGTTCGCCGCCGAAGTTGACGACCCCGTCGCCGACTCCGTGGTCGCCGCGCTGATCCTCACCGTTGAACACCAAGCCGGGAGCTTGTCCAATGTCCTCACCCAGATCGCCGGGAACGCCCGCGAGCAAGCCGCCATGCGGCTCCGCGTCGAAGCGAGCCGATCCCGCACCTACGTGACCGTCCAGTTCATCGTTGGCGTCACCCTCGCCATGGCAGTCGGGCTCATCGTGTTCGCCCGCACCTACCTCGCACCGTTCGACACCCTCGAAGGTCAACTCGCAATGATCGTCATCGTCGGCCTGTTCGGCGGCGCCGCCTACGGCGTCCAACATCTCGGACGCCCGGCACCAATCGCCCGGCTCTACAACTACGCCGAGGGCACCCCGTGATCATCGAAGCCGCCGCCGCGGGCGCGTCGATCGGCCTCGGCGTCTGGCTCGTCGCCCGCGGCGCCTCACCTCCACCACCGCCGCTCGCCGTCGCGCTCAGCAACCTCCACCGGCCCCGCTGGGCCGACGACCAACCTCCCGTTCCTACCTCACCACTGGCCCGGGTCGTAGCCCGCATCGCCGCCGGCACCGGCCAGACCGACGGCACCGCCGCCCGCCTTGCGCTGGTAGGCCGCACCGCCGAACGACACGCCCTCGACAGACTCATCTACACCACCCTCGGTGCCGCGGTACCACTGCTCACCCTCGCCGTCGCCACCGCCGGCGGCGCCACCCTCCCGCTCCTCCCCGTCCTCATCGGCGTCGCAGTCCTCGGCGTCGTCGGATTCACCTATCCCGAAGCAGCGTTGCGAACCGAGGCGACCCGCACCCGTCGCGACCTCACCGCCCAGCTCGCCCTGTACCTCGACCTCGTCGTCGTCCTCCTCGCCGGTGGTCGCGGTGTCGACGGGGCACTCACCGCTGCAGCCCAACAATCCGACGGCGTCGCGTTCACCCACATCCGCCGGGCCTTGAACGCCGCTCGCACCCACCGCGAATCTCCTTGGCGGGCACTCGACCGTCTCGGCAACGAACTCGAGCTCACCCCGCTCGTCGAGCTGGCCGCGTCGATCACCCTCGCCGGCGAATCCGGCGCAAAGGTGCGCGACAGCATCGCCGCCAAAGCCCAAGCGATCCGCTCGCGCCTCCTCGCCGAAGCCGAAGCCGAGGCGCACCGACGATCCGAAGTGATGTCCGCACCCGTCGTGATGATGCTCGCCGGGTTCATGGCCATGGTCGGATTCCCGTCGACGTATGTGCTCCTCACGTTCTAGCCAAAGCCCAACCCCGTCGGCTTCGGCCGGAAAGGAACCCCCATGTACACCACCCAGCTCCGCATCTACCTCGCTTGGCAACGCGCACGCGACACGCTCCACCGCCACGGCAGGATCACCGGAGACAGCGGCGAAGTGTCTGCCCTCATTGTGTTCACCGCCATCTCCTGTGCGATCGCCATCGCCGTCGGCGCCATCATCATGGCCAAGATCACGCAGCAGGCCGAAGACATCCCCGTCCGATGACAGGCCCGCCGGCCTCACCCGGACCGGCCCTGCACCTGCCGGCCCATCTGGGATCATGCGCGCTCGCTGTCCCTGCCGGGGGTCCCGTTGCGATCGACCTCACGAAGCGAGTGGCGGGGGACGGTGGCCAAACCGCAGCGATCCCCGCCATGGTCGTTCTCATCATGGTGCTTGTCACTCTCGTCATCCAGACCGCGCTTGTTCAACACGCCCGCACCGTCGTTGACGCCGCTGCCGCCGACGGACTGGCAGCCGCCCAGACCGACGAAGGCAGCAGCTACGACGGAGAACAGGCCGCCGAACGTACCCTCGCCGGCTCCCGCGAACGGCTCCTGACCGACGTCACCATCACGGTGGACCGCAACCAGAACACCACCACCGTCACCGTCACCGGAACGGTCATTCGCCTGGTCCCGTTCGCCAACCCCAACATTCGATCCCAGGTGACCGGCATCACCGAACGGTTCCGACCATCCACCGACCCATGAACCGTCCACAACCCTCAAGAGAAAAGGTATCGATGGCCTCAGCGAGATGTCGGGACGACCGTGGCTCCGCGGCGTTGGAGGTGGTGATCATCACCCCCATCGTGTTCGGGCTCCTCTCGTTCGTTTTGTTCGCCGGCCGCACCATCTCCTCGCGTCAACGAGTCGAACAGGCTTCGCGCGACGCCGCCCGAGCCGCATCGCTCGAACCAACCGCCGGGCGGGCCATCGCCGCCGCCACCCAAACCGCAACCCAATCCCTCGCCGACCAAACACCCGCATGCGCCAACCTGGACGTAAAGGTCGACATCACCCGATTCGGCCCCGGGGGTGTCGTCTCCGCCGACGTTTCGTGCACCGTCACCGTCAGCGACTTGTCCGGACTGCCGCTCCCCGCCGACCGCACCATCACCGCCCGCAGCGCCCAAGTCATCGACACCCACACCGACCGACCATGACCACCCCACCCCGCCACCACCGCAACCGCCACGAGGCCGACACCCAGGCCGACACCCAGGCCGACACCCAGTCCGCCGGCAGACCGTCGGCCGCCCGGGGTCGGACGTGTGGCGGGGACGCCGGGCAAACCGTCCCGATCGTCATCGGGTTCGTCGTCGCCGTCATGGCCATCACCGCGCTCACCGTCGATGGCGGCCGGTACTTCGCCGCCAGCCGCAACGCCAACAACGTCGCGCCCGGGGCTGCCCGCGCCGGAACCCAAGCCGTCGACCAGAACGCCATCCGAAACGGCGACACCCGGCTCGACCCACGCGAAGCGCAAACCAACGCCCGCCGATTCCTCGCCGCCCACAACCTCACCGGCGACGTCACCGTCACCGCCACCACCGTCACTGTCGACCTCACCGTCACTGTCACCCCGATCATGCTCAGCATGGTCGGCGCCGGCCCCCGAACGATCAACGGCCACGGCACTGCACGCATCCAACGCGGTTCCTGACCAAGAGGAGCACTATGCACCGTCTGCGCACCCTCTTGAACGGCCTCGCCGCCACCATGGCACTCGCCGCGATCCTCATCGGGATTCCCGCCCTGCTCGCCATCCACATCGGCAACCCGCTCCCCACCGTCATCCCCGACACCACCTTCGTGTGGGACAGCCTCACCATCGGAAACATCCCCAACCTGGTCATCATCAACACCCTCGCCCTTCTCTTGTGGCTCGCATGGGGACGGCTCACATGGTTGATCCTCGCCGAAATCGCCGCCATCGCCACCGGCCGGGTCCGTAACCGCCCACACGGTCCTGCACCCTTCGCCGGCATCGCCCTCAAACTCGTTACCTCTGCCGCGATCATCCTCACCATCGCCCCCCGCATCGTGGCAGCGTCCCCCGCCACGGCCGCACCGCTCCCGATCCCCACAGCCATCCGCACCACCACCACGACCGAAGTCCCCGTCACCACACCGCCCGGCACCATCAGCCAGCTCCACACCACTACGCCCGCGGCGGCCAACGAGTGGATCGTGCACCGTAACGACAACCTCTTCGACATCGCGGCCGCAGTCCTCGGCGACGGCGAACGGTGGCCTGAAATCTGGGACCTGAACCGCAACCGAAT
>Ga0105047_10013611_pt1 | contig 12981 bp, 8 predicted proteins | sample MAT04_FD_78384 | JGI IMG/M metagenome (GOLD analysis project Ga0105047, IMG submission 78384) | Freshwater microbial communities from Lake Fryxell liftoff mats and glacier meltwater in Antarctica - MAT-04 (megahit assembly) | ecosystem: Environmental > Aquatic > Freshwater > Ice > Liftoff... | reverse complement strand
GCTCACGCCTGCACCGCCGTCGCAGCATCGACCTCACTTACCGCAGCCAACGATTGTCGTGGGGGTGCTGCACTCGCAGACGGGCACGATGGCCGTGAGCGAACAACCGGTGCTGAACGCCACATTGATGGCGATCGAGGAGATCAACGCGACCGGAGGCGTACTCGGCCGACAGATCAAAGCCGTGGTTGCGGATGGCAAGTCCGATCCGGATGTGTTCGCCCAAGAAACCGAGCGACTTCTCGACGAGGACAAGGTCAGCGTGATCTTTGGCTGCTGGACGAGTGCCAGCCGAAAGGCGGTCCGCGATGTCTTCCTTCGTCGCAAGGAAGGACTCCTCTTTTACCCGGTTCAGTACGAAGGAATCGAGGAGTCGCCGAGGATCGTTTATCTCGGCCCAACTCCGAACCAACAGCTCCTCCCGGCGATCGACTTCCTGACCCGTCCGGTTGGGGCCGGCGGCCTCGGCAAGAAGAGGCTCTACTTCGTCGGTTCCGATTACGTCTTCCCTCGCGTCACCTACGGCATCCTGAAGGATCAGGTGAAACTCCGCGAGAAGGATGGCGTCGAAATCGTGGGGGCAACGTTCCTCCCGCTCGGTTCGGACCAGACGATGCTCGCCGTGGCAGGCATCAAACGGGGGAACCCGGACGTCATCATCAACGCGATCAACGGCGGCACGAACGTGCAGTTCTTCCGCGACCTGCGTGATCCGAAGTCAGGCGTTTCAGCCGCCGAGGTTCCGACGCTGTCGCTGAGTATCACGGAGAACGAGGTTCGTGGCCTGAACCCGTCCGCATTGGAGGGCGACTACATTGCCGCGAGCTACTTCCAGACCATCGACCGCCCGCAGAGTCGGGAGTTCGTCCGCAAACTCCGGGCGAGATTTGAAACGAGTCCCGTGGCGACCGACCCATCGGCGGCCGCGTACACCGGCGTACATCTGTGGGCGAATGGGGTCACGAAGGCCGGCACGACCGACGCGACAGCGGTTAGGGAAGCACTCCGCGGCATCGAAATCGAGGGCGTTCGGACGCGGGTGCGAATCGATCCCGAGAACCTGCACGCCTGGCTCCCAGCACGGATCGGAAGAATTCGCGCCGACGGCCTGGTTGATGTGATTGCGGGAGCGGGCTCGGAAAAGCCACTGCCTCCGCTCCCGTACCTGCCGACTCGCGGCAAGCAGGAATGGGAGACGTTTCTGCACGGCTGGCAATTCCAGTGGAACGGGAAGTGGGCCGCACCAGACAAAAAGTGACAGTGCCGGCGGTGTATAATGAGTTGGCGAAACCACGAGAATCCGTGTCAGACTTTCGGTGGAGATTTGCATGTAGTAGGTACGCCCATGACATCCCACTGTCTCACTCACAGTTTGGTGCTTCATGAGCGACTACGACTCATTGGCAAAGACCACCTGCGAATTCGAGATCGACAGCAGTCTGTTCAAGAGCGACTATCCATTTCTGTCGCCACCGCAGGCTCCAGACGAACTCGGTCGGCTCGGCGATTACCGCGTCTTGCGCTTTCTCGATGAAGGCGGCATGGGCCTCGTCTTCGAGGCCGAGGAAATCGCTCTCGCTCGGCGTGTCGCCTTGAAAGTGCTCCTCCCGGAACTCACCAAGGACCCCGAGAGCCGTGAGCGATTCCTCCGAGAAGCCCGTGCGGCGGCTTCCGTCTCGTCCGACCACGTCGTGACGATTTACCACGTCTCCGCGGGCGAAACGCCCCATCTCGCGATGGAGTTCCTTCAAGGCGAATCGCTTCAATCGCGTCTCGACCGCGACCCGCCGCTGACGCTTCGCGAGGCGCTGGAAATTGCCCGGCAAACGGCACTGGCACTGGCTGCCGCCCAGGAAAAGGGGTTGGTTCACCGTGACGTCAAGCCCGCGAACCTGTGGCTCGAACGTGAGGCGGACGGTTCCACCTTCCGCGTGAAGCTCCTCGACTTCGGCCTGGCTCGCCAGGCCGCGGGGGAAACCAGCCTGACCCAGACGGGGCTCGTGGTGGGGACACCGAACTATATGTCGCCGGAACAAGCGGCCGGGCTGGCGATGGATGGTCGATCGGATTTGTTCAGCCTGGGCTGCGTGCTGTACAAGATGCTCGTCGGGACACTGCCGTTCCCGGGCAAATCCGCGATGGCTATCATGATGGCCCTGGCGAACAAGACGCCGGTTCGGGTGGACAAGGTCAACCCGGCGATTCCCGTTGAGGTTGCGGATTACGTCGCCAGGCTCCTGAAAAAGAACCCGGAACGTCGGCCGGCGTCCGCCCGCGAGGTCGCCATCAAACTCGGCGAACTGCTCTCGCGGGCACCTGCGAATCTGTCACTCTCGCGGTGCGAGGTCGCCAATACGACCAGCGAATACTTCCTCGACGTCACGGCCGTTCAGGAATCGAAGAACCTGCAGTCGCAGACTCAGGCGATCCCTTCGGATGAAGAGACGTTGCTCATGCCGAAAAATCGGGTGTCGCGTCTGTGGGTGGTCGGAAGTGGGTTAATACTTCTGGCAGCGATCGTGGCGAGCGTGGCTGGCGTTGCCCGCACACTTGGCCGGTGTGGTCGTGTATGATGGGGTAGGGGCTGACGAGGATGGGGAGGGAACCAATGAATCTGGGCTTCTATAACACGAACCTGCCGCCGCACTTACGGGTACTGAAGGACGAGATCGAGGGGTACGCCCGGGAGTACGGGCTGGACTTCTACGAGACGATCTTCGAGGTCGTGGATGCCGACGACCTGAACGAGATCGCGGCGTATGGCGGCTTCCCGACTCGATACCCGCACTGGTCGTTCGGGATGCAGTACGAGGATCTGAAGAAGGGCTACGAGTACGGGCTGTCGAAGATTTACGAGATGGTGATTAACAACGACCCGTGCTACGCCTACCTGATGCGTTGCAACCACACGGTCGACCAAAAGCTCGTGATGGCACACGTTTACGGCCATTGCCTCGCCCCCGAGACTGAAATCATCACGGAAGACGGGTTGAAACTCATCACCGACGTGCGAGTCGGCGACCGGGTGCTGACGCATACCGGCGAGTTCAAGCCAGTCCGTGTTGTGGCACGCCGTCGCTATTCCGGTCCGATTTACAGTGTGCGAGTCGAAGGCTCACCGGTCTCCATCCGCATCACCGGGGAGCACCCAGTTGCGACCTTGCACAGGGATGGGTTGAAATGGACTCTGGCATCCAAACTCCGTGGGGGCATGTTCGTCGGGTTGCCTCACGCCCCTCTGCCCGTGGGTGCCGATGAGACGCGGCCTGGGCTGTGGGTGGTTAAGTACGAGGAGGATCATTGCCACAAGGAAGAATTTGGACTCACTTGGCAGTGCATTCACGAGCCAAAGGTCGAGCAGTATGACGGCTATGTTTACAACTTTTCGGTTGAAGAGGACGAAAGCTACACTCTCGCGGCCGGATTTGCTGTTCATAACTGCGATTTCTTCAAGAACAACGCCTACTTCGGCCACACGACCCGCAAGATGATGGACGAGATCGCGAACCACGCGGCTCGCATCCGTCATTACGTCGAGCGGTTCGGCGAGGACGAAGTCGAAGCGTTCCTCGACAAGTGCATGTCCATTGACGACCTGATCGACATTCACTCCGTTGCGATCAAGCGGCGAGACGATCACTCGAAGTACGATTTCACGCCGCCACAAGCCGAGGGCGACGCCGAGGAAAGCCAGACGCGACGCTTCAAGGCGAAGGCGTACATGGCGGACTACATCAACCCGCGAGCGACGCTGAAGGCCGAGGACGAGGAGCGGAAGCACCTCAAGGAGCAGCGGGTTTCGCACTTCCCGGAGCGTCCCGAAAAGGACGTGCTGCTGTTCCTGATCGAGCACGCCCCGCTGAAGAACTGGCAGCGTGACATCCTCAGCATAATCAGAGACGAAGCTTATTACTTTTATCCTCAAGGTCAAACGAAGATAATAAACGAAGGTTGGGCAAGTTTTTGGCATTCAACGATGATGACGCAGAAGATCCTCCAGCCGTCGGAGGTCATCGACTACGCCGACCACCACTCGGGCACGATGGCGACGAGTTCGCGGCGGCTCAACCCGTACAAGGTCGGCATCGAACTCCTTCGCGACATCGAGCGGCGCTGGAACATGGGGCAGTTCGGACCCGAATGGGAAAACTGCGACGACATGGAGAAGAAGCGGAAGTGGAACACCGAAACCGGCCTCGGTCGCAAGAAGATCTTCGAGGTGCGGCGGATTCACAACGACATCACGTTCATCGACACGTTTTTAACCCCCGAGTTCTGCAAGGAACACGGGCTGTTCTCGTTCAATTACAACGAGCCCGGGGCAAACTACGTCATCGAGAGCCGAGAATTCCAGAAGGTGAAGCAACGATTGCTCTTCAGTCTGACGAATTTCGGCAAGCCGTGGATCTACGTGGTGGACGGGAACTACCGCAACCGCGGAGAACTGATGTTGCGGCACGAGCATAATGGGGTAGATTTGAAAGGGGACGAGGCACGCGACACTCTGTCGAACGTACAGTACATCTGGGCACGCCCCGTGCACTTGGAAACGATTTTCGAAGGCCACCCGACCGTCATGAGCTTCGACGGGACGGAACACACACAACAGGTAGTCGGAGGGACTCATGATGCTTCCCGAAACGCTCCTTCCAAAGCTAAGTGAATGGCGACCGGCCACCGTCGGCCGACACAGTTGGTCCGAGGCGTTTCCGGCGGCGGGCTGGACCGTCCAGGTTGCCGCCGACAAAGCCGATTCGATGTCGTGCCTGGTGTGGGAACTGACCCTCACCCGCACGACCGATGTGCCGGCTGGTGTGACTCTCGCAACGTGGGCGTCGTCCATTGCGAGCCGTGCGAGCGGCCTCATGGAACCGCTCAAGGTTCACGAGGTTGACCCACACAGTGGCGAGGCCGTGCTGCGAAGTGTCGCTCCCGCGAAGAAGGGCGAAGCCCTCGCGTACTATGAAGTGCGGTTACAGAATCTGACGACGGCGGTGGTTCGTCGGTACACGGCGAGCAAGGCCGTGAGCGGTCGCGACCAGGTTCCGTTCGCGTTGACCCACGAGGCGATTGCGAAGCTGGTCGGCGACATCGCGGGCTGACCCGTGCGGGGTGTAAATGCAAGAAACCCACCCGCAAACGGGTGGGTTTCTTGCATTTGTCATTCCCTGGGACCGCGGCCATCTTGGCCGCAAAGCCGAAAGACTTCGGAACGCGAATGGAGAATTGCCAACGGCGAACTTCTCCTCGCGTTTTGCGGCCAAGATGGCCGCGGTCCCAGGAAAAGACATTCAAGCTTCTTTCCCCAACCCGTTCGAAGCTGGCACTCGATTCGCCACTTACGAGCCGCTGGAACCCGCCCGCGACTCCATGAGGGTGAACATCGTGCGTCCGCTGGCACTCGACATCGTGGCGTTTTTCCTGCCGGGCGTGGCGTGCGTTCTGCTCTTTCTGCTCGGCCGTCGCTTCTCCGGTTGGCCGAAACCCGTGCGGGGCGTCGCTCTGCTGGTCGCCGTGGCGGGAATCGCGCTCGGGCTGTCGTCGCTGAGTCGCGTGTTGCCGGCGAACGTCGAACGGATCGGCTTCCAACTTGGCGGCATGACGACGCTACTTTGCTGGGTCGCCACGTTTCTGCTCGGTGTGGTGTGGGGCGTTCCGGGGCGGAGCCTCAGTTCGGGGTTCCTCATTGCGTTGGCGGGCATCGCGGTCGTGTTGGTGAGCATCGAATCGAGCGGTCGGCTGTGGTGGCGATTCGCTGCTCCCACGACCTGGAAACGCACAGTGAATGGCGAAGGTTTGCTTCAACAATCGAGTAGCGTGACGTGTTCCCCCACGGCCGCGGTCATGTTGTTGAATCTTGCGGGCATTCCGGCGAGCGAAGGCGAAATGGCGTATCTCTCGGGCACGTCCGTTCTCGGCACAGACGCCCCCGGAATGAGTCTCGCACTCGAAGAGAAAGCCGCGGCGAACGGCTGGCGTGTCCAAGCTGGTCCGACGACATACGATCAATGGCTTGGCCGCAGTGAACCGTTTATCGCGCATGTGAAAGGTCGCTACCTCGGGCACGCGGTCACGGTCTTTCGCGTCTTTCCCGAGGGGGTGATTCTCCTCGACCCCGCGACCGGCCAAGCCTCCGAAGTATCCCGACGCGACTTCGAGGAGAACTGGGACGGCATGGCCATCTGGCTTGTTCGGTGACCAACTCGCCGCTTGCGGCGTTGCAAAGCGACATGAAGCTGTCTTCACATCCTTGCAGCTTCCGTTTCAGACTTACTCGCGAAGATCCGCACTCATCAGAACAGCAGGTGTTTCATGCGCACCCGTATCGGGGCGATGCTCCTCATTGTCCTTTCCGGATTCGTGGTCGTTTCCACGGCACAGATCGCAACACCGCAGCCACCGGGCGGTAAGGGCGGCTTCGGCCCGCCCGGCGGCGAACAACGCAAGGTGGTCAAGGATTTCGACAAGAACAACGACGGCTGGCTGAACAAGGATGAACGCGCTGCCGCCCGCGAATCGCTCAAGAAGGGCGGCGACGGCTTCGGTCCGAAAGGCTTCGGCCCCAAGGGCGGGTTCGGTCCGAAGGGTGGCGACACAACACCGCCGAAACCCGGCCCTGCCGTGCAGCCTGGCGAAGTGAAGTCCTACCCCGATGTGAAGCTCTACGACCCGACCGTGCTACGAACCATCTTCTTGGACTTCGACAACAAGGACTGGGAAGCCGAGATGCAGGACTTCCACGGCACGGATGTCGACGTGCCCGCGACGCTCACCGTTGACGGCAAGAAGTATCCGAATGTCGGCGTCCACTTCCGTGGCATGTCGTCGTACATGGGCGTGGGTGCGGGCTTCAAGCGTTCGCTGAACGTGTCGCTCGACCTCGCGGACGGCAAGCAGCGACTCTACGGCTACAAGACGCTGAACCTGCTGAACTCTCACGACGACGCTTCGATGATGAGCACGGTTCTGTACTCGCACCTCGCCCAGAAGTACATTCCGGCACCGAAGGCCAACTACGTGAAGGTGGTCATCAACGGCGAGAGCTGGGGCGTGTACGGCAGCGTCCAGCAGTTCGACAAGGTGTTCCTGAACGAGAACTACAAGACGACGAAGGGCGCTCGCTGGAAGGTTCGCGGCAGTCCCGGTGGCGGTGGCGGCCTTGAATACAGCGGCGAAGATATCGCGGCCTACAAACGCCGCTTCCAGACCAAATCGGATGACAACGAGGAATCGTGGAAGGCGATCATCAACCTCTGCAAGGTGTTGAACCAGACGCCGCCGGACAAGCTCGAAGAAGCGTTGAAGCCAATCGTGGACGTCGATGCCCTGCTGTGGTTCCTGGCGCTGGACGTGGCGCTCATCAACGGCGACGGCTACTGGATTCGTGCCAGCGACTACAGCATCTACCTCGACGACAAGGGCAAGTTCCACTTCGTGCCGCACGACATGAACGAGGCGTTCCGTCCCGCTGGCGGTCCGGGAATGGGCGGTCCCGGTGGCCCGGGGGGCGGATTCGTGATGCGATTGCCGCCGCCGGGCGAAGTGCTCCCGCCGCCGGTGCAGGACATGCTGCAACTCACGGAAACTCAGAAGAAGCAACTCGCCGTGTTGCAGAAAGATGTCGATGCGAGCCTGGAAAAGCTCCTCACCGACGACCAGAGGAAGCAACTCAAGGAGATGCGTGAACGCGGTCCCGGCGGGTTCGGTCCTGGTGGTCCCGGCGGGCCGATGGGTGGCGGTCCTGGTGGTCCGATAGGTGGCCCAGGCGGTGGCGGTGCCCGTGGCGTGGACCTCGATCCACTGATCGGCCTCGAAGATGCCCGCAAGCCGCTGCGAAGCAAGATCCTGGCCGTTCCCGCGTGGAAGGCGAAGTACCTCGAAAACGTGCGGACGATCGCGGCTGATTCACTCGACTGGAAGAAGCTGGGTCCGGTCGTGGCCGATTACCGCAAGCTCATCGAGAAGGAGGTCGAGAAAGACACCCGCAAGCTCGATACGCTCGACGCATTCAAGCGGCTCACCGACGACACGGGTGCGTCACCGATGACAGGGCCGGGCGGCGGTCGCGGACCGATGGGAATGAATCTGCGAGCGTTCGCGGAACAGCGACAGAAGTACCTGCTGAACTACCAGCCGAAGAAGTGAGTATTTGCCGCTTGCGGCGTAGCGATTCATCGTTGAATCGCTACGCCGCAAGCGGCAACACGGAGGATTACACCTTCCCGAGCAGTTCCGCGAGAATGTTGCTCTGCGGGTAGCTGTGCCCCAGATGCTGCCGGAACCCCTCCGCGAACGCCACCCCCGACGCCTTGCCCTGCGTCGCACCCCACTCTCGCATCGACTCCACCAAGTTATCGACGCCGTGATGCTTCCGCAGCCACGCCCGCTGGCTCTCGTGACAGTCCAACATCCGTCCCTTGTCGGCGATCACGCCACTGATGTCGATTCGGAACGCCGGCACGATCGGCTGCCCGAAGGCATCCTTCCCTTCCAACGGGTCGCAGTAGAACAGGTGCGGAATGTGATCGAGCGGCGGGTGAAGGTGGCGACCGTGCAAGAAGTTCTGAATCGGCGCGGCGAACGTGGCAGCGCGAACGAGCTTGCTCGTCTGTTCGTGGTCGAGGTGGTAATCGTCGGGGCTGTGCGTGAACACGACCTCCGGCCGCACCGCGTTCAGCAGTCGCACGACCTTCTCCAGCGCCGGCTCGTTGTAGATCACCCGCAGGTCGCGCTCCTCGGCGCAGTGATACGTCGCGCCAATCGCGTCGGCGGCAGCCTTCCCCTCACCGCGACGAATGCGGGCGATGTCGTCGGGTGAGTGCTCGGCCGATCCGCAATCGCCCGGGGTCATGCTGACAACGTGAATCGCCCAGCCGTGTTCCTTGCGGAGACGGATCAGGGTGCCTGCACAGAGGAACTCCGCGTCGTCGGGGTGGGCGAGGATGGCGATGGCAATCTTGGGCATAGCAGGTTCCGCATGAACAGAAACCCGGCGGTGAGCCGGGTCGTGTGGGTTTGGATCGTCTCTTGTTTTCGCCCTCTCCCCTTGCGGGAGAGGGGGGCCGCGCTTCGCGGCCGGGTGAGGGGTGAAACCTCAACAGTAGCAACGCTTTTACCCCTCACCCGCTCGCAAAGCCTCGCTGCCCTCTCCCGCAAGGGGAGAGGCGAAAACCCAAGCAGTATCAAGGACCTTCGGTGTGCGGAGCTTCGGCAGCAGGCTGCGGTGGTGGGGCAACGAGCGGCTTCCGTTGAACTCCCTGCTGAACGCGAATGGACTCCTTCACGTGTTCGCGAATCCAGGCCCCGCCGCGTCGCTCGTCCGTCACACCGTCGCCTTCGCCCACGGGCTTGCCAAACGGCGAGATCACCTTCTCGGCGATGTACCACTTGAACTCTTCCTGCACGTCTCGCACGTCCGTCGCGAAGCGGCCCGCCCCGGCGAACGGGAAGCGAAGCGTGGCGAACGCCATGGCGACGTTCCGACCCATCTCGGCCGCCTTCGTTCGGACGGTCGAATCGTCCTGCACGAGCATCCGGAGGTACGCCAACTCGTAAGCGTACGTCTCCTCCTCGATCTTGTCAGTCGCACCGGGGCGGTGGAACTCCTTGTCGCCCGCCAACGCTTGCTTCCAGAGTTCAAGCCCGTCGCGGTACATGGCAATCGCACCGCGTGCCCCGAGCTTGTTGCCGAGTCTGCGGGCCTGCTCGGCCTGCCACAGCGCCTTGCGAGCCAGCACCGTGATCGGCCGGCCAGATTGGTCCATCCGCGACTCACCCAGCGCCGCGGCCAGGAAGAACGGGAAGTTCGTGACCTGGCGATTCTGTGTGTAGTAGAACACGGCACCGGACGCCTGCTGCCATCGGGCAATGGCATCCTGCGGGGCGTTGTCGGCTGGCTTCCGGGCGGCCTCCGCCTGATAAGAGTCGAGGCGTGTCGGTTCGATCACGAGCCCGTAGCGTTCGCCGTGAGCGGTCCACATCGTGGCAGCTTCTCGCCACTGTTCCAGCGACCACGGACGGCCGCGACCCACCACGACATCCAACGGCCGCGTCGGGCGAGCGGGGTCGTCCGGGAACCACCAGTTGGCGGGGGTGTCGGTCGGGTCGTCGATGCGCCAGCCCTCGTTGTCGAACCAACCTTCCTTCTGCTCCATCTCGGCCTGGTAACTCTGCGCCCGCGGTGCCCCCTGACAGAAGATGATGAGCATCGGTTGACGGGGCACGCGGAATCGCACCGCGTCGTACTCGCCCGGCTGCGGGGCACCGGCCGGCATCGGCTTGCCGTTCGCATCGCGGGGCGGCCAAGTGTCCGGCAGCGGCACGAGACTGTAGGCGTACCAGGCACGGGCCGTCTTGAACGCGGTGAAGTCGTCCCCGGTTTCGGACGTCGGGTCCTTCTCGTTCTCGCTGAACTTCGGCGGCAGCACGGGGAACTGCTTGTCCGCGGTGTTCAGCTCCTTCTTGAACTTGTACCGGCTTTGCACTTCCTTGTTGTCGCGAAGGAACTGAATGACGTCCTTCGGCCGCGGGTTCTTCAGCGACTCCTGAATTCGCTTGGCGGTCGCGTCGTCGCCGCCGGTGCCGCGTTCGCCACGCAGCCGGCGCACGAGGTGCGGGTACTTCTCGCAGAACTCGCGGAACTTCTTCTGGTTCACCACCCGCTCGCCGCGTGAGTCGAGTTCTTCGAGTTCATCCGGGTTACGCTCGTCGGGTGAGATGCACGACAACTGGAAGAGGCACCGCAGCACCTCGACGTTGTCGGACACGCCGAACTTGTTCTGGTAGTAGAAGGCGATTTGATACCGCATGTCCGGGGAGCCGAGCCGCCGTTCGACGCCGCTGGGGTCGCGTTCGGTTCGCCCCTGCCGGCGTTCGCCTTCCGCGAGCAGTTCGATGCCGCTGGCGATGTAGTAGTACATGTCGCCGCTGCCCTGCATCTCGACCGACACGTTGTAGGTGATGTTCCAGCTCTGGAAGATCCACGGCGTGATGAAGTGCGGCTGCAACTGCGTGACCTGCCGAATCAGGCCGTCCATTTCGTGGAAGTCGTTGCGCTTCTGCGCCTCGATGGCCGAACTCCACAGGTACGCGACGACCAGCCCGCGACTGCCGACGAGTGCCAGTCGGAAGGCCGAGCCTTCGAGCTCCTGTTCGCCCTCTTCGAGTTCGCGGAGGTCGAGGGCGAGTGCCTGATTCAGGATCGTCCGCGACTGCACCCGTTGTGCGGTTCGCTGCAGCGGCGATGCGGAAACCGTGCGGGCAGAGGCGAGCGGAATCGGGATGGTGCCACGCCAGAACATGCTGAGGGTGAACAACCCCAGGATGGCCGCGAAGTACATCCCCTTCCGACGGAAGGAAGCTCGTTGAAGTGGGTTCATGGGTGCTCGATCATTCTCGATTGATGTGTAGCGGCCGCCCCAACGGGGCGACGTGCCGCCCCGTTGGGGCGGCCGCTACACCAATTCCCAATGCGATTTCGCTACGCGGCAACCTCTCGCGATTTCATCAAATAATACGCCAGTATGCCCCACGGAAGCAGATAACCAAATGTCATCAAGAGGTTCACCACGAGATACTGCGAGTCGATGTTGAACCCTTCCGCGAGGAAGTCTCGCCAGTTGAACGACTTCAAATCCGGCACGCCCTTCGAGACTCGCCGGACCAGCCACGACCAACCCTTGTCGGCCGAGATCAACGCCTTGCCGCCGGCCGTTTCACTCGAAGGGGCCGTCGGCTGTTCGGCCTTCATGAGCCGCGACATACTCTCGAACGGCCCGCCGCCGATGGTCCGGTTTGCCGCGAGGTCGTTGATGAAGTCCGTGAAGAACCCCGCACTGAAGATCACCACGACGACGAGCAGGCTCAGCACGGCGCTGAGGTAGGTGCTGCACGCGACCGCGAGGCCGATCAGGATGGCCAGCCAGCACCACAGCCCGATCATTCGCTTGACGTAGTTGATCTCGAACGGCTGCTGGTACTCGAGCAGGTACAGGTCGGGTTCGGCCATGCCGAGCAACTGGCCGGCGGTTTCGCACTTCACGTACACGGCCAGTCGCGGAGCCGGCACGTCCTGATCGGTGTCGGGATCGCGGACCTTGCCGGGTTCGCCTTTCAACGCGTTCTTGAACAGTCCGGCGGGGATCTCCAGGCCCGTCACCTGATAGTCGAACACTTCCTTGCTGCCGAACTCGAAGCAACCGAACTCCTCGGCGAGCTTGTTCACCTCGACCCATGCGGGTGTGCCGGGGCGTGCCCCCTCGATGTTCACCCGCTTGGCGATCTCCTTCTTCCGCTCCTGATACTCCTTCTCGCGCTGGGGGTCGGCCCACGGCCAGGGGCCGCCGCCGGTCGGTTGCTGCTGCTTGGCGTTGTGCGTCACGAACCGGAAGCTGACGAACACGCCCTTGTTCTGCTCGCCCTTCGTCAGCTTGAAGATGTCGAACGTGAACTCGACAGGAACGCGGTCGTCCTGTGCGGTCGCCATCCCCGACGGGATCTTGTAGAAGTTCCAGATGGCTCGTTGCATCGCGCCTTCGCCACCGGGGATGTACTTCCAGTAGTCGAACTCGCGGCCGACGTTCGTGCCCTTGAACTCCGTCTTGTCGGCACGGTACTTGGCCTGCACGCTACGGAATTCGAGCTTCCCACGCACGGGCACGCGGGCCTTGTACGTCTCCTCCTTCGCCCTGTCCGACAGCGAAGTGTTCGTGATGAGCACCAGGCTCACGCCGGTGAGGCCGATCAGGACCAGCGTCATGAGCGACAGGTAGCCGACGAACCGGCCGAGCACGATCTCGAACTTCTCGACCGGCTTCGACACGATCGTGTAGATGTTCAGGTTCTTGATGTCGTTCGGGATGCCGTAGAACGACGCGAGCAGCAGCGCCGGGATGAGCGTGAGTAGCGTGAGCGCCAGGTCCATGCGGCTGACCGTGACCCGCAACTCGTCGGACGGCTTGATTTCGCGGAACTACTGTGCCG